>Ga0209573_1001076_pt1 | contig 45951 bp, 32 predicted proteins | sample TNRBio252014_DNA_FD_185870 | JGI IMG/M metagenome (GOLD analysis project Ga0209573, IMG submission 185870) | Wastewater treatment Type I Accumulibacter community from EBPR Bioreactor in Madison, WI, USA - TNR Reactor_6/25/2014_ DNA (SPAdes)... | ecosystem: Engineered > Bioreactor > EBPR >... | reverse complement strand
TAATATTGCCCATACTATAAAACTCCAAAAGAATTGCGACAAAGCATACACCTCGCCTTCTACTGCACTAAACCAAAGCGAATCTAAAAATGTGCCACAAGCCGCTGCTATCAACCCGCTGCCTACTACTGCTACTATTTGCCCTGTGGTGTATTGTTTATCTTTAAAAGCCACTCTGCCTATTAGCATCGTAACACTCCAATAGGCAAACATGATAGAGGCTGCCGTTGCCAAGCCGCTCATAAAGTTCACCCACATGGCAACTTTTGTTACATCGCCCATGGCAAAAAGGGTAAAAATTCTACCAATGATTAAAAAGAATGGCGCACCCGGTGGGTGCGCTACCTGCAATTTAAAGCAGCCGGCTACGAACTCTCCGCAATCCCAAAAACTGCCACTTTTTTCTGCCGTTAAAAAATATACTGTTGTTGCAAATGCGAGCACCACCCACCCGGTGATGTTGTTGATTAGCTTGTAACTCTTCATTCAGTTGAAATTATTGAGGAAACGCGAAAATAGAAGATATAACGGCAATGCCAATTAAGGATGCGATTATTGATATTTTTATGAAGTTCCGATTGCTTGAGTAGTTGGTTTTAGTCTTCTTGTTGCAAAGCCTCTTCCTCTGCAGCTTCAATTCTTGTAATCCAAAAGTTGTTGTAGCCCTCGCCAATAGTAATACCCAATTGTTTTTCTTGTATCAATTCTAACATGCTGAGGAAAATAAAAATGGCATGAATGCGACCTTCGCAGGCTTCGAATACTTTTTCGAAAGGAAACTTATCGCCTGTTTTTACTATTTCAAGCAACACCATTTTTTCGCCAGCAATGGTATAAGGCGGCTGCTCTACGGTATGTACAACTTTATTTTTTTCTCGGTCTAAACGGGTAATAACGTTTTGAAATGCCTTCATCAATCTGAACATTGTAAGGCTTTGCATTTCATGCTCCGTTTCAAAAATTGCTGCTATTTCTTGCGATTCAAACAAAGCATTACCGCGTTTTGAGATGCTTTGGCGGTCATCTTCCATTTGGCGCAAGGCCTCGGTTGCTTCTTTGAATTTTTTGTACTCGATAAGGCGGTTTACAAGTTCTTCGCGGGGGTCAATCTCTTTGCCTTGCTCGTCCACTTCTTTGCGGGGCAAAAGCATTTTGGCTTTAATACGCATCAATGTTGCAGCTACCAATATGAACTCGCTTGCCAACTCGATATTTAGCACCTCCATTTGGTGGATGTAGGTTAAAAAGTCTTCGGTTATTTTAAAAATAGGTATATCATAAATATCTAACTCATCGCGCTCGATGAAGAATAGCAATAGGTCGAACGGACCTTCAAACTGCGGCAGTTTTATCGAAAATGTATCAGACACGTGTTAGATTTTAGATTTTAGATTCGGGTTGTGGGGATTGAACACTACAGCATCCCAACTCCATTTTTCTAAAATATCATTCAATAGTTTAAGACTGCAAATAAACAGAGATTGTGCAAACCATTTGAAACATTGTTCTGTCTTATGTTGATTCAATTCATGTTTATTCACTTAATTCTGTTTTAGAATCATTACGTTTGTGCAGATGCGATTTTCCATGCGGCATATTTTTTTCTTACTTGTTTTTTGCTTCAGCTTTTATGCCGAAGATGTATTTGCAACGCACTACCGTGCCGGAGAAATTACTTATGAATTGATCGCGCCCTTTACTTATCGGGTTACTGTAAGAACCATTGCCGAAGACAATGCTGCCGATCGCGACACCATTCGTGTGCGCTGGGGCGATGGCTCGCTTGACGAGTTGCTTTCGCGCACAAACGGTCCAATTATAGGCGGCAGCCACAAAGGCGAACCCGTTGGCTTTGGGTTTAAACGCAATATTTATATTGGCACACACACTTTTCCTGGTGTACCTCCGCCTCCACGCAATTATTATGTAATTTCTTTTTACGACCCCGCCCGGGTAAATAATGTAATCAACATCAATAATGGCAATTCGGTAGATGTGCCATTTTTTGTTGAAGACACGCTGCGCTTTCCGGCAGATGTGGCAAGTATTGGCTACAACAGTTCGCCCGTGTTTTTTCAAGACCCATTCGATTATGGCAATGTAAATGAAGTTTTTACACACAGTTTAAATCCATTTGACCCCGATGGCGATAGCTTAACATTCGATATTACAACTCCGTTGCTGAATTTTGGCTCGGTAGTGCCGAATTGGCGCAATCCGCAGAATGTGCCGATGGCAAACGACCCCAACAATGTTTTTGCACTTAATCGGCAAACGGGCGAAATAGTTTGGACAACCCCGCAAAGGCAAGGATTGTACAATGTTGGTATTCTGATTCGCGAATACAGGCGGGGCATTTTAATGGGAACCATCTTGCGAGATTTTCATATCATTATCGAATCGCGCAACAACATCCCTCCGAAGGTTTCTGAGCTAAACGACACCTGCATTCGCGCAGGCGATATGCTGCAAATGTTGGTCTCGGCTTCAGACCTTGACATAAGCCAAATAGTTACATTAACGGCAGATGGCGCTCCGTTTTTTGACGCACCAAATCCCTTGGCTGTATTCAATGCTCAACCTCCGGGCAACCCAACCTCGGGCAATTTTAGTTGGCAGCCAAGTTGCAACCAAGTGCGCAAACAACCTTACACAGTTGTATTTAAAGCACAAGATAATTTTGCACAAGGCGGCAATAAACTGCCGCTCACCGATGCCGAAACATGGTTGATAGAAGTAGTTGCACCACCGGTGCAAAACGTAGCGGCAACAGTAGCAGGCAGCACGGTTAATATCAGTTGGCAAAATCCATACTTTTGTTCATCTGCCAATAACTTCAGAGGATTTTCGGTATGGCGCAAAATCAATTCCAATCCATTCACACCAGAATATTGCGAAACGGGATTGGACGGTAGAGGTTACACACGCCTAAACTCAACACTAACCCAAACCTACAACTTTGCCGATAACAACATTGTGCGCGGGCAGCAATATTGCTATCGCATTTTAGCGCATTTCAGCCGTCTTTCGCCAAATGGCATTTTTGAATACGATATGGTTGAAAGTGTACCTTCGATAGAAGTATGCGTGAATGTGCCATTAGACATTCCGGTGATTACAAATGTGAGCGTAAACACCACAGATGTTACCAATGGTAGCAACTTTGTAGCATGGAGCAAACCGCGTGCTGGCGCTAACCAATTAGATACTTTACAAAATCTACCGCCATACGTTTTTGATGTATATCGAGGCTCAGGATTTAATCTTACAGCTCCGGTTTTTGTACAATCTTATTCGGCAAATAGTTTTTTTGCAATGAACGATACTACTTTCACCGATACGCTTTTAGACACGCGCACCACAGCCAATTCTTATAAAATTGTTTTTAAAGCAAATGGCGATTCGCTGGGCGAAACAACGGTAGCATCTTCGGTGTTTTTAAGCATTAGCCCATCCGACAAATCACTGCGATTAAACTGGGAAGAAAATGTGCCGTGGACCAATGACAGTTTTGCTATTTTCAGGCAAAACAAAAGCACTTTACTGTTTGATTCAATAGCAGTTTCGCACACACATCAATACATCGACACCGGTTTGATTAACGATACCTCTTATTGCTATTACATCAAGAGTTTTGGGCATTACTCTGTTGCAGGGCTAAAACATCCCATCATCAATTTATCGCAACAAAACTGTGGTGCCCCACAAGATACTATTGCACCTTGCCCTCCAATTCTTGCTGTTAGAAACGATTGCGAAAAATATAGCGGTAAGGCTTGGAGCGACTCTGTATTTTCCAACATCTTAAGTTTCAACTTTGCTCCACAAGCCGGTTGCGACAACGATGCAGTTCTTTACAAAATTTATTTCAGCGAAACTGATAACAATCTCTCTTTAATTGATTCAACTGTTGATACCACCTACACACATTTAGTGCAAGAAAATATTGCCGGATGCTACGCAGTTACAGCAGTTGATAGAGTGGGCAACGAAAGCGCCAGAAGCAATCAAGTATGTATTGAAAACTGTTCCTTTTATGAGTTGCCAAACACCTTCACCCCAAATGGCGATGGGCAAAATGATGTGTTTACTCCTTTTATGCCATATAGGTTTGTAACGCGGGTAGAGTTCAGCGTTTTTAACCGATGGGGCAATAAAGTTTTTGAAACTACCGACCCCAATATCAATTGGGATGGACGCGATTATAAAACAGGCGTTTTGCTAAATGATGGGCTGTACCTTTATGGTGGTTTTTATTACGAACGACAACGCAGTGGCGAGGTAAAAAAAGTATTACCGCCAAACAAAAAAGGTGGTGGATACATTCATTTAATAAGAGGAAACTGATAAATGATTTTATTCTATAAAAAATTACTACCCAACGCTGCAATGCGGCATTTCGCTTTTGCGAGTTTCGCAATGGCAACACTGTTGCTTTCGGGCTGCGTGAAAGAAGAGCCACAATACCCAATAGAGCCCTCCATTGAATTAAAATCAATTTCGGATACCGTAATTAGCAATGGCGGAACTTTAAAATTCATTTTGTCTTTCAAAGATGGCGATGGCGACTTTGGTGTTAGAGATGGTACTACTGCACCACCCGACTCTATTACAGACAATTGTAGTTTTGCAAAAACAAAACCACAAGCCGATTCCATTTTTGCAAGAATTTACAACAATCCAACACTGAGCGTTTACTATTATGTAATTCGCAATGGCGATAGCTGTTTAGAATCATTGGGCACACCTTTTGTTCCCGAAAAAGGGAAACAAAAATCTATTCAAGGTGAAATTGAATTTGAAACACCTGGCTTTGCCTGCGCCCCATTGAAGTTGCTGGATACACTTCAGTTTGGCTTGCTGATAAAAGACCGTGCAAACCATTTGAGCAATTATGTAAAAAGCCCGAAGGTTGTAATATTGTGCCAATGAGTTTCAATATTTTTCAAAGGGCATTCAGTATTCTTTTTACTACCTTACTTTTTACCAATCTTCATGCTCAATACGCGCCAGCCGCAGGGCAGGCGGGCAGCACCGCAATATGGAAAGACAGTAGCGCTTTTGTGGCATGGGCACAAACCTGCGTGGTTTCGCGCGGCTATCAAAACATTGCAGATACCAAATTGGGCTATGCAACTGCCGGCAACGACACAATGGCTATCGGCTACCCATCTGTTGGCACCGTAAGCTTGGGCGATGGCGGCTCGGCAATATGCACATTTACACATCCCATTCGCAATGGTGCTGGCTTCGATTTTGCTGTATTTGAAAATAGTTTCGATGGCTTGTTTTTAGAACTGGCAGTGGTAGAAGTAAGTAGCAATGGCATAGACTTTGTGCGTTTTGCGGCTCATTCGCTTACAGACACCGCTGTACAAAAGGGAACTTTCGACCTGCTGGATGCAACACAGCTTAATAATCTTGCAGGAAAATATAGCGCTGGCTACGGCACACCATTCGACTTAGCAGAACTGGCAGGCAACCCAATGTTAGATGTAGAAAACATTACCCACATAAAAGTAACGGATGTAGTTGGTAGTATAGATGCCAGCTTTGCCACTCGTGATGCTTTTGGCAACAAAATAAACGACCCTTTCCCTACATCGTTTGAAGCCTGCGGTTTTGATTTGAGCGCAATTGGGGTAATTCATCACAACAACCCATCTGCATTAGCTAACAACTTACCGGAACAAAAAATTACCGTTTATCCCAATCCGGCAAGTAGGCTTGAAACGCTTAGAGTAATCTCAAAAAATGTGGAAAGCATGACATTGAAAGATGTGCTGGGCAGAACCATACTAACAAGCACGAATAACGAAATTCATCTCAACGAAACACCTCAAGGTTTGTATTACTTACAATTTAGTGTTTCGGGCAAATTGTTTTCCACCAGCATTATTGTGCAGTAAAAGCATGATTTTCAATTAGCCTGCTGCAATTTCAATCAAAATATTTTCTTCGCATTACCCACCATTTGTATAAACCATACATCTAAACGATATTACACCCCCGTTTTGAAACATTCATAGGTTATGAAAAAGTATGTAGTAGGATTTGTGTTAATGGCGCTTATGCGCATAGGCATGGCGCAACAACAAGAAAATGTAAAAGTTTCGCAACACGAAAAGCTATTGAAACTACAAGGCACTTATGAAGTGAAATCGCAAGCGCGTTTTGTGTCGCTACCTTCCAACCTTGCAGATATTATTGCAGAAAACAGAGATGCCACAAAACGTGTAACCAAAACCATTTCTTCCGAAACAACCTTAATCATTTACCCCTTATCAGAAATTCAATCAAAAGAAAAAGCGCAAGAGGTAAAATAACATGAGAAAATATTTACTCATATCATTTAGCATTCTTTTATCGGCAATTGCTTTTGCGCAGCCGGCAAACGACCATTGTAATAACGCAACTGTTATCACCATTCCAACAAGCGGAACATTTTGCGGCAACTACACTTTAACCGGAGCCACAGATGATGGAAACTATGTAACCAATTGCGAAGTTTCGGGCAGCGAAGAAGTGTGGTTTACTTATGTTAGTGAAGGACCAAACAATTCAGTGAGTGTTAGACCCATTGGCGGCACACCAGCATCGAACTTAACTGTTACTTTAAAACCAGATTCATGCGGCTCTAACTTGGTAAGCAATTGCGAAGATGCCGTAGGTGCTGCTACTGCCACTTCTACTTGGGTTTATCCAATCGGAACAAGGGTTTACATTTATGTATCTTCCAATACCAATAGCGGTGGCGGATTTGAATTGTGTGTAAGTTCGCTTCAGCAACCTCCGGTAGGGGGCAAAGACTGCGACAATGCCGTATTGCTATGCAATATGAATAGCTTTTCATCTCCTGTAGATCCTGGCTCAAATGGATTTCAACCTCCTTGTTTTACATCCGGACCGCTTCAAAAACCCATTATTTACAAGTTTACTGTTGGGCAACCCGGCTTGCTGAATTGGCGCGCAACACCAAATTGCACCACTGGTGCCAACACAACTGAGTTTGACTGGGCGGTGTATAACATCACTTCTGGTTGCCCGGGTACTCTTGTAAAATGCAATTACAATTACACAGGTGGGCTTTTTGGCTCAGTTACTTCACCACAAGGTATGCAAGGTCCTACAACCGGTTCCAATGTTGGCTGTACTGGCGGAGGCAATGGCACTACTGCTGCAGAAATATGTTCTGGCTCTAATCTACTTGCCGGAAACACCTATGTTATTTACATAGATCAATACACTTCATCGAGCAATTGCTCATTGAATTTTTCTTTCGCAGGCAGTACATTTACTATGGCACCACTTGCAGCATTTACTGTATCCAGCGCTTCGGGTTGCGGGTCGGTTACTACATCATTTACAAACAGCAGCTTAACGGCTACAAGTTATCTATGGGATTTTGGCGATGGCACAACCTCAACTTTACAAAATCCACCCCAAAAAACTTATTCAACACCGGGCACTTACTTAGTTTCTCTTACTGTAAATTCTGCTTCGGGTTGTGTAGATGCCGCTTCACGAGCCATTGTAGTGCGCCCGCAGCCAACTGTAACTGTAAACAACGATACTATTTGCGCAGGCAGCGGAGTGCAAGCCACGCTTACCGCCACACCCTCTGATGCAGGAGGCACTTACGCTTGGAGTCCGGGCGGGCAAACCACACAAAGTATTACTGTTTCACCCGCTGCTACTACAACATACACAGTTACTTATGATTTAAACGGGTGTACGGCAACCGGCACTGGAACAGCAGTAGTGAACTCTGCAAACTTTACCGTAGATGCTCAACGCGATACCGTGATATGCGGCAACCAAAGCACCACAATCAATGCTGTGCCATCTACCGGAGGCACGTTTACCTACCGCTGGAGCCCAGGCGGGGTGGGCATGAACGATAGCACATTAAAAACTCCAACAGTTTCACCGGCACAAACAACAAGATATACAGTTGTAGTAAGAAATGCAGCAGGCTGCTCTGCCACCGACACCGTTTTAGTTGGAGTTGTTGGATCGGGACCATCAGTAAAAGCAAGCGCAACACCTGTATTGATTTGCCCGGGACAACAATCAACTTTAAGTTTTGTTTTAGAGCCAAAATTTTGTGGCGTAAATAATAGCTTAATGGGAACAGGCTCTGTAAACGTAAGTGGCGATATTGGCTCGTCTAACAGCATTCAAAGTGGTGTGCCTACTGCTTCGCCTACGGTTTACGGCAACTTTGTGCAAAGCACGCGCAATCAATACTTGTATAGAGCAAGTGAGTTGCAGGCTGCATTAACTTCGGGGGGCAGAATTGTAGCAATAGGCTATAACATCGGACAGTTTAACAGCAACGCAACCTTGCAGGGCTTTACCATAAAAATGGCTTGTACTACCGATACTGTTATCAATCAATTTCAAAATAATGGCTTGCAAACTGTTTTTGGCCCGCTCAATTATGTGCCTGTAAATGCTTGGAACATTCACAACCTAACAAGTTGGTTTGATTGGGATGGGCAGAGCAACGTATTGGTGGATGTTTGCTGGAGCAACCCTACACAGGGCAGTGCAAATAACAAAGCCCGCGTAACCAATACTACTTTCAGCAGTTATGTTTATTCGAGCGGTGCAACCAACCAATGCGGAACTACAGGTGGCATTGCATCTATGCAACGCCCAAACACTCGTTTTATAAAAGCCACCCAAGGTTACGACTCGCTGGTGTGGACACCAAACATTGGTGTAAATGCGGTTTCTAATCGTTCTGCAATAAGCCCAACCGCCAATCCAATTTTCACTCAAACATATACCATCAGCATTTATAATAAAGGCTGCGCAGGCTCGGATGTAGTAACGGTTCAAGTAGATACTTCCTTAAAAGTAAATGCGGGATTGGATACTACTATTTGCCCGGGAGGAACAGCACAGTTAAATGCAGTAGCTACCGGCAATTTAGGGCCAGTTACTTATAGTTGGACACCCACCGGAACGCTAAACAATGCAACCATTGCAAACCCACGTGCAACTCCTGCCGCCACAACACCTTATGTGGTAGTAGCTACCAGCAGCGGTTGCCAAGCCCGCGATACAGTAAATGTTGTTATTTCACCGCCTACGGTTCAGGTTGCGGGTACCAATGTAAATTGCAACGGTGGAGCAACGGGAACAGCAACTGCAACCCCGGCAGGCGGAGTGCCACCATACACTTACACTTGGTCTAACAGCGCAACGAGTGCATCAATAAACAATTTAGCTGCCGGGCAGTATTCTGTTACTGTGCGCGATAGTAAAGGTTGCACTGTTACCGGATCTTATACCGTAACCCAGCCAACTGTTTTAAGTGTAAGCCAACAAACAGTTCGCCCTGTAAGATGCAATGGTGGAAATGATGGATTTGTATCGGTAACTGCAAATGGTGGCACACCAAATTATAGTTACAACTGGTCGCCATCATCAGCCAACAACGATACCATTCAAAACCTTACTGCAAACACGTATGCTTTGACGGTAACCGACAACAATGGTTGCACAGCAACAGGTTCTTATATTGTAAACCAACCAACCGCTCTTGCATTTGCAAATGCTGTTACAAAAAACATTCGTTGCCGCAATGGCAACGATGGCTTTGTAACAGTTTCGGTTTCGGGAGGCTCGCCACAATACACCTATGCCTGGAGCCACAACGCCAACCTCAACAGCGCTAATGCTACAACACTTCCCGCAGCAACATATATTGTTACCGTTACCGATGCAAATGGCTGCACATTAACACAAACAAATGCGCTTACACAACCTGCCAACGGCATTTCATTTAACCCATTTACTGTTTCAAATGTTACCTGTTTTGGTGGCAACAACGGCAGTGTAACTGCCAACCCAACCGGTGGGTTACCGCCATACATTTATCAATGGAGCGTGGCGGGCAGCACCAATCAAATTACAGGCTTAACCGCAGGCACTTATCGTGTAACTGTAAGCGATGATAGTCTTTGCACACTTACCGACTCGGCTATTGTATCACAGCCACAGCAAATTGTAGTTTCGGCAACAGTAACCGATGTAAGCTGCTTTGGTGATACCGATGGTGAAATTGCAACCTCAGTAATACCTGCCGGAAGCTACACTTACGCTTGGACTAACGGAGCTAACGGAGCAAACCCAACCGGACTCGCACCTAATACTTATGCAGTAACGGTTACGAACCCCAACAACTGCACCGGCACAAACACCTTTGTAGTAAACGACAAACCTGTATTTACATTAAATGCTCCTACAATTGTAAATGCAACTTGTTTTGGAAGCAACACAGGCAACATTACAGCCAACCCAACCGGTGGCACTTCGCCCTACACATATTTATGGAGCAGCCCTGCAGGAGTTACTTCGCAAACAAATGCCTCAATTGCAGCGGGCAGCTATTCGGTTACAGCAACCGATGCCAGTGGATGCACAACCTCCGGTACTTACTCGGTTACCGAACCTACTCAGTTAGTTTTCTCTCAACCGGCAACCGTAGTAAATGTATTGTGCAACGGAGCCTCAACCGGTTCTATTGCTGTAAGTGTAGCCGGTGGAACACCAAACTACAGCTATACATGGAGCAATGGAGCACCTTCGCAGCCAACCAACACAGGGCTTGCAGCGAGTAGCTACCAGTTAACAGCTACAGATGCAAACGGCTGCACCATTACAGACAATTTTAATATTACCGAACCTGCGGCAATTGTTCTTTCTACACAAGTAATTCGCAATGTAAGCTGCGGTGGAGGCAATGATGGTAGCGCATCGGTAAATGCAGCAGGCGGTGTGGCGGGTTATACTTACTTATGGAGCAATGGACAAACAACATCTGTTGCCACCGATTTAACAGCCGCAAACCCATATACTGTAACCGTAACAGACGGCAACGGCTGTACTGCAACAACTTCTATTTCGGTAACACAACCCGTGCCGGTTGATGCAAATCCAATTGTAAAAGATGTGAGTTGCTTCCTTTACAACGATGGAAATATTGATGCAAACCCTTCGGGCGGAACGGGGCCATATTCTTTTAATTGGAGTAATGGACAAACTTCGCAAACAGCAGTAAACTTGATTGCCAACAACTACGATTGCACAGTTACCGATGCTAATGGATGCACACATACTTTCAGTAGAATTGTTAGCCAACCGGGTTTATTGCAAGTTACGGCAGTGGGTGTACCCGAATCGTGTGGTAGCAAAGCCGATGGAAAAATTATACCTACCGGCATTGGCGGAACTGCACCATATTCATTCACCTATTCTATTGACGGAACTAACTTTTTGCCCGGGGCAAATGATACCATAAAAAATCTTGCTCCTGCATCGTATCAACTTGTAGTTACCGATGGACAAAATTGCACCGCAAGTACATTGGTAAATATTGGCACACCACCAAAAGATGTGTATGATGTAATTGTAGATTCTACTTCGTGCTATGGAAGTGAATACAAGGATGGGCGCATTCAGATATTTGGATTAACCGCTGTGAACGCACCGCATCAATATAAAATTGACGACAGCAATGTGTTTTCTCAAACAGGAGATTACCAAAATTTGAGCGCGGGCGCACACAAAATTTATGCGTTAAATAACTTTGGATGTGATACTACTTTCTTTATTACTGTTCCTGAACCTTTACCGGCTAGTGTTGATATTTTCCCCGATGATTCAACCATTCAAATGGGGCAATCCATTCAACTTAACAGCTTATTGAAACCATATCCACAAACCGACATAACCGCCTACGCTTGGACACCTTCTGCGGGTTTAAATTGTGTGGACTGCGCCAATCCTGTTGCAACTCCATTCAGCCGTTCTACAGAATATTTCCTTACCATTTATTACAATCAAGGTTGCTTTGCCTCTACTTCGGTAGTAGTGAATGTAGAAGGCGAGCCGGAGTTATTCATTCCAAATTTATTTTCGCCAAATGGCGATGGCACAAACGATAAGTTTGAAGTTTTTGGATTTGGAATCCGCGATTTCGATTTGAAAATTTTTAATCGTTGGGGCGAAAAAGTTTTTGAATCTACAAATCAATATAGCTATTGGGATGGCAGTTACAAAGGCGTAATGCAAAACCCCGAAGTTTATACCTACTTGCTAAATGCAACCTATTTAGACAGCCGCAAAGTAACCAAAACCGGAACGGTTACTTTGGTAAGATAAGGTAGCATTATACTGTTTCACTTTCACTGTTCATGCAGTTTCCATGCACTACCGCTAAATGTTAAAGAAGGCGAAAGCACAGACATGGGCAAAAAAAAGTGCTGGTATATTGAGAAAATACGATGGCATTGTGTTACTTCGCCATTCATTATTATTAAAACAAAATTTTCTGTTCTATGAAAAAACTTTTTCTCTCTCTCGGCATTGCGGCAGTCGGATTACTTTCTGCCAATGCTCAAGGTTCTTTACTTGTTGTTCACAATAGCCCCGATCCAGCATTATCAAATTTGGATTTATGGGTAGAAGTTCCGCAAGCAGCTTATTACCAAAAAGCAATTGACGACTTGGCTTATCAAGGCGGATATTTTTACTCAATCCCTGCAGTGCCAATTCCAGGTGCAACACTTACAATACATTTAAAAGCTAGCAATAGTACAGCTTCTGGTGATGCAGATTTGCATTCTAAAACATTTACTGTAGTACCAACCGGTAACAACATTTTGATTGTAACTGGTTTAACTTCTGCATTGTCGGGCACAAAAACAAACCCAAACAGTGTAGATAACACAACTGATTTAATTTTATTAAATAGTGGTGTAGCGTTTTCTTCAAACGACAACACTAAAGCTGCATTGTCATTACACCATGGCGTTGTGGATGCTCCGGGTCTTGTAGCTCAAAGCTTCATAACAACTATCCAATCTCCTAAAAGAGATACATTAGCCAACGATGCGCAGTATAAAGATGTAACTGCTAATGCGTTAGTTTCGGCAAGTTCAAGACGTTTGCACTTTATTGCAACAGGCAATGCACAAACAAACACAACATACCAAGCAAATGGCGATGAGTTGAAAAGTTTAGGTGGCAAAGCTGTTTTTGTAGTTACTTCAGGTTTTCTTGACACTACTGGCACAGGTACAACCAATACTTTTAAAGTGCTTGGATACGTTACAGATGCTGCAACTGCGGCAGGTGCAATAACAGCTGTTGAATTCCCTAAAGAGAAAGTTGCCGGTCTTGTTCAAGTGTTTCATAATGCTGCCGACCCATCGGTTAAAGCAGTTGATTTATATGTTGGTGGCATGAAACAAATTTTGGGTTTGAACTTCAGAGCTGGATTCCAATCTGCAGGCTTCATCCAAGATTTCGACTATGTTATTGACTTGCATAAAAAAGATTCTGCGAGCAGCGTATTGTCAACTACTTTAAGATTTGATAACGATAGCGTAGTAGCTGGAATTGCAGGTTTGGTAGATACAGCCGGCTTTGCAGCAAACCCTGACGGTGCTGGTAAAAAATTAAACTTCTTTTTACACTTTCCGGCTCGCGTAACTCAACCAACTGGATCAACACAGGTTACTGTGTTTCATGGTGCTACCGATGGCCCAACTATCGGTTTAACTTCACCGGCTTTGGGTGGTGCAGCTTTGATTACCGGACAAAAATATGGTGAGTTCCAAGTAGCAAACGCTCCTGGTGTAGGCACTTCATTGCCAACTGCATTAGGAAATGTAGTTGTTGACTTAAAGTTCCCTGGCGGTACAACTTTCAAATCATACATTGTTCCTTTGGCAGCATTTGCAGGTAAAGCAGTTACAGTTCTTGCTTCAGGCTTTGTTGATTCTACTGCTAACCACAATGGTCCAGCTTTTAAATTCTTAGCTGGTTTACCAAGTTCACCATTCCCACAAATGCTTGTGTTGAAAGACACTAACACTACTCAAGTTAGTATCAACGACCCAGCTAAAGCTGATTTGCAATTCCGTTTGTTCCCTAATCCGGCTACTACTGAATTGGTAATGGCTTTTGATGTAAACGAAACCAGCAATGTTGCTATTGACATCATTGACTTGAACGGTCGCGTGGTGAAAAATGTTGTTAGCTCAGTATTCGACAATGGAACTGTGGCTTTAACCGAAGACATCCGTGATTTGCAAGGTGGTTTATACATTGCTCGTGTTAAGAGCGATGCAAGAACATCAACTTACAGATTTAATGTAGTTCGTTAATAGAATTGCTTATAAACAAAAAAGGCTGCTTCAACCGAGGCAGCCTTTTTTGTTTATAAAAACGCAGATAGCATTACTGTTTCTTTTGCAATTGCTTATCTAAGATAAATGTTCCGAATGGTATAAGCGAAGCTACAAAAGCCCACAAAACTTTGCTGAACTTCCACTTCAACTCTATCCATACCAATAGCAACAAAAGCATATACAACACAAAAAGAACACCATGTGCCCAGCCTGTGTATTTTACAGCTAAGGGTAAGCCCCAAACATATTTCATAGGCATAGCAATAAACAGCAATACCAAATATGAAACGCCTTCTAAAAGGGCAACTAACCTGAATCGACCCAAGGTGGTACTAAAAAAACTGTTTTCCATTATCTATTGTTTTGATGTGATTAAGCATTAAATGCTTCTGAAATTAAAAGAGAATTGCTCATGGCTGCAATTTTAGCATGAGCATTGCGCTCGATGTGATAGTGAAATTTGTTTAGCACTTTGTGAACTTCTTCAAGCGTTTGCAAAGGATATTTGGCAGCAATTTTTTTAGAGGCTTCTAATGCGCTTTGTTGCAAACGATTGTTTCCGGTGGTTTTTTCTTCAAGGCAATTTTGAATAAAAAACAAACCATATTGCAAAAGCAGCTTTTGTTTTTCTCTGCCAAGTGTTTGAAAATCATCAATCCAAGTTGCTAAACCGGATGCCGTTTGTGCCGAAAACTTGCCCGCACAAAAGCGCAACCAAGCAAGAAAAATAGCTTCCGATTCTATTTGTTCATTTTGTCCCAACTCCATTGCAGCCACCCAACTACCATTTGAAAGATTGGCTATTTCGGTAGCAGAGCCGCGCTTATCTAACTCCAATTTTTGTTGCAAAGCAGTTTCTATTGCTTCTATTTCTATTGGCGGCAAGCGCAACAACTGAGTGCGTGAAAGTATTGTTGTAAGAATCAATTCGGGCTGCTCGGTAACTAAAACAAAAACCGTTCCGGGCGGTGGCTCTTCAATACTCTTCAAAAGTACATTTCCTGTTTCGCGCAGCAATTCTGCAAGCCACACAATTTGTACTTTGTACTTGCTTTCGTAACTCTTTAAACTTATACGCCTTACTATTTCATGGCACTCGTTTGTGGTAATGTTTCCTTGTTTAGTTTCTGCACCAATGGTATCTAACCATTCGTTGTAAGTGATGTATGGATTTTCGCTTACAGCTTTGCGCCACTCGGCAATAAACTCTGCACTTAATGGCTTATCGCCACTTTTTTTTGCAATAGTTGGATAGGTGTAAAAAATGTCGGGATGGATAAGCCTTCGCGATTTTACACACGAAGCACACTCGCCACACGAATCGGTGCTACTTGGATTTTCGCAATTCAAGTACTGAGCAATGGCAAAAGCCAATGGCAAGCCGCCCGAGCCTTCGCTGCCGCTTATCAATAGCGCGTGCGGCATTCTGCCCGATGAAATCATATTCATCAGTTTTCGCTTTGCACCTTCTTGCCCTATTACTTCTGCAAACTGCATAACGCAATGTTAGTGATTGAAAAATTAAGTAACTGAATTTTTGCTTTCGTTATGTAATTAGTTTTTGCACGTGCTTTGCTTTCAATACTATGCCGCAGTGTGCTTCAATAGAACTGCATAAAACACTTACAACAGCAGCTTGCAAGCTTTATACTGAATGAGCTTTACAGAATTATGAAAGTGGTCGGCTATAAAACTATCTTCGCACCATGCAGCCAACAGCAATTTCGCAACAAAAAATTCTTGAAAATCTTTCTATCGCAGCATTGAATCCAATGCAGCAGGAAATGCAAAATTCATTTCAACAGAACAATGACTTACTGTTGCTTTCGCCCACAGGCAGCGGCAAAACTTTGGGTTTTCTGTTGCCAATTTTAGAAACGCTATTACCAGAAAAAAACAATACACAAGTATTGATTCTTGTTCCTTCGCGCGAACTGGCATTACAGATTGAAAGCGTTTTCAAAAGTATGAAAACAGATTTCGGGGTAAGTTGTTGCTATGGTGGGCATCCGGTAAAAATCGAAATCAATAATTTATCGGTTTCGCCTACTGTAATCATTGGCACACCAGGCAGAATTACCGACCATATCAACCGCAATTCTTTTGATGCCGCAACTATTCACACCATTGTTTTTGACGAGTTCGATAAATCGCTTGAGTTTGGCTTTAAAACCGATATGGCTTACATCATGCGGCATTTGCCCAACTTGCAAAAGCGAGTGCTTACCTCGGCAACACAAGCGGTTGAAATACCCGATTTTGTGGGTGTAAAAAATTTACTTACGCTAAACTACTTGCAACAAACCAATCAATCGGCAGGGCTGAAATTGAGGATTGTTCACTCGGAAGATACAGACAAGTTAGCAACCTTTCTTCGGCTTATCGGTAGCTTTTTAACTGATGAACAAACAATTGTATTTTGCAATCACCGCGAGGTAGTAGAGCGCATCAGCAACCACTTGAATGCACACGATATAATAAACGAAAGCTATCATGGCGGCCTTGACCAACAGCAGCGCGAACTAGCACTTTGTAAGTTTCGCAACGGCAGTGTAAACATGCTTATAACTACCGATTTGGCATCGCGTGGTTTAGATATTTCAAACATTGCCAACATAGTGCATTATCAAAAACCGCATACCGAAGAAACCTACATACATCGCAACGGGCGCACTGCCCGAATGGGCAAAGAAGGCAACGCATTTTTGATGCTTACCGATGAAGAAAAAATGCCAGAATACATTGCAGAGAATACCGAAACGCAGCTAATTGAAACTAATAATACTGTACACGCAAAACCAAAATGGGTAACGCTAAATATTAACCGAGGTAAAAAAGACAAGGTAAACAAAACAGATATTGTGGGCTTTCTTTCAAAAGTAGGCAAGCTGGAAAAAGACGAACTGGGAATAATTGAAGTGAAAGACTTTTGCGCCTATCCGGCAGTGCTTCGCTCCAAAGTAAAAAGCGTTTTAAAAAACATTGATGGAGCAAAAATTAAAGGCAAAGCCGTAAAAATTACCATTGCGTAATTGGTATAACTCTTTGTGTATTGATTTTATGAGCAGCAAAGCATTTCGGTTCAAGCAGTTTAATGTAGCACAAGATAAATGCGCCATGAAGGTAAACACCGATGGCGTATTGCTGGCGGCATGGGCACACGTCAATACAGCAAAAACAATACTAGATATTGGCACTGGCACCGGAGTACTGGCAATGATGATGAAACAAAAAAATATCGAAGCCACTGTTGATGCAATAGACATAGACGAAGATGCTTACCAACAAGCAAAAGAAAATTTTGCAGCCAGCGAATGGCATCACCAATTGCAAGCGTACCACTGCGCTTTGCAAAAGTTTACTATCTCAAAAAAATACGATGTAATTATCTCCAATCCGCCATACTTCATAGACGATTTAAAGACAGAAAATCATCAAAAAAATATTGCTAAACACAATGTTGCATTAACCTATACCGAATTGCTAATCGGCATACAACAATTATTGAACGAAAATGGAAATACATTCATTGCAATTCCTTCATTCAATTATGCGTTGTTGATGCACGAAGCAGAAAAGCGTGGCTTGTTTGTAAACAAAAAAACAGATGTAAGTTCTATTAAAGGCAAAACTGCATACTTAACGCTTGTACAACTATCTTGGCAAAAAAATTTAGCACACGAAAGCACACTCGCCATATCAGAAAGCAACAACACATTTACCAACGAGTACATTGCCTTAACAAAGGATTTTTACTTGAAGTTCTAACCCAAATCGCGCACCCACACTTACGCTACCTCATATAGCTTGGTTTGCTATCTTCGTGCCGCATTTTACAAAATAAAGAAACAGAAATGGGTCGCGCATTTGAATACCGCAAGGAAAGAAAATTTAAAAGATGGGGAGCTATGGCAAAGGCATTCACCCGCATTGGAAAAGACATTGCAATTGCCGTAAAAGAAGGCGGTGCCTCGCCCGAAACTAACGCACGTCTTCGTCAGGCTATTCAAAATGCCAAAGGTGCCAATATGCCCAAAGACCGTGTGGAGAATGCAATAAAAAGAGCATCGCAAAAAGACACCGCGAGTTACGAAGATGTTACCTACGAAGGCTATGCCGCGCATGGTGTAGCTATTGTAATTGATACGCAAACCGATAACCCAACACGCACTGTAGCAAACGTTCGTTCATACTTCAACAAACTTGGCGGCTCCATGGGCAATTCGGGCTCGGTAAGTTACATGTTCAAAAAGTTAGCATTGTTTAAATTCGCCAAAGGCAACCATGAGGTGGAAGATTTGGAACTGGAATTGATAGACGCTGGTTTAAGCGATTTACAAGTTGATGAAGACACCGTATTGGCTTATTCCGACTTTAACGATTTTGGAAGCTTGGCAAAAAAATTAGAAGAAATGGGCATAGAAGTTATTGAAGCCACGTATGAAAAAATTCCCGATTTCTTTAAAGAAGGTTTAACGGATGAACAAGCCGAAGAAGTAATAAAATTGATAGATAAATTGGAAGAAGATGATGATGTAAGTTTGGTGTTTCACAATATGAAATAATCTGTGGCACAATCGCAAAACATTTACAAATCAATTATTGAAGCCAAACACAAGCAGTTTGCGGTGTTGGTGGACCCAGACAAACACACTGAAGCATCCTTGCACGACTTGTGTGTTTGCATAAACCAATCAAAAGTAGATTTCCTTTTTGTAGGTGGCAGCCTGCTCGTGCAATCTACATTTGATTACACAATTGAATATCTCAAACAACACACAAAACTTCCTGTTGTAATTTTTCCGGGCAGCAACTTTCAAATAAGCAATAAAGCAGATGCCATTCTTTTTCTTTCGCTGGTAAGTGGCCGAAATGCTGAGTATCTGATAGGGCAACAAGTTGTTGCCGCACCAAAAGTAAAAGCAAACAACATTGAAGCAATTCCCACTGCATATCTACTAATTGACGGTGGCAAAATTTCATCTACAGCCTACATTACTCAAACAGTTCCAATACCCAACGACAAGCCCGATATTGCCGTTGCCACAGCACTTGCAGCCGAAATTATGGGAATGAAATTGATATACTTAGAAGCAGGAAGCGGAGCCGAAAAAACTATTTCGAAAGAAATGATTGCAGCCGTAAAAGCAGCTGTAAACATTCCTGTAGTTGTAGGTGGCGGCATTCGCAATGCTTTGAACGCACAAGAAATTTTTGATGCCGGAGCAGATGTAATTGTGGTGGGCAATGCACTCGAAAACAATGCCAGCTTATTAACTTCGCTTGCGAAGTAAGTTGCCGATAGTCTTATTCTAACAACATTTCCGCGCACTTTCGTTAGCATCTTTTCGGCTATTCACTAAAATATTTTGCCTCCGCAGAAACATCTTCACGCATAGATTTTTATTATGCGTGTTATAAAATTTGGCGGCTCATCGGTGGCCACACCACAACGAGTAAAAGAAGTAATTCAACTTGTACAAAACATTAAAAAACAACACAAAGAAATAGCTGTTGTTGTTTCGGCTTTTGGCGGAGTAACAGACGAACTTATTCGCCTATGCCAGGCGGCTTTGTTGGGCGAAGAACACTTTAAGCTCATCTACAAACAATTAGAAAAACGACACCTCGATGCTGTAAAAAACTTGGTGCACGTAAAACGGCAATCGCAAGTAGCAGGCAATGTAATTCAAACACTAAATCAACTTTACGACATCTGCAAAGGCATTGCGCTGATAAAAGAACTATCGCCCAAAACGCACGATTTTGTAATCAGTTTTGGCGAAAGACTATCGGCATATATTGTTAGCGAAGCCGCAAAAGAAAATCTAAAAGATGCGCATTACTTAGATGCCCGCGAGGTGGTAAAAACCGACAGTAATTTTGGTTATGCAAAAGTGAACTTCGAAAAAACAAATGCTCTTATTCGCAGCTACTTTAAACAAAAAAAAGCCACCTATTTCATCACCGGGTTTATTGGCTCAAATGAACTAAATGAAACAACCACTATTGGCAGAAGTGGCTCCGACTACACAGCTTCGATTTTTGGCGCAGCATTAAAAGCAACAGGCATTGAAATTTGGACAGATGTAGATGGAATTATGACCACCGACCCACGCCAAGTAAAGCAGGCTTTTCCGGTGCCCGAAATAACTTATGAAGAAGCAATGGAACTTTCGCATTTTGGAGCCAAGGTTATTTTTCCGGCTACTATGCGCCCGGCAATGGCGAGCAAAATTCCTATTTGGGTAAAAAACACTTTCAACCCAGGCTTTCGCGGCACACTTATTACCAACAAATCTTCCGACACAATCCATGTAGTAAAGGGAATTTCATCACTCAACAACATCTGTTTACTAAATATTGAAGGCAGTGGAATGGTTGGCGTTTCGGGCGTTTCGGGCAGGTTGTTCACAGCCATTTCGCGCAGCAAAATCAATGTAATACTGATTTCGCAAGCCTCATCGGAGCACTCAATTTGTATAGCCGTAAATGAAACCGAAGCAGCCAATGCAAAGCAAGTAATTGAAGAAGAATTTAGGCTGGAAATAAAGACCGGGCAAATAGATGAAGTTGCCATACAACACAAACTTTGCATTGTTGCCATTGTGGGCGAAAACATGAAACACCTCCCTGGCACAGCATCAAAAATGTTTGCAGCGTTAGGCAAAAACGGTGTCAATATTATTGCAATAGCACAAGGCTCATCCGAAAAAAATATCTCTGCCGTTATTGCCTTAAAAGATCAAAGCAAGGCGTTAAACACACTACACGAAGCCTTCTTTTTATCCGACAAAAAAGTGTTGAATTTATTTTTGCTGGGCATTGGCTTAGTAGGTGGTAAAGTGTTAGATATTATTGAAAAACAACGCAAACATCTATCAGAAAAGCACCTGTTGGATGTGCGTGTGGTTGGCGTTTCTAACAGCAGCAAGATGCACTTTGACGAGCATGAAATAAAAGACTGGAAAAAGCAACTAAACGACAAAGGAGAAACAGCAAATTTGGAAGGCTTTGTAACAAAAATGAAACAAATAAACCTACCCAATAGTGTGTTTATTGATTCAACAGCAAGCGACTTACCGATTCCTCTATACGAGCAAATTTTAGCTTCCAACATCTCCATTGTAACACCCAACAAACGTGCTTGTTCAGGCAAGCTATCTTACTATCAAAAATTGAAACATTTAAGCGTTCGCCACAATGCAAAGTTTCTTTTTGAAACCAATGTGGGAGCAGGTTTACCGGTAATCAACACTTTAAACGACTTATTGATGAGTGGTGATGAAGTACTAAAAATAGAAGCTGTTGTTTCGGGCACGCTCAACTACCTTTTTTATCACTTTGACGAAGGGATGAGTTTTGCTGAATTACTGCTAAAAGCAAAAGAGCTCGGCTACACCGAACCCGACCCTCGCGATGACCTGAGCGGCATGGATGTAGCTCGCAAAATTTTAATTTTAGCACGCGAATGCGGCAGCACATTAGAACTAAAAAATGTTTCGGTCGAAAACCTCGTTCCTACAAATTGCCGTAAAGCAAAAACAGTGGCTGATTTTTTTGCAGAACTAAAAAAGACAGAAAAAGTATTTATCGAAAGGCTGATGAAAGCCAAAAAGAACAAATGCAAACTGAAGTACATTGCCACTTATGAAAATGGCAAAACAACCACTGCATTGAAAGAAGTAAACGAATCGCATCCATTTTACTCACTTGCCGGAACCGAAAACAGTTTTTGCTTCACAACACAGCGATACAAACAATATCCGTTGGTAGTAAAAGGGCCCGGTGCGGGCGCAGAAGTAACTGCGGCAGGTGTATTTGCCGATGTAATTAGAATAGCCAATAGCTGAGGCGGAAACTAAATCGTCCAACTGGTTAAGCCATGCGGAGTAAAAGTATAGCGCATCTGTTTACCACCAAATTGATTTAAGGCTTCTATTACTTTAAAGCGATTATTGTATGGTGCGTAAAAAAACATAAAGCCACCGCCTCCGGCACCAGAAATTTTTCCTCCGGTTGCTCCGGCTTTTAATGCTGCTTCATACAATTCGTCTATTTGCGGATTGCTGATGCCACTTGCCATATCCTTTTTGTGTTGCCAGCCATAATGCAAAATTTCGCCAATGCTATCTACTTCACCTTTCAGCAAGGCTTCTTTCATTCTCTGCGCCTGCTCTTTCAAACTGTGCATGGCATCAATGCTTTTTTCATTTTTCTGCTTCACATTTTCGCGCTGTTTTTCAATTATATCGCTCGATAAACGGCTTGTTTCTGTGAAATACAAAATGAGATTGTTCTCCAACTCGTGCAGGTACTTTTCTTTAACCCGAAGCGGATTGACAATAACTTTATCGTTGGCATAAAACTCCATAAAATTCACCCCGCCAAATGTTGCCGCATATTGATCCTGCTTGCCACCTGCCATTTTCAAATCTTCGCGCTCTATGCTGTATGCAAGATGTGCAATATCGTATTCGCCCAAAGGTAATTTCAACCATTCTACAAATGCCCCCAACATTGCCACCACCAAAGTAGAAGAAGAGCCTAAACCACTGCCCGGAGGCGCATCAACAAACGTGGTTAATTCAAACGAAAGTGGTTGCTTTACAAAATCGCGCACAATGCGATTGTAAACACCACGCGCCAAATCCAGCTTACCATTCAGTTCCAATTCATTTACCGAATTAAGTGTGTAAACTTCGTTTCTATCAACGGCATGTAGCACAATTTTTCTATCGCTTGCGGGCTTAATGGTTGCATAGGCATACATACCTATGGTAGCATTTAAAATTGCTCCGCCATACAAATCGGAATATGGACTAACATCCGTGCCACCGCCCGCCAAACCAAGCCTTAAAGGTGCTTTGCTTCTGTATATCACAATTAGTTATTTATCGAATGGATGTTTTGCTGCCGGCAATTGCGCAAAGGGGTGATAATCGCCTTTTAGTCCAAGCGGAGTTTGTGTGCGAATATCGTGTACAATTTGTATCGAAGACATCGCCTCCATTAAACCAAAGCCATTGCCTGCAAGAATGTGTTTGTAGCTATCGGTATGCAACTCGGTAAAGCCATCGCTAAATTCAATTTCTTCGCCTTCCAGCATCATGCTGCGGTAGGTGCGCTTGCCACTTGCCTTTACACTATCGGGAATGGTGTTGTAATTGATGCTTAAAAACCAACGTACACGAGCATTTTCAAATTCTAAAAAACCTGCTGCGCGATCGTGCGTGTGCAAATGCACCACATTTTGTTGCAATGCTCCAAACACCCAGCCCAGCATATCGTAAAAGTGAACGCCAATGTTTGTGGCTATGCCACCACTTTTGGTTACATCGCCTTTCCAACTGGTGTAGTACCAATTGCCGCGCGAAGTAATGTAGGTAAGGTCTAACTCGTACTTCTTATCGCGAGGATTCGCAGCTACTCTTTTCTTCAATTCAATAATGCTTGGATGCAAGCGCAGTTGAAAAATATTGAACACTTTTTTGCCGGTATCTTTTTCTAAATCGGCAAGCGAGTCGACATTCCAAGGGTTCAACACTAAGGGTTTTTCGCATATCACATCTGCTTGTTGTTTTAGCCCAAAGCGAATATGCGAATCGTGTAAAAAATTTGGCGAGCAAACAGAAACGTAATCTAACTTTCTATCGGTGCGGCTGAGTTTATCAACGTGCCTATCGAACCTTTCAAATTCAGTAAAAAAACTCGCTTCGGGAAAGTAAGAATCAATCAAGCCAACACTATCAAACTTATCGAGCGCAGCAACAAGATTGTTGTCCGTGTCTTTTATTGCTTTCATGTGTCGCGGAGCAATGTAGCCGGCAGCCCCAATAAGTGCGAAGTTCTTCATCTGTAAAAATTATTTTCCTTTAAAAGCCGCTTTTCTTTTTTCTAAAAAAGCATTAGTGCCTTCGGTAAAATCCTCAGTTGAAACACAATTGCTAAACTCTTCAATTTCTGTATCAAATCCATCAATACCATCTTTAAAATGTGCGTGAACGCATTCTATTACTTTCGAAATTGCCACTGGTGCTTTACCATTGATTTTATGTAGTAATGCGCGGCAAACTTCGAGCAGCTCTACGGTTTGCACTACATCGTTTACCAAACCAAGCCTTTCGGCACAAACGGCATCAATGGTATCGCCAGTCATCAACAATTCAAATGCTTTGCCTTTGCCAATCAGTTGCACTAAACGCTGCGTGCCACCATAGCCGGGAATGATACCAAGGTTTACCTCGGGTTGCCCAAACTTGGCATTTTCGCTGGCAATGCGAATGTGGCAAGCCATTGCCAACTCGCACCCTCCGCCCAATGCAAAACCATTAACCGCAGCAATAACCGGCTTTGGCGATAGCTCTATTTTATTGAAAACTGCGTGTCCGCGCTTTGCCAATACAACACCCTGCTCTTTGGTTAAGCCTTTAAACTCTGCAATATCTGCCCCAGCAGCAAATGCCTTTGGCCCCTTTCCTGTAATAATACAAGCTCGCACCTCATTATTGTTATACAACTCATCTATGGCCTCGCTCAACTCGCCAATCAACTGCGCATTCAATGCGTTCAGCTTTTCTTCTCTGTTAATGGTAATTGTTAAAATGCCTTCTGAAATTTCTGTAAGAAGTGTTTGAAATACTTTCATGTTATTGTTTTGCGCTGCGAAAGAACTAATACCCATCGAATACACAATATTTTTCTCAAGATTTTGTAACCTTTTCTTTTTGTATGCCGTATCAGAAGATATAACACGAAAATTTAGAACCATGAAAAACGTAATAACAACCTTAGCAGCAATAACAACCTTCTCAGTTTGTGCTTTCGCTACCAACCCTGGTGCAAAACACGCATTTAAGGATGCCAACGCAGAAGTAGCTTTGGAAATTGAGCGTAATAAAGGAGAAGTTGCATTGCATATTCTTGCTCAAGACATGGCTCAGTACGATCATATAGTAATAGAAAGAAGCGGAAACGGAGGCGAATTTTTTAGCCAAGTAAAATATGTGCAAACCGAAGGGGCAGATATTGAAGATGGAAACTATGTTTTTCGTGCCGATAAATATCCTTTGCCAAATAACACAGTGAGCTACTACCGTATTAAAACTGTAGGAAAAGACGGTTCTACAAGAACCTTCCCAAGCATTGAATTGGCAAGTAATTAAATAATTCTAATCCCAAACCACATACCCTAAGGCCTCATCCCAAGCCCTGAATCCTTTAACCACTAAAGCACTTATACCCCAAGATCCATAGTCAGAGGAGGGTTGCAGCAATGCAGCCCTTTTTTTTGTTTTGGTATTACTCGGTCTGACCTTGGTCAGACTTTGACATTTAAAGTGAGTTCGTGAACTACAATACTCTTAAACCACATAGAAACATAGTTGAAAAATAGAGAAAATCAGTTTGTGTCAACAAACACTTTGTGCTTCTTTGTTTGCTCTTCTTAAAAAGAAAAAAGCCTGAAGTTTACATAGCCAAAACAAGTTTTGGACATAGCTGATTATGAGGGAAAACTATGTTCCTATGTGGTTTAGAAAATGTGCATTGTTGTAAAAGGTTCCCGAGTACACGTAACTTACGAAACCGGATTCAGAGAAATGCTGAAAATTTTGTACTGACTCAAATCGCGCTCGTAGTAAAATTTATCTAAAGCCTCGTACATATTCAAGGCGCGAAAATACGAGGTGTAGAGTTTACTTTCGCCAACTTTCATCCATTGAATGGTCATACTACTTTCGTGGTGGTAGTGCTCATCAATATACACTATCATTTTGCGTAGGGCATCTACCTTATCGGTGCCAGTAACCGAATGAAACAAAAACGACTGCTCGTGAGCAGGATTGATAGTAACCAAATCCAATTTCACAGTTTCGTTCTTCTGTTTGAAATTATAAATGGCATTCTCTTGCCGGATGCCCAGCTTGCCTACAATTTCTTTTTGCAGGCGCGCCACTTCTATATGTTCATCAACGTTTGTCATTGGTAAATTATTGGGAAACTACTTCAATAGTTGGTTATTAGTTTTATAAGCCACACACAAAATATATGTAACTAAAGGCTTCGGCAAGCACAGTTAGATTTTTACCTAAAAAGCTTGCCGAAGCGTAAAAGTATGTTATTTCAAACTATCTGCTATGCCATCAACAATACCGTATTCTACCGATTGTTTGGCATTCAACCAATAATCGCGATCAAAGTCTTTCATTACCTGTTCAAAAGACTTACCGCAGTTATCGGCAAGAATCTGAGCGCTTAATTCTTTGGTTTTTTGAATCTCTTTTGCCGTAATTTCTATATCGGTAGCTTGACCGTACATTCCGCCCAACGAAGGTTGATGAATCATTACTCTGCCATTTGGATAAATTAGACGTTTACCTTTTTCGCCAGCACTCAACAAAATAGAGCCCATGGAAGCCGCCAAGCCCATACAAATAGTATGCACAGGCGATGAAATCAACTTCATAGTGTCATAAATCACCATTCCACTGGTAACCACACCACCCGGAGAGTTGATGTAAAAGAAAATATCCTTACCCGGGTCGTTTGCCTCTAAAAACAACAATCGGTTTACTACTTTTTCTGCACTTTCATCATGCACCGGTCCCCACAAAAACACCCTGCGTTGCTCCAGAAATTTGTCATCAAACTTCATCATGCCACCGGCAAGTTTTTTCATTGCCTCATCGGGAGCGCCTGGTTTTTCGGGTTCGTCTTCTAATCTGAAATTCATACTTTAATTTAATTATGGGTTCAAACCTACATCAATTTACCAATTCGCAAAAAAGCATATTAAAGGCAAATGTTGATTTGAACTGTTTTGAAAACATTGTTTTAGCTAATTCAATATTGTTGAGGACGAGAGCGCAAATAAAATATTTCAAATTCCATTGATGCGCAACTATCCCGCCCAGTTCTCTCTATCTAAACTTCGGAACTGAATAGCCTCGGCAATGTGTTCCGGCTGAATATCGGTGCTGGCAGCAAGGTCGGCAATGGTGCGCGATACTTTTAGTATTCGGTCGTAAGCTCTGGCACTTAGTTGCAGGCGTTCCATTGCTTTGCTTAGCAATGTGCGACTTACATCGCTTACCGTGCAAATTTGTTGTACCGCTTTAGCTTCCATTTGCGCATTGCTGTGAATTGCATTGTGTTCAAATCTTTTGCTTTGAATTGCTCTGGCACGCAGCACCCTTTCGCGAATTGTACTACTATCATCAGTTTTTCTTTCGCCCGAAAGTTCTTTGAATGCTACCGGTGTAACCTCTACATGCAAATCAATTCTATCTAACAACGGCCCTGATATCTTGGCTAAATATTTTTGCACCACACCCGGTCCGCAAACACATTCTTTTTCGGGGTGGTTGTAGTAACCGCAAGGGCAGGGATTCATAGAAGCAATCAGCATAAAACTTGCAGGATAAGTAACTGATACTTTTGATCGCGAGATGGTTACTTTTCTTTCTTCCATTGGCTGGCGCATTACTTCTAACACAGTGCGTTTAAACTCGGGCAACTCGTCTAAAAACAAAACCCCGTTATGCGCTAAAGAAATTTCGCCAGGCTGTGGGTTAGAGCCGCCACCAACCAAGCCTGCATCACTAATGGTATGGTGAGGCGAACGAAACGGACGCTGATACACAAGCCCTGTATTTTTTGTCAGCCGCCCTGCCACCGAGTGAATTTTTGTAGTTTCTAATGCCTCGGGCAAAGTAAGTGGCGGAAGTATTGTTGGCAGCCTTTTTGCCAGCATAGTTTTGCCCGCACCCGGTGGACCAATTAAAATTACATTGTGCCCTCCGGCAGCAGCAATTTCCATAGCGCGCTTTATATTTTCTTGTCCTTTTACATCCGCAAAATCATACTCGTTATGGCTTTGGCCATCGCTAAACTCGGCACGAGTATCCACTTCAGTTTTTGTAAGTTCTGCATCGCCCCTCAAAAAATTCACAACCTCGGCAAGATTATCTACGCCAAACACATCCAAGTTGTTTACAATTGCAGCTTCGCGGGCATTTTGCTTTGGCAAAATAAAACCTTTGTATCCTTCCTTTCGCGCTTGAATGGCAATAGGCAAAGCTCCGCGCATGGGTATGATAGTGCCATCTAAACTCAGCTCGCCCATGATAATATACTTATTCAGCTCTTCTTCGGGAACTTGATTACTGGATGCAAGAATGCCAATTGCCATAGGCAAATCATAAGCCGAGCCTTCTTTGCGCACATCTGCCGGTGCAAGATTGATAACAATTTTGGTGCGCGGCATTTTATAGCCATTATGCTTTATCGCAGTTTCCATTCGGTGCCACGACTCTTTTACCGCATTATCGGGCAGCCCTACCATAAAGTAGTTTAACTGCCCGTCTCCGCTGCTTACCTCGATGGTGATGGTAGCAGCATCTACACCATAAACCGCACTGCCATAAGTTTTAACCAGCATAAATTTTAAAACGGTTTTTTTATTAAAAACAAACCAAAGTAATTTTTTTAATACTCTGCTACATCATTACACGTACACATTAGTTCAATGCAACACAATACCAGCATCTGTGAGCAAAATAAATTTACTTTTAGCGCAAAATTATTGCCTTGCAAAACCCTGATTTAAGTATTGTTGTTCCATGCTTTAACCCACCCGATGGCTGGCTGGAAAAGTTAGAACACAATGCACAATTCTTAAAAAGCAAGAACATAAGTTTTGAGTTGATAATTGTAAATGATGGCAGCAAAAACCCTTTGCAAGCAGATTTACAAACAAGGTTGGATGCTATTGGCAAAAACGCCATTATAGCCTACCCCATGAACATGGGCAAAGGTTTTGCGGTACGAAAAGGAGTAGAATGCGCCAATGCAGCGATGATAATTTATACCGATGTGGACTTCCCATACAAAGAAGAAAACTTATTGGATGTATTTGAAAAAATAAAGAACGGTAGCGATGTTGTAATAGGTGTAAGGTCAGAATCGTATTACAATACCTTGCCTAAGTTAAGAGTAGCCATTTCAAAATTGCTTCGGTTTGCAATTTCGTTTATGATGCAGATTCCCACAGATGATACACAATGCGGTTTAAAAGGCTTTAATCAAAAGGGTAAAGAGGTTTTTTTATCGGGCAAAATCAACCGTTACTTATTTGATATGGAATTTGTAAAACTTGCCGCCCGAAAAAAACTCACCATCACAACCACAGTGGTGCACTTGCGCCATGGCGTGGTGATGGCGCAAATGCCAATTGGTTTGCTTTTTAAAGAAGCTATGAATTTTCTACGCATTCTATTTGTATAAAACCTCAATCAAAAATCATCCTCAGCACTTCGGGCGATTTTAAATTGCCAAAACCTTCGATGTGATGTTTGTAGTACAAAACTAAATAGTTCAACAGTGTATTTCGTTCAGCGCTATTTGAAAGTATAGGTTGAACTTGAGTAAAGTTTGCCGCACACAAATCGGAAATATACTTGCTGTGTGGGCTACCTACTGCACCGGCATCCGAAAGCGCGGTGCTTACAAATGCGCCTTCTTTTAAATCAAACAATGGTGTAACAGAAGTATAACTGCCATGCGGCTGAAACCCAATAAAAGAAGAAAGTTGAATCAAAAAGAATAAGTGAAAATCTGGATTCAAATGTGTTGAATCATCCAGAAAGCAAAGGCTATCGAACACAAATTCAAATAAATCTTGATTGGCTTCGTGAGGATGCAAGGCCTTATTCAAAACTTCTACAATCAATTGTGCCATAGCGGATTTACGAATATCAAAAGGAATGGAGACAAACGTCTTTAAGCGTTTTACTTCTTTTAAGCGTTGAAGATTTTTGTTGTCGCGTTGTGTGGCTTCTATTTCAAGTATGGTAAGCGGCTGCAACAACGATGCCTTGCTTCGCCCCTTTGTAGTACGAACTCCATTAATCATATACGACATCACACCAAACTGTTCGGTAAACAACTTGCATATAACACTCGTTTCGGAGTACTTGATATTCTGCAAAACTATGGCGCGAGAAGTAAAGTGCATTGGTACTTAATGGCCTGCATGGTGATACAATACAAACTCGTTGTTTTCAAACACCACCGATAGATTTGGCCTGCAATAGCCAATAACAGAATCGAACTTTTCATCAGTGGTAGTGTGCGCTTTCAAAAAATAATGCACACCCAGGTTTTTCAATTGCGTATAACTTTCTTCGGGCGATTTTGTCCAGCTATTGATAGTAGTTTTCTTATCGGTAAAAAGTGTGAGTGCACGCGGTTTTGGAAAAACAATCACAGCCTTGTCATCAACATTAGCTTTTATAAACTTGAATATTTCCTTGGCGCTAACCGTGGTTGGTCCCGGCAGTGGTTCTTTTCTTATTGAATAAAGATATTCAACATGATTTTTATAGATAGAAATAAAAAAAACTGCTGTTGCAATTCCCAACACCAAACGCACTTTTTTATTGCGAAACAGCGATAGAAAACCTTCGGCTGCAAACAATACCAAAAAACAATGAACCGGAATTAAATACCTGTAATCGGAAACAATGTTCACCGATAATATCAACAACAAATAGGCAAGCGTGAAAAATGCCCAATAGTCGCCCTTCAATAATCGCTTAGCAAAACCAAGTAAAAAAAACAGAGAAAAAACAACCGTAATAGCAAAACTCGTATGCTGCATTGTGCCATCGTGCGAAGTAAAAAGCGATACAACATTTGCATAGTAATGAAAGAAATTGTCCTTTACAATTGCTCCAATTTTTCCGAGTGTTAAATGCCCCATTGCCCATGACGGGTAATCTACAGACGAAGGGAAAACAAAGTATGTTACAACTACATAAAACAATATACCAACTGACGTTTGCACCACACACCACTTAACGCTTTCGAGCTTTTCGCCATAAAAAATGTATTTGAAAACTATGCTTGCAAACATTGCAAAAGGCATTACAATTATCACATTTCGAGTAAGCATCAAAGAGCCAAACAACAGCCCTAAAACAATTGACAGGTAAATATTTTGTCGCTTTAACTGCAACATCAATAACACAATCAAGCCAACAGTAAAAGGCACATCGGAAGTAATGAGCAGCTTCATCCAAAACATAAAGTTTGGATAAAATGCTACAAACACCAACAACACTGCCATGCCTGCCGATAAATGTTTTTTAAAAATTACTGCTGCCAAAAGCATTACCAAACAAAACGCCAGCGACATTAGCATTACAAAAGGCGCCATGGAATTCAACCCAAACAATGCAACCACAGGAACCAACAACACCGAAAAACCTACCGGAGCCATAGGCGGCAATGTGTTATCTGCATTGGCAATAAAACCGGTTTTATAAGGGCTTACACCCATGCTGATGTATTTGGCTTGAAGAAGATACTGCGCAAAATCATCGCCCCAATGCTGTTTATCGCCTGTGTTTAGCATCACCATAGGAATGCACAGCACCAATACTGCAACTACCCAATAATACTTTTTTAGTGTGTAAACTACCATTTTTTGAACCGTGGCGAATATAGAGAATGGGTGCAAAGCACAATACTTGAAAGCTGTTTATTGTTTAGTATAATCGCATTATCAATCATGGCTATTAAAAAACCGCTTGCGTTTGTAGTGTTGTGGAGCACAGTGTTGCTACTTTACCTAAAAGCATGGAATTGCGGCTTGGTGTTTGATTTTGTTGATTGGTGGGGCATATACAAAACAAAGGGATGGGGCGGCTTTCCGGCAGGCTATCCCGACATAGCAATTCGTTATTTTCTTCATCTTGTTTCGTTGCCTGCATTTAGCACGTTTGGTACAAATCCATTACCGTGGTTTTTGCTTTTTACTTTCCTACATTCATCGGCAGCTTTCGTAGCAGCATTAGTTTTTTCAAATTGGTTAAATGCCGCATCGGCAAAACACAAATGGTTGGCAGTATCTATCGGAGTGCTGTTGTTTATTACTTCGCCTTACCACACCGAGGTTGTAGTTTGGAAAATATGCTTGCTGTACCTGATAGCGCTCAACTCATTTTCACTGATGTTACTGGCATATACCCAATTTGCACGCACTGCCAAAGCAAGTTGGATTGCCGTGTTTTTTATTGCATTTACTTGCTCGTTGCTTACACATGAAATCACCATGTTTTTTATTCCCGCAATTGCAATTTGCATCATAAAACTTCGGTTCGGGTTTTTTACAAATGTTTCTGTTCGCAAAGGGTTTTTGGTGTTTGTACTTCCTGCCATTGCCCTTGTATGCGCCTATTTAATGCTCAACAAAATAATGCGAGGCGCGTGGCTTGGGCACTATGGCGCAGAAGTTCATTTCAATTTTGATGCAGTGCTGCTTGCAAGCACATTCACGAAGTATTTGTTTAAGTTTACTTTGCTAAGCCAAAGCTGGAGCTACGAATGGAAACACAGCATCTATTTAATTTTAGAAAAGCCTTTCATAGCTTCTACATTAATGTTGTTGTATGTAGGTCTATCGCTACTGTTATTGTTCAAAAAAACAAAACCAGTGCATTCAATTTGCATTGTAATAGTGGCGTGTTTTTGTTTTGCAATAGCACCGGTGCTTAATCTGTATTTTTTAGATTGGATTCCAATACATGGCGATAGATTGGGCTATGTTGCTTCGCTGTTTATTTACTTTGCCGCAGCATTAGTGTTAGTAAACTTGCTGGGAGCAAAAAACTTTGCAATTACTATTCCTTGGATAATATTCAATTGCTACTTTCTACAAAAAACATTACAAGACTGGAAGCACAGCGAAGATACCATGCAAAGTATTCACACACATTTTTCGTGGCATAAGGCAAAGCAGATATTTTTACTTGGCGTAGCCGACAACTTTAATGGGGCATACATGTACACCAATGTAACGCAAAGCCCCTTTGCAGCAACTATGATTATGAAATCGGGTAAGGATGTACAAAACTTCACAACCGATGTATTGCGTTTTAATATGTGCCAACCTACCGATGGCGTGAATGCAACAGTAGTATCACCAACAGATGTAACACTTACCTTTACAGGACATTGCAGTTGGTGGTGGTGTCGAAATCCAAACGGTTATGAAAATGATGATTACATTGTGAAGATTGAAAACAATATTGCACACATCCATTTTAAGCACAAGCCCAATGGTGCTGTGTATTTGTATCAGCAAGGCAACAAACTAAAACAACTCGAAAATTTCTGATGAGCATTCAAAAAGTAGGTTTTGCATTGTTGTTTATAGGTTTATCGCTACTACTATTTTTTAAAATAGCAGGCAATGCTTTTGTGGCAGATACCACCGGTTGGATTATTCAATATCAAAAATTGGGATGGAAAGGAATTTTCAATTCGTTTGAAGACAAATCGCTGCATCATGTGTACCATTTGGCAACATTCCTTATTTATAAAACCTTCGGATTTAATCAACTTGCCTGGTGGTTGATTTTTGGAAGTTTGCATGGCATAAATGCTTACTTGGTTTTTCTATTTGTACAAAATTTACTTGCCCGTTGGCAGTATCAATCATCATTTTTTATTGCTATCGGCTCAGGCTTGCTTTTCCTTGTTTCGCCATACAATGCCGAGCCTGTAATTTGGTCGGCAACTATACATTATCTTATTGCTACCGCAGGTATATTGGCAGTTCTTGTGCTTTCTTTAAAGTATGCCGAATCACCAAAAAAATCAACACTTGTTCTCATACATTTAAGCTATTTGGTTGCATTGTTTGCACTTGAAATTACTTTTGCTCTACCATTTCTTTTAATCGCACTTCTGCTACTCACACCATCATCTGTATGGAACGGCAACAAGCAAAAAATTTGGCTTCGTGTGGTGTTGGTACAAATTGTATTGATTGGCGTTTACTTTGTTACAAACCGTATTGTTTTAGGAAAATGGATTGGGCATTACGGAGCCGAAGATCACCTTGGCGTAAGCATTCCTTATCTGGCTGCCAACTTTACCAAATATCTATTCAAACACTTATTGTTTTCTCAATTCTGGGATTATCCGAAACGAGAATTTTGGTACTACTACTTTGAAAAAGAAAGTGTATCTAAAATATTGTTGTTGCTTTATCTGACTGCTTCAATATTGCTATTACTTTTTAAAAACAAATTATTAAAAAGTGTTCAAGCAATTGGGCTTACTACAATTCTATTTGCCGTTTCGCTGCTCCCGGTAATCAGCCTATACTTCAATTTTATTGTAATGAATGAATGCGATAGAATGAGTTATTTTTCTACAGTTTTTAGTAGTATCATCTTGGCATTGTTGATTGCACAATCGGGCAAATTTTTACGCATCCCACTTTTAATTTTAGTGCTTGCTTTCAGTTTCTCACTTTTAAAAATAAATATCAACAGTTGGAAGAATTCCATTGAAACAATGCAAGCCTTGGTGAACAATTTTAGATGGCACAACAATAAAAATGTAGTAATACTTAGCATTGCCGATAACTTTCGAGGTGCTTATGTTTCGCGCTCATTCAAGGGCAATGAAAATTTCAAAGATGTATTCAGAATGTACCAAATACCAGTTGTTGCAAACATCATAGAAGTGTTGAATTTCAACATGAATAACGAAAACGATTGCATGAAAACTGAGGCACTATCGCCTTCGCAACTTAAAGTAAGTTTTGCCCAAGGCGGCAATTGGTTTTGGTACAATGGCATTGGCGCAAGTAGTTACGAAACCGATTTGTTCAAAGTTGAAATTGATGAATGGAGTTCTTCTTATACCTTTACCAAAAAGGCTGAAATTGAAGAGGCAATCTACATTTACCAATGTGGTAAAACATGGCACGAAGTAAAACTACTCAACAACCCTTAGCAGAATGACAACTTACTCAATTTCCGAAATTGCTACAATAACAAAAGCAACCGCCCTGCAAACAAGTAATGTAGATTACACAATTGCACATTTGCTTACCGACAGTCGCAAACTTTCTTCCGCAACAGACACTTTGTTTTTTGCAATCACTGGCAATCGGCTCGATGGCCATCACTACATAGAAGACCTGTATAACAAAGGTGTGCGTGCATTTGTAGTAAGCAACAAAATAGCAACCGAAAAACTAAAAGACGCAAGTTTCTTGTTGGTTCCAAATACCATAGACGCGTTGCAAAAAATAGCAGCTCATCACCGCGCAAAATTCGAGTTTCCTGTTATCGGCATCACCGGCAGCAATGGCAAAACCATTGTAAAAGAGTGGTTGTATCAACTCTTGCACGAAGACTATAACATCGTGCGCAGCCCCAAAAGCTACAACTCGCAAATTGGCGTGCCGCTTTCGGTTTGGCAAATGAACGAATCGAACACAATGGCAGTGTTTGAAGCTGGAATTTCCGAACCGGGCGAAATGGATAAATTAGAAAAAATCATTCACCCCAACATTGGAATATTTACCAATGTTGGCGATGCGCACAACGAAAGTTTTTTAAACATAAAGCATAAAACCAAAGAAAAACTACAGCTATTCAAACACAGCGATGTGTTGATTTATTGTAAAGATCACGCACACATCAATGGTGCTGTTGCCGAAGTAAATTCTGTAAACAACCGCATTAAAACTTTTACATGGAGCAGCAATGCCGATGCCGAAGTGAAAATTACGAGCATCATGCACGCCAACAATCACACGTTTATCTCTTGCTTTTTTAAACATCGCGTTTTTGATTTTGAAATTCCATTTTCGGACAAAGCCTCGGTAGAAAATGCCATTCACTGCGCTGTTACGATGTTGTATCTTGATGTTGAGCCGGATGTAATTGCGGCACGCATGAAGTTACTTTCGCCCATTGCCATGCGCTTGGAAATGAAAGATGGCATCAATAATTGCATTCTAATAAACGACAGTTATAATTCCGACTTTGGTTCCATTCGCATTGCAATTGATTTTTTGGGGCAGCAAAATCGCTTTGCAAAACGCACTATCATTCTTTCGGATATACTGCAAAGTGGCGAAGGCGAGATTGAACTTTATGAACGAATCGCAAAAATTATACAACAAGCCGGAGTTCAAAAATTTGTAGGTATTGGCGCGGCATTAACGCGACAAAAAAGGCTATTTGAATTAAACACAACACTCGAATCTCACTTCTATACCGACACCGAAACATTCCTTAAAAACTTTGATAGCTCTACTTTTAATAACGAAACAATTTTATTGAAAGGTGCGCGCAAATTTCGTTTTGAAATCATTTCGAAACTACTGGAAAAGAAAGCACACGAAACAGTTTTGGAAATAAACTTGAATGCCATTGCACACAATTTAAAAGCCTTTCAAAGCATCTTAAAACCCAAGACAAAAATTATGTGCATGGTAAAGGCTTTTGCATACGGCAGCGGCAGCTATGAAGTGGCAAATGTGTTGCAGTTCAACAGAGCCGACTACTTGGCTGTAGCATACACCGATGAAGGAATTGAACTGCGCAGAAACGGCATTCACGCACCTATTATGGTAATGAATCCCGAGCAGAGAAGTTTTGAAGCAATGATTGCACATAAACTTGAACCCGATTTATACAGCCATAGAATTTTCGATAGTTTCATGGAAACATTAAATATGGTACATGCTAATGGTGGCGAGCCTTTTAATGTTCACATAGAGTTAGAAACAGGTATGCACCGTTTAGGCTTTGACAATAGCGACATACCACTACTGATTCAAAAAATAACTGCTAACAATGCAATAAAAGTAGCTTCCATTTTTTCGCATCTTGCAGCAAGCGAAAACGACCATGAAGATAGCTACACGAAAAAACAAATCGCAACATTCGAGCAGTATTCTTCGCAAATTTTAAACGCCTTAGCCTACAAACCATTGCGGCATATTCTAAATTCAACCGGCATTACTCGCCATACAAATGCACAGTATGATATGGTGCGGTTAGGCATTGGTTTGTATGGCATTGATGACAGTGGAGTGTTGCAAAAAAACTTACAACCGGTAAGCACTCTCAAAACAACTATTTCGCAGATTAAGCATTTGCAAAAAGGCGATACAGTTGGATATGGCAGAGTAGGAAAAGCAACCCAAAACACAAGCATTGCAACCGTTGCAATAGGCTATGCAGATGGACTAAGTCGCAAATTAAACAATGGAGTTGGTTCCATGTTGGTGCGCGGCAGGTTGGCTTCGGTTATTGGTAATGTGTGTATGGATATGACTATGTTAAACATCACCGATATACCCGATGCTGCCGAAGGCGATGAAGTAATTGTATTTGGCGAAAATCCAAGCATATTAAATATTGCAAAAGCAGCAGGCACAATTCCTTACGAAATACTAACAGGAATTTCACAAAGAGTAAAACGAGTTTATTTTGAAGAGTAAAAAACAAATCATTTAGCATGGATAATTTTTGGCCGTTATTGGCATTATCGGTTGCTCCAACAATCTACTTAGCCATCGTGTTATACGGACGCGATAAGTACGATCGCGAACCAAAACGAATTCTACTTGTTGCCTTTTTGTGGGGCTGCTTTAGCGTTATTCCGGCATTGATGTTGGAAACATTTTGGAGCAATATGGGTTTGGGTATATCATATAGTTTTATTGGCACAGCAATTTACGCCTTTGGTGTAGTTGGCTTAAGCGAAGAACTGAGCAAGTTTATCATGCTAAGGCTTCATGCTTATAGGCGACCGGAATTTAACGAGCCTTTTGATGGCATAGTGTACGCAGCATTTGTAGCACTCGGTTTTGCAACTATCGAAAACATAGCTTATGTGTTTCAGCATGGTTTTGGTACTGGCCTCATGCGTATGTTTACCGCAGTGCCGGCACATTTTTCGTTTGGTGTAATTATGGGTTACTACGTAGGTAAAGCAAAATTTGCTCCTCAACATCGCTTTTCGCTGATGGCACAAGGTGTGTTGTATGCAACCTTTATGCATGGCGCTTACGATTTCTTCATCATGCAGCAAAACCTTCCTGTGTTAGGAATCTTTACGGTAGGTATTTTGATTATGTCGTGGCGCATTAGCAAGAATGCAATCAACGAACTACATGGCGATAGCAAATTTCGTTTTCACAACAACTATTTTTTTGATGGCAAAGACAGGGTTTAGCCACAACCAAATACACCATTTGTTAGAACAAAAGTATTGCGAATACAACGCAAAGTTGTTCATTGAAACCGACCCAATTAGCATTCCTCATAGATTCAGCAAGTTGCAGGATGTAGAAATCGCTGCATTTTGGACAGCAATGCTGGCATGGGGAAACCGCACTTCCATCATCAATTCGGCAACAAAATTATTTGCCTTGATGGACAATTCACCACATCAATTTATTCTGCAACATCAAGATAAAGATTTGAAACGCTTGTTGGGCTTTAAGCACCGAACATTTAATGCAACCGACACACTTTACTTTGTAGAATTTTTTAAAGAGCACTATTCAAAACACCAATCTTTAGAAGATGGATTTTTGATTCAAACCAAAAACACAGACATACAAAAGCATCAAAATACAGCTGCATTTTTAATTGCATTTCACCACCACTTTTTTTCACTGCCCGATGCACCCCACCGCACAAAAAAGCACATATCTACTCCCGAGCGGAAAAGCACATGTAAAAGACTGAATATGTTTTTGCGCTGGATGGTGCGAAAAGACAAAAACGGTGTGGATTTTGGTTTATGGAAAAGGATAAAACCTGCTCAACTGCTTTGTCCGCTTGATGTGCATGTAGAAAGGGTAGCGAGACATTTAGGCTTAATAGAACGCAAGCAAACCGACTGGCAAACAGTGATTGAACTAACTGAAAACCTTAAAACATTTGATGCTAAGGACCCTGTAAAATACGACTTCGCCCTATTCGGGCTGGGCGTAAATAATCATCAACCGAAAATAGATAAACGCTAAAATTTATAACTGCGTTTAGACAATTTGTATTGTTTCGCTACTGCTTTTTTTATACAAATAGAAGTGAGCTTTAGCGGTGTGCCAATCAAACGCATGTGTGGCGGAACTTTTCCCACCTTGCCCGCAAAGGTTACTTTCAATCCATCTTTTTTTAATTCATTCGGCAATTGGGCACTGAAATAGCGTTCATTTTCATTTGCCGCAGGAATAATTACAACTGCTTCTTCACTCAATACTTTTACATAGCCCTTTTGATTTTTAATGGTCTTGTACCATTCAAAATCTTGTGCTTTAAGAACCGAAAAGGATGCCAGGAACAGAATCAATACAGAATATTTCATAACCCTTGTTTTTGCAATATTATACTTCTTCATACATCCGTTGTATTTATTTCTACCAACAGCAAAACCAATAGCAGAATACACATCTAAATATGGGATAAAAAAAAGAGCTTCGCTCATTGCTGATACGAAGCCCCCGACTATGACACACAAAAGTTGAATTTATTCTTGATGCTTATTAAGTTTTGTAGTTGCCATCAACTGCACTTCTTAATTGCGAAAGCAAATATACTTACCCGCTATTGAAAACAACACTGCAAGCAACAAGTTGCCGCATAAATTCACATATATTTATGAAAGCGGTACAATACCAATAAAATTGTAGTGCAGACGGTGATAATGACTAATGATTAGACCATGACAAACACCCGCTAAAACCACGTAGCTAAAAGCCGGTTTAAGAAACAAAACTCTTTAGCAAATGAAAGCAAGGACATTTATCTGTAAAGCATAATACTGCCCTCGCGCTGTGTCCACGTTTCGTCTATGTACGATATCTTAACCACATAAACATACATGCCGGGTTCGCTGAGAAGTCCTTTATAATAGCCATCCCAACATTGTTTAATATCGGTAGTTTCAAAAACTTTTTCGCCAATGCGATTAAAAATTTTCAAATCAATAAACTCTACTGCATCGCTAAACATGCACCAAAACTCATTGGCACCATCGCCATTTGGCGAAAAGAAGTTTGGCAAGAACAACACCTTACTCGGATCTACCTCAAAAGGAATCAACAATGTATCGGCACATCCTTTTGGATCGCGCACAATAAAGGTGTATTGAATGCTCTTTACAGGCGATGCAACAGGGTCGTTGCAATCGTAGCAACTCAAACCTTTTTGTGGTCGCCATTCGTAGCTATATGTATTACTAATTGGGCTTACATCTACCGTCAATTGCTGTTCTTTACCTATTCTCATTTCGGTTACAGGTGGCATTACTGCAACAATTTCATCAGGCTCAGTTATTGTGGCATTAGTAGTGGCAGTACATCCTTTACTATCGAATACAGTAACATCATAAGTGCCTGCATCTAATTTTACTGCTTTAGCACTTTGCGTGCCGTTGCTCCATAAATAGGTGTAGCCTAGTGTTCCTCCGGAGCCGCGTACCGCAATGCTTCCATCGCTTCCGCCAAAACAACGCACATCTACTGCGCTATCTATCACAGCTTCAAAAAATGGTGCCGGATTCACAACAAAACTTCCCGCACCTGTACACAAATTCACATCGGTTACTGTAACATCATAAGTGTTTGGCAACAATCCGTTTATAACACTACCTGTTTGTCCATTCGACCAATTGAATGTATAAGGTGCCGCGCCCGTAGCCCCTGCCACAGCAACGCTTCCATCGGCAATGCTATAACATTGCTGATCGATAATTGTTGTTGAACTTACAGTTGGTAAACTCCAAACCGTAACTGTTATATCATTACTTAAACCTTCGCAGTTTGCTACATTGGTTGTTGTAACATTGTATGTACCACTTTGAGCAACATTGATAGTTTGCTGTGTTTCCCCACTACTCCAGTTATAAGTTTGAAAAGTTGAGTCGGTGCTAAGATTAACACTACCCCCGGCACAAAAAGAAATTGGACCATCGGCAGCAATAGTTATTGGTAGCGGATTAGGATTGAATGTAATAACCAAATCATTGCTGCGAACATGGCAGTTGCTGCTATTTACAGCCGTAACAAAATAAGTACCGTTTTGTGTAATAGTAATATCTTTTGTGGTACTGTTGTTGCTCCATGAGTATGCATTGTAAACCGAATCGCTTGTAAGCACAATACTGCCGCCTTTACACACCGGCACTGTGCCTAAAGCTGTTGCGGTAGTAGGCAGCGGAGAGGTAGCAACTACTACATTGGCTACATCGCTCAGCCAAAGGCATCCTTGCGCATCAATTGCTCCAAAAGAATATTGCTCACTTTGAGTTGCTGTGATACTTTGCGTAACAGCATTGTTGCTCCATAGATATTGTACAAATGTTTGTGTTGCTGCAATAGAAACACTACCACCCAAGCACACATTTACAGTGCCCGATGGATTGAGGGTAGTAAGTTGTGGAGGGTTAATGGTAAGCACCATCGAGTCAATAGCTACACAGTTATTGATTGATGTAACAACATAATAAGTGCGCAATTTGGGTTGCTGAGTTAGGTTGGTGTCGCGCACAATTGGGTTGGCAACGGTGCTATCCGACAGGCCAACCGAAGGACTCCAGTAGTAAGAATAATTACCTTGCGGTTGCCCGCCCAAAGTTGCTGTGCCACCACTACAAATAGTTTGATCTTGACCTGCGTTTGCAACCGGATTCGCGTTCACAGTAACTGAGCCATTCGCTTGTGGAATGCTGCAGCCGCCATCGTTAATATCAAGGGTAACATTTTTTATTCCTTGTCCGGTCCACCTCACTTCCAATGGGCCAGGGCCGGTTGCCGAACCACTTACGATAGTTCCTCCGCCAAGCCCCCAAGTAAACACAGCAGTGCCCGAAGGCACTCCATTAAAAGTAAGCACACTTGTTTGCCCATCACAAATTTGTGGAGGGTTTGCCGTAAATCCCGCATTAAATGTGCCTTGAATATTTACTTGTAATGAATCATTTGCATAACATCCAAATCTATCGGTTACGCGCACTCTATAAAGCGTAGTTTGCGCTACTTGCTCGGTAATATTCTGCGTTGTTTTTGCACTTGGTGTCCATGCGTAGGTATAAGGCTTCGACCCTTGTATTGGATTGGTTCTTAACGTAACTGTTGCGCCTGCACAAACCGAAGTATCCTTTTGTAAATTATTAAGTGTTTGCGTATTCAATGTTGCATTTACATCCGGGCATAGGTTTACTTCAATCACAGAAATACTTGTGCGGTCGCATGGCAAATCGTTCCATTGTCCACCTCCGTATATTTGCACACACTGCTCCCCATTTTGGCAACGGTATTGATCGCTACATGCAAAGTTGCAACCGAATGTGCAGCCATTATAACCATTATTATTTGGTTCGCCACCAGCCCAGTTTTGGTAGATAGTTGGAGTTGCCGGAGCGGGTGTAAAATTGCCTGTAGAACCATCCAAAGCATAAAAGGTGGAAGAACCCGTTGAGGTGCGCCTATAACCCAACCAAATGGTTTGTCCCGAATAAGGCGATGCATTTAAGGCATTGGCAATATTGGTATTTTCGGCAGCATCATTTAACACTACCATATTGGCTCCAAGTGCTGCTGCGGCTGCTTGAGCCTGTGCAGCATCCTGTGTTGTTGGGTTCACAAAATACATACTGCAAGGTTGCCCCTGAACGCTAAGCGGAACATAACCGGCACCAGTAAACGTGTTCATTATTTGCTGAATATCGCAACCTTGCGGTCCTACTGGCGGGCTGCAATTATTATCAATAGTTACACTCACATTATCGGTAGAAAAACAACTGTAGCGGTCGGTAACGGTAACAACATATTGGGTGGTTTGCGCAGGCGAAACAAAAACAGGATTTGTAGTTTGCCCCGAACTCCAACTATAAGTATATGGTTGCGAACCAAGAATTGCGCTGCTATTGAGTCTTGCAGCTTGCCCAGCACACACTGTGGTATCATTACTTATGGTAATTTCCGGACAAAGATTTACTTCAATTACAGAGATGCTGGCGGCATTACACTTTTCATCGTTCCACAAACCGTTGTAATAGATTTGCACGCATTGTTCTCCATTTTGGCAAGCATAAATATTACAACCAACAAAACATCCCGGGGCGCACTGAAAACCATCATTGTTAGGCTCGCCCGATGACCAGTTTTGATAAATACCTGGTGTAGGCCCTCCTGTTGTTGGTGTAAGAAAAGCTCCCGTGCTGCCATCCAAGGCATTAAAAGTTGGTTGGGCAATTCCGGTTCTTTTATAGCCAATCCAAACGAAGTTGCCATTGGCAAAATAATTGCCGGCATTTAATGCAGCAACCACATTTTGATTTTCGTTGGCATCATTAAACACCACAAGATTTGCCCCCAATTGTTGCGCTGCTGTTTGTGCTTGGGCAGCATCCTGAGAGTTTGGGTTAATAAAATACATACTGCAAGGCTGCCCCTGAACGTTCAAAGAAATATAACCTGCATTTGTAAATGTGCTTGTGATTTGCTGAATATTACAACCCTGTGGAGATTGAGCATATTGGGTTAAAAAACCGAAAGCAAAAACTATTGTTGCGAAGAATTGCTTCATTCTGTTTATTGTTAATCCGTTTGTTCTGAAAAAATGCGAAATGTAGAAAATATTAACTGATTTTATAGATGCAATTTATTAGTAAAGCGTTTGTTATTAGAACACCATAAACAGCGAAATGTCGAAGACATTAGAGTGAGTTATACAATTGCTTTTGCATTCATCCTCGCTATGAATATCTTGCCGCCCGAAAAACAGTTATGCAACAACAACTAAAAAACAGCAAACAAGACGGCATCACGCAGTTGGTTCTCACCATTGCGGTATTGGTATTGCTGAACATTGTTGCAGGGTTTTTGTATTACCGTTTCGACCTCACAGCCGAAAAACGTTACTCCCTTTCAAAGCCTACCAAAAGCCTGATTGGCAATTTAAAAGATGAAGTAGTAGTAAAAGTTTATTTGGATGGAGAATTGCCTGCGGGTTTTGTTAGACTGAAAGAATCTACCCGCGATTTGCTGAACGAAATGCGAGCCATCAACCGCAGTAATATCCAGTTTGAATTTTCCGACCCGCTCGAAGGCAGAACCGAAGAAGAAAAAACAAACATACTGCAAGAGCTTGCCAAACAAGGCTTAACAGGCACCAATTTGATGACAAAAGGCAAAGATGAAAACAAGCAACGCATCATTGTTCCCGGAGCAATCATCAACTACCAAGGCAATAGCTACCCAATAAATTTGTTAGAAAATCAAGCTGGTTTTTCGCCCGAAGAAATTCTGAACAATTCGGTAATTCAGTTAGAATATAAATTTGCAAATGCCATTAAAAAACTCTCGCAATATCGCGCTTCTCGAATTGCATTTTTGCAAGGCAATGGCGAGTTGAATCGCCTCGACATGGCAGATATTCTAAACACATTGGTAGAGCAACGTTATGAAGTTCAGGAAATGCAGATTGACAGCCAATTTGCCATTTCCTCAAAGTTCGATGTGGTAATTATTGCCAAGCCACAAACCGCTTTTGACGAAAAAAATAAATACAAAATAGACCAATACATCATGCGTGGAGGCAAAGTGTTGTGGTTGTTAGATGCTACTACTGCCGATATGGATTCGCTAAAGCAAAACCTCACCGGGCAATTTGTAGTAGATAAGCCATTGAATTTAGACGACCAACTGTTCAAATACGGAGTGCGTATCAACAGCGATTTGGTGATGGATATTAACCTGTGCGGCTCTATTCCGCTGGTGATTGGGCAGATGGGCAATAGCCCGCAAACACAGTTGTTTCCGTGGTATTACTTTCCTTTTTTGATGAGCAGCAAGTCTCATGCCATCACCCGCAACCTCGACCCCGTTGCCGGGCAATTCGCCAGCAGTATTGATACGCTTAAAAACCCCGGCATCTCCAAAACTGTTTTGCTGCATACCTCCGAAAATACCAAGGCTGTGATGACACCCACTCGCGTGGGTTTTGATATTCTTGCCAATCGCCCCGACCCTCGCTATTATGCCCAAAAAAATCTGCCGGTGGCGGTGCTGCTCGAAGGTGAATTTGAATCTGTGTTCAAGAACCGTTTGGCGCAGGAGTTTTTGGCGGTAAATGATTCGTTGGGCGAATTGAAATTTATAGAGCGCAGCAAAAGAACGCGCCAGATTGTGATTGCCGATGGCGATGTTATCCGCAACGAAAAGCGAAATGATAATTCAGCTTTTCCCTTGGGCTATCAGCCATTCACCAAGCAAACGCTCGCCAACAAAGATTTTATCCTGAACTGCATAGAATATCTCGCAGACGAAGAGGGCTTACTCGAAACCCGCAACAAGGAAGTGAAGCTGCGCCTGTTAGACACCATCAAAGTGAATGAAGAAAAAACCAAATGGCAATTGATAAATGTTGCCATGCCCATGTTCCTCATTTTGGTTTCGGGCTTCGGCTTCACCTACTGGCGAAAAAAGAAATACACCGCTTAGCTCATTCTTTTGTTCTTATCCTCCGTCCCTCGTCCCCCGTCTCTCGTCCCTTTATTATCATGGCGCGCCCCTCGTTCCTCGGGTCAGGCTGTTCGCTGCAAGTCCTCGCTTCGTTCCTCGCTTCGGGCTTTTCGCTGCCATCCTTCGCGCAGCCCTCCCTAGCTAGTGCAGTCCTTCAAAAGCAAAAGACAAATCTCCCCGGCTGTTCGGCTGTTTATCTCCCGCTGGCGGGGGTTGGGGGTGGAGGCTGTTAATACCCTGTAAGGGTTAACGCTTTGTAGAATTTACATAGCAATGTATTAAGCGAGCCGTAGGTTCGCAACTGCTTTGAAGGATTTTGAGGGAGGGAAGACGTTGCTGCGAAGGGTACACTTGCCCTACCTAATCTATATTCCAGTAGTTTTCAGA
>Ga0209573_1001075_pt1 | contig 46004 bp, 38 predicted proteins | sample TNRBio252014_DNA_FD_185870 | JGI IMG/M metagenome (GOLD analysis project Ga0209573, IMG submission 185870) | Wastewater treatment Type I Accumulibacter community from EBPR Bioreactor in Madison, WI, USA - TNR Reactor_6/25/2014_ DNA (SPAdes)... | ecosystem: Engineered > Bioreactor > EBPR >... | reverse complement strand
GAGAAGTACAACAAGCTGGCGAAGGAACGGTAACTGAGCTTGCCATTCCCGGCGGTCTGCGAAAGACTCGCGCCCGCATGAGCCAGCCAGCCACTCCTGACATCACCCGCTTGCGGGATCTTTCGCCACAGCAACGCCGTTCCGGACTCGCCGCGTGGCTGGGCTGGATGTTTGACGGCTTGGACATGCATCTCTACACGCTCGTCGCAACGGCGTTCGTGGCGCAGCTCATGCTGGTGCCGGAGAGCGATCCGACCGTGGGCACGCATGGTTCCATCATTCAGGCGGCGTTCCTGGTCGGCTGGGCCGTGGGTGGAGCGTTCTTCGGGCGTATTGGCGATGTGCTGGGCCGCAGCCGGGCGCTGACGCTGACCATTTTGACGTATGCGTGCTTCACCGGCCTGTCGTTCTTCGCGCAGGAGTGGTGGCACCTCCTGATTTTCCGTTTCCTGGCAGCCCTGGGCATCGGCGGCGAGTGGGCGGTGGGCGCGTCACTGCTGTCTGAAACGTGGCCGAAGAAATGGCGGCCGTGGATCGCGGCCACGCTGCAAAGCGCGGTGAACTGCGGCGTGCTGCTCGCCTGTTTCGCCGGCTGGATGCTGGCAGGTCAGGAACCGCGCTACATCTTCCTCATCGGCATTTTGCCCGCCTTGATCACGCTGTGGATTCGGAAAGCCGTGCCTGAAACGGAAGAATGGGAGCAAGCGCGTGTGGGCCAGGAGGTGCCGAAGATCAGCGCGTTGTTTGGCCCTGCCGTGCGTGGAGTGACGTGGCGCGTGATGATCATCTGCGCCGTGTCCTTGACCGCGCACTGGACCTTCCTGTTCTGGCAGCAAAAACATGTGCTCAGCCTCGTGGAGATCGCATCCCTCGACAAAGCGGGCAAAGACTCCGCCGTCGTCACCGGCTTGATGTGGATCATGTTTGGTTCGCTGATCGGAAATTACATCGCCGGCGGTCTGGCGAAGCTGTTCGGCTACCGCAACACCATCGTCGGCATGATGCTGGCCTATTTCGCCTTCATGTATCTCTCCTTCTCGCAGGTGTGGAGCTGGGAGGCCACGAAATGGCAGTTCGCCGCCATCGGCGCGTGCCAGGGGGTGTTTGGTCTGTTCACCATGTGCCTGCCGCCGCTCTTCCCCGTGCTGCTGCGCACCACCGGCTCCGGTTTCTGCTACAACATCGGCCGCATCGTCGCTGCCGGTGGCACGGTGTTCTTCGGCATCTTCGTGAAGGTGGGCGACTTCCGCACCGCGCTGCTTTATGCCGGCTTCCTGTTCATTCCATCCGCCGCAGTCGCCCTCATGCTGCCTTCAGAACCCGAACAGGCCGATGGCACGGCGAGCGCGGTGGATTGATCAGCATCGTCACCTGCCCGGCGCATAGAACTTGTGCATGGCGGAGAATCCCTCCACCGCGCACTCGCCGACAAGGCCCACCTCTTTTTCCGCCCGCATTCTCTTCACAGCCGCCTCGCTGAAGAGGACGTTCTGCCTCAAAGAGCCGGCCACCTTTTCGATGCGGAAGACAAAATTGACCTCCGGTCCGTGCAGATTTAGCTCGTTCATCGTCGGCACGGTGCCGAGCGCGGCGGCACCGAAATGCAGCACGAGCCGGAAGGGCGGATTCGCACCGAGTTGCGCCTCATAAAGCTTCGACACAGCCTGCCGCACCTGGATGGCGCCGTCTTCCGTGTCATCCCAGTAGCAGAAGAATCCATCGCCGAGATACTTCGACATGTGGCCGCCGCATTCGTCGATGATCTGGCGGCAGTTCTTGAACCAGGTGCCCGTCATGCGCGGAAACTGCGCACCGGGCAGCGTCTGCGCCAGCTTGGTGGAGCCGATGATGTCCGCCACCATCAGCCAGCACTGCGCCTGGCGGATGTGGATCATCGTCGAGGCCATCACCTGCTTGCTGGCCGGATGCATGGCGCTCAAAATCTCCGTGCAGAACTCCAGCTCATTGTTGGCGATGCGGATGATGTCGCTGTTGTGCAGACGCACGGACTGCGAGATGCGGCGGCCGTTCACATACGTCCCGTTCGCGCTGCCGAGATCGACCAGCCAAAATTCGCGCTCGCCCTGGGCCTGGATGATCGCATGGCGGCGGGAAACCTCGTGGTCCGGCAGTTGCAGCGAGTTCTCCGGCGAGCGTCCGATGCTGCACGTCCCGTTCAAGTCATGACGCTCCCCGTCGGGAAGTCGAAGCCAGGACTGGAGGAGGTTGTCACTCATGCGGGGAAAATCAGAATGCCCATCTTGGCAAAGGAAGATGCCAGCGCCAAGCAAAGAAATACCGGGCCGCCCTTGAACCACCCCGGCCGCGATGGGAACCTCCGCGCATGCCGGGCGAGGAAACCACCTTTCATGCCGTGTTCAATCACGCTGAGGCCGGCCTGTGGTTCGTCATCGCCCTCATTCTGGCGTTTCGTGGCCGCAGGCAGCGGCCCTGGCGTTTGCTGCTGCCGGTGGCGTTCGTTGTGTTTGGTGCTTCGGATCTCATCGAGGCTCAAACCGGCGCTTGGTGGGAGCCCTGGTGGCTGTTCGTCATGAAAGCGGCCTGCGTGCTCGTGTTTGTGCTGGCATGGCGGGCGTATCGACGGCAGGGAAGGCCGCATGGCTGAGTCTCCCTTCAAATTTTGCAGCAACTGCGGCGGTAGCACATTGACCGCGCAAAGCTGGCGTGAGTTTGCGTGCGCCGCCTGTGGCCACCGCCATTTCATCACCCCCATTCCCGCCGCCTGCGCGCTCATCCTCGACGCGCAGAACCGCATCCTCATCATCCGCCGCGCGCATCAGCCCGGCCTCGGCAAACTCGGCCTGCCGGGCGGTGTCATCGAGCCCGAGGAAACCGGCGAGATGGGAGCCGCCCGCGAAACGCGTGAGGAAGTGGGCCTCGACCTGCCTGCGAGCGCCTTCACTTATCTGAGCACGCTGAACAACACCTACCACTTCCAAGGCTTCCCCTGGCCGACGATCGACCTCTTCTACGTCGCCCGCGTGCCGGACTTCAACGACGTCAAAGCCGATCCCGCCGAAGTCATGGAGTTCATGGCCTGCGAACTTGATGCAGTGGACTTCGACGACTTCGCCTTTGAATCGAATGCCGAGGCGATCAGACAACTACGGGCGTCGGCCATCCAATTGACAAGTATGAATCAATGAAGGAGTAAATCGTGACGATATGGATTTGTCAGCCAGTTGCAGCCTAACCCCCGGTCTTTGTACACTGAATAATTCTACAGGTTTTGTCGCCGATCCAACCTACGAACCGGGAGTTCCGTTTTCGCCGAATGGCTATGATGGATCGACCCCGTAAATTCCACCGAGATTCTCTTATGTCATTTATTCGCAAGTTGCCAGAGTTGCTGTTAATTATTTTCATGTTATGGCAGTGCGCAGCTATATTTGGCACGAATAGCCTAGAATATGCGTACTGGATTCCCGCCGAGGAGACTGTTGTGAGGTCTGCAAAAGTTATGAGCACAATTAGCGAAGCGGCAGCTAAACATATTGTCGCTGATGACCTTCAGATGGGTATTACAGGCGAATGCAGAGCCCGCATTCAACGTCCCGTGCGATATCAAACGCTGATTGGATTGGGTGTAATCGTCAGCCTTTGGTGGGCACGAGATTGGTGGAAAACAAATCTGGGAAAACGGGGGCAAGCTGCCAAGATTAACATTAACTGATAACGCGAGCGATCCCATGGTTCATGAGATGATCACCAAACTCCCCATCCTCAAACTCTTCGCCCTGGCCTTGGTGGCTTGGGTCGTCTAAGTGGGGGAACGGGGTCATGGGGGAACGGGGAACGGGGTCAGGCTGCAACTGGCTGACAAATTACAGTTGTGAAAAGCGCAAGCAGACGGGTTCAGCATTGAAGACGTGACCGAATGACCTGAGAGCATTCGCAGCGGCATGCAGGCTCGTTTTGATGAACCAAGCTTTGGCCCACCAGCCGTCTCACGCCGCGACCGGCGCATCAAACCAGCGGTCGTGTTCTTTGATGAGGTCGATGAGGCGCTCGACGGCTTCCTCTTCGGGGATGTTGAACTTCACTGCCGTCCTGCCGACGTAGAGATTGATCTTGTCGGGAGCGCCGCCGACGTAGCCGAAGTCGGCGTCGGCCATTTCGCCGGGACCGTTGACGATGCAGCCCATGACGGCGATGCGCACGCCTTTGAGATGACCGGTGGCGGCGCGGATTTTCTGCGTGGTGGTTTGCAGATTGAAGAGCGTGCGACCACAGCTCGGGCAGGCGACGTAGTCGGTCTTGAAAATGCGCACGCCGGCGGCTTGCAGGATGTTGTAGCTGATGCGCAGCGCCTGGCCCGGCGCGTCTTCGCCGTTCACGATGACGGCATCGCCGATGCCGTCGCAGAGCAACGAACCGATGTTGGTGGCGGCAACGAGCAGGTTCTCCGTAAAATCCGATGCTTGATCCTGGATGCTGGATGCTGGATTCAGCGTGTCCTTGAGGAGAATCGGATGCTTCTTGTCGATCCGGGCCGCGAGCAGTCGATACGCGGCGATCACGGGCAGCTTGAGGCCGTCCTTGATGGAGACGAGTTTTGCTTCGTTGGATGCGTTGATGCTCGCGACAGCAGCAGCATCGCGTGGGTCGATTTCGATGACGCCGCTGTCCTCCATGACGATCTCCGGCTTGTAGTCGCCAAGCTTGTCGATCTTGTGGGCCACGGCGTCCCACTTCTTGCGTGTGGTGAAGACCGGAACCGTTTCGTGGCCGCCGGTTTTGACTCCGTTGATGGTGAGCACCTGCGATTCACGGCGCACATAGTCGAAGGGATCATAGCTGACCGCTGGCGCGTTTTCGATGTGCTCAAAGTGCGCCGGAAGGCCTTCGTTGTAGGGCTTCACGAGCTGCTGGGCCACGGGGATCTCAAAGATGGCGTCTTCGGTCAAGGAAACGCGCACGGTGTCGCCGATGCCGTCCGCAAGCAGCGAACCGATGCCGATGGCGCTCTTGATGCGGCCGTCTTCACCATCACCGGCTTCGGTGACGCCGAGGTGGATGGGATAATTCCAGTCGGAGCCGAGTTGGTTCAAATGAGCGACGAGCAACCGATAGGCCTCGATCATGACCTTGGGATTGCTGGCCTTCATCGAGAAGAGGAAATTGTGGTAGCCCTGCGCACGTGCGATGCGGGCGAATTCGAGGGCGCTTTCGACCATGCCGAGCGGCGTGTCGCCATGGCGGTTCATGATGCGGTCGCTGAGGGAGCCGTGATTTGTGCCGATGCGCATGGCGCGGCCGAGACGGATGCAGTCCTTCACCAGCGGGACAAACTGCTCCTCCATGTAGGCCACCTCGGCGGCATACTCGTCATCCGTGTATTCTTTGACGGCGAACTTCTTTTTGTCGGCGTAATTGCCGGGGTTCACGCGGACTTTTTCGACCCACTTCACGGCCTCCATGGCCGCATCGGGCTTGAAATGGATGTCGGCGACCAGCGGCACATCGCAACCCGCCTTCCGCAAACCATCGCGGATGTGCTGGAGGTTTTCGGCGATGACACGCGTCTGCGCCGTGACGCGGACGATCTGGCAGCCAGCTTCGGCAAGACCTAGCGCTTCCTTCACACAGGCCTCGGCGTCACGCGTGTCACTGGTGAGCATGCTCTGCACGACCACCGGCGCTCCGCCGCCGATTTGAACCTTGCCGACCTGCACAGGCCGCGTTTCACGGCGCTGGTAGTTGTAGAGGTCAGGGCAGTAGCGAAGCAAGGAGGGTGTCATGGCGGGCCGCTAGAATGCCGGATTGACGGGCCTGCGCAAATGAGAAGCCGGGCTGTGTGGGATTGAATTCCGCGACAAACGAAGATCAAGGTTGCTGAAACAACACAGACATGATAAAAACAATTATCATGGCAAATATCATTGTTATTGAAGATCACCCGCCCGTTCTGAAGCTGCTTTCCACGCTTTGCCGTGCAGAAGGCCATGAGGTGATGGCCTTTGACAACGGACGCGCCGGACTGAATGCCATCCGTGAGCTCACTCCCGATGTGGTCCTGGTGGACCGCCGTCTTGGAGACACCGACGGCCTGGATGTCATCCGTGAGGCGCGGGAATCCTCCCCCTCCACCCGCTGCGTGATGGTCTCCGCCTGTTCCGAAACTCGCGACATCGTCACGGCCATCCGTCGCGGAGCCTGCGACTATGTGACGAAGCCCTTTCAGCCTGACGAGATCAAAAACGCCGTCAATCGCGCCCTGGAAGACCCCGGCACACCACCTGCAACACGGCAGAAACTGGTCATCATCTGTCCCAAGAAGGCAGCTTGAGTCCGGGTACCGCCTGAAGTTTGACCTTGGAAGTTTTCAGCCCGTGACGCATTGATACGCATGGAATTGTTTCGCCGTCTGCTCTTCGCCAGCCTGATGTTCGTGCTCGCCGCGATTTTGTTCTCGTGGTGGCGCAAGGACCAGGATGGCTACGGTGCGATCAATCTGCTGAAGGGAGAAAAGCCCTCCTCTTTCACTCCGCCTGACAAACCCAAGCTAAATCTGAATGATTTGTCCGTGCTTGGCAGGCTGAATGAGGAGTTTGCCAGGCTTTCAGAGGCCGTGCTGCCCACGGTCGTCAGCATCAACACCAAGACCCTGCGCCAGGGCCAGGTGAAGTGGCATCCGTTCTTCGGCCTCATCGGCGAGCGGGCGCAAGTCATCCCCGGCCTCGGCTCCGGGGCCATCATCAGCAAGGAAGGGCACGTCGTGACGAACTTCCACGTCATCGAGGGCGTGGCGGAGGTGCAGATCATCACCAACGACAACAAAAAATACCTCGCTCGATTCCTCGACGCGAATCCTGCCCGCGACATCGCGCTGCTGAAGATCGAAAGCCACCGCACCGACTTCCCCGCGCTCAAATTTGCCAACTCCGACGAGGTGCGCGTCGGCCAGATCGTCTTTGCCGTGGGCAATCCTTTCGGTCTGAGCGGCACGGTGACGCAGGGCATCATCAGTGCGCGTGACCGTCATCTCAGCGACAGCCAGATGGACTACCTGCAAACCGACACGGTCATCAATCCCGGCAACTCCGGCGGGCCGCTGGTGAACATTCGCGGCGAGATCGTCGGCATCAACGTCGCTATTTATCGCGGAGATGAAAGCGTGCGCGCCTGGCAGGGCGTGGGCCTCGCCGTGCCGGCCAACAGTGTGAAAACCGTGGTGGACGGCCTGAATGAAAAAATCAAGGCGAATGCCGCCAAGACCGCCAGCCCCAGCACCACCGGGCGCGGCTTTCTTGGCCTTGAGGTCAGCGGCGAGCCGGTGGACATCGACCCGGTGTGGGGCACCGCGCGCAGAGGTGCCCTCATCACCGACATCAGCCCACAATCACCCGCCGCCGAGGCCGGCTTGAAGCCCGGCGATGTGGTCACCAAATTCCAAGGCATGGCCTTTCGCTCCCCCCGCGACCTGCTGGACATCATCCGCACCCAGCCGCCCGGCAGTGAGGTGAAACTGGAAGTCATCCGCAACAACAAAATGGGCGACATCATCGCCCGGCTCGGCGAGCTGCCTGACGCCGCTCCGTGAGGCATTAGCCACGCGGTTTGAGGATCACTGGCTTTTCGCTTCGCGCACTCAGCGCCTGAAGCTCATCCGCCGTCATGCGCAGTTCGATGCTGCCGTCGCTCCAGGTGTCGAGCAGCGGGATGTTTTGTTGTCGTGTGAATTGAACCAGTGAATCTGGCAACAGAACCTCGGCCTGCCGGGCGTCGCTTCCGCATACAATCAATCGCGGCGCGGCTTTGAGCAGAAATTCGGCGCTCACCTCACGATCATGCTCGTGCTGGCTGCGGATCAGCACATCGCAACGCACGTCATCGGAACCTGAGACGAGGGTTTTTTCCGCGTTCCAGCCCGCGTCGCTCATCCACAGCACGCGCCACGGGCCGAGGTGGAGCATGACCACCATCGCACGATCGTCCCCACGCGCATTTTGCACCTGCTGGGATGGGTAAAGCACCCGCGCCTCGGCTCTGAAGTGTGAGTCGTTGGACAAGGCGAGCCACTCATCCACACGCAGGCGACGCAGGATTCCGCCGTTCGTGGCATCCGCGAGCCGCCGCAGCGTGGAGAGCGAGGAATCCTGCGCCCCTGGCTCCTGCGTGCTGCAAAACAAACGCGGCCGGTCAAATTCCGCGATCACCTTCTCTACCGCACCCACATGATCGGCATCGTTGTGGCTGAGAAACACGCCTGTGACCGCATTGATGCCGCTGGAGTGCAAATACGGCCGCAGCACACGGCGGAAGTTCGTTTCATCGCCCACGTCGAACAGCCAGTGCGCGCCGCCAAGGCTCAGATGATTCGCCGCCGCGCCATGCGGCAGTTCCAGCACCCGCCAGACGGCAGGAGCGTTTGTGAGAGCTGCGTTCGGTTTGAAATGGAAGTTTGCGCCTGGCAGACCCGCAAACCAGGCCGCGCTGGCCACCATCGCCTTCGCCATTGCCCAGTTCACGTTGTTGAAAATGATCTGCACGCCCGAGAGATGCAATGCTGCGGCGCACAGGCTCAAACAAGTGGCTCCCAGACACAAAAACGACAACGGCACGAGAACGCAGTTCGCGATCACCGCCACCGGCGTGACCGATTGAAAATGGCCAAGGATGAACGGCAGACTGCCGATCCACGCGGCGGTCGAAACACTCAGCGTGGCCACGAACCAGCGCCGTGAATGGCTCGACGCACGCTGCCGCCAGTTCGCGAGCTGCGGTGGCAAAAACGGATCGAGCTGAGTGAGGGGCAGCAAGCGCTGCACCAGCGGCACCGAGCCGATCACGCTCAGCCACAGCACCACGAACGAAAGCTGAAACCCCGGCATGAAAAGCTGGTGCGTGTCAGATCCCAGCAGCAACAGCGCGGCCATGCCCAGGCTGTTTTGCAGCGACGATTCGCGGTCCGCCAGCGGCGCTCCCATGAACACCGCCACCATCAGCGCCGCCCGCGCCGAAGAAGGCCGCCAGCCGGTGATGAACGCATACACAAACACGAGTCCCACCGTCAGCCACAGCGAAACACCGCGCCGCAGTCCAAGCTGCCGCATCAACGCCAACGCGATCAAGCCCAGCAGCCCGACATGCAAACCGCTCACCGCGAAGACATGCAAGGTTCCACTGTTCCGAAACGCATCCTCGATCTCATCATCCGCCTCGGCGGAGACGCCCAGCGCCATCGCACGAATCACGGCCGCCGTTTCGGGATCATCCTCCAAATCCTTCGTGAGCTGGATGCTGATCCACCGCCTGCAACGCTCCGCCGCCTCCAGAAACGCGCACCACAGCGCCTCACCGCTGCCATGGATGCGATGCAGCCCCTCGGCATCCAACCGGGCCACTCGCCCATTCCGTAGCGCGTACTCCTGCGCGTCAAACGCGCCCGGATTCGACGAGGCGCGTGGCAGATAAACATCACCCCTCAGTTCAAACACACCCGCGCCCGGAAAACGCACGCCCTTGGGCAGCCGAACCAGCAATGTCGCCTCTTGTTCGATGACCGCGCCCGCTGCTGAAATCTCGATCCTCCGTGCCTTGCACAACGCGTGGGCACGTCCATCCGCCGTGGTGTCGAAATCCGGCAGCAGGCTGCCGTGAATCGTGGCTTGCAGTGGTTTGTCCGCGCCCAGCAGCACGATGCGCAGCGGATGACGAAATGTTTCGTCTGTCCGCGCTTCATGAATGAACGCAAACACCAGCGCACAGCCTGGCAGCAGCAGCCATGCGCGCCTCCAAAAGAATGCGGCGGCAAGCAGCAGCGCCGCGCAGCTCATCAGCGCGTCCTCACCGAATTTCAGCCAGCCAGACTCGGCGGCTAGAATGCCTGCCGTGGCGGCCAGGGCCAGCACCATCAGCGGATTCGCCCGGGTCCAGCACTGGAGCTTCGCGAGCATCGTCCGCCATGGGAAGAAAGGTTAGGCCGCCGCTCCTCCAGAGGCTCCCGCTTTCAGGCGCTGATCCATCAGCACCTTGTATTCAGCCTGCTCGATTTCGCTCATCTTGTGATGCGCGTTCGCGCTGTGACGGGTGTTCGGGAAGTTGCCGATGACCTGCTGCAGCATGTCACGCGCGGCCTCAAAGTCGTGCAGTTGGGCCAGTTGCACATCCGCGATGCGGAACATGATGAAGGCCGCGTCATCCACCGGCCAGTCCTTGCTCTGCAAATGGTCGCTGAGCACCTGCAACGCTGATTGAGGGTCATGCAGGCGCTCCGCATGCACCTTCGCGATTTCCGCCACCGGGAAGGGATCGTCGGGCTTGTCCTCCAGCATTTTTTCGTAGTGGCCGATGGCTCCTGGGTAGTCACCCTGGGAGATGCAGGCGGCCGCCTTCGTCATCTCGTCCTGCTCCACCTGCTCGCCCGAGGAGAACACCGCCTCGCCCATCGCGTCACCGATCCATGGGATCACGAATTTCACCATCAGAATGCCGCCCGTCAAACCGAGCAAAATGACCGCCACCAGCTTCATGCCATCGTCCGCCTCCTTGATCGCATCCACCACCAAGGCGGCGACGAGAAGGGCAAGCACAACGAAGCAAAGGCGGATAATAAGTTCGCGGTTCATTTTTGGAAAGTGCGCGACGCTATCAAACTGCCCTCATTCCGCCAAGTGGGAACTTCATTCATTCTGCCAAATGTCACGCGTTCAAGGCGTTAAGCCCGCATGAAAATCGCGCACTGCCAGTTTGAACCGTGGGTTGGCGACTTCGACCACAACCTCGCCCGTTTTGAAGAAGGCCTCAAACGTGCCGACGCCGAGGGCGTGAAGATCGTCTCCTTCCCCGAGTGTTTCTTCACCGGCTACCCCGACACCGAGGAGTTCGCACGCAAAGGCGCCTTCGCTGCCGATTCGCCCCAAATGAAGCGCATTCTCGATGTCACCGCCCGCCACGCCGCCGTCGCCATCGCCGGTTTCAACGAGCTGCGCGGCAGCGACCTCTACAACACGGTCGTCGTCGCCCACCACGGCCAGAAACTCGGCCTCTACAGCAAATGCGCCGCCTACATGAAGTTTCATAAGCAAGGCCGCGACTTCCCCGTCTGGGAGATCGACGGCCTCAAGTTTGGCGTCCTCATCTGCGCCGACGGCGGCTACATCGAGCCCGCGCGCATCCTCGCGCTCAAAGGCGCGCGCGTCATCTTCGCCCCGCACTTCAACTACATCAGCGACAAGGGCCTCATCTCCCACTTCATGAAAGTCCGCGCCGACCATGCCGCCCGTGCCAATGAAAACAGCGTCTATTTCGTGCGCGGCAACAACGTCGTCCTCGATCCCGCCAAATCCGGCATCACCCGCAGTCCCGGCATCGGCTACGGCGACAGCTACGTCATGGACCCGCACGGCGAGATCCTCGTCCAAAGCCGCCGCCATCAGGAAGACTTCATCACCGCCGAGATCGACCCCCATCACAAACAAGACACCGCCGGGGGCCTCAGCAAAAGCGCCTGGAGCTTCCGCGAGTTCGCGCCGTTTGTGGCGGAGGCGATGAAGCAACCAGGCCCGTGAGCCATATGAACTTCGAGCGAGCTTACTCATCAGGACGAAAAAGCCGATCACTCCGAGTAGCCGAAGCGCCAAAAAACCGCCCCCAAAATTAGCATTTTTGACCTACACCTCGCCGACTCATTGGCGCTCGCTTAATCAAGCCCCAGAAACCGCACACAGATGCTGCCGGGGACGTTAACCTTGGTGCCGGTAAAGGTGAGCTTGCCGCTATCCTGATCGACCTTGAAAAGGGCCGCCGTGCCGCTGTCCTGATGCGCAGCGATGAGCCACTTGCCGGTGGGGTCGAGGCAGATGTTGCGGGGGATTTTGCCCTCGACGGGGACGTTTTGCAGCAGCGTGAGCTTCCCCGTGGCCGGATCGCAGGCGAAGACAGCGATGGTGTCGTGCGTGCGGTTGGAAACATAAACGACGCGTCCGTTCGGATGCGCGAGCGTCTCGGCGGTGCTAAGGCCGGTCTTGCCACGGTCGGCCTCAGGCAGGGTGGAGACGGTTTCGATCTCGGTGAGAGTGCCTTTTTCGGCGTCGTAGCCGAAGACAGTCTCGGTCATGGCCATTTCGTTGTTCACGAAGACGTATTTGCCGCTGGGATGAAACGCGAGATGACGCGGGCCGCCGCCAGCGGGCGTTTTGGCAAAGGCAGGCTCGTCCGGCGTCAGCTTGCCGGTGGTGGGATCGACTTTGTAGATGAGAACTTTGTCCAAACCGAGGTCGCAGGCGAAGGCGAAGCGGTTGTCGGGGCTGAAGTTCACGGAATGGGCGTGCGGGCCGGTCTGACGCTTTGGATCGACGCTGGAGCCTTCATGCTGGATGAAACTGGCCGCTTCGGTGACTGAGCCGTCGTCTTTGATCGCGTAAGAGGCCACACTGCCGCTGCCGTAATTCGCCAAAGCGGCCATCTTGCCGGTTTTATCGACATTCACATGGCAGGGACCGCTGCCGACGGCGCTGGCTTGATTGATCAGCGTGAGCTTGCCGGATTTGAGGTCGATGCCGAAAGAACTGATGCCGCCGCCTTTTTTGCCATCGGTGGTGGTGACATCGCCAATCGCGTAGAGATACTTTTTCGACGGATGGATCGCGAGGAAACCCGGATTGCCCGCCTCGGCGGCGAGTTCGGGCTGGGTCAGCTCACCGGAAGCGGAGTTGAAGCGGGCGACGTAGATGCCCTTGCTGCCGTTTTTGGCGTTCGTGTTGGTGCCGAAATAGACGAGGAAATTCTCCCCGGCGATGGCGGTGGTGGTGAGGGCAGCGAAGACAAAGGAGAGCGTGGAGCGTGTCATGGTGGCGCGATGCTGAAGGTTGCGCTCATTGCGGTCAAGAACTGGATGGTTTCTCCGGCGATTTCGGATTGCGCAACGATCTGGCCGCGCTCCCGTCGTGGCGCATGACGGCGTTTTTCAAACTGGCGGAGCGCGGAGGCTCGGTGCGTGCCGAGGTGATCGGCGGTGTGACCACCTTCATCACCATGGCCTACATCATCGTGGTGAATCCGGCGATCCTGAGCTTCGCGGGCATTCCAGCCGGTCCAGGCACAGTGGCGACGATTCTGACGGCGGCGGTGGGTTGTGCGCTGATGGGATTGATCGCAAACCGGCCCATCGCGATCGCGCCTTACATGGGGGAGAACGCGTTCATCGCCTTTGGCCTCGCAGCATTGGGAATCGGCTGGGAACAACGATTGGGCGCGGTGTTTGTGAGCGGGGCGGTGTTTTTGGTCATCACGCTGCTCGGTGTGCGCGGCTGGCTGGCGAATTCGGTGCCAACGGGGCTGAAACACAGCTTTGCGGTCGGCATCGGGCTGTTTCTGGCCTTCATCGGACTGTATGAAACCGGCATCGTGACGAGCTTCGTGACTGGCATGCCGCCGCAGGCGCTGCCCACCAACGCGGGCGGTCTGTTCATCGCGCCCGCCGTGCCGGTGAAGCTCGGCAACTTGCGTGATCCGCAGGTGCTGCTGGCGATTTTTGGCTTTGTGCTGATGACGGCGCTCATGATTCGCAAGGTGCGCGGCGCACTGCTCATCGGCATCGCGATGACGGCCGTGATCGGCGGTGCGCTGGGTTTTGGCAGCGCACCGAAGGCGCTTTTCGCGCTGCCATTCACCGGCGACTACGACTTGAGCGCGATTGCGTTCAAACTCGACATCACGGGCGTGTTGCAGCTCAGTTTCATGCCGGTGCTGCTCACGCTGTTTTTGATGAGCTTTCTCGACACGCTGGGCACGCTCACCGGCCTGGGCGCGGCGGCGAATCTGCTCGATGAGAAGGGCAATTTCCCGCAGGTGGAGCGCCCGATGATCGTGGACGCGCTGACCTGCATGTTCAGCGGCGTGGTCGGCACCTCGACGAGCGGCGCTTACATCGAATCCGCCACCGGCATTCAAGAGGGCGCGCGCACCGGACTCGCGGCGCTGGTGACGGCGGTGTTGTTCGCGGTTTCGCTGTTTTTCATCCCGCTGATCGAGCCGCTGCAGCAACTCCGCTTCGCCTATGGCCCGGCCTTGATCGCGGTGGGTGTGCTGATGGTCGGCTCGGTGCGGCGCATCGACTTCGACGATCTTACGGAATGGGTGCCGGCCTTTGTGACGATCGTGATGATGCTCTTCACCTACAACATCGCCAACGGCCTCACCGCCGGTCTGGTGGTGCATCCGCTGCTGAAGCTCGCCGCCGGTCGTGCGCGTGAGTTGAACGCGGGCATGATCGTGATGGCGGCGCTGTGCGCGGCTTATTATCTCTTTGGATTGCTGCATTGAAGCGGCGAAGCCTCACGACTCCCACTGACTGCGCTGCACGCCGACGAAGGTCATCGCCAGGCCGACGATGACATGCACGAACAGCACAAAGGCGGCGACGGCGGGCGTGACGAGGTCGGTGTTGGTGACCTGCTTCACGGCATCGTAGAAGGCGGTGCTGCGCATGCTGCTGAGGCTGCCGCTCCAGCTCCAGAACGCGGCGATGAGGGGTTGCACCCAGTTTTCCAGCCAGTCCGGCAGCGTGAGGACGGCGCCGGAGAGCGGAAGCTGAAAGCCGACGAGATAGATGCACAGAATTGTGGCCTTTTCCGGCGTCTTGCTTAGCGCTGAGATGCCGAGGCAGACGCTGGTCATGGCCGCCGAGGCGAGTGTGAGCAGCGCCAGCTTGATGACGAGATCCCCCGGCAGGCCACCGACAACGAGATCGACGAAGAATCCCATCCATAAACTTTGTGCGAGCACGAAGATGCCGAGGAAGATGACCTTGCTGCCCACATAGGCGAAGGGCTGCAAACCGCCGAGCTTCTCACGCTCCAAAATCAGCCGTTCGGAGGCGATCTCGCGCGCGGCGTTGTTGCTGGCCATCAGGGTGACGAGCACGACTTGCAGCATGACCAGACCGGAGACGAGGCTGCCGGCATTGAGTTGCTCGACCTGATGCTGCGCCTGACGCTGCATCTCAAACACCACGTTGTCATCCTGATGTGTGGAGAGCGCCCGCAGCGGCTTGATGCCATCAAGCGCGAAGATCACGACGAGCAGCGGAAAGCCGAGCAGCATGGCGAGATGGAGCCAGACCTGCGCCTTGTCGCGGCGGAAAATCGTCCAGCGCCGCCGCAGCAGCTCAAACAACTGCGTGGTCACGGAGGGCATCTCGATGGGCGGGAACTCGTGATGCTCCGGAATGTGGCCCTCGGGGTACGCGGGTTCTTCATCCTTCACCGCAGGGCGATCCTCGCGCACAAAGGTCTTCGCAGGACCGCTGTCGCTTTTCTTTGCCTCGTTTGCGGTTTCATTCTCCTCAGGAAGGACACGTTTGCCGTCGAAGCCGTGGCGCTTGTAGTAAGTGTCGCGGTATTTTTCCCAGGACTCATGCCAGTCACCATTTTTGCGCTCGGTGAGCTTCAAATAGACCTCCTCGGGATGCTCCACGGCGAAGTAATGCATCATGGCCTTCGGCGGGCCGTGGAAGGTTAGCACGCCCTGGTACATGACCATCACGCTGTCGTAGGCGTCGAGACTGGCGAGACTGTGCGTGACGTTGATCACCACACGCTTCGGATGCCCGCGTGAGAGCACTCGAAGCAGCTCGGTGATCTCGTGTTCTGAACGTGGATCAAGGCCGCTGGTGACTTCGTCACAAAGCAGCAGGCAGGGATCGGTGACAAGCTCCAGCGCGAGACCGAGGCGGCGTTTTTGACCGCCGGAGAGCACCTTCACCTGACGGTCGGCGAGATGGGTGAGTCCGGTGATCTCCAGGATGTAATCAAGCGACGGGATGAAGTCCTCGGTCTGCGCCAGTTGCGTGCGCAGCGCCATGGCGCTGGCGATGCTTTCCTCCACGGTCAACAGATCGTAAGCGACGCTGAACTGCGGCACATAGCCGAGATCGCCAGGGTGCAGATCCTCCTCATTGCTCAGATCGCGGCCGTCCCACAGCAAATCACCCGCCGTCTGCTCCTGGATGCCGGTGATGACCTTCAGCAGCGTCGTTTTCCCGCAGCCGGAGGGCCCGACGATGGCCATCAGATGGCCGGGCGGCACGTTGAAGCAAACCTCGCGCAGCAGATGCAGCACGGTGTTCTCTGGCCCATCGACTTCAAGACTGACGTTGTGCGCTTTGAGCATGCGGTTTAAATAGTCCGCACAAAATAGGCCAGGCACCGATGCTCTGGCGATCAAAAAATCAATCCCACGCCGAAATGCACCGACGCACGCGCCCCACACGCCGCAAGTCCTCGCCACTTCGCTGGCTGGGAGGACTGGCCGCTCTGATCATCATCGCAGCCGTCACGCTGAACCTGCTGGCCCCGACGCTGGTCACGCGGTTCATCCGCGCGTATGTGCAGAAGGAGGCCTTTCGCGAAAAGGCGGCGGAACTGATCGCCGCGAAGACCGGCGGTGAGGCACACCTCGATTCGCTGACTTGGAATGACGACAACGCCCTGGTAAGCGAGATGCAGTTGGAAGGCGCCCACGGCTGGGATGTCGAAGCGGTGGGCCTGCATGCCGCGCTGGACTTCGGCGCCATTCGCAACGGCATGTGGAGCATCCACAGCGCCGGTGCGGATGAGCTCACGCTGCGACGCCAGCCCGCCGCCACAAGGCAAAACCCGGCTGGCGCAGATTCAGCCCCAATCGACTCAGACGCGGTGAGTTCGATCCCGTCCTTCCTGCGGCGTCACATTCCGACGAAGACGGAAATCAGCGGCTTCGACGTGCGGCATTTCAACTTCGAGCAGGCCGGGTGGAAGATCACGGAGACCGACGTGAAAGCAGCCGCGTGGGAAAGCGGCAAGACCGCCGTGCCCGTCAAACTCAGCGGCGGCTCGCTGCAAACGCCCTTCAAGGCCCCGGAACAGGCCGAGGCGCTCAAGCTCGACCTCGTCAAAGCCACGCTACGGGTCACCGGTGAGCAAATCCAGCTCAGTGACGCCACGCTGCGCTGGAAACAATCCTCCGAGGCCACGCTGCGCGGCTCGGTGAAGTTTGAAACCGGAGCGTGGCAGACGTTTGCCCACGTCCAGGCCGTGCCGCTGGATGAGTTCCTCAATGCGTGGTGGAAACAGCGCCTCTCGGGCAAAGTCAAAGGCGACCTCGAATTCTCCGGCAGCCGCAATGCGCCCGTCGCATGGAAGGCGGATGCCGTGCTCGAAAACGGCGTGCTGCAGGGGCTGCCCGTGCTCGAAAAACTCGCCACTTACACCCATGTCGAACGCTTCAAGCGCCTCGTGCTCGACATCTGCCAGGCGTCTTTCCGTCCTGAGGGCGATGCGTTGAGGATCGAAAAAATCATCGTGCAATCCAATGGACTGCTGCGCATCGAAGGCACCATGACCCTGCGCGGACGCATGATGGAGGGGGATTTCATGGTCGGCGTCACGCCTGAGACCCTGAAAGCGATTCCCGGAGCCGACAGCCTGATCTTTACCCAGACCAACCCCAACGGCCCTCCTGGCCTGTTGTGGACAAGTGTCCACGTTGCTGGTCCGCTCGATGCTCCACAGGAGGATTTGAGTTCACGCCTGATCGGAGGAGTGGGGATGTCCCTGCTGTTCGACACCCCCGGAAAAATCGTCAACCAAGGGGCGGAAACTCTGCTCAAACCCGTTTTGGGGGAGGATGCGGCCAAGATTCCCGGCAAGGTGATCGAAGGAGCCTCCGGCCTGCTCGAAAACGGCGTCAAAACCGGTACGGGCATCCTGAATCAAGTCCTCCCGATTCTTCCGCAGAAGTAGTCCGGTCAGTCTTCCTGAAAAGTCAGGATGGTGCGGCCGTCCAGCTCGGGCAGGAACAAGCGGCCATCCTCCAAGCGCGCTCCTTTCGGGAACACACTGACGGCTTTCCAACGGGCTGGCACATGCAGCGTCACGCCCTGGATGCGTTCTGGCGCTGTCACTGTCAGGTCCACCTGCCGGTCACGCCGAGTCACGTCGATCTCCAGTCGGTCTCGGGCCTGCCACCAGTCCCCCAATTGGCCGATGGTGCCGATCCACGCCATCGGCCGCAGCTTGGGTAGAATTTTTTCAAAGAAGCGAAACTTGTACCCCAGAATGTTGGGGTGGCTGAGAACAATGAAGGTGCCGCCATACTGCGCCAACTGGTTCGCCAAATCGAGCGCCTTGTCCGCACGCTGATCCATTTCGGGCGGGTGCTCGTCCTCGATGGCCACAGGAAACTCAAACACGCTGGTGGAGGCCCCATACTGGCGGTTGTAGTTTTTGCGATACGGCAGGTAGGTCATCACATTGGCCGCCGTGACCGAAGAAGCGTAGCGGTAACCGGTTGCCTCAAGCGCCTGGGGCAGGCTCGGCGGACAGGCCAGGTGCCCCGGACGAAACGAGCGCACCTGCACGCCGATCAGTTGCTCCAGCAAAAACTTGCTGACCCGCAGCTCTCCCAAAACGGTGGCTCCGCGTGTGTCCCCCTCGCCATGCACCCGCGGCTGGTAGTCTGGAAACATCTCCGTGCCAGTGCCCAGCGGCAGCAGGTTGAAGATCTTGCTGTGACAGACGGAATGACTGCTGATCTCCGCGCCGCTCTGTCGCAGCCAGCGCAGCACATCCAGGGCTGAGTCGTTGAAAAAGCCGCTGTCGAGGTAGTCCCTGAAGTACTTGGTCTGGATAAAATAGGTGGCCGCCGCCTGGTTTTGGGTCAGCAGCTCCTGGTAGGGCGCGATGTTCTGCAGCGATTTGACGTAGTCGATGTCGAACGACATCACCGCCGTCAGACGCTTGCCGTCGGGCACCGTGTCCACCGTCACCGCCAGCGGTTCATGCTTCTGATAGACATGCCGCAGCAGCCGCAACCAGACATCCACAGAAGGCTCATAGGCGTTCACATAGTCTCGTGAGGCTTCCTCATCCCGGTCATTCTGGCATTTCAGGATAAAGAAACCCAGGTCAAAGCCCAGCGCCATGGCACGCCCGCCGCCCGGATGCAGCTTGGTGATCCAAGCCGCCTGTCCATCCTGGTAGGACGCCAGTGTCTCCTCAGGTTTCGTGTAATACTGCGTGCCGATCCAGGTTTCTGGATGGTCAGGATTCCCCAGCCGCACGGTGCGCTCGCGGGCATCCACCAACCAGCGTGTCAGCTCATGCTCGGCGGAAAGCTTCACCTCATAATGCCGCCTGCGGGTTTCCAGCGCCTCATCATAACCAAAAAGATCCTTCAGATCGTCTCCCAGCACCTGCGTCGCCAGCAGGCAGCCGCCCTCCCGCACATGTCGGCGCAGGCTTTCCTGTTTTTCATAGTTGAGCAGCCTGCCTGAGATCATCGGGTAAACCAGCACCACCCGGTGCCGGACCGCCCGCTCCACGTCATCGGTGATCACATAAGGGATGCCCATGGAATCCAGCGCGTGCTGCACGCCGGTCCATGCCGAGTCGGGATCGGTCAGCAGCAGCGCCAGGCGGCTGGGTTCGGCTGCGGCCTCGCGGTCCCAAGTTGCCACCGGAGTCAACGGTGCCGGAAACTCCTTCTCCAACGGCCCGCGCAGACCTTCGAGGGCATGGTAAGTGTAACGCGGCATCAGGTTAAAAAGCACCACGGCCAGCGCCGCCAGGCCGACGACGGCCAGGAGTGAAAAGAGCCAGCGCAGGAGCTTCATGAAAAGATTGGAAGGGTATTGTTGCCAGCCACGATCACACTTCCCAAGGCAGGCGCATCGTCTTCAGGCATTGGGTCTGATGGCATGCGTTCACCCGACTCTTCGCCCTCGGTTGCGCCCCCGTCCACCGGCTTGTCACGGTGGTTCGCGCCGCATGGCGCATGACGCCGCAGGAAAATGAGGCGGTTGCACGTCGGAGAGGGAGCGCTAGCATAGGGCCATCCATGTCCGCCAAAGCTCCCATCGCCTTCGCTGCCCGTGAATCCAAGCAAGCCATCGAAGAAGGCCTGCTCTTTGCCCCAAAGTTCGATGAGCATGGCCTCATGCCTGCCTTTGCGGTGGATTCAGAGACCGGTGCGCCGCTGATGCTGGCCTACATGAACGAGCAGAGCCTCAAAATGACCCTGGAGCTCGGCCAGGCGGTCTATTGGAGCCGCAGCCGCAACCAGCTCTGGCACAAAGGCGCGACGAGCGGCGAGTTTCAAGAAATCATCGACATCCGCACGGACTGCGACCAAGACGCTCTTGTGCTGCGGGTGAAACAACACGGCGGCGGCTGCTGCCACACCAAACGGCCCACCTGCTTTTACCGCGTGGTGAAAACGGCCGATGGCGAGGCGCTGCTGGAACCAGCCTTGTGATGCGCGATCAGCGGCTCTGGGGCATCATGCCGCCAAAACGCGCGTTGCTCTCCCACGATTTGGGGCGGTTCCAAGGCAGGTTGCTGTAAGCACTGCCGTCCGGACCCACGACTTTTTTGCGCTTCGGCTCGTCCGAGGCACAGGAACTGAGACAGGCGGCGGCAAGCACCAGGAAAAGCAGGCGGAAAGAACGTGTTTTCATCTTCATCCTCCCAATAACCGAAAGAATCAGTTTTGCAGCAGGTTTTCGAGAATCACGCGGTCCCCCGGCATGATGGTCATGCCGTTGATGACCGCATCTGGCACGATGGCAGCCATGGCGCGGTTACCCTCGACGCTCATGACACTGATTTTGCCCACAGTCAGGGCACCACGAGTGACGATGAGCTTCGTGTCCTGAGTGAGTCCGGCGGTGGATTTGCCTGCATCGATCACCACAAAGCCCCAGTCATGGTTAACGGCCAGGATTCGTGAGGTCAGGCTGTTGCGATCAAAGTTTTTGCGGCGCTCCTCAATCTTGCGCACGACCTCATCCAGACGCTTCTGCACCACCGCGACCTTTTCCTGCTCAGCGACAGTTTCTTTCTTCTTGGCCTCGGCCTGGGACTCGAACTCAAGCTTTTCTTTTCTCATGCGGGCGATGTCCTCGACAATCGTCTCGGGTTTGACGTCTTTGGGCAGCTTGTCGAGCTTGACGGTGAGTTCTTGCTGCTTTTTGAGCTTGCCGTCCAGTTCCTCCTGGGTGCGCGTGGTCTCGCTCTCCGCCTGGGCAAGCTTGTTTTTCTGCGCCTTGAGTTTTTCCGCCTCGACATCCAGCTCGCCTTGAACGCGGCCGATGTCGGCCACGAACTGGTTCACCTGACCGATGACCACCTTGTCAGCGGCCTGCTCGGTCTTGATGCTGGTGTTGATGTCCGCGATTTTCAGACGCACGGAGGTAAACTCACGCCCGTTTTGATAGGCGAAGAAGCTGGCCACGAGGATCACGACGGCGCTGAGGATGAAAAGAACTTTGGTCATGGGAGGAGAAAGCGTGAGAAATTAACTAAAGAGGCGGGCATCAGGGTTTGGCCGGCGGGGCGGCCCCGAAGGGGTCTGCCGTGCTAGGCGGCGGGGTGGCACCACCCGCAGGGGGCGTGGCTGGGGCGGCAGGAGCACCAAATGGGTCGGCTCCCATCGCCGGGGCGGCTGGCGCTGCTGGGGCGGCGGCAGGAGCGCCAAACGGGTCGGCTCCCATCGCCGGAGCGGCTGGAGCCATGCCACCTGCGGCAGGAGCACCAAACGGATCACTCGGAGCAGCGGCGGCGGGTGCGGCACCGGCGGCCGCAGGAGCAGCGGCGGCACCAGCAGCCGCAGGCGGGGCTGCCTTGGCAGTTTTTGCGCTCTGCTCAGCGGCGGCGATGACGAGATCCCCTGGGCGAATACGCTCACCCTCGGCGAGGCTGCCTTTGATCAGGTCTGCCACACTGGTTTCCTGCTCCACATTGCGCACCTTGAGCTTGGCGACGATTTCCTTGCCACGCTTCACTTCGAGGTCGGCATTGGCGAAGACTCCGCCTCCGTTGCCTTTGTTGAGCACCACAAAACCCCAGTCTGTGAAGGACTGGGAAACCCTGGCGGTAAAATCATTGTCCACGATGCCACGGCGACCACGGGCCTCACGTTCTTCGGCCTCTTTGGCCGCGTTGGTCAGGCTGGTCACCCGCTCCTGGGCGCTGGCAAAGTGCTGATTTTCGTTGGCGACGGCGGCCTCGGCGTCAGCGCGCTCTTTCTTGATGGTTTCGATCTGCTTCAGCAGCCCTTCGATGTCACCAGCGTCGGCAATCTGCTTTTCGAGATCATTCACGATCTTGGTGACCTGGTCGAAATTGGTCTTCACCACGGCCAGCTCCTGCTCCTTGGTCTGGGCCTTGGCGGTAAGGTCAACCACGGCGAGCTTGGTGGTTTCGAGTTCTTTGTTGGCGGTGGCGAGCTGGGTCTCGCGGTTCTTTTTCGCCTCTTCCGCCTGAGTTTTATGCTCCTTGATCTCAGCGAGGTTGGCCGTGGCAAATTTCTCACGGTTGCGCTCCTCGACGAGGGCTTTTTGATTGGCCCAGGCGAAATAGCAAGCGGTGCCGAGGCAAACGGCGGAGAGCGCGGAGAGAATTTTCCAGACCATATGAAGAGGAGCTAATTTGAGAATTAAGAGCGCGATTTTTACCGGATCGCCCGTCTTTCGACAACACCAATTTTCAAGCATTTGTTCCGAGAGGATGGAATCCTGCTTGTGCGGCACGAAGCCAGCGGCTAAATCGGCGGCGTCAGGGGCCGCGGATGTTCAGCTTGCGAACCCCGCCAGGTCCTGACGGAAGCAACGGCAGCCTGCCTGTCCATGTCGCGGTTCCCTGGCACTTTCCCTCTGTCTTTTCATGCTCTCAGCCTGCCAGATCGGCAAAGATTGAGGCTGTAAGCACTCTCAACTCCTCCGAATGGAGCCCTCCAGAGCGCCAGGCGGCGGCCACCGTGATTTTTCCGGCATAATCCGAGAAAAACAGTCCCAGGCCCGGCGGTGAGCTCACACTCGGAATCGTGCAGACATTCTCCAGCGCCGCGCCGGCAAAGTCGGTGCGCCCAGGCAAAAACGCCCCGGTGTGGGAGTGAAACAGGCTGCAAATCTGGCCGCGGTTTTGCAGCCGCACCATGGGAATGAACCAGCGCACCGGCATCCGGCAGGCCAGCGCCATCAGCGCCTCCGAGGCCTGCGGCAGCCCCTGCTTGAGCGCGTCCTTGTAGCATTGCTGCACATGGGCGACAGCCGCGTCCAGCGTGTCCAAGGCATTGCTTTGAAGAAACAAAGGCAGCGTCCCCATGTGATTGCCGAAAACCAAATCCCGGCTGCGATTGCGCACCTGCGTGGGCAGATGCAAATGAATCTCCGGGCTGGTCCAACCATGGGATTCATGCAGCCGGCGCAGCGCGCGCGTCGCCACCGCCGCATAAAAAGGCATCTGGAAAAACTCGCCACAAAGGCGGCGCAATTTTTCGACCGCCCGGCTGGATTGCTCCGCTGAAAGCTGGATCAGATGAAATTCCGGCTCTCCTCCAGCCTGCGGCATGCCCTGTGCCCAGGCGGAAAGGCAGCCTGCCCGGGTCATGGCATGCAGGCGGTTCATCAACGGGCGTGCTCTCTTGTAGAGCAGTGCCGGACTTTCTTGCGGCGGTTCGGGCACCGGCGGCGGGCTGGCATCACTGGGAGCGGCCAGTTTTTCCAGCAGCAGGTTCACCCCGGTGCCGTCCATGAGCGCGTGCCGCCAGGTAAGCAGCACGAGGTGTTTGCCGGTGGTGGTGTCAGCAAACACCTCCAGATGCAATGGCGTCATGATAGCCTGGCCGAAGGTGAGACCGCGCAACCTCTCACGGATGAGGGCTGTCTCATCTGCCTCGCCGGAAAGCGCATGCCAGGAGATGGGTGGTGCGCTGACAGGTCCGTCCGTCTCCCAAACCAGCCGCCAGCCGCGCCATTTCCGTCGCAGGCGGGCTCCTAGCATCGGATGCCGGGCATGGACCTGCTCCCACGCTTGGTTCAAGGCTGCCGCGTCTGGTTTGCCCGCCAGCCACAGCGCCGTCACCGCCCAATGAGTCCCCTGCCCGCTGCGAACCATGAAGGATTCCAGCCCGGCGAGAAAAAAATCGACCGTGGTGGCGGGGAACGTCGGCATCAGGCGGCAAGGCGGCGTTTTTCTCCCAGAAACGAGGCCAGCGCCCCTGCCGTGGCGAAGCGGTCACGCGTCATCTCCGCCGGGCTCACCGAAAGACGGAAGCGTTCCTCGATCTGCAGCAGCAGTTGCATCATCGCCATCGAATCGAGTCCCAACGTGAAAAGATCCGTGTCCGGCGCGATCGGCTCCTGCGGCTCCAAAATGTGCTCGGAGGTCAGCAGTTCGATCACAGAATCCGGGGTGATGGGCGCTTTTGGCATGAAAGCAGAAAGCCCGCATCCACCGCCGCGTCAAGAACACCCTGCATGCGTATTTTGACCGCAGCCGAAGGTTGCACATCGCCGCGCCGCCGCCACCATGCGCGCCCCATGAACAAGCTGGACGAAATCATCGCCCACAAGCGCGCCGAAGTGCAGCGCCTCCTGCCCCGCGCCGAAAAACTGCGCGCCGCCGCCGCCCTGCGCGACGACGTGCGCTCCTTCTACGACGCCCTGCGTCTCGACCCCACCCGCCTGAGCATCATCGCCGAGGTCAAACGCGCCTCGCCCTCTGTCGGCACCATCTCCGCAGACTTTGACCCGCTCACCATCGCCCGGGGTTATGAAAAAGCCGGAGCCAGCGCCATCTCCGTGCTCACAGATGAAAAATACTTCCAGGGCCGCCTCGAATACCTCACGCTCATCCGCGAGCAGCTCGACATCCCCTGCCTGCGCAAGGATTTCATCATTCACGAGGCGCAAATTTATGAAGCCGTCGTCGCCGGTGCAGATGCCATTCTGCTCATCGTCGCCGCGCTCGACCAGCCAACGCTGGAGCATCTCCTCGAAGTCGCGCACACCTTCCAGCTCGACGCCCTCGTCGAAGTCCACGACCTGCCCGAGCTTGAGCGTGCCCTCGCCACCGACGCCCGCATCATCGGCGTGAACAACCGCAACTTGAAGAGCTTCACCGTCGATCTCTCCACCACCGAACTGCTCGCCGAAGAAGTGCCGGACGACATCGTTCTCGTCTCTGAAAGCGGCATCAAAACCCCCGCCGACGCCGCCCGCCTCGCCGACGCCGGAGCCGATTCGCTCCTCATCGGCGAAACGCTCATGCGCAGCCAGAACATCCTCGCCGACCTGCCGCAATTCCGCGCGCCCACACCGGAACGGCACGGCGCTTGATCCGCCAAATCACGCGATGCCCTCGCGCTGACGCTGTTGGACGATGAAATCGACGCCGCAGGCCAGCTTCTTCGCCATCGGTGATTTCAAGTCCACCACCCGCCAAAAAGGCGTGATCTTCGAGAGTGGTTTGCCGTTTTGATGCTGCTCCCAGGCCAGCTCCGCCGCGACGCGCAGAAAAATCCCCGCCGTGAGCGGACAGGTGAAGTCCGCCCGATGCGCAGCAGCCAGATCCTCGCGCATCTGCGGCACCGTGCGTGATTCGCCCTTCGGAATCGTCTCCACATACGCCGCGACGACAGCGGGCGTCGGGATGAGCATCTGATCACCTTCGCCATGACCCGCATACGCCTTGCCAAGCATGCTCACACTCGGCTTCGGCGGATGCGCGAACTTTTCGGGCCAAGACTTGGGCATAATGATGGATATTGGAATGGGTTTGCATCAACCTTCTCTCGGCCAGCCGTTTCGGAGACACGATATGAACAAAGAAAGCGACATCCCTACAACCAAAGTTTTTGATGCAGATGAGTTTGCGCCAGCTCTGAGGAAACGGACTCTTTGCCTCAGCTTCGAGAGATTGAGCTTATGTGGTCCCGATGGTGGGTTTGAGGCGCAGGGGGTTCTTGTTAGCCGAGGTGAGAAGCTTTTTTTGGAGTGCTCCCCCATAAAAGACGCCTCAGTTCCTAAACCCATCAAAAGCGGCTACTCAATCACTTACGACCGGTCAGACTTCTGGAGTGCGAAGGGAACTACCCTTCATGGCGTCAACATCGCTTTTTCTTCCATCAGTCCGCCTTTTTGGCATGTTACCACGCACATGCGTCAAAACGGATCGTACGAATGTTATAAGTTGAAAATCCGCGAGATGGAACTTTATGAAGAGCCTGTTTCTGAAGAAGCCAAAGCACGTCTTCAAGAATGGTTTCGGGAGATTCGAACCAAGTTCGGCAGCGCTAGTGATACGTCTCCAAGCAGAGAACCCAAGGCAACTGACGCACGGATTCGTGCTTGTATTCCGAACACGAAACTGAAGCTGCATAATTGCGGTGTCAAAACCACGAAAGACCATCCATTCTTCGAATATCCCGCAGAGTCACATGTGTCTGACTGTTTTAAGGGAGAATTGGAAAACTGGGAATTTTGCTTTGTCCAAGGTGGTGAGGATGTGGTTCTACATCTTCGCACCAAAGAAGGTTTTAGTTCGCTATCTTCAGAAAGTGATCTGAATACCATGAATGGGTTGCTGGCGGCATTTGCCTTCATGCATGGCATCGTCAGCACTCCTTGGCATGTTGCTCACCGAAGAGGTGATGGATTCAAAAATGATAAGTTCATCGCGGATTTCTATGTAGAGGAACCCGGACCAACTCCGATTGGAGGCCCCAAAACTCATGAATTCGGTGATGGCAAAGGACTGGCTCACAAAATGATGGTGATTCTGGCAAACCATTTTTGTTCGGCGTCTGAAACTGCTAAAGTTTTGATGAGCTTCCATTGGCAACATGTTCAAGCTGCTCAGGGATCGAGCATCCGGTTGTATCATTGCCTTCATGTCTGTGCGATTCTCGAAGGAATGACGAATCAGCTTCTTATCAAGAAATTTGGCTGGACTGAGCAACAGGTGGACAACGCGACCGCCGCTACGCGAATCAAATCAGTAGTGCAGGGTTACAAAATTCAGTGGGATGGCGGTTTTGATTCCATCTATTCAGAGTGGAAGCGACTGCGTAACACTCTGGCTCACGGAGAATTTTTTGGTCCAACTGGGGCATGGGAGAAGGACTTGTTCTCTCTGACTCGCCAAGTCAGCGGAGGAATCATGACTTTAATACTTGCTGACGCAGGATGGGACGAGCCGATTGACTTTCGGACCCTTAACATGACTTCACATCTCTATTACTGACGACCGCGTTCGAGGACTTGGACCACAGTGGATGACACGAACTCTATTTTATTGTCAATCCGCCCAGGCCTCGCGGATGAGGCGGAAGAAGTTGCCGTGCATGATGTTGGTGATGTCCTCGGCCTTGTAGCCGCGCTTTTCGAGCATGGCGGGGATGCGGGCGAGGTCGGCGATGGTGTCGAGGTCTGCGGGGGTTTGCTCGGTGCCGTAGCCACCGTCGAGATCGGTGCCGATGCCGCTGTGCAAGGCATTGCCAGCAAGCTGACAGACGTGGTCGATGTGATCGCAGATGACTTCGAGCTTGAGGCCGATTTCGTTGGGCTTGGTTTGGCCGCGAGTCCAGCCGGGGATCATCATCCAGGCGTCGAGGGCAGCGCCCATGACGCCACCGCGTTCGATGAGGGCTTTGATTTGATCGTCGGAGAACTGGCGCGGATCGGGCACAAGAGCGCGGCAGTTGCTGTGGCTGGCCCAGACGGTGCCGTGGTGGATGTCGAGCGCCTGCCAGAAGCATTCGTCACTCAAATGAGTGACGTCGAGGATCATGCCGAGGCGGTCCATTTCTTGGATGAGTTCTTTGCCGCCGGGACGCAGCGGGCCGACCTGGTCGTGGCCGAGGGCATAGCGACAAACGCCGTAGTGCGCGGGGCCCATGGCGCGGAGTCCCTGCGCCCAGGCGTCTTCGAGATGGCCGACGGTGCGGATGGAGTCGGCACCTTCGAGGCTGAGGATGTAGCCGATGGCCTTGGTGTCGTCGGGAATGCTCTCGTCGTTCCAAAGCGCGATCATCTCATCGAATTCGCGCAGGTTGGTGATCTGGCGGAGCTGCCCGTCCTCTTCCATGGCGCGATACCAGGAGAGCTGGCCCTGGGTTTCGGCCCAGGCTTGCTCAGGAGACATCCAATTCGCGATCGGAGAGACTCCAGGCATGCAACCCGCGAGCTGGGTGGCGACGCAGAGTCCGACCTTGCCACGGCGCATGTCAGGGAAGGCGGTGGTGCCTGCGGCACGGCCTTTCCCAGTCATGCCGGCCTCACGACGACGAATCTCGTGAACGGGGAGGCGGAGATCGCGATTGAAGCCGCCGAGGGCGTTGAGACTGAGGTCGAGGTGGGCGTCGAAGGTAAGCATGATAGGAGAATGACGAATGGAAGCGTCACTCTACGCAGAACCGGCGGCGCGTCATTCAAAGCGATAGCCCGCGCCGTGGACGGTGCGGATGATGCGCGGCTGGGCGGGGTCTTTTTCGATGCGTTTGCGAAGCTGCGAGATGTGCTGGTCGAGGGCACGGCTTTCGGGAAAAAAATCGACGCCCCAGACCTCGTCGGCGAGGGTGTTGCGGTTGATGACCTTGCCACGGCGGTCGTGCAGGAGGCGCAGGAGCTTCACATCCCGCGGGCTGAGCTGGATTTCCTGCTTGTCCCGGTAGGCGCGCAGCTCGGCGGGGACGATGCGCAGATCATCCATGGTGAAGGTCTCGTCCGCATCCTTTGTTCCTGCACCGCTGCGCATGGCGGTGCGGCGCAGGATGGCGCGGATGCGGGCGATGATCTCCTTCACGCCAAAGGGCTTGGTCATGTAGTCGTCGGCCCCGAGCTCGAGGCCGAGCACGGTGTCGATCTCCTCGGCCTTGGCGGTGAGGAAGAGGATGGGGACTTTTTCGTCATGCTTGCGGATTTGGCGGCAGACCTCGTAGCCGTTGAGGCCGGGCATCATGACGTCAAGGCAGACAAAGTCCGGGCTTTCAGCGCGGAAAAAGTCCACCGCCTGCAAGCCGTCGCTGGCGGCGATGACCTCGTGGCCTTCCATGGTGAGCACCTCGCGCAAAGCGTCGCGTGTGTGGTCGTCGTCTTCGGCAATGAGTATCTTGGTCATGGCTTGTTAGGTAGGGTGAGGATGAAACGCGCGCCGTCGCGATACTGCGGGCAGACCGTGAGTGAGCCGCCGTGCAATTGTGCCAGTTCGCGGGAGATGGTCAATCCAATGCCTGTGCCGCTCACACCTTCTGCAAGATCGGAGCGCAGGCGCTCGAAAGGCTCGAACACCGCGCGGCGCTTGCCCGCAGGGATGCCGGGGCCACGGTCTTCGACGATGACGCGGGTGTGACGCTCGTCATGCTCGGTACGGATGCCGATCCATTTGCCGACGTTGGCGTATTTATCCACGTTGGAGATAAGATTGCCGAGGATCTGCTCGATGGCGTCAGCATCCGCCTGGAGAGTGGCAGGGCCGCCCAGCGACGAAGTAATCTCGAAGCCCTTGGTCTCCAACAGCGGCTTCCAGAACTCAATGGTGCGGCCGACCAGCTCATCGAGCACGAGGGGCCGGGGCTGGATGGTGAGCTTGTCGCGCTGCTGGCGGGCGTAATTGAGGACGTTTTGGATCAAGCGATCCAAACGAGAAGTCTCCGCCTCGACAACCCCGAGCTGGCGCTTCGCGATGGCATCTCCCTGCGACTCGGCACGATGGGCGGCCATCTCGGCATAAAGGCGGATGTTCGTGAGCGGTGTTTTGAGCTCATGGGAGATTTGATTGACGAAGGTAACCCGCTGCTGCGCCACGCGGATCTCCCGGGCGCTCTCGTGGAAGTACAACCAGCCCACCACAAACACGAGGATGATGCCGGAGCCGACTCCGAGCACGATGGGGAAGAGGTAGGGTTTGGGGAATTCCTCGTTGGCGGGCGTGTAGGCCAGCTCCCACTGGGAAAGCGGCTCCGAACAGGCGCGGTGGGCCGCAGGCAGTTGCTCAGAACCGGCAAGGTGCTTGCCCCATTCGTGAAGCGGGATTCCCCTCACCGTGGTGAGCATCATGCGCCCCGGCGGCGCGGCCAGGCCGGGCTGCGGCTGGCGTTGAAACAGCGCCTTCATCAGCGCCTGCGGGTTCAGCAGGGCACAACTGAGTCCGCCGTCGGCAAAACGATGCCAGTAGATGAAAGTCGAGTCCCCCACATGCCAGCCGCTCCAGGACTGCACGGCTTCAGCCTCCGGTCTGTCATCGATGTGGTAGCCGAAAATCTTCAAATAAGTGATCCAGGCCGTGGTACGCGGCAGCAGATGGGCGGACGCACCCAGGGTGCTGAAGCGCTGAAAGGGCGGCCCGCCCTCATCAAGGATTGAAGTCATTTGTCCCGGTTCGGGCTGGCGCGTGGCCTCGCTGATGGCCGCTATCCTCTCTGCCGCCTTGAATGACTGGCCCGGCTGGTAGGTGGCTTTCCCGACGAAATCCTCCACCGCAGCCCCCGGCCCCGCCATCGCCCATGTTTTGGCAATCCACGGATGCGTGGCCAGCCGCTCAGACATCAGCCGGGCGGAGCCAATGCTGCGGGCTCCCCAGTCGTCGAGGCGGTCGGTCAGTTGCCGCATGTCATGCAACAGATGGTTGTCAGCGGAGCTGAGGCGTTCGGCCAACACCGCCTGCATGGAGGCATCCGTACGCTTTTCCGCGTCACGGATCAGGTAGGTTCCCAGCCAGGCCAGCAGAGCCAGCGGGAGAATCACCAGGATGATGAAGAGGATTGTGGAACGGCGTTGAAGCATGTGGCAGGCACATAGTTTAGCCTCACCATCTATTCGTTCATCTAAAATTTATAAAATCCATAAAATGGACCGGGGCGGACTTTGTGGGTCCGCCCCGGTGATTCATATGCGTTTCCAACAGCCAGAAGGATAACAACACTTCGAGAAAAGGGTGATCTGAAGACCGGTGATTGCTGCCACCTGCCGTTGATCTATGGGCATGATGCCACGTTCTAAAAACAATGCGTCAGACGCTTGTGAGCAGGTTGTAAGGAGAATGTAAGGCGCGATTACTTCCGCACCGACATCCAAATCCAGCGAAACGGCCAGGTGATGACGAAAATGACCGAGCCGATCAGAGCGGCGACCAGATTCATCGGAAACAAGAACACCTTCAGGAGGGGATTCAGGATTTTCTGCATCGGTTCAAACCGGGACCAGGCGATGGTTGTGGCGGTGATGATGATGATGCCCGCGAATTTCAGGATCTTTACCTTCAGCGGCCCCATGGCCTCGAAATAATCATGGAAATGCAGCTCTGAGAGCAACAACAGCCCGACGTAGCCGATCAGGATGAACGCCGTGTGCTCCAGCACCGGATACTTGGCGATCATCTTGATCGCCACACCCGCCACCAGTCGCAAAGCGATGATACCGATGGTCACGCCGACATAGACCGGCCAAAGGTCCTTGGGGCTGAGGGCGATCGCCGCCACCACATTGTCCACGCTCAGGCTCAGATCCATGAGCGAGATCATGGCAATGGTGCTGGCGAAGGTGCGATGATGCACGTTCACCACCTCGCCCTCGTCCTCGGCGACGTCTTTCTGCCCGGCAAAGTGCGCGCACATCAGCCACACGAGGTAGAGCGCGCCAATCAGCATCACCCAGTGATTGTTGATGATCCATGAGGCAAAGAGCAGCGCCACAAGACGGAAACCGTAAGCGCCGATGTAGCCGATGTTCATCGCCTTCGCGCGCTGCTTGTCATCCAGATGAGAGGCCATGGCGGCGATCGCCAGGGCGTTGTCCACGGACAGCAGCCCCTCAATCAAGACGAGCCCCAGAATGACGGGCAGGGCGTGTACAAAAGCGGCCCAGAGTTCAGGCAGTGAGGTGGCGAGGAGTTCGGCAGGCATCGGGCGCGCATGATGGAGGAGAGGACCATGCTTTCCAGTACCATTTGGGCCTGGAATCAAATCACCCCGTCCCAAGGCATGGAACGGGGTGATTGGGAATCCTTGGAGAGGAGAAACTTACGAGTACGAGGACTCCACGCGCTTCGCCACGTCCTTATAGCCGTAGTCCGCATTGTAGATTTCCTTGAGAGCGTCGAGGCTCGCAGGCTTGTCGCCCATTTTCTCCAGCACGTTGGCCAGCTCGTAGAGCACCTCTTTTTTGATGGCGTCCATCACCACGAGCTCCTTGGAGGCCTCCATCAGAGAGGTCTTGGCCAGGTCGTTCATGTTTTTGCGCTCAAAACAGCGGCCCAGAAGCAAAATGGCCTTGATCCGCATGTTCGGGTTCGACTTCGCCTGCTGAAGCTCAGGAATCGCCTCCGTGTACATTCCGGCGTTGAAGTAGGCCTGGCCCAGTTCGTAGCGCAGTGTTTTGTCCGTCGGATTGCGGTCCACGCGGCCTTTGGCCTCGTTGATGACCACGCTGGCGCGCTGACGGCGGATTTCCATCACCTGGGCGCGTTTTTCCTCAATATCGGGAGCCCCTGGGTTCGCCTCGATTTCGCGCTCAAAGTCTTCGATCTGCTGATCTTGAACCTTGTCACGGATGATCTCCACCTTGCGCTGCAAGGCCACGTCACCGGGGTTCAAGGTGAGGGCATAGTCGTAAAACATCAGCGCGTTTTCAATCTGGCCGAGCTTTTCATACAGGTCGGACATGCGCTTGACGATCATGATGTTCGTCTGATCGGCGTTGTACTGCTCGATGGTTTCAGCCAGGAACTGCTCCATCTGCTCCTGGGTCATGCCCTGGCGGCTGAGCATTTCCAGCTTCGCGGCTTCGCCGCCGTCCTTCATCGCGTTGCGGAAATTGTCGCCTCCCCAGCCCTGACGCAGGATGGAAGTGCGGGCGGCGGCGTCTTTTTCGCCCTTCATGGCATCCATGTCACGCGGATCAACCTTGACGATGAGGCGGTACACCTCGCTGGCCTTCTCAGGCTCCTCATGCGCCATGTAATGCTGCGCCAGCTTGTGCATGTGCTTCGTGTTGTCCGGGTGGCCGGCGCGGATGGTCTCCAGCGCAAAGGCCGCCAGCTCCGGGAAGTGCATCTTCATCGCGATCTCATAGAGCTGCTCATTCGCGTTGAGATTGAAGGGGTCTTTGCGGAAAACATTCTCCTCCATGTCGGCAATCGCCTCGGCCGGATCTTTTTTCGAGCTGGGTTTGAAGCCACCGAGGCCAAAGCTGAACTTCTTGCCGCCGCTGCCACCGCTGGCTTCGCTCTCCGCGCTGCGCAGCAGCTTGCGGCCGTCAATGAAGCCGACATTGGCCGTCACGATGGGCAGTAACTGGTCGATCACATACTCCCAATTTTTCCGCTCGGCGGAGATCAACGCTTTTTTCCAGAGGGCTTGGTGCCTGGGGTCGAGTTCGGCTTCCTTGACGATCATAATCCTTGGGGGCTTTGACTGGGGGGTTGGTAAGGTGAGAGAACGGTGTTCACTTTTTCCCGCCGCCAAACCAGGCGGCGATCGCATGCAGTTCCTCGCTCGTGCCTTCGGTCAGCCCCTTCACGCTGAAACCGTGCTCAAAGAGCACCATCCAGAAGAAGGTGGCGGTGATGAAGGCCAGGGTCCAGAGGACTTTGGAGAGGAAATTCATGCGGGAATTACATCACTCTATGAAGAAAAGGCGGGAATCGTCCAGCACGGAGTTGCACACAGGGCAAAACCTTGCCCGGTCATTCCTTTTCAAATAACAATCGCAGGCTGTTCAGGCACACCACCACCGTGCTGCCCTCGTGCGTCAAAACGCCCAGAGTCAGCGGCACGAGGCCAAACAGCGACGCCACGGCCATCACGATCACACTGCCGAGCGAGATGATCAGGTTCTGCTGAATGATCCGCCGCGCCCGCTGGCTGATCCGCCGGGCCGAGAGCAGTTTTTCGATCTTGTCCTGCATCAGCACCACGTCGCTCTGCTCCAGCGCCGCATCACTGCCGCGCGCGCCCATCGCCACGGAGACGTAGGCGGCGGCCAGGCTCGGCGCGTCATTCACACCATCGCCGATCATGGCGACTTTGTGGCCTGCCTGGGTCAGTTCACGAATCACGGCCACCTTGTCCTCGGGGTGCAAACCGGCCCGCACCTCGGCGATGCCGAGTTTTTCGCCCACTTCGATGGCCGCCGCACGGCGGTCGCCCGTCAGCATGATCGTTCGCACGCCCTCCGCCGCGAGTTTTTCCAAGACGCCCCGGCTTCCAGCGCGAATCTCGTCTTTCAGCAGCACGCGCCCCACGATCTGCTCGTGCAGCACCCATACCTCGCTAAAACCCATCGGCGCGTCCGGCACGCCCGCCAGCACGTCGCCCAACGCGCTGTCTTTGACGAGTTCCCGCCGCCCCACATAGCTCAGGCCGCCATCCGTGCGCCCACGCAATCCCTGCCCGGAAATGGATTGAAACTCGGCCAGCTTTTCCGCCACGATGCCCTGCGCCTGCCCATGCTGCGTGATGGCCCGCGCGATGGGATGATTCGAATTCGACTCCAAACTCACTGCGATGCACAGCACGTCGTTTTCGCGGCCGGCGGGGAAGCTTTCGATCTTCGTCACCTTCAATTCGCCCTCGGTGAGCGTACCCGTCTTGTCCATGGCGATGACATCGACTTCGGCCAGTTTTTCAATCGCCGCGCCACCCCGGAACAGCACACCTCGCCGCGCTCCCCAGGCAATCGCGGCCAAAATCGCCGACGGAATCGACAAAACGAGCGCACAGGGGCTCATGACCACCAGCAGCGTCATCGCGCGATAAAACGACGACTTCGAGACTGCCGTGTTCTCAAACGGTGGAATCCCAAAGCCCAGCCACCACACGAAAAACATCAGCGCCACGACGCCGAGTGTCAAAACCGTGTAGCGCGTGCCAAACCGGTCTGTGAAGCGCTGGCTCGGCGCCCGCAGATGCTGCGCTGTTTGAATCAGCGTGATGATCTTCGCCAGCGCGCTCTGCGTTGCAGGCCGGTCCACCCGCACCTGCACCAAGCCCCACTGGTTCAAGGTGCCGCCATAGATCGGAGCGCCTTTTTCCTTGGTGATCGGCACCGCCTCGCCTGTCAGCGTGGATTCATCCGCCGCCGTCGATCCTGAAATCACCGTGCCATCGACAGGAAACAGCTCATCAGGCTTCACCACGATCACATCGCCAACTCGCAGACCACTCACACTGCGGTCTTCCGTCGTGCCGTCCGGCAGCAGCACATGCGCAAGCTTGGGGGCAGATTTCGTCAGCGCATTGATCTCCTTGTGCGTGCGATACATCACAAAATGCTCCAGCGCTCCTGAGGTCGAGAAGAGGAACAGCAGCAGCGCCCCTTCCTCCCATGCGCCGATCGCCACCGCTCCCGTCGCGACTGCCAGCATCAGGAAATGCACATCCAGCCGACGCTCGAGCAGATTTGTCCACGCGTCCTTGGCCGCGTCCCAGCCTCCCGCGATCAGCGAGATCGCGAACAAGGCCGGTTGGTCAAACACATAACCCGCCACCAGCGACACTCCACAAATCGCCGCCTGCCAGGCCAGTGTGCGCCATTCATCATCGCTCTCCTGCTCCATCTCGTCCGGCTCCGGCCAGGCGAAATCACGCCACTTCCAAAATGTCGGGGCCGTGGGGCAGGAAGGCTTTTCTAAAACGAGCGCGCCATCTTTTTGCTGCACGTCCAGCATGCCCGAGTGCGCCGGAACCGTCTCCGTCTTTTGCAACCACCGCGCGTCCACCGCGCGCAGCACCTCCGTGAGCTTCGCTTGCAGCAGTTCGCCATCCACCTTGCCCATAGTCGCCATTTCGACGCGCTTCGACTCGGGATTCAGCCGGATCGCCTCGATGGAAGGCTCCTCCAGCAAAAAATCCGCCAGCGCCTCCATCCAGGTGGATGAATCCGGCGGTGTTGGCGAGGAATTCGGCATCAGGTGCTTTACGAGCCAGCAAGACGCGTGACAACTTCATCTTCATCACACATGATCTGCGCATGATTCGCAGTCTCATCGCCGGATCGCTTCGTGTGTTCTCCGGTTCCGTCGCCCGCTGGCAGGGCTGTGCGCCGGAGCCAGTGCAGCGGGTCTATTTTGCCAACCACACCAGCAATCTCGACGGTCCCGTGCTCTGGGCCTCGTTGCCAGCGCCCGTCCGTGAGCTCACCCGGCTCATCGGGGCCAAGGACTACTGGACGGTGGGCCGCGTGCGGCCCTTCCTTGCCTTTCGCGTCTTCAACGCCGTGCTCATCGAGCGCAAAAAGCCCACGCCCGAGTGCAATCCGCTCGATGACATGATCAACGCCCTCGGCGACCGCCACTCGCTCATCCTCTTTCCCGAAGGCAGCCGCCACAACCAGCCCGAGCCGCAGCCCTTCAAGCCCGGTCTCTTCCACCTCGCCAAAAAACGCCCCGACGTGCAGTTTGTCCCCGTCTGGATGGAAAACCTCAACCGCATCCTCCCCAAAGGCGAAGTCCTCCCCGTCCCCGTGCTCGGCAGCGTCACCTTCGGCGAACCGATCCGCCTGAACGAAGGCGAAACGAAGCCTGACTTCCTCGTGCGAGCGCGTGAGGCGGTGCTGGCGCTGAGGCAGGCGTGAGAAGAAACAGACAAACAAAAGCAAGCATGCTAGCCTTCAGCCATGAGTGAGTTCCAAGATCGCATCACCATCAATTCTGCCCAGTGCGGCGGCAGGCCGTGCATCCGTGGCATGCGCATCCGTGTGAAGGATGTGCTCGATCTGCTGGCGGCGCGTGTGCCTGAAAGCGAAATCCTCGAAGACTACCCATACCTCGAGCCAGAGGACATTCAGGCCTGCCTCGATTTTGCCGCCGCTGAGTCGGATCATCCGATTCTTGCCACCGCGTGATTCATTCAAGCCGTGAACTGCGTCGTCGATGCCCAACTGCCGCCATCGCTGGCACGTCTGCTGGCGCAGGCGGGACACCAGGCGCGGCATGTGGAAGATCTCGGGCTGCGTCACTCCGATGACAGTGAGATCTGGCGGTGGGCGCTTGAAAATAGCGCCGTGGTCTTCACCAAGGACGAAGACTTTCCCCGTCGTGCGCTGGTGAGCAAACACGCGCCGGTCATCGTTTGGTTGCGTGTCGGCAATACCAGTCGCCGTGCCTTGCTAGCATGGTTTGAACCTTTGCTGACTCAAATCGAGGCCGAGGTTGCTCGTGGCGAGTTGATCATCGAGGTCAGATAACCCAACTCCGCCATGCCCTTCCAAAACGATCCCGCGCTTCTTAAACTTCTCGGCGGCACACTGGGGCTGCTCGTGCTCGCATCGCTCATCGGCTTCGTTCTGGCCAGACGCGCCAGGACAGAGTCGGCGAAGGCCACGATGACGAATTTGAACGCCCGTACCAACGCCTGGTGGATGATGGTAGCGGTGTTTGCGTGTGCGCTGGCGATCGGGCCGATGGGGGCGACGGTCTTGTTTGGCCTGTGCTCGTTCATGGCGCTGCGCGAGTTCATCACGCTCACCCCGACGAAGCCGGGGGATCACCGCACGCTGTTCTGGGTGTTCTTCATCATCACGCCGCTGCACTACTGGTTTCTCGCCACGCAATGGTACGGGATGTTCGTCATTTTGATTCCTGTGTATGCCTTCCTGCTGGTGCCCCTGCGCACGGCGATGGCGGGTGACTGCGAACGCTTCCTGGAGCGCACGGCAAAAATTCAGTGGGGGCTGATGGTGTGCGTGTATTGCATCAGCTACACCCCGGCGATTCTGCTGCTGCTCAAGATTCCCGGCTATGAAGGACAGAATGCCAAGCTGCTGTTCTGGTTCGTGGCGGTCGTCGAGTTGAGCGATGTGATGCAGTATGTCTGGGGCAAAACCTGCGGGAAACACAAGATCGCGCCCACGGTCAGTCCGGGCAAAACCTGGGAGGGCCTGCTGGGCGGCGGTGCGACAACGATGGGCCTCGGCACCGCGCTCTGGTGGGCCACGCCGTTTTCACCGCTGCAAGCCGCAGGCATGTCGGCCATCATTGTGTTCATGGGCTTCGCGGGCGGCCTGGTGATGTCCGCGATCAAACGCGACCGAGGAGTGAAGGACTGGGGCACCGCCATCGGCGGCCACGGCGGCTTCATGGACCGCATGGACTCACTCAGCTTCGCCGCACCGGTGTTTTTCCATATAGTGCGCTACTCGCTCAATGCCTGATGCTGGAAAGCCGCAGAGGGTGGCTGACGTTCTCTGCCACCCATGCATCTTCGTTCCATCGCTGTTTTTGCTCTTTTGACCTCCACCGCGTCTGCGGCGGGGAAGCTGGACTTCAATCGCGACATCCGGCCGATCCTCAGTGACAACTGCTTTGCCTGTCACGGGCTGGACGCAAAGAAGCGTAAGGCCGATCTGCGGCTCGATGTGCCGGAGGGCGCGTTCACCGCCATCGACGGCGTGTTTCCCATCAAACCGGGCGATCCTGAGGTGAGTTCGATCATCCAGCGCATTGTTTCGACGGATGAAGATGAGGTGATGCCGCCGCCGGACTCGCACAAGAAGGTCACACCGGCCCAGGTGGAGATCTTGAAGCGCTGGATCAAGGAAGGCGCGGAATACAAGAAGCACTGGGCGTTTGAAGCGCCGGTCAAAACGGCTCCGCCTCCGGTTAAGGGGATGGTCAAGAACGGGATTGATGCGTTTATCCAAGCCAGACTGGCAGAGGAAGGGCTTTCTCCTTCGCCAGAAGCATCCAAGGAATCTTTGATTCGTCGCGTGACGCTCGATCTGACCGGTCTGCCGCCGGCACTGGCGGAGATCGACGCGTTTTTGGCGGACACGAGTCCCGACGCGTATGAAAAAGTCGTCGCCCGCCTGCTGAAATCGGAACGTTATGGCGAGCACATGGGCCGCTACTGGCTGGACGCGGCGCGTTACGCGGACACGCACGGGCTTCATCTCGACAACGAGCGCAGCATGTGGCCGTATCGCGACTGGGTGGTGAACGCGTTCAATGCAAACCTGCCGTATGACCAGTTCACCGTCTGGCAGCTTGCGGGCGATCTATTGCCGAATGCGACGGTGGAACAGCAGATCGCCTCCGGCTTCAACCGCTGCAACGTGACGACGAGCGAGGGAGGTTCGATCAATGAGGAGTTCATCTTCCGCTACGCGGTAGATCGCGCGGACACCACGATGGCGGTCTGGCTTGGCCTCACGGCGGGTTGCGCGGTGTGCCACGATCACAAGTTCGATCCCATCTCGCAGAAGGAGTTTTACTCGATGTACGCCTTCTTCAACAGCACCGCTGATCCGGCGATGGACGGCAACATTTTGCTCACACCGCCGATTCTGCGCCTGAGCACCGCCGAGCAGAAAAAGCAGATTGCAGAACTCGATCAAGGCATCGCCGCAGCTCAGGCGAAGATCCGCGAGTCCATTCAAAAGCTGAACTACGTCGATCCAGCGACACTGAATCCGCCGCCACCGGTGCAGACGAGCGAGCTGGTGTGGTTTGAAGATGCCTTCCCGGCAGGTGCCAATGTTGGCGTGGCGGGCGAGCCCACTCAGTTTGTCGCAAAGGACAAAGGCCCCGTTTTCAGCGGCGCAACAGCGCTGAAACGCACGGCAACCGGTGTGGCGCAGGATTTCTTCTCCGCCGGTGGAAAATACCAGATCCCGCCGAATGGGAAACTCAGCGTGCAGTGCTTTATCGACGCCAAGAACCCGCCGAAGGCCATCATGCTTCAATTCCACACCGCAGGATGGAATCACCGCGCGGTTTGGGGCGAGGAGGGCGCGATTCCCTTTGGCCAGGTGCGCACGCCGGAAAAAGTGCAGATGGGAGCGCTGCCTGAGGCCGGAAAATGGGTGAAGCTCGAATTCGCCGCCGATCGTCTCGGTTTGAAGCCCGGCGCGAAGGTCACGGGCTATGCGTTCACGCAGTTTGGCGGCACGGTTTACTGGGATCACCTCGCGATGAGTGCACGCGTCGATCCGGCGAAGGATTCGCAGTGGTCGTGGAAGATGTGGATCGAGAAAAGCCAGGGCAAGCGCATCGAAGGCCTGCCCAACGACCTGCAAACTCTCGTGCGCGGCAAAAAGCAGCCCGAATGGCCGGAGAAGGACGTGGTCCGCCTCAAAGAATGGTGGTTTGAAAACGAGTATCAGGGTGCCCGCGAGATTGTGGACGGCGTGCGTGCCGAAAAACTGGCGCTGGAGGCCAAAAAGAAGGCTCTGGACGAAGTGATCCCCGCGACCTTCGTCATGGCCGATCTGCCAACGCCGCGTGAGAGCTTTGTGATGGATCGCGGCCAGTATGACAAGCCGAAGGACAAGGTCATCCGTGGCACCCCGGCGATTTTCCCGGCCTTGCCGAAGCAGGACAACTACACGCGCCTCGACCTCGCGAAATGGCTCGTGAGTCCGCAGCATCCGCTCACGGCCCGTGTGCAGGCCAACCGCTTCTGGCAGCAGTTTTTCGGCACCGGCCTGGTGAAGACGAGCAACGATTTTGGATCGCAAGGCGAGCCGCCCAGCCATCCCGAACTGCTCGACTGGCTGGCAGTGACCTTCCGCGAAAGCGGCTGGGACATGAAGGCCTTCGTGAAGTTGATCGTCACGTCGCACACCTATCGGCAGAGTTCACAACACTCCGATCTCGCCTTGCAAAAAGACCCGGAGAACCGCCTGCTGGCCCATGGTGCGCGTTTTCGCCTCGATGCCGAGGTGGTGCGTGATTCGGCCTTGTTTGTATCCGGTCTGCTGAGCCCGAAAATCGGCGGCAAAGGCGTGAAGCCCTACCAGCCGGAAAACATCTGGGAACCGGTCGGTTTCGGCGGCAGCAACACGCGCAACTACATCCAGGACCACGGCGAATCGCTCTACCGACGCAGTTTGTACACCTTCTGGAAGCGCACCGCGCCGCCGCCGAACATGACGTCGTTCGACGCGCCAAACCGCGAGAGCTACTGCCTGCGCCGCGAGCGCAGCAACACGCCGCTCCAGGCGCTCACGCTCATGAACGACGTGCAGTTCTTCGAGGCCTCGCGGAATTTCGCCCAACGCGTACTGCAAACCGCCGCTAGCACTGATGCGCGCATCACCGCGCTGTTCCGCAGCGCCACCGGCCGCTTCCCGAATGCCCAGGAGGCCGAGATCGTCCGCCAGTCCGTCGAAAAACACCTCGCCGCTTACACCGCGAAGCCCGAGGAGGCCAAAAAGGCCATCAGCTACGGCGAATCGAAGCCCGACGACAAACTCAACCCCGCCGAACTCGCTGCGTGGACGATGGCGGCGAACTTGGTGATGAATCTGGATGAAGTGGTGACGAAGGGGTGATTCACCCCTCAAACTCCGTCTCCCGGTCCGCTGACGAAAAGCAGATCACCATCTCGGCGTCCACGCCATCCAGTGCCCGGGCGTTGTGCCATTGGTCGGCGGGGATGGAGATCGTGTCGCCGGGGTTGAGGAGGTATTTCTGATCCCCGAGGCTGTGTTCGAGTCGGCCAGAGAGCAGGTGCAGGATTTCGTCGCAGTTCGGGTGGCGATGGCGTGGATTCGTTTTACCAGCGGGGATCGTCACGCGGCCAAAGGTCATCGTGGTGGAGTTTCCCAGCTCGCGGGAGGCCAGCCAGGTGAGTTTTCCCCATGGCTGATCGATCAAAATACCTTCGGCAGGCGTTCGGACGGGCGAGTGAATCATGGGTGCGATTGTTTCGATGAAAGGCGGCTTTGGCGACTCAATTTTGACCTGGGAAACGTGAGGTAAGTCTTTTGTAAAGGCTTCATTGATTATTGCTTCTATAATCCAAGACTCTAAAATGCCAGCGTTCTCAGATTTGAAAGCCCCTCACGGTCATGTCTTCCTTTTCACCTCGCCCCCAGTTTTCGAAGTTGCCCCACCTGCTGCGGAAGCTCGTTCTGGGAGCGGCTTTTTCGATGACAGGGTTGATGGCAGCGGATCTGAGTTCTGTCCGGAATCTGTATGTGGACTGGTCGCTGCGTCCTGACCCACGTTCCGTCGCCGCTTTTGACCTCAGCGTGCTGCACCCGCAGGCCGAGCTGGACATGGAACCCGGCCACGCCCTGGGAAGCCACTACCTGGCGTTTCTCGACACCGTTCGCTTCCAGACCGGCACGCGCGCGTCCATGCTCGCGGCAGACCGCCAGATGGCCTCGAAACCTTCCGCCACGGAGAAGCGTGGTCGTCTGGCCGATCCAGCGCATCCGCAGTGGATTCCCTGGGTGGTGGAGTCGCTGGCCGATCCGGCGGCGAAGAAAGGTTTTGACGGTTTTGTGCTCAGCCTCGGCGGCGAAGCGGCCACCCCCGCCGCACGCGGCGCTCTTCTGAAACTCGCCGCCACGCTGCGTCAGCGTTACCCGGACAAGCGTCTTCTGCTCGACCTGCGCAGTGGTCTCGGTGCCGAGGCCGTCAACGTCGCCGACGGATTTCTCGCCCTCGGCGTTTACACGCGTGAGGGCCGTGGCGGCAGTCCCGACTGGACGCCCATCGCCGATGTTCAGCGCCTCACACGCCATATTCGTGACGTGCAGATGCAGGGCATGCGCGTCTTCGCGGTCGATTACGCCCCCACGAATGACCGTTCAGCCGCCCGTGAGGCAGCGCAGCGCCTCACCAGCAGCGGTGCCCTGCCATTCATCACCACGCCCGCCATGAGCGGCGTCAATCTGGGTCCGCTGGAGGAAATCTCCCGCCGCGTCCTCGTTCTGCACGGCTGGGATGCCAAACACACCGGCCAGCCCGCACCCGCCGCCGAAAGCACCGCCACGGCCCGCTTCATGCGCCAGACCCTTGAATGGCTCGGTTGCGAACTCGACTTCCGCAGCGCGAACGGCACGGACTTTCTCCCTGCGTCACACGCTTACAGCGCCGTCATCCTCGACGCTGGTCTTGTGCTCCATGACGCGCAGCAGCGTGCGCTTGCCGCTTGGCTGCCCTCGTTGCGGGCCAAAAGAATCCCGCTGCTGCTCAACGGCATGCCGTTCACGGATGAAACCGCCCGTCAGCAGGCGCTCCTGCACCTCGGCCTCGGCGGCAACGCGAAGCCCGTCTCCCGTCTCGTCAAAGCCAACGTCGCCAGCATCGACTCCTCTCTCATCAAGGCTGGCACACGGATTCAAGGCCGCGTGCTCGGTTTTCTGAATCTCACTGCGCCTGCGGACTCGCGCGTCGTTCTTGCCCTGCGCGGAGAGGACGCGCTCGGCACCGAGCACCGCTTTGACCAGGCATTTCTCACCCAGTGGGGCGCGGCCTGCATCGACCCCACGCTCGGCACCACCGGCCCGCAGGTGGATCTGCCAGCCTTCCTTTCCGCCTGGCTCGGTGGTGCGCATGCCGCCCCGGTGCCCGACACCACCACGCGTGATGGCCGCCACGTTTTTTACAGCCACATCGAGAGCACCGGCTTCTCCACGCCCTCCACTCTCCCCGGCTTCCCGCTCTGCGCCGAGGTCATGCGCGACCGCATCCTCGACCGCTACCTGCTGCCCGTCACGGTTTCGGTTTGTGAGGCCGACCTGCGCTGCTGGTTCCCCGGCCAGCAGGCGGCAGACGCCCCGCGCCTGGAGCACACCGCACGCAGCATCTTCGAAATGCCGCAGGTTCAGGCCGCCTCGAACTCCTTCACCCGTCCTGCCCGATGGACCGCCGGCATCGACATCGCGGCCAAGCTCAACGACCGCGCCCAAACCGCCCGCCTCGACATGGAGCGCGAAATCGCCGGCTCCATGAGCTACATCCACCGCCGCCTGCTGCCCGTCGGCAAAGACGTGAACCTTATGCTGTGGCCGCAAACCGCCGTCCCCACACGCGAGGCCCTGCGCTTCTGTGAATCCATGCGCATCGAGAGCCTCTCGGCCGCGCCAATGAGCCACCCGGCTGCCGCGGTTGATTTCAAATCGGTTCGTATGGAGCCGATCGCTGTGCGCAGCCGCTTCGACGACGTGCGCACCGAGCAAGGCCTGGCCGCACTTGAAAAAACTCTCGACGCCTGTGCTGCCGAGCCCCTGCATGCCATGACCGCCGCCGCCTACGCCGCCAGCGTGCGTGATGCGCGCCACACGCGCATCCTGCGGGCCGCTGACAATCACTGGATCATCCTCAATCAAGGCGACTGCCGCACCGTGCGCCTTCCCGCCTCCGCCGGTGTGCCAGACATGACGCAGTGCCTCGGCGTCGCCGGCTTCAACACCCATGCAGGCCAGCTCTACATCCACACCATGGGCGGTGCCCGCACCGAGCTGGTTTTGACCCAGGCGAAGCCCGCACAACACATCCATCTCGCTGAAAGCAGCGCCCCGGTCGAGTTCATGGAGCTGTCCTCACGCCGCGCCACCTTCCACGTCCGCGACCTGCGTCCGGTGGAGGTCGTGTTCGGCGGCTTTGAGCCACGCGGTCAGTGCGCCTACCTCGAAAACGGCCGCCCTTACACCGTGAACGCCGACGCCAACGGCATCGTGCACCTCGAACTCGTCTGCCGCGCCACCGTCTCCATCCAATCGCTCCCGCCCGCCGCCCAGGCCGCGATGCGTTAATCCTTCTCCCACTTTTCGCCTCATGTCCCGCAGCTCACGCCAGATCTTTTTGCTCATCGTGTCTTACACCGCGCTCGCCGTCGCGTGGGGCTGGCGTTTGCATGCCAATGACGCGCCGCCAAAGCGTGATGATGCATTGCTCGACACCACACGCACCGAAATCGTCTCCCGCCTTGCCACCGCGCCCAAAAAACTTCAGCAGACCGCCATCTTCCAGCTAGCCCTGCTTCCGGAAAACGAAGTCCTTGCTTTGCATGAGTGGCTCAAAGACCTGCCCGAGCAGCGCCTGCGCAAGCTCACCGTCCAGCAAGGCCCGGTCCATGCCCCCTGCCCTCTCAACACCGCGCTCATCTTCGCCGAACTCGGACGTGCCGACGCCCCGCTCATCGACGACACGCGCCTGCTCATCTCCGCCGCCGGAGACCGCCTCGAAGAACCGCACAAGCTCGCCGCGCTGGAATTGCTGGCCTCGCAAGCCGCCAACAATCACGAGCACAGCCTTGCCCTCGAAATCCACCAGCGCGCCTGCGAGTCTGAGATCGCCACCTGGGAAAATGTGCTCGCCCTGGTCGATGCCGCGCGGGTGGCCCGCCGTCCGGCCGCCGCGTTGAAAGTCGTCAATGCGTGGCTCGAACCCTCGACCGCACGTCTTGATGCAAAGCTGCGTGATGATGCGCTCGACTTGCAGACCAAGCTCCTGCTCGAAGGCTCGCGTCACGCCGAGGCCAGCCGCATCACACTCGATGAGCTGCGCGCCCTGAAGCTCAACGAGGCCAGCCCGCCGCGCCTCATGCAGCGCGCGTTGCTGGCCACGCATGCCGCCGGTGAATCCGCCGAACTTCTGCCGTGGATCGAGCGCCATCTGCGCACCTTCCCCGATCATCAGCTCAGCGTCGAAGACATCGCCGCCGGAAAAACCGTCTCCGCTGACTATGTTCACTGGCTGCATGAATCTGCGGCCATCGCCGACCGGCAAAACCACACCAGCATCGCCTGTGACGGCTTCTTCCGCCTTGCCGCCGCTGGTGAAACCCGCGTCCTCGCCCGCTTGCATGCCCTCGCCACACAGATGGGCCGGGGTCAGGAGCTCGCGCCGCTTTACATCGCCTTGCAGCGCCGCTTCTCCGTGCTCGAACTCGCCCAGGCGCTCGCCGCTGGCAACGCGCCTGCTCCCGCGCGCGATCTCCTCGCCGCACATCTCAAAACCTCGCCCAACAACCGCGCTGGCTGGCATCTGCTCACCGAGATTGACGCCAGACAGCTCGGTGCCGCCTCAGCGCCCATGCTGTGGGAGGGATTCCTCAAACGCTTCCCCGGCGATGTGCCAGCGCTGAAGCACCTCGCGCAGCTTCAACTTAACAACGCCCAATATCCGCAAGCACTCCGCACCTTGCTGCAGATCTCAGGTGAGCAGCTCGACGAAGCCACGCTGCGCCAGATCACCGCCCTCGCCATTCAGCTCGACGATCTTCCCGCCGCCATCCGCAGCCAGCAACTCATCGTGCAGGGCTCCAAGCTAGCTTCCGTCAGCGATGTCCTCGCCCTCGCCGCTTTGACACGCCAAAGCCCTGATGCCGATTCGCAGACCGCGCTGGCCGAAGCCGTCGCCAAACTGCCCGCCCAGACCGCTTTCCAAAAAACACTCATCACGCCCACCACCACCGGTGAAGCCTCCAGCTTCAGCACCGCAGTGCAGGCGAAGTAATTATTCGCGTCAATGTGTGGTCCGGTGGTC
>Ga0209573_1001074_pt1 | contig 46148 bp, 34 predicted proteins | sample TNRBio252014_DNA_FD_185870 | JGI IMG/M metagenome (GOLD analysis project Ga0209573, IMG submission 185870) | Wastewater treatment Type I Accumulibacter community from EBPR Bioreactor in Madison, WI, USA - TNR Reactor_6/25/2014_ DNA (SPAdes)... | ecosystem: Engineered > Bioreactor > EBPR >... | reverse complement strand
AAAATTGCTGGAACAGGAAGTTCCGGAAATCGAAGACGGCCTCATCACCGTGCGCAAAATTGTGCGCATCCCCGGCGAACGCGCCAAGGTAGCCGTTGAATCCTACGACGACCGCATTGACCCGGTCGGGGCTTGTGTGGGGATGAAAGGATCGCGTATCCACGGCATTGTCCGCGAATTGCGCAACGAAAATATTGACATCATCAACTATACCAATAACGCCGCGCTTTACATCCAGCGCGCACTGACGCCGGCTAAAAACGGCAAGGTGGAAATCAACGCCGAAAAAATGCGCGCGGAAGTTTCGCTGCCGCCAGACCAGGTGTCTTTGGCCATTGGCAAGGGCGGGACGAACATTAAATTGGCCAGCCAGTTGAGCGGCTACGAAATTGACGTTTACCGCGATGACGCAGATGTGGAAATAGACGACGTGGATCTCGACGAATTCCGCGATGAAATTGAAGAGTGGATCATTGATGCGCTCAAATCCATCGGATGCGATACGGCTCGCAGCGTGCTTGACCTGAGCAAGCAGGAATTATTGCGCCGAACGGACCTGGAAGAGGAAACCGTAGATGAATTATTGCGTATCCTTGCGGCTGAATTTGACGAGGAGTAACCGAAAAATATTGTTTTACCCGCATCTGCACTGAATTTAGCATCAAAGAATTAGTGTGGATGCGGGTTTTGCCTTTATCTTTGCACCGGCTTTTGAAAACCGGTATTTAATAATCATTTGATCTTTTTTCAATTTACTTACAGCTTGTTCATCCAGCGCCAGCCTTTCACTCACGGGCTTCTGTTGGTCGCGAAAAGTCTCATAGTATAAAACAACCTGATGGAGAGACGCTTAATTAAGATTGCTAAAGAACTCAACGTAGGAACGCAAACCATCGTCGATCACCTCAACCATAATGGCTTTGATGTGGAAAATAAACCCACGGCCAAGATCACCGATGAGATGTATGCCGTACTGTTGAAGGAATTCCAAAAATCACTAAATGACAAAGAAAAGGCTGATCAGATGATTATCGGTAATCGTGCCACTACGACGACCGTTAAAAAAGAACTTCCTGTCACTCCGACCATAAAGCCGGAGCGTCCCTCGTTTCCCAAATCGGACGGTAAAGCAGATCCAGGCACTACCGATGGCCACCAGGAAGAAAAATCTGGTGAACCCCACGTTGAAGAGCGGCCGCGATTATTGCAAAACCGCCTCAAGGTGCTTGGTAAAATTGAACTGGATGCCCGCGGCAACCGCGTACCCGAAGTTGAAAAAATAGAAACGCCGCCACCGGCGCCACCACCGCCACCGCCGCCTGCTCCTGAGCCGGTTGCTGTTGTGATTGAAACGCCCGTTGAACCTGTTCGTCAGGAACCGGTGCCACCTGCAACACCTACACCACCACCAACACCTGTGGAGATCATACAGCCAGAGATAAAATCGGAGCCCACTCCGGTGTCCGAGCCTAAAAAACCGGAAGTTGTGCCGACACCAGTGGCAAAAGCACCGGAAGAGACAAAAGACGAGACCAAATTGGTGCCGAAAGGAGACGAAAACCTGATGCGTGCCGAAACACCCGAATTGCGCGGTCTGAAAATTCAGGGTAAAATTGATATTGACAAATTCAAAAAGCCACAGAAGAAAAAAGATCATAGAGAACGGGACAAGCCCAAAGCCCAGCCAGGCACGGGCAGCGCCCCCGACCAACGCCCCGCAGTTCCAGGCGAAGAAAGGAAAAAACCACAGCCGGGAGGCACGACTCCAGGTACGCCAGGTTCTGCTGCCGATGACGCTGCAAAGAAAAAGCGCAAACGCAAACGCAAAAAACTGAACGGGCCTAACGAAGGCGGCGGTGGCAACACCCAGCCTGGCGGTAACACGCAGCAAAGTGGCGGCGGTGGCGGCGGTGGTAACACCCAGGGCGGCGGCGGTGGCGGCGATCAAAACCGCGCCAGAAGGACCGGCAGCGGCGGTGGAAACAACAACTCCCCACAAGGCGGAGGCCAGCGTTCAGAACCTACGCCCGAACTGTCGCAGCGCGAAATAGAAGAAAAAATCAAGGCCACAATGGCCCGGATATCCGGCGCAGGCGGCAAGAAAAAACGCCAGAAGCTGAGCCGGGATAAACGCGATCGCTTCCGCGAACGCCAGGAACTCATTGACTTAGAAAAAGAAGGCGGCAAACTGCAATTGACCGAGTTTATTTCGGTGTCTGAATTGGCCAGCCTGATGGATGTTTCGGTTTCCGAGGTCATCATGACCTGTATGAATATCGGCGTCATCGTTTCCATCAACCAGCGTTTGGATGCGGAAGTCATTGAATTGGTTGCCAGCGAATTTGGCCACGAAGTAGAGTTCATCAGCGCAGAAGAGCAGGTGGATGAAGTGGAAGACCTCGAAGAGGACGCGCCGGAAGACTTAGTGCCACGCGCACCGGTCGTGACGGTGATGGGCCACGTTGACCACGGTAAAACCTCTTTGCTCGACTACATCCGCGAAGCAAACGTGGTCGGTGGCGAAGCGGGGGGCATCACCCAGCATATTGGCGCTTACGAGGTGCAATTGCCCAATGGCAAAGAAATTACCTTCCTCGATACGCCGGGTCACGAAGCCTTTACGGCCATGCGTGCAAGGGGCGCCAAGGTGACGGACATTGCGGTGATCATTGTAGCTGCGGACGACAACATCATGCCGCAAACAAAAGAAGCCATCAGCCACGCTACGGCGGCCAACGTACCGATTATTTTTGCCATCAACAAAATAGACAAACCCGGTGCAGCGCCGGAAAAAATAAAACAGGAACTTGCCTCCATGAACTTCCTCGTGGAAGAGTGGGGCGGTAAATACCAGTCGCAGGACATCTCGGCCAAAACCGGCGAGAACATAGACCTGCTGCTGGAAAAAATCCTGCTTGAAGCAGAATTGCTGGACCTTAAAGCTAATCCGAAACGCCTCGCAGTGGGCGCCGTGATTGAAGCTTCTTTGGATAAAGGACGCGGCTATGTCACCAAAATTCTGGTACAAAGCGGCACACTCAAAATCGGTTCTCCGATTGTAGCGGGCGAACACGCCGGCAAGGTGAAAGCCATGTTCAACGAACGCGGCAAGCGGGTAACGGAGGCTGGTCCTTCCACGCCGGTACTCGTGCTCGGCCTCAGCGGTGCGCCGCAGGCTGGCGAGCGCTTCAAGGCGATGGAAAACGAGTTCGACACCCGGCAGTTGGCGTCCAAACGCGCCCAGATCACGCGGGAACAAACGAACCGCGCCACCAAGCGAATCAGCCTCGACGAAATCGGACGCCGACTCGCTTTGGGCAACTTCAAGGAACTCAACCTCATCGTCAAAGGGGACGTGGACGGCTCAGTCGAAGCGCTCTCCGATTCGCTGATGAAGCTGGCCGTAGAAACCGTACAAGTGAACGTCATCCACCGCGCGGTTGGTCAGATCATCGAATCCGACGTCTTGCTGGCTTCTGCTTCTGACGCCATCATCATTGGCTTCCAGGTGCGGCCTTCGGGTCCGGCCCGGAAACTCGCCGAGCGGGAAGGGGTGGAAATCAAGATGTACTCCATCATCTACGAGGCCATTGAGGAAATCAAAGCGGCCATCGAAGGCATGTTGGAACCCACGAAAGAAGAAAAAATCGTGGCCCAGGTGGAAGTGCGCCAGGTCTTCAAAGTCAGCAAGGTGGGCACCGTTGCCGGTTGTTATGTACAGGAAGGTAAAATTTCCAGAAACACAGGCATCCGGATTGTCCGCGAAGGCATCGTCGTCTTCCCCGTCCGCGAAGGCGCTGCCGGCAAAATTTCTTCGCTCAAGCGCCTCAAAGACGACGTGAAGGAAGTCCGCGAAGGGTTGGAATGCGGTATCGCATTGGAAAACTTCAACGACATCAAGGTTGGCGACATCATTGAAGGGTTCGAGATCACGGAAGTGCGCAAGAAGTTGTAGGGAGTGTCTGTCTTTATAGTCCGATAGCTGCATTATGAGAAGGCCCAAAAATCCTCATTTACGCGAGTAAACTCCGGTTTTTGGGCCTTCCCATGCCTTGCTCTCGAACTCTAAAGAACAGACACTTGACTGAATGGAGGTGTCAATAGTTAAACTTTTGATGAGGCATTAGATAGCGTCTGGATAATATGAAACAGCCGCTGTTCCTGAAAGGGGGCAGGGTCTACAAATATTTAGGTGCGCTGCACCTTGCTGCCTTGCGTAATTTCCATCACATTTTCCAACCCGACAATCTTCAAATTACCTTCCTTCTCATCGAACATTCCCAACCCCCCAATCTTCAAATCATCAAATTTTCAAATCTTCAAATCTTTTAAATACCTTCCCACATAATCCTCCACCAACTTCCGCCGATACTGCATCACAAAGCGCGGGTGCGGCACCGGAATCACCTCCTTAAAATACCCCTCCGCGTCGTTTAATTTTTTCAAAAAAGCAAAATTTTGGCCTTCGCCGAGGCAGATGCAGCGGTCGGGATCGGCGCGGCAGTTGCGGAGCAGGCCTTCGAGGTGCTGTTTGATGAAGGGCAGCACGGCAGCCTGGAGCGGCTTCTCGTCGTAGTAATTGTAGTTTTTGCCGCCTTTGACGAAACCTAAAGGGCAGATGGAATTGATGTAATAGCGCTGGTAAAAAGCCGTCGGTCCGCCGTAAGCATCAATGACGCGGTGGATGAACTGCGCGGACAACTCCGCCCGTTTTTCAAAGCCGTTGGGAATGCCGTAGACCTGTTCCAGCAAAACCGGATCGGTGAACGCAATGTTGGTGATGCCGCCGCCAAAACGGCCCGGATTGATGCCAAGGATGAGGGTGCGCGGCGCTTCGTCGGCGTAAAAGCGGTCTAAAAAAGCCTGAAAAACGATCCGCGTTTCCGGGTAGGTGCGCAGCGGGTTGAGCCATTCCACGCCGTCGGGGAGCGAAGGTAGGGGCATGGCGTCCAAGGTTTCAAAATGGTGCAGCAGTTGAGCTCCGGTGGTGGGCATGGGCAATCGTTTTGCTGCGCAAAGTAGGTTTTTTACCACAGTGTTTGGTTCTTTTACCACATAGAAACATAGGTGATTTCACATAGAGCACATAGAATGCCGTGAAGCTATGTGCTCTATGTGAAAACCTCTACTGTGGACTATGTGGTAAAAAAATCTATGTCCCTAATCCATGCTCTGCACCCGGCCGCTGCCAGCGATACTGGAATCCACTTTTGGGCGGCCTTTATAATAAACATCCCCGCTGCCGGCAACGGATGCTTTCAGCGACTCGCTTACTTCGACGAAGCAATCGCCGGAACCGCCAATGCTTACATTGCAGGTTTCGGTTTTGAGCTTGCTCGCTTTTACGGAGCCACTGCCGCCGATGCTCACTTTCACATTTTTGGCGTTGCCGGCCAATTCGATCATGCCGCTGCCGCCGATGCTAAGCGCTAAGTTGTCAATATTGTTAAAGCTGTTCTGGCCGAGAATTTTGCCGCTGCCGCCAATGCTCAATGCCTTTACATTCGGTATTGTGACGTAGATTTTAACCCCGTCGTGGCCTCTGACGTTTTTCTGGTAATTGATGCTCCAGGAGCCGTTTTTTACCTCCTGCTTGATGTTGTCAATGATGTTTTGCTGGGCTTCGATCTCGATTTTTTGCGAGCTGCCCTGGGTCAGGTACACCGTGCCCGAAATGCCCAATCCAATGCCTTCAATTGCCGAAAGGCTGATTTCTTTTTTGACAACCGGGCCTTCGCCTTTGATGCCACTGCCCCATTGGCTGTAAGCGGAAGGCAGGAAAAATGCGCTACCCAGAAGAAGTGCAAAGAATGCTTTTGTTAGTTTCATACTCGATAAGATTTTGCTGTGAATAATTAATTACACAGACACGACTTCGCCCCCGAAGTTGCGCAGCCGCATGAAATGAAGGATAAGTATGCTGTTTTCAAAGACGAAAAGTTTACTTTTACAAGACAAAACGATACCAACAATGGATACTACCAACCGCCTGCTTGCTTTAGATGTTTTTCGGGGCATGACCATCGCCGGAATGATTTTGGTCAACAACCCCGGCTCGTGGAGCACCGTCTACAAACCTTTGCTGCACGCCGACTGGCATGGCTGCACGCCCACCGACTGGGTATTTCCGTTTTTCCTCTTCATGGTGGGCATGGCCATTCCCATCGCATTGGGCCGGCGGAAAGCAGCAGGGGAGGAGCTTGGCGGGCTTCGCCGCAAAATAATCATCCGCACGCTTATTATTTTTGGATTGGGGTTGCTCTTAGCTGCCTTTCCGCGCTTTGGTTTCAAAGAAGGGTACGATCATCTTTGGCTGCCCCACCTGGCGCTGATGACGATTGGACTGATTGCCATCTTCTGGCGCGGCGCTTCTCCGGTTGCTCAACATCGCAAAATTGCAGGCTGGGTTGCTTTAGCGGCGGCGGCGGGCATGGCGGTCATCGGCATCTGGGCTTACGACCTTAGTTCCCTGCGCATCCCCGGCGTCTTGCAACGCATTGCTTTGGTCTACTGCGCCTGTGCCTTCATCTTTTTAGCCGCCGATACACGCCGCCAAATCTGGATCGGCGCCGGATTGCTGCTGTTGTACTGGGGGTTGATGACCCTCGTACCCATCCCCGGCGGCGTAGCGCCCAACCTCGAAGCGGAAACCAACCTCGGCGCCTGGCTCGACCGCGTGCTGATGAGCGGCCACCTTTGGTCGCAAGCCATCACCTGGGATCCCGAAGGGCTGCTCAGTACCCTGCCCGCTATCGTAACCGGGATGATCGGGATGCAGGCCGGTAGTTGGATCAAAACATCGCGCAGTCCTTACGAACACCTCACCGGAATTTTTGGCGTCGGCGTGCTGCTGATTGCGTTGGGACTCATTTGGGATCTGGCTTTTCCCATCAATAAAAAAATCTGGACCAGCTCTTATGTGCTTTACACGGGCGGCGTGGCCTTGCTGTTTTTGGGCATGATTTACTGGACGGTGGACGTACTCCAATACCGCCGCTGGACGCGCTTTTTTGTGGTGTACGGCATGAACGCCCTGTTCGTATTCGTCTTATCGGGCTTGGTGGCCAAGTTGTTGGGGGTTATAAAAGTAGTATCAACGCCCGATGGTTCGTCCGGATTATCTTTACAGGGCTGGCTGTACGAAAATTGCTTTAAATCCGTTTTTTCTGACTACAACGCTTCTTTGGCGTACGCGCTGGCCAATGTCGCGTTCTTTTGGGGCATTGCCTGGATTTTGTACAAATACAAGATTTTCATCAAAGTATGATCAACAACATGAATGTTCAACCATTGATTACACCAATTTTCCGGGGCTTTAAAACCGGGAAAGTTTATTTCAGCATCGTCGTCCTTGTTGTGCTCGGATGCCAGATGCGGGAAAATGCTACCGGTAATGAGGCCAAGCCTGTCGTGTCGGAATCTGCTCCGCCGCCAACGGAAGCTGCTATTGCCCCGGATGAACCGCCAACGGCGCCTGAAGAGGAGTTTACCACCGATTACCTCATGGGCAAATTTGACCCGGCGCAGCACCCTGAATTTACGCTGATTTCACAAAAGCACGCCAGCCGCAGCGATATGTACCTGCGCAAAGATGCCTACGATGCTTTTATTCGAATGCACGACGCGGCAAAGCAGGAGGGCATTCGTTTGCTGATCATCTCCGCAGCGCGCAATTTCGACCGGCAAAAACAAATCTGGGAAGCCAAGTGGACAGGCGCACAACCCGTTGGCGGCCAAAATATTGCCAAAACCATCGAAGACCCGGTGAAGCGCGCACTTAAAATCTTAGAATACAGCTCGATGCCCGGTTCTTCCCGCCACCATTGGGGTACCGATATTGATTTAAACGACCTCAACGACGCGCATTTTCAAACCCCGGAAGGCCGGAAAGTCTACGAATGGCTGCGCGCCCACGCTGCCGAATACGGCTACTGCCAGCCGTACAGCCCACAGGGTAAAGACCGCCCGCACGGCTACCACGAAGAAAAATGGCATTGGTCGTACATGCCCGTTTCCAAAATCCTGACCGAACAAGCCCGGAAAACGCTGAAAGACGAACTGATCAGCGGCTTCAAAGGCGCCGAAACAGCAACGAGTATTGGCGTGGTGAAGAAATATGTGCTGGGGATAAACCGGGAGTGTGAGTGAAAGCCCCGGAGGAGGAAGGATAAAGGATAAAGTGGAAAGGATAAAGTCGGGTTTACGTAACACGATCAAATTATCTTTCTCCTTTAACCTTTCTCCTTTAACCTTGAAAAACAATCATTTAATTATCAAACATAAAAAACTCATGAAGCACTTTGTTACAGGATTAGCCTTACTGCTGGCATTTGGCTTACATGCACAGCCCTCCATTCTGCTGGTAGATGATTCGAAGGACGATTTTGACAATACCGGATTCCTGGCTCTGGCGCTTGATTCAGCCGGATACGAGTATACCCTTTTTGATGCAGCCGGGGATGGCGCAGGCCCTGTTTTAGAAGCCCTTTCTCTGTTCGATTTGGTCATCTGGCACACCTCTACGGATGGGGTTGACCTTCATCTTTGGGGGGAGGAAGACCTGGACAACAGCGATTTGGCCAACTACCTGCTCGAAGGCGGAAACCTTTGGCTCATTGGCAACGATTTTTTATTTGACCGTTATGGGGCAGCGCCGGATATGTTCCAATTGGGCGATTTTCCGTATGATTACTTCGGCATTGACCGCTACATTGCCCAGGCTTATGGCGATGATGGCGGGCTGGGCGTGCCAGGCGTCGAACCGGCGCCAGGACAACCGGCGACCGGTCTTGGTGCGCTAAACTGGAATTTTGCCACGCTTTGGTGGGCCGATGCGGTTTCGCCGCTGCAAACGGCAGCACCCGTTTACCTGATGGATGGAGATGGCTACCCCTTAGCGGGAATGCCGGCTGCGGTGTGGCACAACACGGGCGATTTTCGCGTCATGAGCTTCTTTTTTGATTTAACGTTGGTTTCCGATTTTCAATTGGCCAAACAGACGGTTACTTCCGTAGTTGGGTTGTTTGAGAGCCTGATCAGCGATACAGAGACGCGCGTATTGCCTGGCATTTCCATGCAGGTTGCGCCCAATCCATTTGCGGAAAGCGTAAAATTATCGCTGTCGCTGGAGCGGAAAGCCCCCGCCAGTATTCAGATTGTTGACCTGATGGGGCGTAAAATTGCACAGCCGCTGGTGCGAACAGAACTCGCTGCGGGGCTGCATGATTTTCAGTGGACGCCTGCACCGGGGCTTCCGAACGGCGTTTACCTCGCTCGTTTAGAAATTGATGGGAAATCAAGGGTCGAATACCTCGTGCTGTCGAAATAATATGCTTACTTTTGGGAGGTTGTTTGAAAACTACACCTTAACTGCTGAACTTTCTTTCCAATCCTGCGGTTTTGAAGGTGTTGATTCACTTTGCTTAACTAAAAAGAGGACTCTGTTTGAGCGAAATTATTCTAACCGTTGACAACGTTGATCTTGTTGCTTTGTTCGGCGAGAACGACGCAAAATTGAACTTACTCCGGAAGGCATTTCCGGAAGTAACCATCACCTCGAGGGGCGATAGCCTTAAGCTCGCAGGGGATAAGAAATACACACAAAAAGCCAAGTCTAAATTTGAAATCATGGTGCGCCTGCTCAAGGAGCACGAGGAACTGCCATTGAATGTTGTAGAAGATTTGATGAACGGCAGCAATCCTTTTGAGACGCGGCTTGGCAGCGGCCTTGGCAACAAAACCATCGTATTCGGTGTAGATGGCAAGGAGATCAAAGCAAAAACGCACAACCAGCGCCGGTTGGTGGAGGCTTCTGAAGCCAATGATATTGTTTTCGCCATCGGGCCGGCAGGTACCGGAAAAACCTACACCGCAGTGGCCTTGGCCATTCGGGCGCTCAAAAATCGCCTCGTCAAAAAAATCATCCTGACCCGCCCCGCTGTTGAAGCAGGAGAAAGTCTCGGTTTTTTGCCCGGTGATTTGAAAGAAAAAATTGACCCTTACCTGCGTCCGTTGTACGATGCGTTAGATGACATGGTTCCTGCTGAAAAATTAGCGCACTTTATGTCTACCCGCGTCATCGAAATTGCGCCGCTGGCCTTTATGCGTGGCCGAACATTAGACAACGCCTTTATCATCTTAGACGAGGCGCAAAACTGCTCTACCATGCAGTTGAAGATGTTTCTGACTCGGATGGGGCCTTCTGCCAAGTGCATCATTACCGGCGACTTGTCGCAGATTGATCTGCCTTACCACCAAAAATCCGGATTACAGCGATCCATCAACCTGCTGAAAAACTTAGAAGGTGTCAGCACCATCTACTTAGATGCAGAAGACGTGGTTCGCCACCGCTTAGTGAAAGAAATCATCAAGGCTTATGAAAGAGCCGACGAAGCGGCGCGCAAAAGATTTGAAGAAGAGGAAGACGAAATCCATAGAAGGAGAAGTTTGAGAAATGGCTCCGCTCCCCCCGAAGAACAATCATCACTTGCAGGGCTGGATAATGCTGAAGAGGCGCAGCCGGCAGAAATTTTATAGCTTGTGGAATACGCTGTACGCATTAATCCGGAAAAGCAGAACGAGTTTCTGCAATTGCTCAAAGCCTGGCAGAGCTTGGGCGTAGTTGAATATTACGAAGTGCTGAAAGAAGGAGCGCAACTCCTTTCCGGCCATTCAACTGCAATCAGCGGTGTGAAAAAACCTGATTGGGTTGACCAATACCGGGATCTGGTAGACTGACTTTTTGTGTCTCTCTTTATAGTCCGAATAGCTGCGTTCATTTCGACTTGACTTCGACTACGCTCAGTCACCGGCTCAATGACCGGTTGTTGAGCGAGGTGGCTGAGCGGAGTCGAAGCCCGAACTCTAAAGAAAAGACACCCGACTAAATGGACGAACACTAATAGACTTAAGATTTTAGATTTTAGACTGCGAAGGTATACGATGTCTGATTTCTTGCATCTAATGTTTTTATACAACACATGACCCGTACAATAAGCAAATCTGATCGTTCCGTCCTGGGTTCGATTGAACTGGCAAGTTCCAAAAGTATCAGCAACCGCATTCTTATCATCCGGGCTTTGAGTGAAACGCCCTTTGCCATCCACCGGCTCGCCAACGCCAAAGACACACAACTACTCGACGGATTGTTGAGTTCAAAAGCCACTGTGCTGGACGCAGGCGCAGCAGGCACCACCTTTCGCTTTCTCACAGCCTGGCTTTCGCTGCAGGAAGGCGAGCAGGTGCTGACCGGCACCGAACGCATGAAACAACGCCCGATCGGCGCCTTGGTAGACGCGCTCCGGAAAATCGGCGCCGATATACAATATGTTGAAAATGAGGGCTATCCACCCCTGCGCATCGGATCGCCGGCCGGACTTGGGAAAACGAATGCGTTGACCGTCCCGGCCAACATCAGCAGTCAGTACATTTCAGCGCTGCTGCTCATCGCGCCGGCCTTACCCAATGGCCTGCAACTGACGCTGGAAGGCGATATCGTCTCCCGCCCCTACATCGAAATGACGCTGCGCCTGATGGAGGCTTTTGGCGCAACGCACCGTTGGGAAGGCAACACCATCTCCGTAACGCCACAAACTTATCGCGCGAAAGCAGTGGACGCAGGTTTTACCATCGAAGCAGACTGGTCGGCGGCGTCTTATTATTATGCCTTGGCGGCAATAGCAGACGAAGCGGATATCCGGCTTGGAGGTTTGTACGAAAACAGCTTGCAGGGCGATGCAGTCTTAGCAGAAATAATGGTGAAATTTGGGGTGCAAACCCATTTTGAAGATTCCGGCATCCGGATCGTGAAATTGCCGGAAACGCAACCACCACCTTTTTTTGAATACGATTTTGTGAAATGCCCGGATATTGCCCAAACGCTTGCCGTTGTTTGCGCCGCGTTGGGGACGCAGGGGCTGTTTACCGGCTTGGATACCCTGCGCATTAAAGAAACCGACCGGATTGCCGCCCTGCAAACGGAATTGCAAAAAACGGGCGTACACCTGAGTAAAATGCCAAAGCGTTTTTCTAATAAAACGGGAAAGGAATTTTACATGATTGAAGGAAAATCGGAGGTGGCAGCAACCCCGGTTTTCGACACCTACGAAGACCACCGCATGGCGATGGCTTTTGCACCGTTAGCCTTATTGGGGCCGGTTGCGATTGCTGACGCCGATGTCGTTGAGAAATCTTATCCGGATTTTTGGGATGATTTTCAGAAACTCGGGTTTGTTAGTTAAAAAGTTTTTTACCACATAGGGCACATAGTTTTTTTCACATAAATCACATAGAATCTCGTATAGCTATGTGCTCTATCCCGCCCAGTCGGGACAAGTTGTGAAAACCCCTACTGTGAACTATGTGGTAAAAAAAATCAAAAAAAGACCATGCCTAAACATAAAAAATCAAAACCAGCGGGCGAAAAGCTCAGCGCCAAAGACCTCAAGAAGGAAGTCCTTTCCCTGTTTCGCAGAGAACCTAAAAAGCAGTTGAACCCCAAACAGGTTATTCAAAAACTAAAAATTGACGCCAATAAGGATGCGGTCGCCCATGCCCTGAACCAATTGGCAGAAGCGCAACAATTGGTAGCGCTACCGGATTTTAGATTCCAGCTCAATCGCGCTTTTGCGGCAGAACAAGCGGCCGCCCGAAGAGGCAGCAGTGGCGGCGGTGGCGGTAATGTCCGCGTCGGTGTGGTGGATATGACCCGGACGGGCGCCGCCTACATCGTTTCCGAAGGCAAAGAAGCCGACGTATACGTGCCGGTTAAATCCATGAACACGGCCATGCACGGCGACCGGGTGGAAGTGCGCGTCTGGACGCCACGTGGCCGTTCCCGCGAGGAAGGCGAAGTGGTAAAAGTATTGGAGCGTGCCACCGAACATTTCCTCGGCACGCTGTTTCTCTATCCAAAATACGGCATCGTTTCGGTGGAAGGCAAAATGCCCATCGAAATCATGGTGGACCTCAAAGATTTAAAAGAAGCCCAGGAAGGCGATAAAGTAGTGGTGAAAATCACGAAATGGCTGAGCGGAAGGTTCCAGCACCCCGTTGGCGTGGTGACCACCGTATTGGGCGCTGCGGGTAGCCACGACATCGAAATGAAAGCCATTCTCATCAACAATGGCTTTAATATTGAATTCCCTGAAGAAGTCATTGCGGAATCGGAAGCGCTGTCGGAAGCAATGCCCGCCGAAGAAATTGCGCGCCGCAGGGATATGCGCGGGATCACCACCTTCACCATTGACCCGGATGACGCCAAAGACTTCGACGATGCACTCTCGATCCAGTATCTGGAAAATGGCGATTGCGAAATAGGCGTACACATTGCTGACGTATCGCACTATGTGAAACAGGGCACCGCTTTGGACAAAGAAGCTTACCTGCGCTCGACTTCCGTTTATCTGGTGGATCGCGTGTTGCCGATGTTGCCGGAAAAACTGTCCAACGGCTTGTGTTCGCTGCGTCCGAATGAAGATAAGCTTACCTTTTCTGCCGTTTTTGTATTTGGTCCCGACGATAAAATCAAGGAGCGCTGGTTTGGAAAAACCGTCATCCACTCCGACCGCCGCTTTGCTTACGAAGAAGCGCAACAAATCATGGACGCCGGCGAAGGCGATTTTGCGGAAGAACTGAAATACCTGAACCGGGTTGCAAAGCGCCTGCGCGCGGTGCGGTTCAAAAAAGGCGCCATCAACTTTGAGTCGGATGAAGTGAAATTCCGATTGGACGAACACGGTGCGCCCATTTCGATGTACGTCAAAGAGCGCAAGGAAGCCCACTTGCTCATCGAAGAATTCATGCTCTTAGCCAACCGCGAAGTGGCGACCTACATCACCAAAAAAGCGGAAGGGCAATTGGAAATTCCGTTTGTTTACCGCATCCACGACGAGCCGAATATGGACAAAGTGGAAGACCTGGCGCTGTTTGCGAAGGAATTGGGCTTCCAGATGAAGATCAATACGCCGAAAGAAATTGCCAATTCCTACAACCGCTTGGCCGAAGCTGCTTTAGCCGATCCGGCGCTGAAAATGCTGGAACCCATTGCGATCCGCACGATGGCCAAAGCCGCGTACAGCAGCGACAATATTGGCCACTACGGGTTGGCTTTTGAATATTATTCTCATTTCACTTCGCCCATCCGCCGCTATTCGGACGTGTTGGCGCACCGCATTCTGGAGCCGAATCTGGCGCCGGATAGCTTCCTCCGGGTTAAAAAAGACAAGCTGGAAGAGCAGTGCAAGCACATCTCTAAACAGGAGCGTTGCGCGATGGAAGCCGAACGCGAATCGGTGAAATACAAGCAGGTGGAATTCATGGACAAACACATCGGCGAGGTATTTGAAGGCTTTGTTTCCGGCATCGGCGAACGCGGCCTTTTCATCGAACTCAAAGACAGCCGCGCCGAAGGCATGGTCAGCTTCGACACGATGCCCGAGCCGTATGAGTTTACCGGCGGCAGCCGACTGCGCGTGCGCGGGTTGCACACGGGCAATGTCATCAAAATGGGCGATGTGGTGCAGGTGCGGGTGGTGAGCGCGAATTTGGCGAAGCGGCAGATTGAGATGCAGATGGGGTAGCCCCGGCCCCTCCTTCGACTATTGCTCAGGCGGCTGAAGGGGGAGTGACCTCGATTACATGCCGCATCGGATTGCAAATCCTCGCGAGCAGTGTCGTGTTTTTACTTTGGGTTGAGTATTTGAACACGTTGTGGCAGCGGGGCAGTGTCGTGTTTTACTTTATGTTGAATGTTCGAAGATGCCAGTGTAGGGTTAACTGCAACGATTGGACACAAACTAATGAGCCTTAAACTAAATAACAGTAAATAGTAAATATGAAGGAACTGACCGACATGCAAAAAAAATATATACAGAACTTGCGTGACGAAGAAAAAAGAGAGATAGCAGACAATGCCAGCCTGATAAATTCCTTCAAACAGTTTTGTGCTACAAAAGGAATTGTTATGACCGATAGCAATTTCAAATATATTCAGACAATTGGAATTGTTGCTTGTTACCCAAATCTTGTTGGACAACTTTGTACTGATTTTTCTAAGGACAAAGAAGGGTTAGTGGATTTTAATTTTTTGGCGACACGTTTTGAGAGACGACCATTTGCCACGGGCTTTTTATATGGAGATAATTTCATACTCATGGCACATCCTTATTTTAGACGAGGACTTCATCCGAGTAATAATTTTGCTCCGAGATTTACAGAATTATTTTGGGCTTTGAATCAATCTGACATTGACACATTTATCTCACTTGACTACGATAGAGTCCGGATAAATGTTGACAATTCAAGGTACTTGGAACTTGATACATGGTATGGAGCTCAATTCAGAAATGAAATAAGTGCCATTCGCGATGGAGTAAGCAAGTTGAGGCCACCTGTGGATTTGGATGATTTTACAAACTCGTTTCTTTTTGCAGACGCTTATTCACTTGACATTAAGTGGGAAACAAAAGATGGGATTAAATCTTTTCAAGCAGAGGAGTTTAAGACAGATAAGAATAAAATCAGTAAAAACGGACAAGATTTTTTTCCTGTTAGGTATATTCATGCAGAGTTTGATTTAGGCAAAAACGCTTTCAGACATTTTGATGGTGCTGTTCACTTCTATACCGCTCACGAATATTATCGCAGAAGAGAATCTGATTTTAATTACAATTCAAAAAACAGTTTCAAAATAAAAACTGCTTCCGAAAAATTATTTAAGATGAATGGTAATATCAGCGTTGACACTTGGATTGAGTTCTCAAGTCATTTTTTTGCTGGCAATCCGTTAGTTATTGAATACTTTGAAGGGAAATATCCAGACAGAATTACAGAAATTTTAGACGCAATACAAAAGAACAAAAACGAAAATGGCGAATCACTCTAACAAACTTTACTGCGGCCTTTAATAACACCACTTCGAATGAATAGTATATATGGAGCAGCATAAAAAAACGGAAATTGAATTCCATGCAGTTGACTTCATGCGACAAGTTCGTGGAGAGTTGACAGAACAATTTTTGCAGGACAGGCAGCAATATTTAGACTACTTGAAAAAAGCGATGGAGGATTTTAAACTCCGGCAGAAGGAAGCCCACAGCTGATGTCAGCGATCAGTGGGTGATCATGCCCACCGGTCTGGAGACCGGACGACGCGCCGCATCGGATTGCAAATCCTCGCGAGCAGTGCCGTATTTTACTTTGGGTTGAATATTTGAACATGTAGTGGTAACTGTACTTATCAAGCTACTTCAAGAACAATTTCATTAGCAATTTTATCTGCGGAATAAGTAAACGCCGCCTGGATGTGCTCTATGCTTAAATTTGGATACATCTCCAGGATGTTGGGAACAGTAAACCCGTCGCCAAGCTTGCGCATCAGCAGCTCTACGGTTAGCCGGGTTCCCTTGATGACGGGTTTGCCCAACATAATGTGGGGATTGCGCTCTATCAATGGATGTTCCATAAATTTACTTTTTTATAAAAATAAGGGTTTTGGGGAAATCACCGATTATTTGTTGGCTGGCGACCCGCTGATCAGCGATCAGCGGTACATCACTTCACCCCACTCCCATTCTCCCAACCCTCCGGCGGCGAAACCAGCCCCAGCTTCCCTTCGCTGTTTTCTGCCGTCAGGATCATGCCCTGCGACTCGATGCCGCGCAGCTTACGGGGCGCGAGGTTGGCGACTACGAGCACTTGTTTGCCCACTAAATCTTGCGGATCGAAGTGCTCGGCGATGCCCGACACGATGGTGCGTTGTTCAAAACCCAAATCCACGCGCAATTGCAGCAGCTTGTCCGCTTTGGGCACGCGCTCCGCTTCGAGGATGGCGCCTACACGGATGTCGAGTTTTGCAAAGTCGTCATATTGGATTTCCGCTTTTACCGCAGCCGGCTCAGCAGGCGATGCAGTGGGCGCTTTTGCAAGGTCGGCAACGGCTACTGCTTGCAGGCGTTCTGCTTCCGCTTGCAGGATGGCGGCCAACTTTGCTTTTTGGCGATCTACGATTTCCATGCGGGCTGGATCGCGGCGGTCGGCAATTTTTGGAAACAGCACTTGCGGTTCGCCTACGCGGTGACCGGAGGCAATGACCGGCAAGCTGTTTTGCAGTCGTTCAAACACCTGTTCCAATTCTCCGCGGACCACAGGAGGCAGTCCCAACAGTCCGCGAACGCGCGGCGCTGCGAACGGAATAAACGGCTCGCACAACACGCTCAGCAGCCCCACCACTTGCAGGCAAGTAAACAGACATTCGCGGATCAGCGGGCTGTCCGGGTCGGTTTTGGCGATGTTCCAGGGGGAAACATCCTGCAGGTGCGTATTGCCCCAGGACGACAATTCCATCAGCGTTTGGGCAGCCTGTTTGAAATTGAAGGCTTTCAGGTCGCCGTGAACGCCCAGCGCCAATCGGTGCGCGTCGCTCAGGGCATCCATCCAGTCGAAATTGACCTCCGGAACGAATCCGTCGAAGTATTTTTGGGTCAGGACAATCACCCGGTTCACGAAATTACCGAAGTTGTCTGCCAGTTCCTTGTCGTGAAAATCCACAAACTCGTCCCACTTAAAATCGCTGTCCTTGTTTTCCGGCATATTGCGCAACAGCGCCCAACGCAGCGCGTCTTCTTTATTCGGAAAGTCTTTGAATTCTTCGAGATACACGTGCTGTTCGATGCCCCAGCCGCGCGATTTGGAAAACTTCTGGCCTTCAAAATTAAGGAATTGGTTGGCGGGCACATTGCGCGGCAGCGCGAAATCGCCATGCGCGTACAGCATCGCCGGGAACACGATGCAGTGGAACACGATATTGTCTTTGCCGATGAAGTGGATCAACTCCACATCGTTGCCATACCAATAATCTTTCCAGTCCTTTCCGTGCTCTAATGCCCATTGTTTGGTGGCTGAGATGTACCCAATCGGCGCGTCGAACCACACGTAGAGTACTTTGCCTTTTGCGTCTTCCAACGGCACCGGGATGCCCCAGTCGAGGTCGCGCGTGATGGAACGCGGCTGGAGTCCGTCGCCGTCGTTGAGCCAGGACAGGCACTGGCCGGTTACGTGTTTTTTCCAGGTACTGGCGTCATGGTGCTGCACGCCGTCCAGCACGCCTTTGTCAATCCATTCGCGCAGCCAGTCGGCATGTTTATTCAATTTGAAATACCAGTGTTTGGTAGGTTTCAGCACCGGGGACTCGCCGCTGAGGGTAGAGCGCGGGTTGATCAGTTCGGTAGGGGAGAGGGCCGTGCCGCATTTTTCGCATTGGTCGCCGAACGCTTCTGTGTGTCCGCAATTGGGGCAGGTACCGATGATGTAGCGATCCGCTAAGAACTGATTATAGGCTTCGTCGTAGTATTGTTCGCTGAAATGCTCCTCAAACTCGCCGCCTTTTTCGTACAATTTGGTGAAAAAATCCTGCGCCGTCTGGTAGTGAAGCGGCTCGCTGGTGCGGTGATACTGGTCGAAGGAAATGCCCAATCGCTCGAAGGTTTCTTTATTCAGCACATGGTATTTGTCAATGATGTCGCGGGGTGTCGTGCCTTCTTTTTTAGCCTGGATGGTGATGGCCGCTCCGTGTTCGTCCGATCCGCAAACCCAAACCACATCGCGCCCCAGCAGCCGCAGGTAGCGCACGTAAATATCGGCAGGCAGGTAGGCGCCGGCCAGGTGACCTAAGTGCAAAGGGCCGTTGGCATAAGGTAGCGCAGAGGTAATGAGGTATCTTTTCGGATTGGCCATAGACGTTCTTGTTTGATTGAAATGCGATTTCAGGTCGCGAAGATAAGGTATTGCAGAAGAAAGATGGTTTGTTTTGGATAGTGTAATTGCTTATCTTTGCTTGTAGCATAGAGAACAAAAGGATTTTTGATTTTGATCCATTTTGAAGGAATATTGTTTAGATGATAAACATCACGAGATGGAAGCGACAGCCTTAGCTTTGTCAGATTACGAACTTGAACGCGGAAAACCCAGGCCAAGTAAAAATCATGCTTTGATTCAGAGCAGGCTGATTGTTGCGCTTGCTGTGAAGTATTCAGATATTTACGATTTCATGAGCGAAGCGACCCTGGAGGTTTCAGGCGAGCAAAAAATACCAGACATTGCCATTTATCCCAAGTTAGTCTTTGACCCACTTCGAGATGAGATTAGTATGAAAGCGCTCCCACTTTGCGCAATAGAAATTTTGTCTCCAACCCAAAGCTTAGACGAGTTGGTAAATAAAACAAGCGACTACTTCGAAGCGGGCGTTCGGTCTTGCTGGATTGTGCTGCCGCGACTCAAAACGGTATACGTCTTCAGTACGCCGGAAGTTTATGAGCCGTTCACGCAACATAGCTCGCTTCATGACACCGAACTTGGCATTGAACTTCCGCTTGCAGGTTTATTTGGGTAGCTTTCCGATCCCGGTTCAGCCCCATTTTTTACCCGTTCGGCATTTTGGAGTGCATCATACCATATTCAGGGTATTTCAATAACAAAATTATCGCTTAACTTTGTGACGTATAATAATTAAGTCAATCGCTCGTTTTATGGACTCGGTGCTCAACGACAAACATGTTGGTTACAGCGCCACTCAACATTGAAGACTTAAGAAGTCAAAGAATATAACTGGGGTTTAGTTTTATTTTTGGGAAGTGCAGCTCAATGCTGCACTTTTCTTTTTACCTCTCCTCTTCCTTCTGTTTGACTGTTTTTTGGCTAATTTTGCCTTCCTGTTTCCCGCCAATACGGGACAGGCTTCGCGGTTTGCCTTTTGCATTTTACCCTTTTACACGACCTTTGTCACAACTGTACACGACCATTCATGCACATCAAAACATTCGTCGGCGTTTATCCCAACCTGGCGCGCGTCAGGCCCTCCGTTGGCTCTTTTTTAGACCAGGTCAAAGAAGCTTTTCCTTCCCTTCGGGCAGCGGGTTATTTTATGAGTAAATCCGCGCCGGGCTGTTTTATCTACCGCATTGAAGGGCCAAAACGCAGTTATACGGGGGTAATCGCCTGTTTGGATGTGCTGGATTTTTTAGAAGGCCGCATCCTGCAGCACGAACACACCCTTGAAGTGGAGGAAGAAAAACAAATGCGCCTGTTGCTCGAGCGCCGCGCCGCCGTGAAACCCGTGCTGATGGCTTACCCGAACGCCGCCCCGCTCGATCGCTGGATTTCAGAATATGCAGAAGCCCATACGCCTTTCATGGAGATTATTCTGGAAAAAGAAAAAAGCCTGCACCAGGTCTGGAAGGTTGCTGAAGCTACTGATTTGGAAGCTTTAACGGTGCTTTTCGACGAGCATGTGCCAAAGGTTTACATCGCCGACGGGCACCATCGCACGGTATGTTCTGCTTTGTTGTATAAACGGTTGCAGGTAGAAAACAAAGACAACCTCACTTATGACCGCTTCCTGTGTGGCCTGTTTCCTGAATCGGAAGTGAAAATTTTCGCTTTCAACCGCATTGTACAGTTGCCGGATCACCTGGATGTGGATACGTTGTTGTCGCGTTTAAGCGCGTGGTGCGTCGTGAAGCCCCTGCGCAAAAAACGCCAGCCGTTGAAAAAACACGAGATGACGCTGTTTGCCAACGATATTTGTTACAAACTCCGATGGAAAAAAGAAGTCCTCAATGAATACGCCGGCGCACCCGCCATCCTCGATACGGCTTTGCTGAATGACCATGTTTTGAAAGACATCATGGGGATCAACGATGTGCGCACCGACCACCGCGTCACTTACACCGAAAGCCCGAAAGGCTTGCGCGGGATTGCCAAAAAAGTTCACCAGGATTCCCGGTGTGTGGCATTTTGCCTGTATCCCGTGAGTGCTTCGGAATTTTTTGCGGTTGCAGATGCTGGTGAGGTACTTCCGCCCAAATCTACCTGGTTCGAACCCCGGATGAAGAATGGGTTGCTGGTGCAGGAGTTTTAGCTTCGACTCCGCTCAGCTACCCCTCCACTTTCCTTTTCAAATAATAATAAGTTTCCAACTGCGACCGAATGGCTAAGTCCGAATCGTCTTTGTGGTAAGCGTTGGACTGATCCAGATCAATGACCCTGGACTTGACATTGTCATTCAACTGAATGGCAATCAAGTCTTTAAGTTGCTTGCGCAAACGGTCGTCGTAAACCGGGAAAGCCGTTTCTATCCGATAAGTCAGGTTGCGCACCATCCAGTCTGCCGAAGAAAGGAAAATTTTTTCTGCGCCGCCGTTGTGGAAAATAAACACCCGGGCGTGTTCTAAATAGCGATCCACAATGCTGATGGCTTCAATATTTTCGCTCCAGCCTTTTAATCCCGGAACCAAACAACAGATACCCCTGATAATGAGCTTGATGGATACGCCCGCCTGACTGGCTTTGTAGAGTCGTTCCATCATCGGAATATCTTCAATGCTGTTCATTTTCAGAATAATTTCCGCTTTTTGGCCAGCTTTTGCCGCTGCAATTTCAGCATCAATGAGGGCTTCCAGCGCAGGGCGAAGGTTGAATTGCCCTACCAGCAGGTGCTCGAAGGGATGCGTAGGTGGTTTCACCGTTTCCAAATAGGAAAAAATCCGGGTCACCTCGCCTACAATGCGTTCGTCAGCCGTGAACAATCCAAAATCGCTGTAAACCTTGGCCGTATCTTCATGAAAATTGCCGGTGGAAAGGTAGGAATAGAGTTTAGGCGCCCCGTTTTCAAGGCGTCTTACCAAAGCAATTTTCGCGTGCACCTTAACGCCCGGAAAGCTGTAATGCACTGAAACGCCGGCTTTCTCCAATTGCTCGCCCCATTCCAAATTCGCTTCTTCATCAAAACGCGCTTTCACTTCAATGAAGACCGACACCTGTTTGCCCGATTTCGCGGCATCCATTAGTGCCTGCATGATGCGCGATTTGCGGGCCACGCGGTACTGTATGATTTTGACATGCGTCACCATCGGGTCGCGGGCCGCCTGCTCAAAAAAGCGTACGACTGATTCATACGACTGGTACGGCACATGCAGCAGGTGGTCCCGTTCGGCAATTTCACTAAAAAAATCTGCCGCCCGCTCCAACGGCGCATAAGACAAGGCGGGCATCGGTGGGTTTTTCAGGTGCGTCAGCCCAAAATCCGGAAACCGGAAAAAATCGAAATTGTTGTGGTAGCGCCCTTCGCGAAGGGTATCGTGTTTTTCGAGGTCAAAAACCTCCTTGAGCAGGGCAAGCAGGCTGGCCGGCATCTCGCGGTCGTACACGAAGCGTGAAGCCGGGCCTACCTGGCGTTTCACTAAGCTTGTCTTTATTTTTTGAATCAAATCGCCGGAATACTCGTCGTCTATGTACAACGCAGCGTCGCGGCTGAGTTTGATGGAAAAAGTATCGAGGATCTCGTAGCCCGGAAACATCCAGGAAACGCTATGGCGAACAATGTCGTCTAAAATGATCATATCCCGCTGACCCGGTGCAGATGGCAATTCGATGAACCGTGGCAGGTGGTCGGACGGAATTTTAACAATGGCGTACTCCTGCGGCCCTAAAGGCGCTTCTTTGGGTTGCAACAATACCGTCAGGTACAGGGACGCATTGTTGAGAAACGGGCGGATTTTATTTTTGACCAGCAATACCGGCTGCACGTAGGGCAACATGTGGTCTTTGAAGTAGTTTTCGACAAAATCCTGCTGCTCCGGATTCAGGTCAAGGCGGCGAAGCAGATAAATGCCGTTTTTGCGCAGCCCGGGAATGATCTGTTTTTCAAAAATCTGGCTGAACTCTTCCTGCTGGTGGTTCACGATGGTTTGAATGGCCTGCACCGTCTGCTTGGGCGAAATGTGCAATTCCTTTTTGGTCTTTTTTCCCACGCGCAGCAGGTTGCGGTGGTTCGACATCCGCACCCGGAAAAATTCATCCAAATTAGACGAATAGATTGCCAAAAACTTGATGCGTTCGAACAAAGGCACGCCGGGATCTTTGGCCTCCTGCAGCACCCGGTAGTTGAATGCCAGCCAACTGATGTCGCGCTGAAACATCGGAATTACCGCAGTTGTCACGACTTTTCGAGGTGGTTTCGGAACGTTTGTGCGCGTTGGTGTTGCCATATTTCGGGTAGTGGTTACTGGTTATTTGTTCGTTGATCGTTGTTTGTTGATCGTTGTTCGTTCTGTTCTCGCATCCTCACTTCTTTTGGATATTTGTTATTGGTTACTGGTTATTGGTCTGTTCTTGAATCCTTTTCTGGATATTGGTTATCAGTTACTGGTTACTTGGTATGACAGGACACGAAGAGATTACATATCACTTGTCACCTCCCACCAATAACCGATAACCAATAACCAGTCTAATCATCAAATTAAAAAAGCCTCATCTGTCCCTGCTCCGGTTCATTCCCCGCCAATTTCGGCCCCCGCGTTTGGATGCCTGCTATTTGGCTTGCTTTTTCAAAAACATAAAGCGCCAATTCGGGCGCCATCAGGTTGTCGGGTTCGTGGGTAAAAAAAAACACCTCCTGCAAGCCTTGTGCAAACCACGTACTGATGCGCGTTATCCATGCATCCACCCGCTGGTAGTCGGTCGGGTGGAGGTTGTTGCCTACAAAACGAATCATGGCCGTGCCGTTGGTCAGGCGCAGGTGCAGCACATCCCGCCTGCCGGCCACGTCGGTGATGACCGTCGCAATCCGGTGTTCCTCCATCAGGCTGAAAAGGGCATCGGCAGCGGGGCTTTCGCCAAACCAACTTTCGTGCCGCAATTCCAAAGCCAGCGGAATATGCTTCGGAAACCGCTCGATGAATCGTTCGATTACCGGTAGACGGTCAACGCCAAAATAAGGCGGCAATTGCATAAAACAACAGCCTAATTTTGCTTCGAGTTGTTGAATGGACTCACAAAATGCAGGCAATTCTCCGCCGCTGATGCCGAGGTTGTTGCTGTGGCTGATGGTTTGCGGCAGTTTGGGGCAAAACCGGAAATCTTCGGCGGCTTCCGTTTTCCATTTCTGGATGGTGACCCAGTCCGGAATGCGGTAATGCGTGGTATTCAGCTCGATGGTATTGAACTGCCGGCTATAATGGCGCAGGAAATCGGTGGTTTTCGCTTTTTCGGGGTATACCTTGCCAATCCATTCTTTCATGCTCCAGCCGGTGCAGCCGATATAAAAGGTGCGGGGCGCCCCGGATGCCGGATTATTGGCCAACGCCAGCGCTGTTCCCGCCGCGTCGTCAGGCAGGTTAAAATCTACGGATTCAATATTGTGTAATTTGCCAAATTCCATGTTTTATCAGAGCTTTCAAGTTGTCGGTTGAGCGTTGGCCGTTGATCGTTTTGTTCTCGCATCCCCCATCTTCAAATCCTCTTGGCTGGAAAAATGGCGAGTGGTTGGTGGAAGGGATTATGATGCCTGGGTTTGAGTTTTGATCACTCTCCCAGTTCTTCGAGGATTGCTTCCATAAAAGAAACCGAAAACCGAAAATCGGTTGCCCTTAGTTGCTCGAAAACAGGCCGGGCAGCAGGAATAATTCTAAGTTGCTTGGCACGAGCGATTATGCCAAGTGTACTTGTAAAGGCCAGTCCAGATAAGCGTTTGAACCAATCGGGTAAGTCTTTTCCATATTCAGCCGCTACGACAGGTGTTATGACGATCTGACCATACAATGCTTTGAGTAAGGAAAGTTGGTCAATTTTATCCAAAACAATCAAGCAGGAAGTATCGGAGATGATTACGCTATTCATGCATTTTGGAGGTCATGTCGAAAATCCTCAATAGATTCACTGAAAATGGAGAAGCCATATTTTCCCATCACCTCGATGAAAGCTCGTTTGCTCAGGCCTGCAACTTCTGCTGCCTGGCCAAGCGATAGTTTTTCGCGCGTATATAATTCTCCCGCCAGAATTACCCGTGCATCGAATTCTGAAACAGAGGAAAACAAAGGCAACTGAACGGATATGGTTTGCATACTTTTTGCGTTTAACTACAAAAATAGCTTAAATTGGGCTGTATAGCAAGAAAATTTTCAACTATGTCTGTTCAAACGAATAGGTAAAAGATTTTGAAGACCAGTTAAACAAACAGCAAGGTACTCCATGAAAGTAGTAATTGATACGAATTGCCTGATTGTTTCCATCCCCAAAAGATAAGCATCACATGATCATGGTATTGCGCCTTTCGCGATTTACCCCTATCCTTACCCCCAAATCCGGTAGACCATGATCAAAATTGCCATATACGAAGACAACCACGCCCTGCGCGATGCCTTGGAAATCCTCATCACCGGCGTACCCGGCTTTGAATTAGTGGGCGCCTATCCCAATTGCATCAACATCGAAGCCGACCTGCGCCGCGCCGAACCCGACGTGATCCTGATGGACATTGACCTGCCCGAACGCAGCGGCATCGAAGGCGCCTACATCGTCAAGCAGCAGACCCCAACGGTTGAAGTACTCATGCTCACCGTTTTTGACGACAACGACAAGGTTTTTCAGGCCGTTTGTGCAGGCGCCAGCGGTTACCTGCTCAAAAAAACGCCCCCTTCCAAAATCCTCGAAGCCATCGAAGATGTCTACAACGGCGGCGCGCCCATGACGCCCCTTATTGCCCGCAAAGTGTTGCAACTTTTTCCCCGCACCCCCGCCGTCAACACCGAAACCGACAAACTCACCCCCCGCGAGCAGGAAGTCCTCAACAGTCTCTCCAAAGGAAACAGCTACAAAATGGTCGCCGGCGAACTCGGGATCAGCATCGAAACAGTGCGCACCCACATCAAGCGAATTTATGAAAAATTGCACGTGCATTCGGTGGCGGAGGCGATTGCGAAGGCGTTTTTGAAGTAACGATGCTACCTCCTCCTCCAAAACAAAAACCCGCTAACAAGTAGTAGGGCCACCCCTCCAATTCCAACCAGCCACCACCATCCCCAATACAACGGCTTCATATCCCCAACGGCAATGTAGGCCGACCAGTAGAACGGATGCGCGGCCAGGTCGTCTTCCCTGCTTTCTAAATAAGCTATTTTGGCGGTTTGCAACGCCTGGGCTTTCGAGTCTCCGGCGCGCAGGCGTTTGTACAGCGCGCGCATGATGGCAGTGGTGGAGGCGTCGTTGACCGACCACAGGGTGGAAATGACCGACTTGGCGCCCGCATAAGCAAATGCCCGGGCAAGACTGATGACGCCTTCCCCTTTTTTCAACTCGCCGATGCCCGTTTCGCAGGCGCTGAGCACCACCATAGCGGCCTGGAGTTGCAGGTTGTAGAGTTCCCGGGCGTACAGGCGATTGGAGTCCGGGTTATTGCTTTCAGCGGTCAGGGCCACAAAGGAGTAGCCGGAAGCCGTGTCGTTGGCGATGCCGTGCGAAGCAATGTGGATGATGCCGGCCTCGGGCGCGAGCTGCATGAATTGTGCCTTTGTCGCCCGTGCGCCCGTGTAATAGCCGGTTTGGTTCAATACCCCGGCGATTTCCTCAACTTCTGATTGGTTAAAATACAGCGTATCCAATGCACCGCGCAAGGCCATCGGATTGGCAACGCGGTTGTTGGGGAACGCCGGCGCAAAAGCTGCCAATCGTTTATTTTCCGACGTATTTTCCTGCATTTCCCGCCAAAGGGTGGACGAATAACAATAACTCACCCGGTGCTTTTGCATCAGATAGGGCAAGGCTTTGAAACGGGTAGCCGGCACGGTCTGGGCAGTCGTGAGCAGCGCGTCGAACGGCAGATACCCCAACACGCCATCCGGGATGATGAGGAGCTCTTCGGGCAGTGTTTTCGCAAAAGGCGCCAGCAAAATATCGTAGAGCCGCAATGCATTGGCTGCGTATTTTTTGGCGGAAGCCTCGTATAATGCGGACGTTCGTTGTTCCGACAAAAAATAGTCGTAAATCCCGGCGCGCATATCCCGAACTAAAGGTTCCAAAGCCGATTCCTGGCCGATTTGGTACATCGCAATATTTGCCCCGGGGCGGAGTACAAAAGCAAAATGGGTCTGCTGGCCCGTAAAATAAGCCACCAAAGCCTGCCCGCGTGCCAGGCGGGAGGTGGCCGCATCGGCAGTGATGACGCGATTGTCGTAGCGCAGGCGGTAGTACGCGCTGTAAGATTGCTCAAACGTGCGGAGCAGTTCCCGGTATTTGTTTTTGAGTTGAAACAGTCGGTCGCGCAGTTCCTGGTTACCGTCTCCTTTGAACAGGGCGTCTTCAGCAGCGGAAATTTCGTATTTGATTTGCGCTTCCCGCTCCAGCAGGCTGTCGGGGATACCGGCCAACCGCAGGGCATTGGCGTTGCGGAAAGCTTCGAGCAGGATAATGGCTTTGCTTTTTTCAGAAAGCTCGAAGGCGGCGGAGTAGTATTCCGGGCCTAATTGCAGCGCGATATTCATGCCGTGTTCAAACACTTGAGCGCTTTCCTGAAAGAAAAACAATTTATCTTCTTCGCTTTGCAGGTTGTTTGCTTTAAGCACGTCAATGGCATTCACGGCAGCCTGCACGGTTGCCCACGCCGAGTGCAGGTGGGTCTCTTGTCCCGTTTGGGTGGCAAGTTGCCGGAGTGCCTGAATTTTGCGGGCAAATATACCAATCAGGTCTTTTTTCAGGAAAGTGCGTTGAAACTGCACCGGGTTTTGTCGGATATCTTCATTCGAAAAATCATCAACTAAACTGATGAGCGCTTCCTGGTAATGTTCGAGCGCGCAGGGCAAATCTCCCTGGCGGGCAGCCATATCCCCAAACACAGCATTAACTTCGGCTACCTTATAATGCTTAAGGCCGAATGCTTCCCGGCGGCGCTCAAAAGCGCGGTTGAAATACGCGTAGGCTTGTACGATATTGCCTTTTGCAGCGAAAACTTCTCCGAAATGGAACCAGAGGTTGTAGTCAACACCACGGGAGTTGCCATCCACTTTTTGCGCATCGCCAAGCGCTTTCAGTGCTTCCTTGTGGCGGTTCGCTGTTTTGTGCAAAATGGCTATCCCCAGCAGGGTCGTCGCCAGGCCGTTGCGGTTGAATGACTGGGTCGTATCGGTGCGTTCGTAAATCTGACGGGCGCTTGTGTAATACCTCAGCGAACGATCAAAATCTCTTTTTTTAAAATACAAATCGCCGAGGTGTTTGCTGGCAATGGCGACAAACCCCGATTTAGTGACATCTTGCCCCCGTTGTTTTTCAAAATCAATACTTTTAAAAAAGTAAGCCTGGGCAATATCGTAGGCGCCCTGGTCGCGGTGGATAACCCCCATGCTGGTATACGCATTGGCAATAAAGGAAAGGTCTTCGTCCGTTTTTTCGGGGCGATTGAGCAGGTAAGTATTGATTTGTTCGTATTTTTCGAGTGAACGCGGCCAGTCGCCGCGGTCGTAATAATATTTGCCCCACCGGAGCTGCGTAGTTGCCCAGTATTCGTGAAATAAAACGCCCAGCGTATCCTTCCTTTGAATCAAAAAGGATTCTACCTTTTTTAAGGTTTGATAGTAGATGTCTTTTCGGTTGTATTTATCGCAATAATGCGCTTTCCAATCCAAAAAATAAATCACGGCATTCCAGTCTGACAAAGCTTCGCTCGCATTGGCTAAAGAATCTGCGTGCAAAAAAATGCAGGCCTGGTCACCGGCTTGTTCGCACCGGGGCCAGATTTCGTAAAAAACCTTGTTGGTATACGCCTGTAATTCGGGTTCACTCATGGGCTGAGCAAACGAAGCCAAAACATACAGGACTAACCCGGTTGAGATGATAAACCGTTTTACATCATCCATGAAGGGCGAATGAATTAGGCAGGGCGTCTCATGAATCCGGGATATTCCCGAATCATAAGACGCCCTGATAAAAAAGCGATTAATTATTTAATTATTGACGAGTGCGCTCAAATTTACGGGCGGTCTTCCATTAAATCCCGGCAAATTAATCGTCATATTTCCAGAAGTAAAGGAGCCCGCATTAAATTCTACTTTTATTACGCCTCCACTCAGGACGGTTTGCGTCCCGGGTATCGTTTGCTGACCTTGCGTGATACTCACTTGGAAATTGCCGCCGTCAAGCGACGGAGGGAAATAGAGAACCAATGGCCCATTCCTGTCAACGGGTATGGTTTGTCTGGTTAGCAGGTTTTCCCAGTCAATGATTGGCGGCGGCGGTGGTGGCGGTTTGGGGGGTAAAACGACTCCTCCCAATGGCCCTACAATACGGGCTCTCCAATCTGCCAATTCACCATTCACCTTATACAGGGCAATCCTGTCTTTTTTGAATTGAGCCAATTTTGCGGTCAATTGTTCTCCGGGAATGGCCGAAGCCTGTGCTAAGGAATCCAATTGGCCGTAGAAATCTTCGTTCATCGCGACTTCTTTTTCCCATTGGTCGAGCAGGTACAAATCGGGCGCCAGCAACGTGGTGCCTTTGTCGGTGGGTTGGGGATTTTCAACCTTATTATTACAGGAAGAAAAGGAAAAAACAACGCCAAAGACGAGGGCAAGCCACATCATCAGCCATCCAAAAGGGTTCTTTTTCATACGATTTTATATTAAGGTTTCTCAAAAAATGACTTATCACAAATTTCGCTTACTGCAAGCGGCCCATTGACGACAAAATATCGTTCCATCAAAAAAATTGTTACCCTGCTAAATTCCGAAACGGACTATTTAGTTTCCGTGCCATGTCATTTGCTTCTTTATAAAATGGATGCGACGCATCGCTTTGTATGGCTTTCAAATAAGCCTTCGCCTGGTCGCTGTTCGGGTTTTCCGCAATCGCAGCCAGCAGCCGGTGCCATTCGGCGTTGTGGACAAAGCGAATATCGCCGGTTTGCACCACCTGTCCAAAAGCGGTAATGGCCCGGGCGTATTGCCCCGATTCGTAATAAGCGTAGCCGGAAAACAACAAGGCTTCTGCGTACTGCGGATCCGTTGCCGGCACCGCTTCAAAACCCTGCAATGCTGCTTCGTACTGCTTGTTGCGATAAGCCGCATAAGCCTCCTGAAGCTTGTAGACATTACCAGACAACGTAGCCGGGGTAGGCGCAGGCGCATAGTAGCGCGCCAGCATGGCCGGGGTTTGGTAATACCGGGCAGCATACCATTTCAACCCGGCAAAAAGCACCAGCAACCCCATTGCAGCAATGGAAAACCGCCTGAAGGCAACTATGCGCCGGCGCTGCGTATTTGGCCCCGGTTCGCTGGCCTCTTTTGGCGCTTCGGCGGCAAAATGTTTCGCCGTTTGTGCCGACAGTATTTGAAGGAAAGCACCTTCTTTTGGGATGCCCTTTTCCCCCAGCAATGCCCTGCCTTGCCGGTGCAACGCCACGGTGAGCTGGAGCGCTTCATCGGTTTGCAACTCGCGCTGAAAAGCTTCCAGTTCCGCACCCGTCAACGCGCCATCTAAGTACTGTTCAATCAATAAATCTTTATTTTCCATCTTCATTCCCCTTTAAGTTTGATGAATTCCGGGGAAGCCTTCATTTTTTCCCTAAGCGTTTGTTCACATTCCGATTTCTTTTTGCGCAGGTAGGCATAGCTCAATTCTAAGCGCGCTGCCACTTCTATTAAGCTAAAGTATTTGCCGGTTTCCGGGTTCACCGACCAGGTCAGGTTAAAAATATTCTGGCAGGAAGGCCCCAGTTGCCTGAGTACCTCTGCTAAAAGTGCTTGCCGTTTTTCATACAGGTAAAATGCTTGAACGGCTTGTTCGGAATCTTCGCCTTCTAATCGCTCAATCCCCTGAATTGTTACCTCTGCCCGTCCGCGTTTTCTCAATTCGTCGAACCATTTATTGCGGCAAACCGTAAAAAAAAAGGTTTTGAACGAGCAGGTCAAAACAAAACCACGCTGCCCCTGCCGGTAAATATCGGCCAGCGCATCCTGAAACACGTCCCCGGCGTCGGCAATTGTGCCACCGTTCGCGAGAATGAATCCTTTGATGCCGTCGGCGTAGTTTTCGTAGATGGCCTCGATGAGCCGCTGATCGTGGCGGATCAAGGCTTCTATGTACAGTTGGTCGGCATGTGGCAGCAAATGGTTTACGGACATTGAAAGCGGCGATTCGTGTATGTTCGTACAAATATATATTTTTTTCACCATCGCAGGGAGGGGGTAACATTTTTTGCTGGCTTCCGATAGAGGGGTGTCACATGATCATGGTATTGTGGTCAGGCATAATTACCGCCTATCTTTGTTGGGCACCCCAAAAAACCAAATGACACAATTTTTGCCTTTCACCACATCCCTGTTATTTCAAAAAAGGACTTGACGCCTGCTGCGAATACGCAACGGGAAGAACTTCCTATGTTCCATGCGATGAGAAAATGAAACAAACATTTTTGAAATTCAAAACCAACTGCAATGAAACGAACACATTACCCTTTTTTCGCAATCCTGCTACTTTTTTTCGGCGTGGGTTTTCAGGCTGTCGTTGCGCAAAGCATCGGCAGGAGCGTTGTTGGCGCATCAGGAGAGACCGACCAGCATCCTGATTTTGGCAGCCTGCACTGGACGGTTGGCGAGCTTTCAGTGGAAACCCGCCAGCAAACCCCGGTGCGACTCGCCCAGGGGTTTCACCAGACTTATTACAACCTGATCGTCTCCGAAGAAAGCCCCGAAAAACCAGATTGGGCACTCAAGCTTTTTCCCAACCCCACCACGGAGTTGGTCACGCTGGAAACGGCCTATACCAACGACCTCCAGGTTTCAATTTCCAACATGAACGGACAGGCGCTGTACACCCGAAAAGTCAGCGGAGGCGGGTCGAATACATTTGATTTAAAGGACTACCCCGCCGGAACCTACCTGCTCAGCGTCCGCGACGCCGATCAGAACATCCAAACTTTTAAAATTCTGAAAATCAGGCTTTGAACGGCTTCGTTTCGCGGTTTTTCTTCGTTTCGCGGGCTTTACCCGCCTGTAATCAATAATGAACAGTACCAGGCGGGCTAAAGCCCGCGAAACGGAGCCCGCGACATAATGCCATGCTTAATACCAACCTATTCATTACTCAAATACCTCTTTCGCAATGAAAAAACAATTACTACTCCTTAGCTGCTTCATCCTGCTCTTTTGTGCAGGCAGCTACGCGCAGGCACCCCAGGGTTTTAAATACCAGGCCGTAGCGCGCAATATGGACAATCAGGCTTATCCTAATACTGAAATGGTCGTTCGTACCAGTATTGAACTCCTTGGTGGTCCGGCAGTTTACACCGAAACGCACGACGTTTTGACTTCTGATCTTGGGGTCTTTAACCTCAATATTGGTCGGGGCAACCCCGTCAGTGGAAATTTTTCAACCATTCCCTGGGCCACCAACAGCTATTACTTGCGCGTTGAAATCTCTTTGGACAATAACCCCTTTATCAATTTGGGATCGAGCCAACTCCTCTCCGTCCCCTACGCCCTCTACGCAGCGCAGGCAGGCGGCGGCGGTACAGGCGACGCGGACAACAATCCCTCGAACGAATTGCAGCAGCTCACCAAAACCGGCAACGTGATTTCCCTCTCTCAGGGCGGCGGCAGTGTGACGGACGAAGTGAACGACGCCGATGCCAATCCAACCAACGAATTGCAGACGCTGTCCATCAGTGGCACGCAATTGTCTATTTCCAATGGCAATTCCGTTAATTTACCTGTTGGCGGCAACGCCGACAACTGGGGCAATCAGGTGGTACAAACCGGCGCTTCTCTGAATGGCCAGGGCACTTTGGCCAATCCGCTCAACATCGCCCAGCAGGGCGCAACCAATGGCCAGGTGCTGCAATGGAATGGTAGTGCCTGGGTGCCGGGTACGGTATCCGGCGGAGGTACGGCCGACAATTGGGGCAATCAGGTGGTGCAAACCGGTGCAACCCTTAGCGGGAATGGCACGGCGGCAAATCCGCTTGGCGTGGCCCCGAATTCGATTAATTCTACCCACATCCAGGACGGCAGCGTGCAGGCATCCGACCTCGCAGCAGGCACTATTCCTAATTACAGCGCAGGCAACGGCATCCAACTCAGCGGCAACCAAATCGTCAATACCGGCGATACCAATGCCAGCGACGACCTCACGCTGGGCACCGGGTTCAGCGGCGATGTCAACGGTACGTACAACAACCTCCAACTCAATTCCGGTGTGGTGGGCAATACCGAATTGGCCCCCGGAGCGGTCTCCGGCGACAAAATTGCCCAGCAAGGCGCTTCGAATGGCCAGGTCCTGCAATGGAACGGATCGGCCTGGGTGCCGGGTACGGTATCCGGCGGAGGTACAGCCGACAACTGGGGCAGCCAGGTGGTGCAAACCGGTACAACCCTTACCGGGAATGGCACGGCAGCCAACCCGCTTGGCATAGCGACCAACTCGATTAATTCCACCCACATTCAGGATGGCAGCGTGCAGGCATCCGACATCGCAGCAGGCGTTGTGCCCAATTATACCGCAGGCAACGGCATCCAGCTCAGCGGCAACCAGATCGTCAATACGGGCGATACCAACGCCGGCGACGACCTCACGCTAAGCACTGGTTTCAGCGGCGATGTCAACGGCACGTACAACAACATCCAACTCAATTCCGGAGCGGTGGGCAATACCGAATTAGCCAACGGCGCAGTTTCTGGCGAAAAATTGGCCGGTATGGGCGCATCGAACGGGCAGGTACTGCAATGGAATGGCTCTGCCTGGGTGCCAGCCAATCAAACCGTCGGCCCGGCAGACAACTGGGGGACTCAGGTGGTGCAAACCGGCGCGACGCTCAATGGCAACGGCACGGCAGGCAATCCACTTGGCATAGCCACAAACTCGATTAATTCCACCCATATCCAGGATGGCAGCGTGCAGGCATCCGATTTGGCGGCAGGCGTTGTGCCTACCTATACCGCCGGAACGGGCATCAGCATTTCCGGCAACCAGATTACCAATACGGGCGATGGCGACAACAGCAGCACCAATGAAATTCAGACCCTTTCCATCAGCGGCACGAGCCTGAGTTTGTCCAATGGTGGTGGCAATGTCAATTTGCCTGCAGGCCCGACTGGAGCAACAGGTCCGCAAGGCAATCCTGGTCCGCAAGGCCCCGCAGGTCCGCAAGGCGCAACAGGCGCTACCGGCGCGCAAGGTCCACAAGGCCCGCAGGGTCCACAAGGCCCCGCCGGGAACTACAACGCCGGTTCTGGCATCAACATCAGCGGCAATACCATCAGCGCGGTGGATAATTCGGCGACGAATGAGTTGCAGACGTTGTCGTTGAGTGGGAGTACGTTGTCGCTGAGTAATGGGGGGGGGAGTGCTAATTTGAGTACCCTGGGTTCCAAATGGACACAGGGCACAGGCAATGCCGTCTACAGGATGGACGGGCCGGTGGGGATCGGAACGACGACCCCGACTTCATTGACCCAACTACACCTGAGAAGTACCAACGGCTCTCGCCCCCTGATTCTTCAGTCTACTTCTAATGTAAATGGCATTTATCTTAATGGACCTGTATTTGACGGATTTATGCAAACGAGCAACATTTCTATGGATTTGGGGACACTTACACAAGGAGATGTCATCTTATGGCCAGGCAATAACCAGGTTTTAACCGCTAAAGTTTCTGGTAATGTAGGGATTGGCACCGGTAATCCTACTGCAAAATTAGAAGTTGCCGGTCAGGTGAAAATTACCGGCGGCGCACCAGGAGCCGGTAAAGTTTTAACCTCGGATGCGACGGGGCTGGCCAGTTGGACAACGCCCACGGCTTCGAGTTCTTTCTGGACGGCAAGCGGAAATGATATTAACAACACCAACAGTGGCGAAGTAAACATCGGCAATCCTCCGGCTGCGTATTACGGGAAACTGAATGTGGAAGGTGGCGCCGCAGCCGGGGTGTATGGAGGAAGTAATTCTAACGTGGGCGTTGCCGGGGGCAGTAATACTGGTTCAGGAGGATTGTTCACTTCTATCTCAGGGCCAGGATTGACTGCGGGTTCCACTTCGGGCCCTGCATTGGTTACAGGTACTGGCAATGTTGGTATTGGTACGCCAACGCCAGCACATAAATTTCAAGTAAATGGAATTTCAAAATTAGGGGAGTTGGTCCATAATGGATTTTATGTTCGCCATGATGGCTTTAATATTGGATACTATGTTTCAGCAACTGCTTTTGAACCTGCTGCCCAGAATGTTTATGGCCTTGGATCATCTACTTACAGATGGGCCAACGTCTGGGCAGTAAATGGTACCATCCAAACATCGGACAAGGAGCTGAAAAAGAACATCAACGCACTTCCCTACGGCCTTACGCAGGTAATGGCCATGCAACCAGTCAGTTGGGAGTGGAAAGATGAGCGTTTGCCGGGCGTCAGTCTTGGTTTCCTGGCGCAGGACATGGAAAAAATTATTCCGGAAGTTGTTGTCAAACCAACTGAAGCCGATCATAAAAGTGCTGAAGAAGCTAAAAAAAATGGCCGCGAAGCAGGAACGTCTGCTATGGGTATGAAATACTCCGACCTCATCCCTGTACTCACCAAAGCCATCCAGGAACAACAAGCCCAAATTGAAACCCTCCGCACCGAAAACGCCGCCTTGCAGGCAAAAGTCTCCGAAATAGACGCCCTGCGCGCGGAAATGGCGCAGATCAAGGCGATGCTGCTGGAGAAGAAGTAAGAAATTATTTTCTATTCAGGGGTGTGCAAGAAGCTAAAATACATAAACTTATTGCACATCCCTGACTTAATCTGGTTATTTTCAAATAAAAAAACACCATGAAAACAAATAAAACAATGCTTTTGACGGCATTTTTTGGACTATTTATACTAATAGGATCCTCCTGTGTAACCAATAGAAACAATCCACACCTGAATGATTTAACCCCTCCTGAAATGATATGGGTCATTACCAATCATGGAACAGGGCAGAGTACCCGAATGGTTGGCAATAAGGAATTTGAAGTGGAAAGAAATGTAAAATACACGGTGTTTTTTTGCCCAAAAGATGATGGAGGTTTGAAAGAGATTACGAAATGTTCAACTTCGGGTAAAGTCTGTCAATGTGGAGAAACTGGACAAGTGTCAGGGCCTTCGCTTTGTGTTCTCGAAACAATTTCACTCGAATTAGACGAGCAGGGGCGTGCGCTGACAAAATACTGTACCAATTTCAGTGACTTAATGCTTCAGGGTCAATGTCATGGTGATGATTGCACCGTTTATCAATACACAACATTGAATGTAACCGCAAAAAATCATTCAGATATTGTCGCAAACGGTTCGCTTAGTTTAATATTCAGGATAGAGTAAAACCGGAATAAAAGAGGATGCCCTATGTTTTCCTAAAATATACTTCGCTGCAATAGGTTTTGTGCAAACCAGAGCTGTTAGCTTTCAAAAAGCTAACAGCTCTAAAACCGCAAATGCACAAAACCTATTGCTGTTGAGTATACATCCCCAAAAAATCAATATCTTTAGTGGATGCAACACTGCATCCACCAACTAAGAAAACAAGATGAACAAACCAAGCGCTCTGCTCCTGATGCTCTTTTGTCTCGGGCTTTCCTTTGTAGCTCGTGCCCAGACTGCCACGCCCAACCAGATTCCTGAACTCGAACAAAAATTAGCGGCTACCACTGAGCCTGCCGAAAAGGCCGCTTTGTGCAACGAGCTCTGTTATGCTTACCAGCGAAAAGACCTCGCCAAAGCCATTGAGTATGGCGAGCAGGCCCGCACAGGAGCGAAAGCGGCAGGCATTAAGCGCGAGGAAGCAAAAGCCCTCAACCTGCTGGGCGACGCCGCGATTCGGCAAAGAAGCATGGAACAGGCGGGGAAATATTATCAGGAAGCCCTCGAATTAGCACAAACTGCCGACGACGCCGAAATGGAAGGCCGGGCGTTGCACAACAAAGGCAAATTGGCGCAAACGGTGGGGCAAACAGCAGAAGCACTGGGGTTTTACGAACAGGCTTTCCTTATCCGGGAGCGCATCGGCGACCAACAGGGCTTGTCTTCGACGACGCAAAATCTTGGGGTATTGTATGCCGGTCAAGACGACTATGAAAAATCTAATTTCTACTACCTCAAAGCCCTCCAACTCAAGGAAGCAAGCGGCGATAAAGCAGGCACAACCACCGTACAGGTTAATTTGGCCAACAACTACCTGTATCTCGGCCGGTTTTCAGATGCCGAATTGTTGTTGCGCGCAGGTATAGCCACCAATAAAGAATTAGGCAATACCCGGGGACTGGCTTCCGGGTATCTCAGTTTAGGCACAGTGGTTAGCCGGCTTGGGCAGACAGACGCGGCCATCGAAGCTTTTATCAAAGCAAAAGACTTGTTTGCAGAATTGGGCGATAAAGGTAATGTGGCCGCAGCGCTGAACAACCTTGGACAACAGTACACCGAACGCGCACAATACGTAAAAGCGCAGGAAGCCCTGCTGGAAGCTTTGAAAATAATGGAGGGATTGCAGGAAAACGGAGGTTTGATGTACCTGATTTACCAGGGACTGGGGCGCGTCAAAGGCTATCAGGGGTTGTTCAAAGAGGAATTGGGATATTACGCCAAAGCCATGCCCTTTGCGGGAAACGATCTCGGACGGGCCAATTTGATCAATGTCATGGCGGCGGCTTATGTCGGAGATCTTCAATTTGAAAAAGGCTTGGCCACAGCACAGGAAGGCATTGCCTTGTCCCGCGAAAAAGGTTTTCAGGATCGGGAAGCGGACTGTCTGACCCAAGCAGCTTCGGCTTTGCTCAACCTGAAGCGATTGGACGAGGCGCTGAAGACGATTGATCAGGCCATCGCATTAAGCAAAAAAATCAATTACCAGCCTGTGCTATCGGCTGCTTTGGTGGTGCGCAGCCGCATTCTGTTGCAAATCAACCAGGACAAAAAAGAGATTCTCGCCAACGCAAAAGAAGCCTTGGAGACCGCCCAACGATTAGACAATCCATTGGAGCAAGTACACGCCTGGGAGGAATTGGCTGAGGCTTACCGAAATTTAGACCAGGCCGACCAGGCCTTGGATGCGCTGAAAAGTGCACAGTTGTTGCGCGACAGCATTTACAGCAACGACAAAATCCGCACGCTGACCGTGCAGGAAAAAGACTACGAATTCGACAAGGAGCGCGCCGTGCAGGAATTGGAAAAACAGCGTGCTGAAGCGGCCTCCGCAGCGGCTTTGAGCCGCCAGCGCCAACAACGCAACGCCTGGATCATTGGCTTATCGCTGCTGCTTTTCGCCGGTCTCGGGTATTTCCTCTACTGGCGCAACCGCCAACAAACCCGCACCCTGCTTCGCGAATCGGAAATCCGGCAGCGCATCGCCCGCGACCTCCACGACGATGTGGGCAGCACCCTCAGCAGCATCAGCATCCTGTCGGCGGCCAGCGGCCAAACTTCGCTGGGTGAAAAAGCGCGCCAGGCCATGGAAAGTATGGACGACGTGGTGTGGTCGGTGAACCCCGCCAACGACTCGATGGAAAATGTGCTCCAGCGCATGAAAGCATTTGCCATCGAACTTTTCGAACCGCAAAACATCGTCCTGCACTTTGAGTCAGATGCCGCCGTCAACACCCTTCACCTGCCCATGGAGCAACGCAAAGACTTCTACCTGCTGTTCAAAGAAGCAGCCAACAACGCGGCGAAATACAGCGGCGCCACGGAAGTGTGGGTTTTGGTGCAAAGCGACAATGGTAGTTTGCGTTTAGAAGTGCGCGACAATGGCCGGGGCTTCGATCCGGCGACCGTGAAACAAGGCAACGGGTTGTGGAACATGCAACGGCGGGCGGAACGGATGGGCGGGAAGTTGGTGCTGGAAAGTAAGGTGGGGGAGGGAACGCGGGTGGAAACTGTGACTATCGCATCGTAACTTGCGCCAGCCCGCTGTTGGGCTATTCTATGGGGCTAACAAAACCAATCAACCCATGAAGTTAGCGATACGCTTTATTGTGTCATGGATGTTTCTAAATACCACCTTCGCTCAAACCACCTTTTCAGATTATCGCAATATTTGGGGGCCAACAGAATTTTTTGAGGATCCGACAAGGCAAATACCCTTAGCGGATGTGCTGAAAAATGAATTTGGCGGGATGCCCAAAAAAAATTGGATGGAAAATAGCCATACCAATGCTTTATCGCGAATCTGGCTGAGATTCCGGGTAGAAAATCCCAATACAAAGGATACTCTAAAATTCTTGTTTTTCACAGGCGTGCATAGCCGGACGGAACTGTTTGAAATCCGTGGCGAAGCTGCCGTAAAATTAGCGGAAGGAGGACTTTATGCGCGCATGGCCGCCAAAGAAGGGCAATTCAACCCTTATTGTTTGCCTTTAGTAATTCCTCCGGACAATAACCAAACCTACCTGGTTGCCATTCATAATTACTTCAAGATGTATGATCAGGTCAGGGCAGAGATTTATACGCCGGATACTTACCAATCGTATTGTTTAACCTACAAAAACCAACAACTTCCCTATTTATTATTTCTGGGGTTTACGATTGGCGGGCTTGCTGTGCTTTGTGTTTTTGGACTCATGCAGTTTTTATTAACACACGGCCCTGCTTACATCTGGTATGCCTTATTCGCATTGGTCAATGCGCTCAATTTCATACGGGTATTGGAGATGTTTGCAGATACCGGATATATTTCAGACACCATTCCTGTGTTTCGGGTTTATTTTATGGTTGCACCTGCGGCCACTACTTATTGCTACCTGAAGTTTACCTGGTATTTTCTGGATTTTCAACTTGAAAAGAATGCACAGCGCAAGTGGTTTGGCAGGTTAGTACATTTCTTCGGCGCCGTTTTTGTTTTTACTTCAATTGTTGCAGTGCTTATTTACGAATGGCCGGAGTTATCGGATTTGGTGGTTATCTGGTTTCGACTCATGCATGTATTGATTTATTCTCTGGGAATCTTCATTTTTGTACAGGTCATCAGAGCCAAGGGTATTCTGAACCTGTTTATTGCGACCGGGACTTTTTTGCTCCTGGTTGGCGGCATTCTTTCCACTACAATGGAATGGGGCTTTGAACAAAAACCGTTGCACGAAATATTTTTTCCTTATGACCCCAAAGCGCCATTGTGCATTTTTAATTTGCTGGAGGGCCTGTGTTTTGCACTCGGTCTTGGTTATAAAACCAAAATTCTGGAGATAGAAAAGCGGGAAGCAATTTTGGAACAGGAACGCCAGCGCCAGCGCATCGCCGGTGACCTGCACGACGAGATGGGCAGCACCCTGAGCAGCATCAGCATCCTCAGCGAAATAGCCATGCGTCATTTGAATGAAGGCATTGATCGCGATCGCTTTGGCGTTATCGGGGGGTATGCCCGACAGGTGGCAGAGGCTATGAAAGACATCGTCTGGAGCATAAATCCACGCAACGATACAATGGAAATCATCCTGCAGCGCATGCGTGAATTTTCGGGAGAACTATTCGAACCCCAAAACATGACCCTGCATTTCCATGCCGACGAAGTGGTAAAAACCCTCAACCTGCCCATGGAGCAACGCAAAGATTTCTACCTGCTGTTCAAAGAAGCAGCCAACAACGCGGCGAAATACAGCGGCGCAACGGAAGTGTGGGTTTTGGTGCAAAGCGACAATGGCAGCCTGCGTTTGGAAGTGCGCGACAATGGCCGGGGCTTCGATCCGGCGACCGTGAAACAAGGCAACGGGTTGTGGAACATGCAACGCCGCACGGAACGGATGGGCGGAAAGTTGTTGCTGGAAAGTAAGGTGGGGGAGGGGACGCGGGTGGAACTCAGTCTGGCAATTATCAGGTAGTACCCAAGTGCCCGTCAATGCATACGATGAAATGGCTCACCTTATGGTATCCGGTATGGATCCTGAGCGCCTTATGGAAGCAGGTCGCAGTGCAGGCGAGAAAGCGATTCATCTAATGATCAATCACGTCCACCGGCTCAATGCCATCGCCAACTCTTTCTCCTCTCCTTTTTTCATCAACCGGTGCAGGTAGGTGTGTTCATCTAACCTTTGGGTTTCTGCGTGCAGGAGGTCGCCCCAGCGGCTTTCGGCCCGGTACAGCACATCCATGCCGGCCACGCATTTCTGCTGGAGCATTTCGTGGGGCATGGCTTCGAGCATCCATTGTATATATAAGGTATTGTTTAGGTGCAGGTTGAAATCGAGGTCGTGCCAGTTCACTTCAAACACTTTGGTGAAATGGGCTTCCGCAAATTTTGGAAAACGAAAATCGGGCCGGGGCAAGCGGTTTTCCGGCGCGGGCATTTTGGATTCAAAATCCAAAATAAAATCAGGGATCGGCGCCATGCGGCGGCTGACCATGTCCATCAGCAACCACGCAGAAGACGACTGGATCAGCAGTTCTTCGTTGGCGCCGAAAATTTTGTAGTCGCGGTACGTAAACCGCCGGTCGAAGCCCGTGGGGCAGGTCAGCACGCGGATGTGCTCGCCCAGCACGGGCAGCCGAAACACCTGCATGGATTTGCGCAGCAGCACCCACGAGATGTTCTGCGCCTCCAAATCCCAAACCGAAACCCCCAACTGGATCACGTTCTGCATCGCCGCTTCCTGCATCAGCCGGATCAGCGCCGGAATGGTCGCCCGCTTGCAATGGTCAATTTCGTATGTGCGCACCGCAAACGATTCGCTGTACGCTAACGGAGAAATGGGTTGAGGGATGTGCTGCATGACTTTTGTTTTCCTGTGGTCGCCGGCTTCAGCCGGCAGACCCCGTTGGCCGCAAAGCGAAAAGAAAAATTCCGCTTGCAAAACCGGAGGCCAAGTTATGCTGAATTGCACAAAATCCCTCCATAATCCTATATTTGCTTTCGCGCTAAGCGCAAAACAATCAATTGAAAATAGAGCAGTACATGGCCAACGCAATGCAAGACAAAAAACCAACGCGCATTTTCATCAGTTATCGGTGGGATTATTCCTATGAGGAAGCCAGTGCCTTACAGCGGGAAATAACTGCGCGTTTTGAGCAAGTATCCGTTTTCTGGGATGCAAAAGAGACCAAACCGGGGGAGTTGCTCACCAAAAACATCATAGACGCGCTGGACGAAAACCCCATCGTGCTGGCACTGCTTCACAAAGATTGGCAGATAAAGCCCCCTGTGGAAGAAGGTTCCTACCTGAACAAGCTGTTCAAGCCGAACGACTGGGTATTTATGGAGCTGGATTACGCCAGAAACGAGCGAAACCTGCGCGTCATCCCGGTGCTTTGCCACGGCGCAAAATTGCCGGCAAGAAATAAACCGGATGAGATTCAGCGCGTTTTGCCGGAAAAACTCCAATTCCTGACGGATGACCTGCTGGCCCTTCCCTTCGACAAAGCCAATGGCAACGAAGAAGCCGTACTCCGGTTTTTGAAAAAGGAATTTCACCTGACGGAAAAGACGGATGCGCCATCCGAGCCCCTGGTCAACTGCCTGAAAGAAGAAGGGCTGGATTTGCCAAATATCCTCCCGGCAAGAAAAGACGTCCCCCTTCCTTACCTCGGCTTGCCGCATTACGAAGAAAAGCACGCCCGCCTGTTTTTTGGCCGCAACGACGACATCCTGGCCTTATGGAACCTCGTCGAGCGAAAACCCGAACGCCTGCTCCTGCTCTACGGCTATTCCGGCGTAGGGAAATCATCCTTGTTGCACGCCGGCCTCTTTCCCAGGATGCAAAAAAAAGAAAAAGGCTGGACGGTGCTGGCCGCACGCCGCCAAAAAGGAAAAAGCCTCGAAGCCCTCTTTGAAGCGCTGTTGGCCGATGCGCCCGATTCCGCGAAAACGCTCATTGCTATTGACCAGTTGGAAGAAGCCCTGATCGAACCAGAGCAGGGCGTGGAGGAGTTATCCGGTTTTTTGCGGCGTGTAAAAAGCGCCTTAAAAGCCCGACCGGGCTTGAGGGTACTGCTCGGTTTTCGCAAGGAATTCCTTCCGGAAATGCAGGAGCAAGTCGTCAGTGAGGGCCTCGATCACAAAACAACGGATTATTTCCTCAAACCCCTCAGCGACGAAGGCATCCGGGAGGCCATTGCATTGGACGGCGGTATCCGGTCGCATTATGGCTACGAAATGGCAGACGGATTAGCCGATGAAATCGCAGATGGCATCATCGAACGGGGCGTGCAGGCGCACAGCGGCGAAATATCCAGCAAAGCGCCCTGGCTGCAATTGCTGCTGCTCAACCTGTGGCAGGCTGCACAAAAAGAACAGGGCGAACTCGGCCTCCTCCGCCTCGAACAGCGCCACCTCCACGCCGTGCGCAGGGACACCTTCCCGCTGATCGTGGAAAGCCAGTTGGCTAAAATGGCGGCGCAGCCCTGGCCACACCGCGAACTCTACGACAACGGCCTCACCCTCGACCTGCTTGCCTGCCTCACCACAGCCGGCGGCACCGCGGCCATCCGCGCAGACGAAGAACTCCGCCAAAGATACGCCTGCCCACCGGAGGAACTGACCGCTCACCTGCGCCTGCTCGAAAATCTGCAATTGGTGACCCGCATCAGCAGCCGAACCGACCAGCCTTTTACCCGCTTAGCCCACGATGCCCTGGCGCCGGTCATCCGCCAGCGCTTCGATGAATCGAACCTGCCCGCCCAGCGCGGACACCGCATCCTTGCCGGCAAAAAAACAGGGGATGGCGCAGTGGCCGCCATCCGCGACAAAGACGACATCGCCATCCTGCGCGCCGCAAAACCATTTATGTGCTGCTGGTCGGAAGCCGAAGAAGCGGCTTTTGCAGAAGGCGAAAGGGCGATTGCGCAGGCCGAAGCCGAATTGCGCGAAAAAACAGCCTATGTATTCGACAGTTTTGCCAACCTCGGCCTCGATCTGATTTATACGTTAGACCACGAACAGGCGCTCGAAAAATTTCAGGTGGCCATAGAGGTACCCTTGGATTTTGACCTGAAAAAACAAAAACTCACCGCACCTGCCGAAGAACTCTTTTATTTCTTCGCAGCAGGAGGCCGCCAACCCGATAAGGCTCGTATTGCTGCGCAATTGCTACTCGAGCTGCAACCCGATGAAGCGCTTCGCGCCGGTTTGGAACAATGCATCGCAGCAACCTGGGAACGCCGGGAACAGTTCGCCCTGCTGTTGCCCAAACTAACCACCATTGCCACGCTGGAGAAGCGCTATTACCCCGAAATGGTGCGCATAGAAGGCGGCGCCTTCAAAATGGGCAGCCCGGAGAAAGAATCGGGACGTTACTCGGACGAGCTTCAGCACAAAGTAAAACTGGCCTCCTTTCGCATGGCAACGACGACGGTCACTTTTTTCCAGTTTGCGCTGTACTGCGAGGCCACCGGGAAATCCATCGTCAGCCGCACACCGTCCTGGGGTCGTCGGGGCGATCACCCTTTGGTGAACGTCAGTTGGTACGACGCGGTTGAATTTTGCAACTGGCTCAGCTTGCAATGCGGGCTTTCGCCTTGCTACGAACTCCTGAAACAAACCAATAGCGATGAAAACAACCAGGTTCCCAACGATTACCTGAAATGGAAAGTTGAGACGCTGAAAGGAACGGGCTACCGCCTGCCCACCAATGCCGAATGGGAATACGCTGCGCGTGGCGGCAACCGGAAACAGGCTTTTCGGTATGCAGGCAGCAATGAAATAGAAGACGTGGCCTGGTATTGGGAAAATTCGGGCGACAAACGCCTGTCCGGCGAATGGGACGCCAACCGGGTCTTGGACAACAACTGCCGCACACACCGGGTTGGCGCCAAAAACCACAACGGCATCGGCCTCTACGATATGAGCGGGAATGTCTGGGAATGGTGCCGGGATTGGTACCAGAGCGATTATTATGAACATTGCAAAAGCAAAGGCGTAGTGGAAAACCCTGAAGGCCCGGAAAGTAGCAACTCCGGTCGTGTTTTGCGCGGCGGTTCCTGGCTCGTCAGTGATGACCTTTGCCGGGTCGCGTATCGCTACATCAGCCTTCCCGATTACAGTCTCAATTATTTCGGGTTCCGGTTAGCCCAGGACTCCTGATTACCCTTTGCCCTTTTACTCTTTTACTCTTTTTTCGGCCGGGGGAGTTCTAAAAGTTTCCAGGCTTTTTTGTCTTTTTCGAACAAAGCCAGTCCTGCTTGGCGGAGATACCAATAAATTTTACGGCGCAGCCGGAAGGTGTCGGCTTGGCGGGCGTGGCCAAGCCAACTGTTGAGTTGTAATCGGTTTTCCAACGCCAGATGAAATCCGGGGAGGTAAGATTAATTGAAGATCGCTCCCGCCCACAGCGTGGTTGAATAAAGTGATAAAAGTAGCTATTAATCTTGTTAGGGGTCTTGTTGATAGGAATATTCAACCCTTCCAGGGTTCGGAGGCGTTCAACCCGCGCTTCATACCCCGGATTTCATCCGGAGCTATTCATATTTAACCGCTATCGCGGTTGCCTGGTTTATACCCTGGCAAAGCGCAATTCACGCAGGTAAAATACGCACAACCAACGCTCAGGAGGATCGTAATTTTTTCTGTGATTACGCCACCTGCCAGAAAAGTGAGCATCGTGTCGGGCAACCGTGAAGCGGTTGACTGTGAATAACCCCGGATGCAATCCGGGGAAGGTAAGATGAAGTGAAGATCGCTCCCAACCACGAAGTGGTTGAATAAAAACGGACGTTCTTACCCCGTTATGATTCCCGTTGCAACAAGTATATTGTGGCGGGCAACCATAAAGTAGTTAACTTTGAATAGCACCAGATGTAATTCGGAGGATTGATTCATTTAAAAAAATCAGATGATGAGTACGTATACCCAAATTCTGTATCAAATTGTTTTTAGTACAAAAAACAGGAAAAAGACCCTGCATAAAGACAACAGGGAGGTCCTATTCAAATACATCTCGGGTATTTTGAAAAATAAAAAATGCCACCTCTACCAGATCAACGGAGTGGAAGATCACCTCCATATTGTAACACATGTTCATCCAACCGTAGCGTTGGCAGGCTTGATCAAAGATATAAAAATAGCCGGCTCGGGGTTTATCAAGGAACAAGCCTTATTTCCCGGATTTGATAACTGGCAGGATGGCTATGCTGCTTTTACCTATGCCTTTGAGGCAAAAGATCATCTGATCGAGTACGTCAAAAATCAGGAAACGCATCATCAGCATAAGACTTTCCGGGAAGAGTTGATTGAGTTGCTCCTGGAGCATGGGGTAGAATTTGATGAAAAATATTTGGAATAAAAAAGACCGGGATATTCAACCCTTTCAGGGTTGGGAGGCGTTCAACCCGCGCTTCATGCCCCGGATTTCATCCGGAGTTATTCATATTTAACCGCTATCGCGGTTGCCTGATTTATACCCTGAC
>Ga0209573_1001073_pt1 | contig 46175 bp, 29 predicted proteins | sample TNRBio252014_DNA_FD_185870 | JGI IMG/M metagenome (GOLD analysis project Ga0209573, IMG submission 185870) | Wastewater treatment Type I Accumulibacter community from EBPR Bioreactor in Madison, WI, USA - TNR Reactor_6/25/2014_ DNA (SPAdes)... | ecosystem: Engineered > Bioreactor > EBPR >... | reverse complement strand
ATCGGCTCGCCGGCCTTCTGCGCCGCCGTCAGGAAGGTGTAGGCCCATGAGGTCAGCGAGACATTGCCGCGCGCCTTCGGCCAGAAGGCGACGAGGCCGTCGGAATCCACTGCCTGGGCGATCGCCTGCGCCGTGGCGCGGATATCGCCGGAGATGCGCTTGTCGACACCGCTCGCCGCCATCAGCGGCGCGAAGGGCTTCAGCGCCAGCTCGGACGAGGCGAGCGCGATGCGTTGTTCCGTGCAGCCATACGGATACTGCAGCAGATAGGGCAGAGAATCGACCATCGCTCCGGCCAGTGACGGGCTGTAACGGATCTCCAGGCGAGACTGAGCTTCGATGCGTGCGTCAGGAACACGGATCTCAACAGTTGCTGATTCGCCTGAGGGTCGAATTACCCCTGTGAAGCTCTCTGTCTTCAGCATCCCGTGAACCTGCACGGGCACTTTCAGTTCGACGGCATCTGATTCCTCATCGGTCAACGCCTTCATGCGAATGGTTGTTTCGCCGGAAGCGACGACATCCACCTTCCAGTTGACTCGCGTTTCTCCGTTGGCGGGAATGATGACAGTCTGCTCAGCTTCATCATTGAGCTTCAGATGCCCGCCGTCATCTTCGATCACAACCCGAACAGATTTCTCCTGCTTCAGATAATTATGCACGACGGCCGAAAGGACGATCTGGTCTCGTTCTGTGAAGAATCGCGGCGTCTGCGGACGGATGATCAGGTCTTTGCTGCTGACGATGTCGGATTCGCCCGAGCCCACTCGGGTTCCGTCACCCATCGTCCACGCTTTGATCTTCCATGTCGTCAGGTTATCCGGGACTTTGAATTTCACCTCGACGATGCCCTGGTCATTGGCTTCGGCTGAAGCCACCCAGTACGCGGTGTCAGCAAACTGCGATCGCAAAGTCGGCGCGACTTCGGCCGCTCCGCCAAACCCGCCTCCTCCGCCAGGTGCAGCACCGGCGACGAGGCCGAAATTGGCCGACTCCGCAGCGTCCATCGGCATCGCAGCAGCGGGAGCTGCCATTGCTCCGTCCATCATCATGGCGCCTCCGAGCATCATGCCATCGCTCTTCATCATCCGCATGCCGGCACTCCGGCCAAATCGGCCGCCGCCGTATCCGAGGGCCGGATCCTGTCCGAACAGCGTCTGCATCATCGATTCGTTTGGCAGGTGCAGCGGACTGGAATACCGCTGCAGAGTGGATTCCACGCTGCCATGATGCTGTCGACGCACGTTCCAGAAGAAGCTGCGGATTTCAGGGATGCTGCTGGAGGCGATGTATTCCAGACTGGCGTCGTAGACCGACAGGACCGTGTTACCAACAAACGGTTTGCCTTCGAGATCCGTCAGTTTCAAAGTCACAGTGGCTTCTTCACCCGGACGATACCGAGTTGCCGACGGAAGGACTTCGACGTTCGCGATCCGCTGTTCCGGCGGCACCACAATTTCACGCATTTCCGAATGGATCTTCCCGTCGGCAATCGTGATGGCTTCCACAAAGATATTGGGCATGTCAGCTCGCTGGATCTCGATCTCCTGCACGGTGCTTTTGCCCTGCAGCTTCAGGACTGTCGGCATCGCACACAGTCCGTTCATCGGACGCACAAACAGTAACACAGTGCTGTCGGGGCGATTCGTGTTGATCTGCAGTCGGACTTTGTCGCCGGGCTGGTATTCCTGTTTGTCCGTGATCAGCTCCAGATCATTGAAGCGATAGTCGCCGCCGTCTTCCGCCGGGCCGCGGACAAACAGCACGTAACCGCCTTCCATTTCATGGCCTTCAGCGTCAGCGACCTTCACACTGACTCGAAACTGCCCGGCGGTTGGAACGGTCATTTTCTGTGATCCGGATCCTTCAGCATTCGTGGCGACTTCCCACGCCTGAACTTCGGTCTCGACCGGCTTATCGTTTTCGTACTTCACAGAAAATAGAGTCAGACGCCCCTTGCCCTGCACGGGTTTGCCATCCGGTGTGCGCGCCTGATAGCCGACGGTGACCGTATCGCCCGTCTGATAGTGGCCACGATCTGTCCAGGTAAAGACCTTGAAAGGATCCCGAGCCACCAGGACGCTGCCATTGCCGATGATCGTCCGCCGAGACTTATCAACAACTTCCGCACTGATGTTATAGTTGTGGTCACTGTCACTGTGGCTGTTCAAGGCGGCCGTCGTATCAATGTCGACCAGAAAAGTTCCATCCGGACCGATAGCCGCATCCCCTTCAGCCACGATTTCCGGAGGATCGGGATTCCAGTTCCACCAGGGTCGAATCGGTGGCATGCATCCCCAGCGAGTGAATCCCGGATACCAATGATATTCGGGCGCAAACCACCAGTAGCCTGGTGAATACAGCCAGTCCCATCTTGCAACCGGAAACCAGCGATTGTCCTTCTTCGTGCGCTCGACTTTGAAGTGCACTTTGGCTTCGGTCACCGGGGCACTGAAGAAGTAACGGGCGACGATCTTGGCCTGAATCTTTTCACCCAGTTTGACCGGCTTGTCCGGCGCTTCGATTTTTACGTCGTATTCTGGCTTGCGGTATTCCTCAACCACGAACGAACCATGCCCGATGAGATGGCGTTCTGTCGCGGTGACTGTTTTTGTCCGACCGTTCTCTTCCACAGTCCGCGTTACCGGCACCTCTTCGGCAATGCCAACCAGGTAAGTCCCCAGAGCGGCATCTTGCGGGACTGGCCATTCTCCATCGATTCCGGCCCAGCGATCGGTTTGACCTTCAAACTCGTAAGCCACATCCCCTTTCGGATTTCGAATCTGAACCCAGCACTTGCGTTCCGCATAGGCATTATCATCAGCGTCAAAACGCGGCTTTCGAGCCCACAGGCGAAACTTGACAGCATGCCCGGGCCGATACACGGGTCGATCGGTGATCGAATAAATCTTCAGAGGACTGTAATCGAACGGCTGCAGCTTTTCCGGATTCCAGACACCCTTGAATCCATCGTACGCCATCCTCCCGTCTTTTGTGCGCGCGATGACGATCCACTGATTGTTGGGAGTCAGGTCTTTGGGATCGGGCACGCTGAATCCCTGCGCGTCCGTGCGACCGGCAAAGCGGCTGGTAGAGATCTGATACTTTCGTCGCTCCACGTGTTCCTGTCGCCAGCCGAAGAATTCCAGATCGGCACGCTCAATCGGAGCCCCGGAGACGGCATCAGCCACAAAATACAGAGTTCCCCCTTCGACTCGTTTTCGTGAAATGGCAGTGTCTGCCACCCACAATACAATCCGCGCTTCATTGCCGTCCTGCATTTTCGCAGTGACCCAATACGCGCCGGCTTTCTGCAGCGGCGACGTAACAGTCTGAAGACTGTCAAAGTGATGTTCCGGCGGCTTCACGTCCAGCTGCCACTGAGCAACGGACGGTTCCAGATATTTGGCCTGGTCGCCGCGAATCAGCATCCAGCCGATGTTGTCGATCTGCAGACGTTCATACTGCAGCTCGGCCGGGCGGCTTTCCAGATAGCGACGGACATCGGTCAGCAGCGCATCCACTTTGATCGGTCTCGCTTCGAAGGCGATCTGACGGCCATTTCGAAAACGCACGTCAAATGTGGCGCCTGTTCCTGCCGGCTGAACGGACGTGCCTTCAATCTGGACCCAGTTCTTTTCACTCTGGTCGATGCGTTCGCGAATGGCCGCTCGGTCATCTCTGTCGCGAGCCAGCTTCAGAACTTCATTCAGAAGTTCGGCCGCCTGAGCATACTGATGGCGATTCATCCGTTCGCCGATCAGCGATTCCAATGCCTGTCGCTTTGCGGCACTGTTTCGAGCAATCACAGCTTTCAGAATAGCAATGTGATTGAACTCTTCCGGAAGATCGAATTTCTTTACTCCAGTCGTCAGCTTCGCAATGGTTTCCGTATCTGCCAGCTTATGCGCGGCCCAGAGATCGGCATCCTCGGGCGTGGTCGCCTGATCGTCCGCATTGGCAGCGACCGAGCGAATCACGGGTGGCATCCCGACGGCCGACGCACCAACTCCAAACTGCGACTGCAGGAATCCGGCCCATTCCAGATCCACCTGGTCGCGCAGCTTTGCCTGATAGTGCACTACCTGAGACATCGCCCATCGCCAGCGTTCGCCGTCGGATTTTGAAGTGTTCCATGATTCCGGCATTTGATGAAAGATCGGGTGTCCTTCTGCATCAACCGGCGCGCCTTTGGAAGGAACTCCCCAACCGCCTCGGCGAAATCGATAACCAAAGCCTCCGCCTTCACTGGCTTCGACATCCGGCAGAGCAGTCAGGTCGGTCAGATCCTGCAGCTTCCACGCTTCCCCATGCCGCGCTTCGCTGATCTGCTGGCCAAGAGTCTGCCACAGGCCGGCTCGTTCATCCGCAGTGGCTGAATCATCTTTTGCGGCCAGATCAATCGCCAGCAGCAGCAGTTGCACCGAGCGAACTCGATCTCGAGCCGACGAGTCTGCGTACTGACCGCCGCCACGATGCTGCCCGCGTTCAAACGCTCCCGCAATCAGGTAGCCACTCGAATCCAGGTCAGTGGCATACGCCTGCGCAGCTCGCGCGAGCACTCGAAAGTCCGCCTGATGTTGTTCGACCGACGCTTCAAGCAGTGCGTCCGCATCTTTGACCAGCCCCAGCTGATTCAGACAGGCGACAGCGAACCCGAGATCTTCCGCGGCGAGCTTCCCCAGATTCTGCGGGTCAAGTGACAACTCACGATACAGCTTCAGCGCGTCGTTGAAATTGCTGGCGGTGTAGTGCTTCTTTGCTTCCGCTCGTTTATCGCCTGGAGGTTGTTCCATCGTTGTCGCCATCAGCCCTGCAGAACTGAACCCCACCACCACCAACAGACACCACAGCGCCTTGCGCATGATCGTACACCTTTTCGAAGGATTCGTATCGTCTCAGATCACGGTATCGAAAACGGATCTCATCAACCAGAGGAGTCCTGGAATCCTCTTATCGTGAGACCCCTTCAATGTCCCGGCGAGTACTCGTTCAGAATGAGGGACGCTGGCCGCTGTAGTCCGCCGGATCGTAATTCCGCCCAGTTCAGTATTTGGCCTGATTCCCGATGGTGCTTTAAAGCAGACGGCACTCTCTGAGTGACGCGGCGGAATGCTCGACTCAGGCGAGCTGCGTCACACAGAGAGTGACGTCTACTTTGATTCACACGGTTCCTGACGTCGCAGACTTCGGGCAAGTTCCGAGTTTTTCTCGCTCGGGCCTGAGCTGCGCATCGTCGATGATTTGAATTGCTCGCAAATGCCACTGTTTCTCAGGCAAAGCTGACGTTGTAAGAAATGTGTCAGGTCCGTCAGTCTAACGGGAACACTGTGTGCTCGTTGACATCACCCGTGCCCTGTTAAAACGGCACAGGGACATTTCCGGCTGACATTCCCAGGGAAAATACCCGGGCTTTAAAGATTGTCGCGTTTAGCCATCGTTGTGACTTCGCCAGCCAGTTGGCCGCCGGACGATCGTTTTGCGGATCTGCCGAATAGCTGCCAGGATTCCGGGCCTTGCGACGAATGACTCCGCCAACCATTTTCAGGGGAACGGCATCAATGCAGAATCAGGCGCAATTCTTTGTCGGCTGGGGAACACTCTCACTGATCAACGCCGGATTGGCTCAGTCCAAAGGGCACAGCGGCTTCGTTTGGTGGCTCGTGTCGCTTTTGCTCGGACCCATCGCAACCTTCGTGATTGTCGCCCTGCTGGAAAAAAAGACGCCTGGCAAGGGCTGAATGCCCGTGCCCCAAAAGAGCCTCACGGCTCGATGGCAAAGATCGGCTCACGTTGTTCGCTACCCGCAAACATGCACTCTGTGTGCTCATGTTACGGAGTCAGACTCTGAAGGTCCTGTGCAGCCCGCATTGCACACAGGTTTGGATCGAGAGTGCACATCGCAAACAGGACAGGCAGCGAACCGTATATGCGGATGCCTGCTGATGACTTGCCGAACACATCCGGCCTGTTCGGGGAGAAGGATTTCGTTCCTCGACAGGCCTGAACGGGTCAGGCCTGAACCGGGGGAAGCCGAAACAGTTTGTGGGCGTTCTCGAAGAGAATTTTTCGCTCGACAGATTTGTTTGAAGCCAGTCGACGAATTGCGGCGATGGTCTGAGATCCCTGACAGGCAGTGCCATGGCCAACCCGGTCGTCGCAGTCGCTTCCGTACAGGATTTTGTCCTGATGACGCTCCAGAAAACCTCGCGCATGGTCTTCGTCACGAGTTAACGCATTCAGTCCTGAGCCGGCAGACATGTCCGCAAACATGTTGGGAAAGTCTGCCAGATAGCGATCAGTCAAACCTCCGGCCGTGACTTTGCCTTTCGGGTACAGCACTTTCTGATCCGTGTGGTTCAGGTCGATATTGGCCCACCAGGTCTGAGCATGGCCGATGAAGTTTGTTTTGGGATACTTCTCCAGCATCTTTGGCAGTCGCTCAAACCCCAGGTTGTACGTGCCATGCTGAAAATGCATCAGGATCGGTACGTTGAATTCACCAGCCAGTTCGTACAGCCGCTGACTCTCCGGTGAATCACATTCCACGCTGAATTTCTGTTCGCCGATGATGACGCCGCCCTGCTGCAGATACTCGCCGATTTTTTCTCGGGCGTCCGGCAGATCGGTGACTTCGTTGGCCCCAAAGAAGAATTCACCGGGATGTTGCCGCGCCATCACTAGCGCGGTATCGTTCCCTCCCGCGCCGACGCCGCCCAGAGTATTGTGTTTCCCGTCCCCGGTAGACGGCCGCTGAACGGACGACCCAGCCGGCAACAGGATTGTCTGCGTGACGCCCATCGCTCGCTGGTGGGCTAAGAGTTGCTCACTGGTGCGCTGCCGATAATTCGTGTGTTGATGAATGTCGATGATCGGCTCTGCGGCGTTTCGTTCGTCGGCCTGCCCGGCAGACTTCAGGAGAACGGTGGCGGCCGATGCAGCAAGGAAGTGACGCCGTGACAGGGACTGCATAGCAGACTCCAGGATAATGCGGGCAGGTGCGAAGGAAGGTCAAGTGCTAAACGGCGTTGGGCGAGGGGGTAGCCATCGGCTTCTGCCACAGGTCATTATCAAATCTCACATCTCTAATTTTCAATGCGATACAGATGCGTATCCGTGCGAAGGAAGATTGAGCGGTCAACGAACGCGGGAGTTGCGAGTGTGCGGCCTTCCAGGGTGTTTGTGGCCAGTTTCTCAAACGTCCTGCCCGGGGCGATGACGGTAGTGACACCGTCTTCATCCAGAAAGTAGATCCGCCCATCTGCGAAAGTGGGCGATGCGGAAAAATTTCCACCCAGACGTTCCTGCCAGTGCTGTGTGCCTGTCATTGCGTCGACACAGGTGGCAATGCCATTGTCGCTGACCAGATACAGTTCGTCACCGACCAGCAGCGGTGACGGATTCAGCGGCGCTGCCTTCTTCATGTTCCAGCCCAGGTGCGATTCAGTCACGTCGCCGGTGCCGTCAATTCGGACAGCAAAGAACTCGGGTCGATCATAGCCCGAGCTGATAAAGACCATGCCTTTTCCAACAACGGGTCGAGGAACATTCGAATAGCCGTCGTAGCGAAACCACCAGTATTCGTCTCCGTTACTGGGGTTATACGACACAATGCTGTCCGCTCCACAGCTCAGCAGATGCGTGCGGCCGTTGATCTCAGTCAGCAACGGAGTGGAATAGGCCATCGGCACGTTGGATTTGCCGCTCAGACGGTCTTCACCAATGTGCTCGCGTTTTTTCTTCCAGCGGATGCTGCCATCGTTCTTATCGAGAGCCACCACGAACTGCACATCGGATCCATCGCAGTTCAGAATCAACAGGTCTTCATAAATCACCGGGGATCCGCCGGGACCATGGCGATGATTGTGCTTGAGTTCCAGGTTCTTCCAGACAACCTGACCATCGGTGGACACACACGCCGTCCCGTGAGCTCCGAAGTGAACGTAAACACGATCGCCTTCAATCAAAGCTGTCGGAGACGCGTGACTGTTCTTCTTGTGAATTGCTCCGGCATCCTCCAGGCGAAACACTTCCACATCATGCACCACAGAACCTGTTTCACGATCAAGTGCCAGGACATGCAGCGATTTGCCGTCTTCCATTGACGATGTCAGCCAGATGCGACTTCCCTGAATCGATGGTGACGACCATCCCAGGCCGGGAACTTCCACCTTCCACTTTATGTGCTCGGATTCACTCCAGGTGACCGGCAGTCCTTTCGCATCGGAGTGCCCCTGACCTCCAGGACCGCGAAACTGAGGCCAGTCCGCAGCAATTGCGAATACTTCCAAACAGGCCAGCAGAACAGTGGCCATGCAGATCGTTCGATGCACCGGAAAACTCCCTGAGGATTTCGAGACGGACGTCGAATCGTGTCTGATTCTCAGGCAGATTTCAATGAGTGCCCATCAATCCGTTCGTCGCTGCCGTTCGAACTCCGTGCGTATGACTTGCCGAACGCTCAGTCGCGTGAGATAACCAGCGGCAACCACAGGACGCTTCCCACCGCCTTGATCTGCATGGAGTCGGCCATGAAATCCCACGTACTTCAAATCGGCTCGCAGCAATCGACTTCAGGAAGTCTAAGGTCCGGCACATCAGGAACTGTTGTAGCCGAAGTCGTGAGATTTCGGACCGAATTCTCACGACTTCGGCCACTTCCGACAGCGATATCCGCATCAGGCCTAAGGACTGGATCTTCGCTGATCCAAAGGTGCCTCCTGGCCTTCGGACTCCTGATGATCAGCGGAAATGTTTCAGCCGACGAAACCACAGTCATCACAGGCGTGGAACGTCAGCCGTTTGTCGCTGCCACAAAGCGCCTTGTGGAAGCCCTGGATTTTGCCGGTGCTCCGTTGAGTGCGGCTGTTCAGAAACAACTGTCCGATGCCATGGCCACCACCGACGACCGCGAAGCCGTTAAGCGAATTCAGGAGGTCCTTGATCCACTGTGCCTTGCCATGATCAGCATCAATCCGGAAAGCCGAGTCAAGGTGGCGGAAGGCCCGGTGAAGAAGGAGCTGATGGAACAGGGATGGCGCGCGTTTCTGGTCAAGGTCCACAACGAAGCCGGCATCAACCCAGAACTGAAGGTCGAAAGTCCCAACGCTCTGCCAGTTTATCAGCAGGGCAAAGGCCCTCGAGAAGAACCACGAACCAAAGAGAAACTTGTCAACCCGGAGGACGTCCCGGATCGATTTCTGGATATGACGTTTGTCATTCGGGAACCACTCAAACCGAAACTCACGGGGCTGCCCGTGGAATATCGAATTCTGCTGCTTTACAGCCGTGACGCAGGCGCTCGTGAAGCGGCATTGGCGTTCAACATCGGAGCCGGCACGCAGGATCTGGGCTTTCGGAACTCGGTGCCGATTCTGTTCGACTGCAAATCGGCCACCAAAGTGAATTTGCGAATTCATGATGTCGATGGCGAACCCACCACGGCCAACTTTGTGATTCGTGATCAATTGGGACGAGTCTACCCACTGCCGTCTCGCCGGCTGTCGCCCGACTTTTTCTTCCATGATCAGGTGTACCGCAACGACGGTGAACACATCATGCTGCCGCCGGGAGCCTATTCCTTCGTCGTCAATCGCGGCCCCGAATACATCCCACAACGATTGAACGTGACGGTTCCGTTTCAGTCCGAGCATGAGGTGGCGGTTGATCTGAAACGCTGGATCCATGTGGCCAAACGCGGCTGGTACTCCGGCGACCATCACGTGCATGCGGCTGGCTGCGGACACTATGACAGCCCCACGGAAGGAGTCGGGCCGGAGGCTATGATGCGACACATCCTGGGAGAAGACCTGAATGTCGGATGTGTGCTGAGCTGGGGACCGTGCTGGTACACTCAGAAGCAGTACTTCAACGGTCAGGTTTCTGCCTTGTCGACTCGCGATTACCTGATGCGATACGACGTCGAAGTCAGCGGCTTTCCATCGTCTCACGCGGGGCATTTGTGCCTGCTGAATCTGACGGAAGACGATTATCCCGGGACGACTCGACTGGAACACTGGCCCAGCTGGACGCTGCCCGTTCTGAAATGGGGCAGCGAACAAGGCGGAGTCGTCGGATACAGTCACAGCGGATGGGGACTCGCTCTTCCAGACATTATGCCCGATGGAAGTCGACAATTCCCCGGACAACCGTGGGGCGGAGCACCTCAAAACTGGCCCGGAAAAGTTGCGGCAACACTGCCGGACTACGCGATGCCAAAGTTTGATGGCATCGGAGCCAATGAGTTCGTCGTCACAACCGCCCACAACGTGTGTGACTTCATTTCGGCCGTGGATACGCCAGCGATCTGGGAACTGAACGTCTGGTACCACACGTTGAATTGCGGCATGACAACTCGCATCAGCGGCGAAACGGATTTTCCATGCATCTATGGTGATCGAGTTGGCCTGGGACGCATTTACGTGAAGCTGCAGAACGATCAGCAGCTCTCGTACGACACCTGGATTGAAGGCCTGCGTGATGGTCGCAGTTACTGCGGTGACGGCCTGAGTCACATTCTGGATTTCAAAGTGGACGATGTGGAAGTCGGCCAGCGCCGCGATGATGGTAGTGTCAGTGTGCTGAAACTGGAGACTTCTCGAACCGTCAATGTGACTTTCGATGCCACCGCCTTGCTGGAAGAAAAGCCGACTGCACTGACGGAGTCCATCCGTTCAAAACGACTGGATGAAAAGCCGTACTGGCATCTGGAACGTTGCCGAATTGGTGAGTCTCGCAACGTGCAGGTGGAAGTGATCGTCAACGGCGAAGTCGCGGCAACTCGGGAACTGCTGGCCGATGGACATATCGAATCCATGTCCGTTCCTGTGGAAGTGACTCAATCGTCCTGGGTGGCCGTCCGCATTCTGCCGTCAGTACATACGAATCCGGTGTTCGTGCATGTGGGCGATAAGCCCATCCGAGCCAACCGCCGCAGTGCCGAATGGTGCCTGCAGGCCGTCGACGTCTGCTGGGAAGCCAAGAAAGAACGCATTCGCCCCGAGGAACGCGAAGCCGCAAAACTCGCCTATGACCAGGCGGCAGAGATCTATCGCAAGGTCCTGGCGGAATCGGAGAAACCTTGAACTTTTACGTTCGTCGTCCCTCTGTTCGTAGTTCCGCCTTCAGGCGGCGTTTATTCACCTTCAATCGATCTCATCAATGAACCCGCCACAGGTCGTGCTCGCGCATTGTTGGGTGATCCGCTGACTTTGCTTCCGAGATTTGTTCAATCCACGGCTGCCAGGATGAGTGACTTCGATTCAGATGATGAATTCGTTCGTAGTTCCGCCTTCAGGCGGCCCGACGCCTCTCCGACCGCGTATCGCTATCGAAGCTGGACACAGCAGCAGCGTGAGGCTGCATTGGCGGAGCGACAAAAGCGTCACTATCCGCTCCACAGCCCTCCGCATCTTTCAGAGCCTGGAAGGTATCACCTGATCACTGGAACGTGCTACGAACATTCGCATTTTCTCGATCGGCCGGACCGCCTCGCATGGTTTGAATCAGAGCTGTTGGATTACATCAAGGGACAATCTTTGGATTGTACTGCATGGGTGATCATCTCAAATCACTATCATTTGCTCGTAAAGATCGACGACATCAAGGACTTTACTCGTCGGCTTGGACACCTCCACGGCCGCACATCATTCCAAATGAACCGCGAAGACCAAACGCCGGGGCGTAAGGTCTGGTTCCGATGCCAGGACCGTTGCATGCGCAGCGAGGCTCACTACTTCACAACGATCAACTACATTCACAACAATCCGGTCAAGCACGGACACGTGGAGAAGTGGGGCGATTGGGCATACTCAAGTTTTCACTGGTACCTTGAACACATGGGACGAGATTGGTTGGTCGATCTCTGGCGCAAATACCCGGTCTTGAATTACGGAGAGAAGTGGGATCTCTGAACCCGTTCGTAGTGCTACGGATCGAAGTCCCGCCTTCATGCGGGATACCGTTTCATTCGCCAACATCAACTCAACTACGGTCCATTCCTCAGTTCAAGCCGCAGACACTTACAACTTCGCACGCGTCCGCGCGTGACCGATGTTCGGCCGCCTGAAGGCGGAACTACAAACGGCCCTTGACGTCCTGACTCTGTGAAGTCACCAGGGCCACCACCTCATCGCCGTCCGGCCTGAGACGCGAGTCGTTCAGCCAGCCAGGCGCCGAGGGTTTTCTGCAGAGGATCGCTGGTCAGGATGCGACGGCAGTCGATTCCGGAACCGCCGCAGTCGCGCTGCAGCGTGGCGGAGAACTCTGCATATTGCCGCAGGTATTCCTGTCGCAGGCGAGCAGGGTCGACCAGCAGGCGATTGCCTGAATGCTCCAGGTCGCGAAACTGAGTCGGTCGGTCGAATGGAAAGGTTTCCTCTTCCGGCGCGGTGATGCGGAAGATGATGACTTCATGACGGTCGTGTCGGCAGCGCTGCAGAGCTTTGATCAGAAGGTCGACATCATCGAAGCAGTCGCTGATCAGAATCAGCAGACTTCTGCGGGGAATCTTCGGCAGCACGTTTTCCAGAATCGACGCCAGACTGGTTTCGGCACCCGGTGTGATCTTTTCGAGGATGTCCTGAATGCGACGAAACGTCTCTCGATTACTCGAGGGCTTCAACTGATCTCGCACGGCGGAATCGAACGTGAACATACCCACGGAATCGCGTTGCCCCAGCAGCAGCCACGCCAGTGACGCGGCCAGCATTCGAGCATATTCAAACTTACTGACATGCTGACCCGAATAGGCCATGCTGCCGCTGCAGTCGACCAGCAGATGAGCCCTCAGGTTGGTCTCGTCCTCGAATTCCTTGACGTAGTAACGTCCCGTCTTGCCGTAGGCTCGCCAGTCAATGTGCCGAATTTCGTCACCCGGGTAGTATTCCCGATGTTCGACAAACTCCACACTGGAACCTTTGAAGGGACTGCGATGGCGTCCCATCATCAGTCCTTCGACCAGTTGTTTTGCAATCAGTTCCAGCCTGCCGAACTGAGCAAGTTCTGCAGGGTTTTCGGGCAGGGCTGCCATGGATGCGTTTCTGTTTGAACTGGATTCACGCTGTGGAATCATCGGCCCGCGAGATCGCAGAGGCCTGGATACACAGGGCGGTGAGCGAAGCGTACCCAACGCAAGGCTCGAGTCGACCAATCAGACGTCAAAATCAATCAGCCACCGAAACGTACGTCGGTCCAAATCGGGATGCGGATCCCGTCGATTCGAATATAGACATCGTATCCGACGTTTCGAAAGCGTGCGTTGGCAGATAGAATGCTGCAGGGTCTATCGCGGAACGTCAACCACTGACCATTTCAGGGCCAACGACTCCGCGCGTCTTTCAGGGTGTTACAATGAACGGCAACTCCGTTAGCTTTAGCCGCACTGCGCTAGTGCTCAATCAGGCATCGTCTGATGGACGAAGGCCGGACCGAGCGGAGCGAGTTCCGGCTTTGCCTCAGGTCGCTGAGTTGCCGGAACTCGCTGTCGCTCGGTCCGGCCTACGTTACCAGATCCCTCAACTGGCGGTTGACAGAGCGCTCGCCGCGAGTAACTCACGAACGGAAGCGGCGGCTAGCCCCTTGCCGCTCACGAAACGTGCGGTCGCCGGACAGGCGGCTTTGCCGAGTGCACTCGCGCGGATGATGGTTCTGCTTGCAGCGTTCTGCTGCTCGCACGCCATCGCCGATTCCGGAAGCGAATTGAACCTGTTTGCAGCTCAGCAGGCCATCAAACCGCCTGGAGCGGCGCCCGCTGGAAAAGAGCAGATGGCCGCCGCGGCATTCTCGCGGATGCCGGTTGATCAGGTTCGTAGTCAGATGCTGCAGTGGCTCGCCAAAGCTCGTCCTGACACTTCGATATCGGAACAGGTCACGCAGCTTTGGGCTGATGACCAGAAACTGAAATCCCTGACGGCAGAAGAGACTCTGGATCTGGTCGTGGAATCATTCACTGTCGCAGACGAATCCGTTCGTCAGTTGGTTGAAGCCAGCAGAACGTCCGGGTCACTTCCGGCTATGAACTTCGAAGGCGTCCGTTCGGATGCGTTCTTCCGAGTTCAGGTGCAGCTGTATCAGGCTCGCTGGCTGACTCAACATCGTTATTTCGACGACGCTCTGATTCTGCTGGAACCCATGAGGCCCGAAGACGTGGTGGATCCCGCAACCTTGTTCTTCTATCGAGCCGTCTGTCGACTGAGACTGCTGCAGACAGCCAAAGCTGCGGATGATCTGACTCTGCTGCTGAAGAACACTCTCGACGTCCCTGCCCGGTTTCGTGCGGTCGCCGATTTGATGAAGCAGGAAGCCGGGATTCCGCCGGAAGGACTGACAGAAGTTGCTCAATTGATGTCTGACGTGCAGCGCCGTCTGGATCTCGGCCGTGCCGATGATCCCGTGCAAAAGCGTGAAGGCGAAGTCATTGCGGCACTGGACAAGCTGCTGGAAGAAATGGAACAGCAGAAGAAACAGCAACAACAGCAGCAATCCGGGAACGGAGGCGGCAACTCGGAAAGCCAGCCTGGCCAGCAGGGAGCGACTCAGAGTGTACTGAAGGGATCCAGCGGTCAGGGCGATGCCGATCGGAAGGAACTGACAGAAAACGGAACCTGGGGCATGCTCGACAAACAAAAAGAAGCACAGGCTCGCGAGTTGATTCGGCAGCAGTTTCCGCCAAACTTCCTGGATGCTATCAGCCGCTACACCCGTCGCATCGCCGAGCAGAAAAAGTAAACAGACATGGATTCCGAAGTTCTTGAGTTCCTCCGCAGTCAGCAACAGTCCGCTCTTGATCAGTTGTCCGAATTCCTAAGGATCCCCAGTGTCAGCGCGGACAGTGCGTTTCAGCCGCAGATGCTGAAATGTGCGGACTGGCTGAAGCAGTCGATGATCGAAGCGGGCCTGAAGGCTCAGATCTTCGAAACTCCAGGGCATCCGATTGTCTACGGCGAACGCATTGAAGACCCATCTCTGCCAACCGTGCTGGTCTACGGCCACTACGATGTCCAGCCGCCGGATCCCATCAATCTATGGACGTCGGCCCCCTTCGAACCCACTGTGAGGGAGGGCAAACTGTTCGCTCGTGGAGCCACCGACGACAAAGGGCAGTTGTTCACACACCTGAAGTCCCTGGAAGCCTGGGTTCGCGTGAAAGGCAGGCTGCCGGTCAACGTCAAGGTGCTGATCGAAGGCGAAGAAGAAGTTGGCGGAAAGAACCTGGACGACTTCCTGAAGTCACATCGCGATCTGCTGAAGGCTGATATCGCCGTCGTCAGCGACACAAGTCAGTATGGCGACGGGATTCCGGCGATCACCTGTGGTCTGCGAGGTATCGTGGCGGCGGAAGTTCGACTGAAAGGCCCGTCCAAAGATCTGCACAGCGGGATCTACGGAGGCAGCATCGCCAACCCGGTCAACGCGTTGACGAAAATGTGCGGCGCCCTGATTGGTGACGATGGGCGAGTGCAGATTCCCGGATTCTATGACGACGTCGTGGATCTGACTCCGCTGGAACAACAGCAGTATGCGGCCCTGCCTTTCTCAGAGAAAGAATTCCTTCGCGAAGTCGGCAGTTCAGCTGTCTTCGGCGAGCCGGGATATTCGACGCTCCAGCGTCGCACAGCTCGTCCGACGTGTGACATCAATGGAATTACCGGTGGGTATCAGGGCGAGGGACCGAAAACCATTATTCCATCCCGAGCCGTTGCGAAAATCACCTGCCGACTGGTGCCGAACATGTCGCCGGAAAAAGTGCTGACTGCACTGGAAGCCTTCCTGCGTACCAAGTGCCCCCCGGGTGTTGAGTTTGAGTTCAAATCGTTTCATGGATGTGAAGCGTTTGTGTTTGATCCCACCAGTGACTGGCTCACGGCGGCCAGTCGAGCGATCGAGACGGCATTCGGTCGGCAGCCTGTGATGGTTCGTGAAGGGGGCTCAATCCCCGTAGTCCTGAGTCTGAAGCAGATTCTGGGCCTGGACACTTTGCTGCTGGGATGGGGACGGAATTCTGACAATCTGCACAGCCCGGATGAACACATCCATCTGGTGGATTTCCAGAAAGGAACTCTGGCCAGTGCGTGCCTGTGGTATGAACTGGCGCAGCTGAAGGCGTGATGGATTGTGCTGCTGGCGGTGGCCTCAATGATTCTGTACTTCTGCCTGTCCGGACACGCTATGAGATTCCTGCTTTTTGCTTTGGCGATCGTGGTTGCGGTCGGACTGACTGAGAGTCGTCTGTCTGCTTATCAGGCGAACGACGTGGACAGACCCGTCGAGCCCGATCCGCATGTTGATTTCACGATCACCGGGCACTATCTGGGTCCGGTGCCGATTCCTGAGATTGTTCGATACACGGAGCTTCCCAATCGAATGCATCTCGATCCATGGATTGAGCCTCCCAGCTTCGTCGATCGACTTGACAGTCGTCTGCTGCCGCTGTTTCTGCAGGCCCTGAAAGACGCCACCGACACGGAAATTCAGGCGGCCGCGGCCTATTCCCTGGCTCGCGTACACAACCTGAAGCTGGGCGATGTCAAACCCGCCAGCGTCGATCTGCTGCGGCTGTTGCGGGACACAAAGTCACCGACGGTCCGCCAGGCCTGTGCCATGCTTGCCGCCAACGGAGACTTTCAGGAGGCGTCCGGTGATCTGCTGCAACTCGCGATTCACGGCAATGATGATATGCGCATGATTGTTGAACCTGCTCTGGCTCGGTGGAAATCCGCAGAGGTTCGAACCCTCTGGCGAGACAGACTGGTTCAGAAGGACGTCACGGACGTGGCCTATCAGTTGGCAACTGCCGGACTTGTCGCGCTCAATGACACAGCATCGGTAGATTCACTGCTGCAGAGAATTGCTGACAACGAAGCCGAGTACGGACTACGAATGGCGGCGGCCGATGCATTACGAGTCCTGAATCCTGCCCGAGCACAAGAGGCTGCCGGGCCGCTGATGACTGCCAGTGTTCCCAATAAACTGCTGGCCGTCACGCTGCTGGATTCGGACCTGGAAGACGCATGGAAGTCCGCGACGGCGTTGTGCTCCGATCCGTCGGCCGGAGTGGCCTCGGCCGTCTGGCAGATGATCTTTCGCCACAAACCGGACCTGCTGCAGGACTCGTTGGAGTCCGGACGCAAATATCCCGACGCTTTCGTTCGCATAACGGCTGCTCGAACGATGCGTCTGTTTCCGACTCCGGAACGCCTGACCTGGCTGCACGCTCAACTGAGCGATGTGCACATCGAAGTCCGAAACGTGGCGAGGCAGATGCTGCTGAATGTTTCGCGTGAGCATGCAGATCTGAAACCACAGATCGTTCAGGAAGCCGCCGATGGCCTGAAGTCCGATCCCAGCGACTGGCAGGGGCTGGAACAGCGTCTGATTCTGCTGGGGCAGCTGAAAGCAACGGAATTCGGGCCGCTCTGCCTGCCACTCCTTGCAAATCCGCGCGATGAAGTGAGTGTGTCGGCTGCGTGGTTGCTGCACCTGTATCCGGACCCGGCACTTTACGAGGCCATTCGCGAGCAGATCGTAGTCGACAACACCGCGGTGACATCCGGAAATGTGGGAATGACGACATTGCACTTCAGACTTCGTTACTTCTTTCAGTATGCAGGTCTCGTTCGCATGAACGAAGTTGACGAGATCATGCAGCAGCAGTTCAACAAGGCAAACCGCATGTCTCCGTTAGCGCGAGCTGCTGCACTCTGGGCCGTCGGATTGCTTCATGAGAAATCCGCGGACGCCGCACTGGCGGCAAAGTATGTCGGACGGATTCAGGATCGTAATTCGATTCCCCCGGAGCTTGAAGAAGTTCGTCGAATGTCTGTGATGGGGCTGGGACTGCTTCGTGCGTCCGAGTCCGCAGATGTCGTCCTCGATGCCTTTCGGGTTGACCCCCCGTTGTCTCTGATTCCTGGTCAGGCGTATTGGGTCCTGCCATTGCTCGGACAGCCACAGCCGCCCGCCATGCCTCCGATCGATCAATTCACTGGCGGCTGGAAAATCACGCCGGCCAAAAGCGATTCAGAGGTTAATTGAGTTTGTCACCAGGCAGGGCGTATCAGACGAGGGGCTTGTCTCGCAGTCTGCTTTGGATGTCTACGGTACCCTGAAAGTTTGTCTCAGTAGTTCCACTGGAGACTTGTCTGGATATTGCAGCCACCGTGTGCGACAAGGTGGTTGTGCTCCGTCAGAGTTGATTTAATGGATCAGATGCGCGGGGCTGGACGAAGGAAGCCCCCGGTTTGACCACAGATGACACGCAGGACACAGAGGAAGGAACCTGCTCAATCAGCCAGGTTGCAGGGTGTGACAATCACAGCACTGGTGAAGTGGGATTTCACTCGAGCACCGATTTCGCCGCGACGATGAGAGCCTGTTCAGACTGGCCCGTTCGCAGACCGATGCGGGCACTCTCCGGAGTGACAGCCGGAGTGGATAAAAAAAAATGCTGCCCGATCCGTTAGATCAGGGCAGCAAGTGTTCTTTCCAGAACAGGAATCTTCATCGAGACAAAACGGGCTGTTTCCGACGCCCGTCATTTGCTCTTCAGATCAAAGTTGTAGGTTCCTCCACTGGTAGAAACCGTTTCCGTCAGTTTCGATCCAGTAAAACCAGAATACTGCAACGGGACGGATTCATGAGCGGCTGACATCATTGGAGGTTCCTTGGGATCGGCAACGGTCCCATCCGGTTTAATCATCTTACTGATCACCACCTTGTATTTGCCCGGTGGTGTGCCCACGACGGTTTTCTCCCCAACCTGTGAGCTGAGTTCGTATTTCCCCGTTGAATCGGTAAGCCCGCTTCCGCCGTTCCCCTGCTTAGCACCTTCCATGGGTAAGAACATCACCATGGCACGGTCCAGAGGTTTTCCATCCATGGTGACGATGCCTGACACGACAACACTGGGATCCGGGTCCGGCTTCGTTTCTCCGCATCCGGCGAAAAACAAACATACCATTCCCAAAATCGTCACTTTGTACACGGTCGACATTCCTCCGCTTACCTGTCGAGTAGTTGATGGGCGTTGAACCCAAAAGTGAACCGGGGCCATTACCCCGGTTCTGCTCAACGCCATTTCCTCTCATGCTGAAATCTTTAGCACACCCAATCTTTCGCCCGTAGTCCCGACTTCAGCGAGAAATCGCGGTCAGGTCCAGCTCAAAACCGCCTGAAGGCGGAACTACGAACCTAAATCAACACAGTGTTAACATGCAGCGATTGATCGTACTGCGATCAGAAGTCTCCAATCGGGTTCCCATCACTTCGGTAGTGCAGACGACCCTGTAGTGTGTAGTCAATGTTTTCTGAAAGGAAACGCACGGATCCGTCTCCCAGCAGCACATTGCATCCTCCCGTGTGAAGACTGCCTGCGGATCCCCATTCAGCCAGTCGGCCAATTTTCTTCGTGTAGGCATAGGCGGGGCTGTTCGGGCCATACTGCCAGCAGTTGATCGGATATCGAGACAGGTCAATCCCCATCTGCACGTGCCCCGCGTGTCCCCACGCAGGTGGAACACCATTCCAGACTTCGCGTATCGTCTCGGTCACCATCACGGTGTTACTGGAGCCATCCTTTGCGGCACCAATGTCAATCGAGAAGTCCGCATGAAACATCGGTCGCTGCTCCTGCGGCAGATGAATCTGCGAATAGCCCTGGTGGTAGTAATCGGCGTACCAATTGTTGAAATCGTAGTTCGTGCGCGCACCACCAGGGTTCGTGGCGCTGACCGAATAGTACTGATTCATTGACGGGTAGTAGTAATCGTTGCTCGAGTCTGTGGGACACAGGAACCCTGGAATCTTTGTACTGACAACGGCGTAATTGTTATCGGCACTCCCAGCCATTTCGGCCGGACTATACGCGCCATACACATACGACCAACTGGCCGCCTGATTGTGATCGTATTTCTGGTACAGAGCGCTCTGTTCGATGTATGGCAGCAGCAGTGTCCAGCCTGAGGTGTTCTTGTAGGTGACAGGTTTTGGCAGCGCGTAAATTGTCGCATAAATGCCTGCATTCAGTCGCGACGGAGGAAACTTGCTGAACACATCATGATAGTTGTGCAGAGCAAGCCCGATCTGCTTCATGTTGTTTCTGCACTGAGTACGTCTGGCGGCTTCGCGAGCCTGTTGAACGGCTGGCAGAAGCAGGGCAATCAGAATGGCAATGATGGCAATCACCACCAGCAATTCGATCAGGGTGAAGGCACGACGAGGAGGGCGCATGAGTCAACTCCGGCTTAAAAGATAGGCTGGAAAAAGAACAATTCCTTGATCCGGAAACACTCGATTTGCAAAAGGCAGACATCAGCAAGAACCAGCGAACCGCCGAATTCGGTCCTCCTTTCTCATTCAAAACATCATTTTCTGGCAAAAACTCTCAGGAACGAGAGTCGAAGATATCAGTTTGTCCAGTTCATGCAAACCGCGATTGTCGAAATCTGAGAATCCTGCTCTTCATTCGACTCGAATCTCGACAACACAAACTCGCCAGTGTGAAGACCAACCTTCGAAGCTGCCTGATTTCCAGGCACACTCGTTGCTTTTTTGATAACTCCAATTTGACTGCTCATCACATCATCACATCCGGGCCTTCAACGATTCACCATCGAATCCTGATCAACAGGGATCTTTGCCGATAACCTTTTGCACAACCATTCGAGACGAAGGCAAATGATGTTCCGTGAAGGAAATCAGCGTCGTGGTGGTGTGCGGTTGCTGCAGCCGGTCATTTCTCCCGCGAAAGGACGTTCGCCGAAAGGCGAACCGGTGTGACGACGTCATCATAAGACAGGCCGATCATGACACATCATCTGCACTCAAGTCGCAGCTTGCGGTGAAGGCATCTCAGGCAGACGCATCGTTACCCACATTTTCTGAGCGCAGCGTGGTAGCCACGGAGGGCAAAGATTCAGGTTTCGAGGCAGCGCCAGATTGTTGGCCAGCCGGGTTCACCATCGGACTTGCGAACGAAGATGCCGCGTGGGCCAGTCAGCGTTCTGAGGAATTCGCGCACTGGATTGATGGCTCGCGGACGACGCGTGATGTTCCCAGGGACCTCGAACCATTCCGCAGGCACCCGTTTCTCGGCTGGTGTCTCCAGAGTCTGACGTGCCACATCGCAAAGCTGCAGCAGACGCACGGCCTGAACGCAGATCACTCAGATCTCCTCGTTCTCCAAAAGCATAAGGACGTCCCGAAGCTCAGGTAATCGGCGAGGAATCAACGAAAAACGCATGCAACGTCAATCCAACTCAGAGCCGTCACGAAATCACTGTCTGTGTCGGATCTGTGTGGGATTCGATCCTTGCAAAAAAGAAGGACCTGAAGCTCATCGCTCCAGGTCCTTCAGGATTTTGCTGATGTGTCCGTTTTCAGGTCATGAAAACTGATAACCCGACCAGGACTCGAACCTGGAATAACAGAACCAAAATCTGTTGTGTTACCATTACACCATCGGGTTGCGGACACCAGTCGGAGGATCTTAGACCGCACTTGCAGGAGCGGCAAGACTGGTGACGGGACGACCAGATTGCACATCGCGAGGTTCGCGAGCGCTTCAGTCGTTTCGCAGACGAATTCCAATCTCACCCAGTTTCAGCCGGATTTCGTTCAACGAGGTCACACCGAAGTTGCGGCTGGCCAGCAGTTCGTCGGGAGTGCGAGCGACCAGTTGTCCGATGGTTTGAATGTTCAGTCGCGACATACATTTTCGCGACCGCACAGACAGATTCAGATCGACGACCAGTTTGTTCATCATGGCCTGTTCTTCCGGAGACAGGTTCTGATCGACGACATGTTCGCGAGCGTGGATCTTGTGCAGGTTCTGGCCTATTCGCAGGCCATGAGCAGCCAGCAGTTCGCGAATTTCCATCAGCGAGGTTTCGCCGAAGTTCTTTCCGGCCAGCAGTTCCTGTTCGCTGACTTCGGTCAGATCACCCAGCGAATTGATATTCATGGCCGCAAGGCAGTTGCGACTGCGGACAGACAGTTCGAAGTCGGTGACCGGACGGCCGAGCAGATGCTTCATCCGCGCTTCCTGCCGTGCCTGATCTTCGTCGTAATGCATATCCTTCGTGGCGTCGATGTCCTTCAGGTACAGCTGCGCGAATTCGTTGTTCGGGTCATACTCGCGGACCCGACGAAAGCAGAATGCAGCCGCCTGATAATTCTCGCGATCTTCGTACAGCAGTCCCAGGTTCAGCATGGCTCCGACGAAGAACGGCGGACGTGACAGCGATCGTTCATACAGACGGATTGCTTCGTCATCGTTTCCGCGAAGGGAATTCTCTGCCGCCAGCCAGAACAGGGCTCGCGAATGGTGCGGATCCATGTCGACCGCTCGTTCGAAATACTCAACCGCTGTCAGGGAATCGCCGCGGTCCGCCCAGATGCATCCCATCTGAAAGGAGTATTCGGCGCGGCTGGCGGCCGATGCGGCCACACTGCGCAGGAGCTTTTCTGCTTCGTCAACTCGACCGGCAGCGCGAATGGCGCCAGCGCGACGCAGCGTGCAGCCGACAGGATCGAATCCCGACTTGCCAGCCTGTTCGAAACGCGCGGCCGCTTCTTCCGGTCGATTCAGGGATGTGAGGCACTGTCCATGAATGAACATGGCAACGCCATCACGAGTGACTCCGGCCAGAATTCGGTCTGCCTGAGCCTGACGAGCCAGCAGATATGCACCCACACCAGCTCGCGCCAGCAGACCTTCGGATTTTTCCCCGGCTTCGACTCGACGGGTCAGATCTCCGATCGCCTGACGAACCTCAGTCAGTTGAGATCCTCCCACAGCATTTTCCAGAGTGGTCAGGTCAGACGCGGTCATCGGACCATCAGAATTCAGCAGATCCTGAATGTTGGCGACAATCACTTGTGGCACTTTTGCAATTCCTGAAAGACAAGAGAACGCCCCGGCACCCTCCCGAGCGTTCGAGGGAAAACATGCAAACCCGAAAACCTTCGGATGCGCGTTTTTTCGAAACCGAGTAGGCTAACGGAAAAACAGCCTTGACACAAATCACACTTGAGTTTTCCGGGGAATCATACCCGCACCAGGCCAATCATACGGGGCAATCTGGATTTTTGGCCAGTATCGACCGAACGGCAACCTGCGAGCGACGTTCGTCGTCGGGTGCCTCGCCTGCATTGCGCACCGGGTTTTATCGAGTGGGTACATCGCAAAGGGGAAAGACACAGATCCCGTCTGCTGTCATTCCTGCTGAAAATCGGACTTCGATCGGAGCGAATCCCGTTTGCTCAAGGTCTCGTGCGAAATGCAGACGAAACCGAATCGCCGGCGAGGAAACGAGTTACAGCAATTGACGAATCGAAGAGGAATCGGCCTTGCTGGCTCGTCGGTTTAATGTTTTCCCAGTGTTTTCTGGGCTCCCTCACGGGAAAGCGCTCGGGGCGTGGTGACGAGCTGATTGCCAGCCTTCAGGCCGCTGCTCGAGATCCTGAATTGGCCTGTGAGGGCTGGGTCAGGGCGATCATCCCATTGAGTTTGATTTCCGCCACCGCAGCCTCGTCACCGGCGATTATTCGTTTCGAAAGGGCGTCCAGGCGATCCATTTCCTTCTGCAGGCTGTCTGCCCAGGCGGCCATCTGATCCCGCGGAAGATCTTCCGGTACAGTGACCGGGGTTCCGGCAATCAGCAGAACTCTGGAAAACGGCTTTGGCAGAATCATGTCGGTCCAGCTTCCGGGGAATGACCAGAAGCGATCCGCCGTCAATGCCGTTGGAACAATGGGACGGCGCGAGCGTGACGCGATGAAGATGATGCCTTCCTTCATGGTTCGACGAGGGCCGCGAGGGCCATCGGGAGTCATCGCGAGGTGCAGTTCCGGCTGGCTGAGGATTTCGGCCACCGCCTCGGCTCCTCCGCGACTGGTGCTGCCTCGAACAGGCTGAATCCCCGAGATCAGCACGGAATCAGCCAGATAGCCGCCGTCGCGGTGCTGACTGATCAGACCTGCCAGATTCCAGGTTCGCAATGAAAAGACAGCCAGCACGATGTGATCGTGCCACATACAGAAAGTGTATCGCTGCTGGCCTTTGGGGCGCACATACGGAGTCGCTTCCGCAGCCATGCGGTGATGAGTCACTCGCACCGTCAGGAACAGCAATCGAAGTGCGGCTGTCGCGATGTACGAAAGCAGCCGATTCAACCAGCGATATCGGACCTTCATAGGCTTCCCTGCTATGAAACTTCAGTGACTCAACTGCCGCCGCGTGCCGACGCTTGCCCCCTCATCCGGCCTGTCGGCCACCTTCTCCCCGGCGGGGAGAAGGGACAATCAGCGGGGAGATCTGTTGGGGAGAAGGGGCATCTCATTGACGGAGCGTTCATTTCTTGCGCCGAATTCTAGCGCCTGAGTGAAAATCTGTTGAGACCAGATTCAAGCCTGTCGGGGCAAACCTTTAAACAGTCGACGATCCGTGCGGGGATTGAACGGGGTCCATGCTGAATCTGCGTTCAGGTCATCCTGAATTGCGCGAGTGAATTCATTGAGTCGAGCGTCGAGATTGTCAATGTGGTGCAGGGCAATGGCTTCCGGAGTCATCGGGATCGTGGGGCTGCCAAATTCCCGAGTTCCGTGGTGGCTGAGGATCATGTGCTTCAGCCGCAGGATGTCTTCCGGATCCACTGAGGCCCCTGAACGAGTCTCCACGACTTTCAGTTTTTCGTTCAGCATCTCAATGGCGATGTTGATGTGTCCCAGCAACTGACCTTCATCCGTGTAGGCCAAAGTCGGGTCCCAGCACATTTCGCGAATCTTCCCCAGATCGTGCAACAGCACTCCCAGCAGCAGCAGGTCTCGGTTGAGTGCCGGGTACAGCACGCAGATGCGATCGGCGATCTCGGACATTCCTACAACGTGTTCAATCAACCCGCCCAGATACGCATGATGGGCTTTGACTCCGGCGGGAGCGGCGCACAGGCCGTTCACGATGGCTTCGTCATCCATGAACGCACCGGCGAGAACCAGCAGCTGAGGGTTTCGAATGGAGAACAGCAGTTCTCGCAGACGTCCCAGCAGCGGCGCGGCGTTGGCCTGAGGCTGAATATGAAAGTCATCGGAATCGCAGGTGGCTTCGCCTACCTCATCGATGTGAGTGACGATCATCTGCAGGTTGCCCTGATACTGCTGCACTTTGCCACGGACTCGCACGTAGGCGCCGGCGGCAATGTGCTGCAGGCTGTCTTCCGCCACATTCCACATCAGGCCGCTGATGACCCCGGTGCGATCTCTTAACGTTGCCAGCAGATAGAGGTTGGCATTTCGATTGGCTCGCAGTTGTTTGTCAGCAAGCAGGAACACTTCATTGACGGAATCGCCGTCCTTCAGTTCCTTCACAAAGACCCGGGGCATTTCATGTCTTTCAGGCTGGTACGTCCATCGAGTCCGACATCGGAGTTCTCGTGCTGGAGGTGATTGGTCGCCAGTCTAGTCGCGAATTCACAGTCTGAACAATCGAACGCGGAACAATCGAAGACACTGGCGTTGGTTCTCATTACTCAGCACCACCGCCGACTCGCGTCCGATACTCCTGGCAAGCGGAGTGAGGTCTCAGCGAGGTTCAGGAATTAATACTGCGGTCGCGCTCTGTTTCAGGAAAGTGATTTCGGTTTGTGGTTCCGTGTTTATGCGGCGCGACCGGCGAGAGCCGGAACTACGAACCTGACTGTCCCGTGATCATCTGGCAGCCGAGGCCGAATGAGAGGGGGTTAGCGGATGCATAGTGTCCGATGTCAAAGACTTCCGCGTCAGCTCGTTTCGATTCCACGGCGCCCGTTGTCGTGCTCCTCAAGTGCACGCAACTGCACGCACCGGCAGCTTAACGGCGGCGAGCAAGATTTCCGGTGCTGCGTTCACGAATCACAGGTTCACGCTGTATGGAAATGTGACGGTCGGACAGACCACTGCTCTTGCAGTGCCTGAAATTGTGGTTGCCTGGCACTCCCGACTGCGGGGGAATGACGGAACCGGAACACCAGCGATTGAGAGAGCCCTGCGCGTTCGGCAACTTGCGCAAGGGATATCGTTGGAAAGGCCCCAATTGGGAAATCTGCCACCATTGGCGAAATCGGGGGACAGAGTGCGCTTCCGCACACAGCAGCCTGGCATTTTGCCGCATTTTCTCACATGATACGGATCCTGCCGACGCTTTGCGTTGAGACCTGCGTTGACCCTCTCGGCGCCCACCGCGTCATCATTTGAGTACTAAGCTCCATTGGAGATGTCTTTCGTGTCAATTGCTCCTGTTGGCCATCAGATTGCAGACGACGACGAACCGCTGCGTCCGTCGTTTCCCGAGGACAGCCGGATGATTGTCGACGACGACGATCCGGCTCCAGTGCGAAAGAAGGGTAAACGCCGCAGTACGACTCATCTGAAAGCGGTCCCGGAAACACTCGAACTGCGTGAAAAAGTCAAATTGGCGGCCGAAGAGTTCGCCCGAAACCTCGATCGGGCTCGCGCGTTCACTCGGAACGAGCTTGAGCTGCACGGCCGTCAGCTGCTGGACCAGATGGGACTGCCCGAAAAGTATCTGGGCTTTGCCATGGTGATGGTCGGCAATTTCTTCTGGAAGCAGCAGTTTCTGGCGATCCCGTTCAATCGCCGCATGCTGCTGTTGCCGCATTGTCTGAAACATGCCGAAGGCTGCCCGGCCGAATACACTCAGTTTGGTCTGGACTGCGAACGATGCGGGGCGTGTTCGATTGCCGATTACAAAGTTCGAGCAGAACAACTGGGGTACAAGGTTCTGGTGGCGGAAGGGTCGCCCGTTGTCCTGAAGATCATCGTCTCAGGGTACATCGATGGGATTCTGGGTGTGGCCTGCCTGAACGTGCTGGAGAAGGCCATCGACAAAGTGTTGATCGCCGGAGTGCCCTCATACGCCGTTCCGCTGCATTCGGGCGACTGCCTGAATACGACTCTGGATGAAAGCTGGGTGTGGGACGTTCTGGACAAGTACGAACCGCTGCCTGAAAAGCCCACGACCAGCTACGTGCCTCTGATGCGCGCTTCCGCTCAGATGTTCGAGGGCGACTTTGAGCGGCTGCTGCCTCGAGTTCGTACGAAGGACGAAACCCGCCGGAACAGTCCTGTGGCATTTACAGAGAACGTGGCCTACGACTGGCTGGCCGAAGGTGGCAAGCGATTCCGCCCCTTCATTACTCTGGCCGCCTGGCATGCCGGTTCGGGAAACTCGCCATTGACTACGGGCGATGCAACTCCGGAAGTGCCGGACGCAGTGGCGCGAGTTGCGATGGCCATTGAAGCGTTTCACAAAGCGTCGCTGGTTCACGACGACATTCAGGACAACGACCAGTATCGCTACGGCCGCGAGACGCTGCATCGCCAGCATGGTTCCGGACATGCGATCAACATCGGAGATTACCTGATCGGGCTGGGATATCGATTTATCCATGCGGCTCGAGAACTCAGCCCTGACGTCGCCATCGATGTATTGAACAGCATGTCGACCGCACACATTCGATTGTGTGATGGTCAGGGTGCTGAGATGGCGTTTCAGGAATCGCCGGACTGGAACCTGACACCACTGGATGCTCTGCAGATCTATTCGCTGAAGACGTCGCCGGCCTTCGAAGCGGCTCTGTATGCGGGTCTGCGGATGGCCAATCATCCTCTGGCCAAAACAGATCTGGTTCCGCAGTTCTGCCGACACGTCGGAGTCGCCTTTCAGGTGCTGAATGACCTGAAGGATTGGCGAGGTGACACGGACAACAAACTTGTGGCCGGTCAGGATGCTCTGGCCCTGCGACCAACCGTCCTGCTGGCGCTGGCACTGAAGGATGCCAATGAGCTGCAGCGGGCCGAGCTGAAGAGCCTGCTGTGTGAAGGAACAGATGGCAATCGCAACCACAACCGCATTGAACGTCTGCGGGAGATCTTTCAGGCGTGCGATGTGTTCGAAAAGGCAGAAGTGCTGGTCGAACGATCACGGGAAAAAGCCGAATCGCTGGTTGCGGAAGTGCAGGACGAACCGATCCGAGACCTGCTGCGTTACTTTGTCGAAACCGTACTCGCCCGCGAACTGTCGCCCACTCATCTCGAACAGAATCCGGACGTCTTTGTGCAGCTCGATACGCACACCAATGGGAGCCGCAGTCTGCTGCCCATCATTGGCGGATCTGTGGTGGCGGCTTCCAGTTGTTCGGCAACCGGAGTTCCGTCGCTGGGCTGAGCCGGTGGTCCAACCGGACCTGACTCACAACGGCCGATTCAGGGCCGGATCGGTTTCCGAACGCCATGCGCAATCCGGATCACTGATTGTGCAGGCCACATGTTCAACACGTGGCGTAGTGTGAGTATCCGCACATTCGAGTCTGGTTCCATTCCGAAAATTGAGCGTAGAAGATCGTTGGATTCGCTCGGCCTGCAACTTTGGTCAGAATCTGTCGATCCCTGGCATTGGAATCTCTTCCATGGAAATCGCCGAGTCTCCGGATCCGGCGGGAACAGAAAGATCATTCAGGAATGAACGCATTGGTCAACTGGCTGGATCATCGGCTGGGCGTCAAACAGCTGATGCATGAGGCCCTGTATGAACGAGTCCCCGGCGGCGCGCGATGGCGATATGTCTGGGGCAGCACTCTGGTCTTTACGTTTGTGCTGCAGGTGATCACCGGGTTCATGCTGTGGTCGGCCTACAGCCCCAGCACTCGCACGGCCTGGGAAAGCGTTTACTACATCCAGCACGAAATGTACCTGGGCTCAGTGATCCGCGGACTACATCACTATGCGGCTCAGGCCATGGTCGTCCTGATGGCCATCCATCTGGTTCAAGTGGTCATCGACGGCGCCTACAAAGTCCCTCGCGAGATGAACTTCTGGCTGGGCATGGTGTTGATGATGATTGTGCTGGGATTGTCCCTGACAGGCTACCTGCTGCCCTGGGACCAGAAGGGCTACTACGCAACGCAGGTCACCACCAACATCATGAGTGCCACTCCGGGGGTCGGTCCGGAAGTGCAACTGCTGGCTCAGGGCGGAAGCGATTACGGTCATCACACGCTGACGCGATTCTTCGCGATGCATGCCGGGATTCTTCCCACACTGCTGGTCGCATTTCTGGCGCTGCACATTTACGTGTTCCGTCGCCATGGCCTGACGGTTCACGATCCAAAGCATGCTCCGGACACGACTTTCTGGCCTGACCAGGTGCTGAAGGATGCGGTCATCTGCCTGATTGTGCTGACTGTCGTCCTGCTGCTGGCGCTGTTTCGACCACCAGAACTGAGTGCTCCGGCAGATCCCGCGGTCAAGTTTGATGCAGCACGACCCGAGTGGTACTTCCTGTTCCTTTTCCGCTTCCTGCGATTCCATGCGGTCGAATCCCTGGGGCTGACCTTCGGGGCCATTATCGTCCCCGGTGTCATCATGGGAATCATCGCCGCGATGCCGCTCACGGAAAAACTGCTGGGCAAGACCGGGCACTTTCTCAACAAAGCGTTCATCTGGCTGCTGGCCGCTGGTGTTGCGGCACTGACCATGATGGCCTTTTACGAAGACGCCAACGATCGCGGACACCAGGCCGCACTCGCGGAATCGCATCGCGACGCCAGTCGAGCGATCGAACTGGCGGCAGGGCCCGACAAGATTCCCGTCGACGGTGCCGTCTCACTGCTGCGGCGAGATCCATTCACACAGGGACCGCGCCTGTTCGCTCAGCACTGTGCCAGTTGTCATCGCTACAACGGACACGATGGTCGTGGCAGCCTGGTCATGGATTCGGCGAAAGACAATCTGACGGAAGTCATCGCCGGGCCAACCGCCGCCGATCTGGGGAACTTTGGTAAACGTGACTGGATGATGGCCATCGTCACTGATTACTCGAATCACTTTGCGTGGCTGAAGAATGCTCGCTGGTTCACCGAAGCGCAGGCGAAATCGGCAGCTGGAGAATCTGTCGACTACATCAATCCGGACGGCTCAGAAATGGCCGACTGGACCTCGGGATATGCCGACTCTCTGAAAGCACCGGAGAACGCTGAAAACGTGAAAGCGCTGGTTGAGTTTCTGGCGGCCGAAGCAGGACACAAGGGCAGCGAGTTTGATGCAAAACTCGTCGAAGCCGGCCGGAAACTGGCGTTGGAAGGCAACTGGGAAGGCGAACTGAATGGCACCTCGTGCGCTCAGTGCCATGACACCATCGGCCAGCCATTCCAGGCCGACGACACATCGGCGAACGGTTATCCATCCATGGCACAATATGGTTCGGTGGCCTGGCTGAAGGATTTCATTCGCAATCCCGGTGCGGCTCGGCATTATGGCAGCAAGAATCAGATGCCGTCCTCGACGCCTGAACGACTTTCTGACACGGAACTGGACCTGCTGGTACGCTGGATGACCGCAGACTATCCGCAATCTGCCGTTACAGACTATGCGAGTCAGTTGGACGCCGTAAACGCTGCCATGAAGACGGCCGCTCCGACTCCCGAACCCGTTCAGACGCCGGAAGCAGCAGCGAAACAGGAAGAAACCCCGGCTCCGAACGAATAGGACACTGTCAGAGATTCAAACTTCGGCAACTCGTCATTGCCGCCTGCCCGGGAACGTCGAAACGCGAAAACGAGATTGACAGAGCACTCCTTCGAAGTATTCCGTGTGACCAACGTCTGGCAGGAGCCAATCCATGAAACGAGTCGACTTCATCAGTCCCGCAGCTCGGCTTGAGGACGCATTGCGGCAACTGGAAGCATCGTGGGCGGCAACCAGGCAGCACTGGAATGATCCTGTCAGTCAGAAGGTCGAAGATGACTTTCTGGTTCCGCTGCACGGCCAGATTCGAAGTCTGGTCGACGGCATTGGTAACCTGGCTCAGGTCATGCGCAAGGCAGAACTGGAATGCCTTCATCCTCGCGAACGAAGTGCTCCGCTGTAATCAGCCGAAATGCGTCAGCGTCCTGTCTGAAAACGCTTCGCTTGATTGCCAGCTCAGTTTCCCGCTTTCAGTGCATTCAGTACATCGCGTTCGGGCATGGCTTTGTAGAACGGATCGAGTGGATAGCAGCCGGAAACCAGCCCATTTCTGGGAGCCGTCGTGCAGTCGCTGAAGGTGCGGCAGATCTTTTTGCGAGCCATCTCGCGACCCGACATGACATCGGCTGGTAGTTCCGGGTAAGACAGCACCATCCGACCCAGTCCAATGGAATCTGCCATTCCCTGCCGAATGATCGCCTGACCGACATGCGGCAACCATTCCTGCAGATATGAGTATCCCGAGCCGACGACGATCAACCCGGGAACTCGGCGTTTCAGTTCGGCGGTGGCTGTAATCTGCCGAACCACTCCGACCAGGGGATCTTCCGGCGGCTGATATCCATCACTGGGCGGAAAAAGAGCCGGACGCTGAATATGTGGGTTGTAGTATGGACTTCCCGCAGTGGAGCACACGAGGTCAATCTTCAAGTGCTTCAGCAATTCCAGAAACTGCTGGGGTTCGTCGTAGTCAATTCCCAGGCCTGTCCCATCGCCGCCAAATGCATATCGATAGGAACTGCCAGCGGCCGGTACACCTGTCCGTGACGCGGACGGTCCCGGCTGGAACGGCACAAAATCAAACACGCTGATTCGAACACCAATCCCCAGTCCGGGCACCTCGGCACGGATTCCGGCTGCGATGTCCCTCAGAAAGCGAGTTCGGTTTTCGAAGCTGCCGCCAAACTCTCCTTCGCGATCGTAACCTGACAGCAACTCGTGACCCAGATAACCGTGACAGTGCTTGATATCCGCCCATGTGTAGCCGGCCCGAGCGGCCAGTTTGGCGGCGACTACAAAATCCTCGATCAGACGTTTCAAGTCATCGTCCGACAACAGGGCTTCATCACCTGAAATACCAAACTTCGGATCCAGCAGCGGATGGCGATAGGCTATCTGAGGCTCGAGCCGCTTCTTGTCGTTCGGCCGAGCAAATCGGCCGGAATGAGTGAGCTGAAGGCCGATCAGCAGTCCATCCGTGGATCCAAACGAATCGACATGCGCCTGTTCCAGAATTGTGCGTAGTTCGATTAAGTCCGGCAGAGTTCTCTCGTTGATCATCAACTGATTGGGATTGGCTCGGCCATCAGGTCGGACGGCCACCGCTTCGCCTCCCCAGATCAGCCTGGCTCCGCTGAGTCCAAAGTTCTTCCAGCGACGTCGTGTCAGATCCGTGGGACGGCCATCCGTAGTGCCGTCCCAGCCTTCCATTGGCAGAATGCACCAGCGATTACCAATCGGGCCACATGCAGAATTCAGCGGTTGCGCCAAAGGATTGTTTGACTGCAGATCAATGGATTCATCAAACGGCAGATCGAGGTTCAGTTCCTGCAGGCGACTTCTGAACTGATCGGCCGTTTTGAACGTGGAGATTCGTGGGTACGACATGCTTCAGCCCTCGCCTTCGCTTAGTGCCGAGCCATTGTCCTGAGCGACTCGCAGGTCTTCGTCATCCGGAATGCCCACGTACGGCAGGTGTCGGAATTCGTCGTTGTAATCAAGCCCGTACCCCACCACGAATTCGTCGGGAATTCGAAAGCAGTAATAGTCGGGCGTCAGCTCCACGATCCGGCGTTCTGTCTTCCAGAGAAGGACGGCCGATCGAATGCTGGCCGGGGCAAAACCCTGCACGGCTTCCACCAGTCCCACGATGGTTTTGCCCGTATCAAAGATGTCGTCAAGGATGACCACGTGGCGGCCTTTGAGATCCGGAACCAGGCTGGCGTTGACCGAAAGCTGGCCCGGGCTTGTTCGAGTTCCTCCGTAGCTGGACGCAGAAATCAGTGCGACTCGCAGCGGAATCTGCATCGCTCGAATCAAATCGGCCAGCAGCACCACACTTCCCGTTAACACTCCCAAAATCGTCAGCGGCCTGCCGTCGTATTCCTGCGACAATTTCACGCCCAGCTCTTTCACTCGGTCGCGGATCTCGGGTTCACTGATCAGAATTCGCATGTGATACGATCCCGGACGGGATGAGTTGATGGTTGCAGGGCGTGCGGCGGATTGATTCGCTGGCAGTACTTTCTTTGTTTAACCCGTGGCCGAAGGCCAGGTTGATTTCTCGGCCTGGCCTTCGGCCACGGGTTAAACAGTGCAGTCACTGAGACATTCCATCGGTCTGAAGCAATCCCCAGGCGGGCGAGAGTCTATCGATCTGGCAGGCGACAGGAAAGAACACGCGCGTGACGACGGAGAATGATTTTGTTCGGCAGTTGAAGCAGCGATTTCCGGTGCTGCCACCTGTGGAAATCGGCATTGGAGACGACGGCGCTGTTCTGGCAGCAAGCGGTTCACGGACCGTTGTCGTAACCGACATGCTTCTGGACGGTGTGCACTTCGACCTGCAGAAGACTTCTGCTCGGCTGGCTGGCCGCAAAGCCATCGCGGTGAATCTGAGTGATCTGGCGGCGATGGGCTGCCGCCCGACTGCTGCGTTCGTTTCCATTGCGGTTCCTCGAAACCTGCCGGACGCATCATCATTTCTGCAACAGCTCTACGACGGCATCGAGGAATTGACAGCGCGATATTCCATCACTCTGGCCGGCGGTGACACCAATTCGTGGCCGCATCCGCTGGCGATCAACGTGTGTCTCACGGGGGCTCCATTTGGGACAGCGCCGATTCTGCGATCAAACGCACGGCCGGGAGATGTGCTGTTCGTCTCCGGACCACTCGGTGGCAGCCTGCACAGCGGCCGGCATCTGACGTTTGAACCCGCGTTGCGGCTATCGGAATGGTTGTGCGTGCATTCGGACGGTCATGCCCTGATGGATCTGTCAGACGGATTGTCGACTGATCTGGCCAGAATGATGGAGGCGAGTGGAACAGCCGCGATTGTGGACGCTGCGAAAATCCCGATTCACAGTGATGTGGATGCCTCCTGGTCGCAGGATCGACGGCTGGCGGCTGCCCTGGGGGATGGAGAAGACTTCGAGCTGCTGTTCTGCGTTGATCCGGCGGAAGCGGCACAGTTGCCGCATCGTGCGGCCGAAGCCGGATTCAGACTGTATCCGGTTGGAGAAGTTCTGGCTGGAGCTGGCTGCCAGATCAGACATCCTGACGGAAGCATTCAGCCTCTGTCCAATCGTGGCTGGCAGCACGCGATGTGATTCATGGGGGATGAGTGATGAAGTCCTCTGGTCCGATCAGGATCGCAACGTAACGTTTAGTGGGAAGCATTTTCTGCCTGAATTGACGCGAGAACCCTTCGGTTTCGGCAGTGAAAATGCATTGATTTCAACGAAGCATGGACTGGTTTCATTCCCGGAAATGGACGTTGCCGAAATTGCTGGTTTCTGTTACACCCCGGTTCTCTCTCAGTGCAATCTCTGCCAGTCAAAGACGGCTTTAGCCGGCGTCGTTCGGCCGTTGACGTCATTCACTGCAGCAGGGTTGCTTCCTCGTTTCGGCATGAGGCCGATAGGTGTGGCCACGGAGTCGGCGGTGAGCGCAAAGAAAAGACACAGCCTGCGAGTTCTGTTCGTTGATGACGAGAACTCAATTGCCGAGCTGATGCGGTCGGAACTGCCTCGAATGGGGCACAATGCGACCATTCGTCAGTCGCCGGGTGCGGCGATTGAAGCCATTCAGAAGAACGTCTTTGACGCGGCCATTATTGACCTGCGAATGCCCGGCGGCAGTGGCTGGGATGTCATCGACTATCTGCGAGAAAATTCTCCGGAAACCGTCTGTGTCATCAGCACGGGTCATGGTGACCGCGACGATGCGATTCGCGCGATTCGCATGGGAGCCTACGACTTTCTTCCCAAACCGGTGTCTCTGTTTGAAATCGCCAATGTGCTGGATCGCATCGGCGAAAAGAAGGCACTTGAGCACAAAACGGTGGCCCTGGAAGGCCGGCTGCAGCGCGCGGAAGGGCGATCGGATCTGATCGGCAACTCGGCGCCGATGATGCGAGTTCACAAGCTGATTGCCAAGATTGCCCCGACCGATTCCGCCGTGCTGATTCTGGGTGAAACCGGCACTGGCAAAGAGATGGTCGCGCGACGAATTCACGAACAAAGCGATCGACACGATGCTCCGTTCGTCGCCGTGAATTGCGGCGCTATCCCGGAGAACCTGGTCGAAAGCGAATTCTTTGGCCATCGCAAAGGCTCATTCACCGGAGCCGATTCCAATCGCGCCGGGCTGTTTGAAGTGGCCAACGGAGGAACGCTGTTCCTTGATGAATTGGGGGAACTCGACAAATCCATGCAGGTCAAACTGCTTCGGTTTCTGGAGTCCGGCGAAGTTCGTCGAGTCGGTGACAACGAACCGTTCCATGTGGACGTGCGGATTGTCTGCGCGACCAATCGCGAACTGCAGCAGATGGTTGCAGATGGCTCCTTCCGGGAAGACCTGTTCTTTCGAGTCAACACGTTTGAGATCTACCTGCCACCGCTGCGGGAACGTCTGGACGACATTCCAAGCCTGGCACTGCACCTGATCGCTCGCCATCTGAAACGAGAATCCATCCCTGCCGAAATGTTGCCGCCAGAGACCATTCAGGTGCTGAAGTCGCATCATTGGTCAGGCAATGTCCGTGAACTGGCGAACGTGCTGGAACATGCCGTCATTCTTTCGGACGGTCGCACCATTCAGCCCGAAGATCTGCCGCGAAGTCTGCATCGTAACTCGCTGTCGACACATGCTGCGATCTCATCACCCGCAGCTGCAAAATCCAACGTCACTCAGGAGGGCACACTTGCTTTGACAAGTGATTCGGGCGAACCCAAAACGCTGAGGGAAATGGAAGAAGAGATGATTCTGCGAGTTCTCGACAAGCATGCCGGCGACAAGCCCCGTGCTGCGAAGGAACTGGGGATCGCTCTGAAAACTCTGTACAACCGCCTCAGCCAGATGGCCCCACAACGACACGCCGGCTGATCCGCACTGAGCCAAAAGGGGACATTCTACTTTTTTAGATAAAGTAGAATGTCCCCTTTTTTTGCGCTCAAACTTTTGTGGTTGTGGGTTGCAACACGGATGAGATTCGGGAAAACACGGGCAGACGCAGCGTCGTAAATAGCCTTTTCCCACAGCACAGGGGGATTTGTGAAGCAAACCGTCAGTTGGATTGTTCCTGCCTGCCGGGATCGGCTTCTTCAAAAGACTGCCGATCGCATTCTCGCAGGGTTGTATGCCGGTTGGATGGCCTTTGTGCTGGGGATGCTGCTGTCCAGTTCCGCCTCTGGTCAACAGACGCCGGAGGCTGCTGCTGTGACTCAGGAAACCGTGACATCAGAGACGGCATCGACGGCCGGCGGGATTAAGGCGACGCTGGGCCCGGGCGGTGTCAAGCGGTATCTGGCCGGACGGTGGGGGCTGGTGTCCGGACTGGTCCGCAATTTTGGAGATCGTGCTGACAGCATGCTGATGGTGGTGACTCCGGAAGGTGGCACGGGGCTTCAGTATGCTCGGCTGATCGAAATCCCTGCAGGCATGGCTTTTGAAACCAACTGGCCCATTCGTCTGAATGATGGTGCAGCCGGGAGCAGTGTGAATTTTGAGTACCTGGAGTATCCTGGCGGAGCAGAAGACGGAGTGATCCGCCACAAGGATTTTGACAAGCAGATTCCGTCGTTCTATGGGATGACTCGTCCCGGCCCGCAGGGATTGACAGTCTGGATTCCTCAGTCCGGGCGAGTGTCCAATGAGTCCGCAGTTTCGCATCTCGTCCGGGCCATGCGAGTTACCAAAACGAACGACATGATGGTCAGTATGATGTTGTCGACTGACTTCAGTGAACATCGTGAAGCGTTGGACGCGGTCGATCAGGTGGCCGTCGCGGATTCAAGTCTGACCGAATATCCTCTGGCGTGCAGCGCGCTTCGGAACTGGGTCCGCCGGGGCGGCCGCCTGATGCTGGCTTTGGATCAGTGTGGGAATGATGTCGCAAGGGCACTGCTGGGCGAAACCATGTCGATGACCGTTGTGGGGAAAACCACGACGAATACCGTTCGACTGGACCTGAATCCGGACTATCCCGGCAACCAATATCCGGTTCGATACATTGAACGCACGTTCGATGAACCGATCGGTTACCTGCGAGTCATCCCGGATAACGGGGAAGTCATCTGGAGCATTGACGGCTGGCCGGTCGCCATGCGGATCGGTATGGGAGCCGGGGCGGTGCTGGTGACCACGGTTTCTCCCGAGGTATTTCTGCTGGCACAGACCACAGATGGGACGACACCGCCCTATGGTCTGGTGGATTCGTGTCGCCGGATGATGGATACCCTGTTTACGCCCAGAAGCCAGCAACTGATCACGGAAGACACCGCATCACAGCAGGCCGCCGCGATGATTGGTTACGAGATTCCATCCCGAACTGTCGCATCGGTCATCCTGACTCTGTTTCCAGTACTGCTGGCCACCGGTGCGTGGTACCTTGGCAGACAATCCCACGGCGAACGACTGATCTGGGTGCTGCCAGCGCTGGCCGTGGCCGGGGCGTTGCCCGCGGTTGCTCTGGGATTTCGGTCTCGTTCCGTAGCTCCTCAGACTGTCGTGGAATCTTCCGTGGTGTATTCCACAGACAGTGCCTCGGACTATGTGATTGACGGCTATGCCACGTTGTATTCCCCGAGTCAGACGAATCTGGAAATCTCCACATCCCGCAGTGTGCTGACCGAATTGCGAGGGGATTCCACGAATCGTGACTATCGAAGACTCCTGTGGACATCGCCACAGGAAAATGCATGGTCGAACCTGGAAGTCAACACCGGACTGAGAACCTTTCCAGTCCGGGCGGAAGTCGATCTGCAGGGAACGCTGTCCGCTGAAGCAACCTTCAACGAGAACGGGTTGATCGGACGGCTGCAGGTGGGGGACATGTCGATGCCGGAGGAACTGCTGCTGGCCACCATGCATGCTGATCGCATGGCGCTCAGCATCCAGCCGGATGGGACGTTTTCCGGATCGAATCCGAATCTGCTGGCGTCCGAACAGTTCAGCACTTCCTCCATTGTGTCTGAGCAGCAGACGATTCGTTCCAGAACTCTTGCTGAGTTGTTTCAGGCCACAGACCGATACGAGCCATTTCCTCAGGAGCCCGTCGCGATGTTCTGGACATCGCCGGAGCACCCCTGTTTTCAGCTGGCCACGTCAGACACTCGGCAGGTTGGTGAGATGCTGATGATCCAGCCAATTCGACTGATCCCGCCAGAGCTGGAGACACCGGTGACCATTCCCGGTCCTTTGCTGTCGTTTCGGGCGGTCGTCACCAGCGATGGAAGTTACAGCACGGTGTTTGACAATTCGCATCGTCGCTGGATGCCAAGCGAGTCGGCTGTCAATACTCGACTGCAGTTCAGAATTCCGCAGGTGTGTCAGCCGTTTGATCCGGAATCCGGAACTCTGAGAATTCTGATCCGCGCTGCGTCTCGTGCGGTTGAGGTGCTGGCGGGACCGGAAGACGGTCTGCAGTCCGTGGCTCGATTCGACAGTCCCCTGGGAACGAAGGAAGTCGCCATTTCCGGAGACTTGATTCGTGAAACGGCTCGAGGTGGAACTGTCATCGTGCAGATCAATGTCAGTGGCCTGGATGCTTCCATGACGGAATCCATGACGGGCGAGCAGGATGACAGCTGGCAGATCGAACAGCTTTCTCTGTCGCTGAAGGGGCAGCGAATGCCGTGAATCCTTCGCCAGCCAATTCGCCCAGTGACTGTTGACCGCCTACCCGGCCGCCTGCAATTCCTCCGATGTCGTCTGCTCATTCGATTTCAATGAACGTTTTGCTTTAACTTCCGCTGTGAGTCCTGACTGATGCCGCCAACGAATCCTGTGGTTGAAATCCATGAGCTTTCCAAGCACTACGGAGAATTCATTGCTCTGGATAAGCTGTCGCTCACACTCAGTCGTGGCAGCATTCTGGGATTCATCGGGCCCAACGGTGCCGGAAAGACGACAACCATCCGCATTCTGGTGGGCTTGTCACGACCGACGTCGGGTTCCGCGAAGATTGCGGGCGCGGACTGTGTTCGGGATATCTCCAGAGTGCGACGACTGGTCGGGTACATGCCGGACAAGTTTGGTTCGTACGACAACATGCGGGTGCGGGAGTATCTGGACTTCTTCGGTGCAGCATTCGGCATCCCTCGAGGTGTCCGGCAGAAACGAATCGGCGAAGTTCTGGACCTGACCAATGGAACGTGGATGCAGGATCGCTATGTCGAAAGCCTGAGTCACGGGATGCAGCAGCGAGTCGGGATTGCTCGAACGCTGCTGCACAATCCTGAGGTACTGATTCTGGATGAACCAGCAAACGGACTGGATCCCGAAGCCCGCATTGAAATGCGATCCATCCTGCTGCGACTGGCGGCGGAAGGGCGGACACTGATTGTCACCAGCCACATTCTTCCGGAACTGTCCAGAATCTGCGATCAGGTGGCGATTGTCGCCGGAGGCAAGCTGCGAGCGATGGGAACGCTGCAAGAGGTCACTCGGGAACTGTCGCAGCGTCGAACCATGGAGATTCAACTGCTGAATTCTGAGGGCATTCAGGACGCGGCTGGCCGTATGCGGCAGTTTCTGGAACCGGAAGCCGAAATCGACGTGTCTGTGACGGAATCCATCATTCGCTGCCGCACAGCGGCTCGAGATGAAACGTTGTCCGAATTGCTGGTGCTGCTGGTGAAGGCCGGTGACAGGGTGGCTCAGTTTCGTGAAGTGGCCGGGGATCTTGAAGAAGCGTTTGTATCGGCCGCTCGTGTGGCTGAAGCCGAACGCAGCAGTCAGGCTCCCATGGTTGGCCGCAGCCGCTCCGAGGTGCTGCAATGAGTGGCTGCCTTGTCATCATTGAACGTGAACTTCTGGCGCTGCTGCGCAGTGCAAGGACACAGCTCATCTTTCTGGCTGTGGCAATTGCGTTCGCGATCATCGTGTTTCTGAAATGGCCAACGAGTGGCATTGTGGATCTGGACGGGCGGAAGGGACGCGAGTTGTTTCAGTGGCTGACGTATGCGATGTTCACGGCCGCCATTCTGATCGTGCCCGTGTTTCCTGCCACATCGCTGGTGATGGAGGTCCGTCGGCGAACTCTGGAACTGCTGCTGAATTCACCGCTGAGTCGCACGTCCATTTTCTTCGGCAAAGTGCTGGCAATGCTGGGACTGGTCGTGCTGCTGTTGTTTTCGACGGTCCCGGCAGTGGCCTGCAATCTGATGATGGGCGGGCTGTCACTGACGAACGATGTGCTGCGGATGTATGCCTTTCTGACACTCGTCTGTGCCGAATTGATTGTGATCGGACTGCTGGTGGGAACATTCTGCCGCAGCTCAGAATCCGCCCTGCGCTGGAGCTACGGGGTGACGTTTTCGCTGGTGGTTGTACCGTGGGTCCCGGATGCGCTGTTCCCGGGCGGCACCAGCCCGATTGCTGTGGCGATGCAGTGGTTGAAAGTGATTTCGCCGATTCCGGCATTGATGCAGATGCTGAATCAAAGTTCCGTGGGCGGGGCAGGAATCATCGAGCAGCGAGATTTTGTGATCTTGTATATCGCGTTTGCCGTGCTGTTCATCCTGACTGGCAGTCTCGTTTGTATCCAGCGGCTCAGTCATTCACTGCTGGATCGATCACGATCGCAGGGGTTCATCACGGATGACCAGTCACAATGGATTCGTGCCAGTCGGCGAGTTCTGTTTCTGGTGGATCCGCAGAGGCGTTCATCAGGGATCCCGGCATTCCTGAATCCCGTAATGGTCAAGGAGTTTCAGTGTCGTCAGTTCGGCCGCATGCACTGGCTGCTGCGACTGGTGGCGGCCTGCGCGGTTTTGTCACTGCTGCTGACACTGGCATCTGCTCGGGGAACAGAATCCCGCGGGGTCGAATACACGGGGGCATTGATCATTGTGCTGCAGGTCGGATTGATTGTCCTGCTGACGCCCGGACTGGCTTCCGCCATGATCGCCGGAGAAATGGAAGGCGGCAGCTGGAACCTGCTGCGTGTCACGCCACTGAGTGCAACTCGGATTCTCAGCGGAAAGCTCATCAGCGTGATTATCACGCTGGCGCTGTTGCTGTGTGCCACGCTGCCGGGCTACGCAGTGATCATGCTGATTAAGCCCACACTGCAACAACAGGTTGCGCAGGTGATAATCTGTCTGGTTCTGGCCGCCGTGATTTCGATGCTGATCAGTGCGACGGTCAGCAGTTTCTTCCGAACCTCGGCGGTGGCAACGACCGTCTCGTATGCCATCCTGATTCTGCTGTTCGGCGGGACCATGCTGATCTGGATGAATCGTGAAGCACCCTTTGGATATGAATTTGTCCAGAACGCGCTGCGATTGAATCCTATGGCAGCGGCTCTGAACGCGATGCAGACAGAAGGGTTCAAGTCCTATGATCTGATCCCGTCTGCATGGATGATTTCTGCAGGCATCAGCGGAGTTCTGCTGATCATTCTGTATGTTCGACTGTATCGACTGACTCGGCCCGATTAGCGTTGTTGACAGTGCTTTGAAAGCAGCGAACCGAGCCCGAAGCAGATCACGTCAGGCTCGGCTCGTTCATTACTGCCGTTGAACAATCCCGTTGTGCAAATGCACTGCCGTGGGACTGTCCTGTCAGATCAGGGCTTTACAGAGCCCGGGCGTGATTTCACTGAGCCTGATCCTCTGGCGGTTCCGGAGGTGCGGCATCTTCTTCAGCGGGACGTTCTCCACGCGGAGGACCATCGCCAGGTCGTCCTTCCGCTGGTCGGCCGCCTTCCGGACGCCGATCACCTTCTGGTCGTCGGCCGCCGTCGCGACCTCGGTCTCCGTCCGGTCTGCGGTCTCCTTCCGGTCCTGGAGGCCGGCCGGGTCGATTGGCCATTTCGGTGGCGAAGCGAATGAGTTCTTCACGACTGAGTTTGCCATCCTTGTCGTCATCAAACCGCATGGCATCTTCGACAATGCGTTCCGGGTTCGGTGGGCCCATCGGACCACGACCAGGTCCTTCGGGACCTTCCGGTCGGCGACCATCACGATTTTCACGATCACCGGGGCCACGTTCGCCGGGGCCATCCGGGCGGCGGTCTTCACGGCCGCGTGGAGGCCGACCGTCGCGGTTTCGCGGTTCACGTCCTTCTCCATCGCGAGGGCGTCGTGCATCCGGAGGTCCATCTTCTCCGGGAGGCCTGTCACCACGTGGTGGTCCATCAAATCGACCTTCACGACCCGGACCTCGTGGTGGCCCTTCGGGCCGCGGTGGACGGATCTCGTCGTCGCTGAGTCTCCCGTCATTGTTCCTGTCCAGAGTCTTCAACGCGGTCACCGCGTTGTTGATTTCTTCTTCCGACAATTCGCGATTGCCATCCTTGTCGAGTGCCATCATCACAGGATTCGGTGGCGGCATGGGGCCATCCGGCCGCCCGCCTTCCGGAGGCGGTCCATCCGGACGTGCGTCGCGAGGAGGCTGAGCGAGGGCAGAGAAACTGACTGCTGCTGTCAGCAGAGCCAGAACGGAACTGGTCAGCAGAAACTTCTTCATGACATGACTTTCCTGAGAAACAGGTGGGAACGAAACTATTGAATCACGCATGACCTCGATTGGTCAGCGAGCTTTCCGGACGTGAAGTCTCTTGTGAATTGCCTCAAGACAGATGTCACGCCTCATGATGGTGCCTTACCACTCAGGGCGATCGATTGCTCACGATTTGCAATGGGAAGCCGCACGGTGAAAGTCGTGCCTTTGCCAGGCACCGAATCGCAGGCGATCGTTCCTTCATGCGCTTCCACAAGACTCTTGCAGATGGCCAGACCTAATCCGCTTCCGCCATGCTTGCGAGATCGCCCTGTGTCGATGCGATAGAAGCGTTCAAACAGAAATGGTCGATGCTCGGCAGCAATTCCACATCCGGTGTCTGTGACGCTGAACACCGCCTGATGATTTTCGATTCGCAGAACAACGGAGATTTTTGAACTCGGCGAGGAAGCCTGAATGGCGTTGTCGATGAAGTTCAACGGAACCTGAATCAGGAATCGCGCATCTCCGGAAACGGACACCGATTCTTCCGGTATCTCGCATTCCAGGTCGACTCCAGCAGATTCCGCGTTTGTCTGCAGTTCCGCAGTCGCTGATGCCACGACATCCCGCAGATCGATGACAGAGGTTCGCAGTTCGAGCCGTTCTGCGTCGGCTCGTGCCAGCAGCAACAGTCCGTCAATGAGTGTCCTCATGCGATCTGACGCCTTCAGACACATCTCCAGAGTCTGCTGATAGGCCTCGGGACTGCGAGGTCGGGAAAGAGCCAGCTCCATCTGAGACTGAATCACGGCAAGAGGCGTTCGCAGTTCATGGGAAGCATCGGCAGTGAATTGAGTCAGGCGGCTGAATGACTGTTCCAGCCTTGCGAAAGTGCTGTTCAGGACGGCAGCCAGCGGAACGAGTTCGCGATCCAGTTCAGCAACAGGAATGCGGGCCTGAAGCTGAGTGGCAGAGATCTGTGCTGCCGTATCAGAAATTCTCTGCAGAGGTGTCAGGATCTGCCCGGAAATCCACCATCCGCCTGCCAGCCCCACGATCATTGTTCCGGAGGCAATCAGCACAATTCGAGTTCCGAAGCGATTCAGGTCAGCCTGATCATTATCCAGTGATCGCGTTACGCGGATCAACGTGCCCTGAGGCCCACGTTTGGACACACTGACAGTGTTGTCGACAAACTCCACAACCGGCGCGGGGCCGATGACTCGCCCGGGATCAATGCTGTGTGCAAGCTCCAGTGAATCTGCACTTTGTGTCAGAATCGAACCGTCTCGTCGCAGCACAGTGAATTCCATCCGGTCGACTCGCCGTCGAACCGCCATGCGACCAGACGGCTCGTCAGTCCCCGGCGGTCGAATCGCATCAATGCGACCTTCGGCATCTCGTATGCGTTCCGGCGACATGGGTCCCCCATCGAGTGGTGGTCGCATGTCTGGGGAGTTCTGATCGTCGCGAACACGTCGGTCACGATCCCCTGGGACCGGGTTTCTGCGTTCAGGATCCTGTGGACGTCGAGGAAACGGGCCCTCATCGCGTGGCCTTCCTGGTCGTGAAGGATCGCCGTCAGGAGGTCCGACCAGCATCCACGGTGGCAGTGCCCCGACGTCTTCCGGGGGTCGACGCGGGTCCGGCGGCAGATTGCCGGATCGGCCGACATCTCGTCTGTCGCCAGGTCGATCGATCTCACCAGGACGCAGATTTTTCAGACTGACGTCCAGGTATTCGGCCGTGGCAATCGCCTGCAGTGCCGCACGATCGTGAATATCACGATCAGCTCGCCAATACACGAGTGCTCCGAAGATCAGGATTGAGACGATGTAGACGCTACCATACCACCCCAGCAGTCTGCGTCGAATGGATCGACCGGAACTCACTCCGCCACCTATGCGCGAACTAAACAGACTGACTGCGGGAACGCACGATGGCGCCGCGGAGGCAGTCGAATCTGCCACTGTTCCTGCGCGAATGGAGCTGTCGCTGTTCGTGGATTCAGTCATGGAGAATGTACCCCTGACCGCGTCGTGTGGTAATGAAGTCCTTGCCCAGTTTGCGACGCAAATTGGACACATGGACATCAACCAGGTTGGAGAGTGTGTCTTCCGTCTCGTCAAACAGGTGTTCGTAGATCTGTGTTCGAGTCACCACTTCTCCGCGATGTCGAGCCAGCAGTTCCAGCAGCGAAAACTCACGCGGGGTCAGGAACAGCATTTCCGAATTGCGCCAGACGGTTTTTGACTTTGTGTTCACCGTCAGTTCGCCAATCAGAATCTCGGATGATGCAAGACCGGCAGACCGGCGGATGATGGCCCGCAGCCGTGCTTTCAGTTCCGCAAGATGAAACGGTTTGGGCAGATAATCGTCGGCTCCGCCGTCCAGTCCGCGCACTCGATCATGAACGCCGTCCCGTGCGGTCAGAAGCAGAACAGGTGTCTTGTGTGTTTTTCGCAGTCGCTCAAGCACTTCCCATCCGGTCAGCCGCGGCATCAGCAGATCCAGAACGATTGCGTCGTATTCCCAACTGGTGGCTTTAAACAGTCCTTCTTCTCCGTCGGGGGCTTCGTCCACTGCGTAACCGTCCTCGCGCAGCGCCTGAGCGACGGTTGACAGCAGATCGGGTTCATCTTCCACGACAAGAACTCGCATGACCTTCACTTCTGCACGAAGAAATTCCTGACAAAATGCGGTTCACCGCCCCTGACGACTGCGACTCAGCCCGGCACACCTGTTAACCAGAAGCAGGCGACCGGTTGAACGATCGTCACGGCATAATCGTAGCGATACCAACCTTAAGACACCGTGAAGACAATCCGATTTTCGGAGTCCACCATGATCATCGATGCTCATCAGCACTTCTGGCGGCTGGATCTGCCTTTTGACTTCGACTGGCTTCGTGAGCCGCAGCATGCGGCAATTTGCCGCGATTTTCTGCCCGCGGATCTGGAGATCCATCTTCAGAATACCGGAGTGCAAAAGACGATCTTTGTTCAGACTCAGCACAATCTGGAAGAGACTCGATGGGCGCTGAACCTGGCTACGATGCATGACTTCATCGCTGGCGTTGTCGGATGGGTCGATCTCGCTTCGGAGGCGTGTGAAGACCAGTTGCAGGAATTCCTGCAGCATCCCCGGTTCGTCGGTGTCCGGCACATCACTCAGGGAGAACCGGATGAGAACTTCATTGTTCGTCCCGAGGTTATCCGAGGCCTGAAGATTCTGGAAAAGCATCAGGTGCCGTTTGATCTGCTGTTCTTTACACAGCATCTCAAACATGCCACGACTCTGGCCGGGATGCTGCCGAATCTTCCCATGGTGATCGATCATCTTTCGAAGCCAAAAATCCGCGAAGGAATCCTTTCCGAATGGCAGCAGGACCTGCGACAGGCGGCTCGATTTTCGAACATGTACTGCAAGCTGAGCGGGATGGTGACGGAAGCCGACTGGAGTCGCTGGAAACCAGCCGATCTGAAACCTTATGTGGAGACCGCTCTGGAAGCCTTCGGCCCGGAACGCTGTATGTTCGGATCAGACTGGCCTGTCTGTGAGCTGGCGGCGTCCTACGAACAGGTCATTGCAGCCCTGAAGGAAATTGTCGGCCCGTTGTCCGAATCGGAACAATGCATGCTTTTTGAGGAAACGGCCTGCCGCTTTTATGGTCTGAATCAGAAAGGCTCCGACTTAACGCTGCTGGA
>Ga0209573_1001072_pt1 | contig 46212 bp, 26 predicted proteins | sample TNRBio252014_DNA_FD_185870 | JGI IMG/M metagenome (GOLD analysis project Ga0209573, IMG submission 185870) | Wastewater treatment Type I Accumulibacter community from EBPR Bioreactor in Madison, WI, USA - TNR Reactor_6/25/2014_ DNA (SPAdes)... | ecosystem: Engineered > Bioreactor > EBPR >... | reverse complement strand
AGCGCCGCGGCGATCTTGGTCTGGGTGTTCATCGTGGGGCGACGCTCCGAACTCACGACCGAGGGATCTCGCACGAGTCCCAACTCCGGCGACACGGACAGGATGCCCGGCCGCCGTCTCCGGCCATTGGCCCAGTAAACAGCCGCAATCGCTAAGATTTCGTGAGAATGTGCTGCAACTCCGGCAGCCGGACGCCCGACCGGCCGAAGGGCCTCGATCAATCGCGGAGGATTTCCGCCATGTTCAGGAGACCCAGCGGAGGGAACGAGTCGACGCGCCGCGCGGTATCGGCGCGGATCACGTAGGTGAACCGCTTCAGCGTCTCGAACGGAATATCCTGCGGTCGAATTCCTCGCACCAGGATCTGCTCGGCCTTGAACGCGCAGAACTGGCCCATGCTGTAGTAGCCACTGACGATGCCGGCGAGCGCACTCGCCTCCTTCAGGTAAATCTCCGATGAAACGAACGTCGGCAGCCCGTACTGATTGGCGGCATCGGTGACGGCCTGACGGTTTGCGCCGAGGAATGAATCCGGCCCGAGATAAAGGAAATCCGGAGCGCTCGCAGCGACGGTCCGGACCAACTCGGGCAGGCTGTCGGGGCGCGGCTTGCCGGCCGCGTCCAGGGGAACCGGCCAGGCCGTCACCCTGAAGCCGAAGCTCATGGAGAGCAGCCGTAGTTTCGCGAGGACGACCCCCGGCCCGGGCTCGCTGGTGTTGTAGATCACCGCGAGGGTGCGCAGCGGGCCGTAGGCCTGCATCGCGCGCACCTGGACCTCGAGAGGTGCGACGTGCGACGTCCCGGTGACGTTGCGGCCCGAGGATTCCCACCGCGGAACCACGCCCAGTTCGACCGGATCGGCGACCATGCAGGTGACGACGGGAATGTCGACGATATGCTTCTGCGGGTCGATCTCGTCGTAGCGGCCGACCACCAGCGGCGGCGCCGCTCCGCCCCAAACGTAGACGAGATCCGGCTGGGCGGCCTTGATCTCCGCGACGATGGCCGGAACATTTGCGGCACTGCGATCGGCATTGCGGACGACGATCCGCGTCGGGATACCCTCCTGTTCGAAATACTCCGTAAAGCCGCGGTCGGTCTCGGTAGGGCCGCGCCACTGGATCATATAGATGAAAAAGGGCTTTATCTGTTCGGCGCGCGACGCCGGGACCGCGATGCCGGCGGCCGCGAGGATCGCCGCGAGCACCACCGTGCAGCGCGCGGCCCGGCCCATCACGAGGCGGCGGCCAGCGTCTCGTCGTCACGCCCCGACTGGGCGCGCAGGCCGCAGCGCAACGTCGGCGTGGCCGCCGAGTCCGCGAGCGCGAACCCCTCGAAGCCGCGACGGAACAGGCTTTCCTGCCGCTCGATGTCCGCCAGCGGAATGTCGAGGATGGTGCCGGGGTCGATCGCCGGCGGGACGGGATCGCGAAGGTCGCGATAGATGATGAGCCGCAGCATACCGCCGTACTTGCGTTTCAGGTTCCTGACCCGGCAGCCGAGGGCCAGGAAATTTTGCAGGCTGACCGGGTTGAACGGCGAGACGGTGCCCAGGATGTGATGGCGGCCGTGGTTTAGCGCCCAGCGGTGCCGCACGTCCGTCATCCGCTGCTGCAACCGGTTGCCGCGCCAGTCGGGATGCACCGCCGAGCCGTCGTAGTCCGCCACTCGACACAGCTCCGACGAGGGCACGGGAAGGTCACGGCCCAGGTTGTCCGGATCGTGGTCGAGGGGAAAGGAAATCGCGGCATACGCGACGATGCCCTCCGCGCCGAACACGCCGACCGTCCGTCCACGCTGCTCGATCTGCTGTTCCATGAACGCCCGGTCGTCGGGGCGGAATGCGTGCGGATGATGAACCCGGGCGGTGACGCCGAGGTGCAGAGCGTAGAGTTCGTCGACTTCCGCCGCGCGCACGAAGCGCATGACATACGGCTGCGGCGCGGCATGATCACGCACGCGCGCCCAGCCGTGTTCGGTCCATTCGTCCCGTGTGTCCTCGGTCATTTTTGACTCGTCGCTCGAGTAACTACGCGAACGGCAGAACATTCCGCCGCCGGCTTGCCGAGTTTGACGCGGGAAGTGTTGAGAATTGGTAAATCGGCGGACCGCAGCCCGGCCACACCCGTACACCCACGGGGCGTGCATCCGGTGCTTGTTAAGCCTTTGTCCACAACCCGCATGCTATTCCGGTCGTGGAACGACAGAATCGCGGGAAACGATGGACACCTGTTTCAGCACATTCGGCGACGGATCGATCTTGCGTTCCGTAGCCGAAGCCTCGCGCGATCCTTTGATCGCCTTCGACGCACAGTGCCGCGTCATCCTTTGCAATGCCGCCGCCACGCGGATGGTCGGCAGGAGCGAACGCGACGCAGTCGGCCGCCTGATCTGGAATGTCGCTCCGGGGCTTCGATGGTCCGCCCCCAGGCCTCCCTCCGCGGACTTCGGCCCGTGGACCGCTGAAGACTGCCAGGGCGTCGGAGAGACGGCCGAAGCACCTCTCCAGTCGGTGCAATGGTCGTTGCGCCCGATTTTGGACGAGGCCGGACGGGTGGTCGGCGGCATCGCCATTCACCGGGGGTCCGGCGTTCCCGCCGAGATCGAACGGCGGCTTCGGGAGAGTGAACAGCGGTTTCGCGACTTCGTGGAGTCCGCCTCCGACTGGTTCTGGGAAACCGATCACAACCTCTGCTACTGCTATCTCTCCGAACGCTACCAGGAGGCGACCGGGCTGGCGCCGGAGAGCCGGCTGGGGCGCCGCCGTGGAGATTACCGGCTGACCGGCATCGAGGACGGCGACTGGGTCACGCATATGGCGGACCTCGAAGCCCGCCGGCCGTTCCGCGATTTCATCTTCGCCTACCTGGACAATTCAGGCGCGCGGCGGGTGGCGAAGGTCAGCGGTCGGCCCGTCTTCGACGAGAACGGCACCTTCACCGGCTATCGTGGGGTCGGCTGCGACATCACGCTCGAGATGGAAGCCGAGAAGCGAATCCGCTACCTCGCGCAGCGCGACGCACTGACGGGCCTCCCCAACCGCCTGCTGTTGAAGGACCGCCTGGAGCAGGTTCTGGCGACCGCGAAACGGATGCGGCGCAGGCTCGCCATTCTGTGCATCGACCTCGACGACTTCAAGATGGTGAACGATACCCTCGGCCACGCGGCGGGCGACGCGCTGCTGTGTGAGGCAGCCCGACGAATGCAGCACTCGACGCGCGCGATGGATACGGTCGCCCGGCCGGGCGGCGACGAGTTCATCGTCGTGCAGGCGGAGATTCACGGCTGGGAAGACGCGAAGGGCCTGGCACAGCGGCTGATCGCCCTGCTCGACAAACCGTTCGAGATCGCCGGCGAGCGTGTACACTGCGGCGCCAGCATCGGCGTCAGCCTCTATCCCGGCGACGGCGACAGCGCCGACGTGCTGATCCGTCACGCGGACCTCGCGCTGTACAGGGCGAAGGCCGCAGGCCGGAACAACCTCTGCTTCTTCCTGCCGTCGATGAACGACGACGTCCGCGAGCGCCGCCAGCTCGAAGAAGAGCTCCGTGGCGCGCTCGAGCGCGACGAGCTTCGACTCTTCTATCAGCCTCTCGTCGACCTGAAGACGGGCCGGATCGTCGGCGTCGAAGCGTTGCTGCGCTGGCCACACCCGGTTCGTGGCATGGTTCCGCCCTCGACGTTCATCGCCATCGCCGAGCGTTCCGGCCTGATCCTCCAGATCGATCGCTGGGTGCTGCGCGAGGCCTGCCGGCAGGCGCAGGCATGGCGGGAGATCGGGCTAGGCGTGGAGCGGGTGGCGATCAACCTTTCGGCGATGCAGCTGTCACGCCCGGACCTGGTCGAGAAGCTCGAGCGCGCGCTCGGCACGACCGGACTTCCCGGTGAATGCCTGGAGATCGAGATCACCGAGAGCGTGCTGCTGACCGATACCGACACCGTCGCGAAGACGCTGGCGGCGGTGGATGCGCTCGGGATCAGCCTTTCCGTAGACGATTTCGGGACCGGGTATTCCTCGCTGATCTACCTCCGGCGCTTTCCCGTGTCGAAGGTGAAGATCGATCGTTCGTTCGTCGGCAGCATGTGTACGAACGCCGACGACGCCGCCATCGTTCGCGCCATCCTCTCGCTCGGTCACAGCCTCGGCCTGGACGTGGTGGCGGAAGGGGTCGAAACGCAGGAGCAGTTCGACTATCTCCGCCAACTCGGCTGCGACAAGGCGCAAGGCTACCTCGTCGCCAGACCGATGAGCAGCGTAGACTGCGAGGCCTTTCTCCGTCGCGCGAAGGCAGAGGATGCCGCGCCGCGGCAAGGCACGAGTCACCCGCCCGTCTCCAGCGGCCGGGGTAGCGTTCACGGTTGAGGATCGTCGAGCCGCCCCGCCGTCGCGTGATTTTTCGCCAAAAGGTCGTCAATGACCCCGGAGCCGGCACGGCTATCCGGGTTTTCCCCGGCGTGCTATAGGGCGGGCACATCGGCGTACCAGGGGAGAACGGCACCGTGGCCGATTTCAGACTCAAGCATAACCGCATTGGCGTGCTCACCTCCGGCGGCGACTGCGCCGGGTTGAACGCCGCCATCCGTGCCATCACCTATCGGGCAATTCAGGGCTACGGCCTCAGCGTCGTCGGCATCCTCGCCAGCACTTCGGGGCTGTTGCAGCGGCCGGTGCGGTTCCGCGAGTTGACGCTGGACACCGTCACCAGCCGATACCTGCGCGAAGGCGGAACGCTGCTGGAGACGGTCAACAAGGGCGATCCGTTCGCCTATCCGATGCCGGACGGCAGCGTGGTCGACCGATCACGGGAAGCGATCGAAGGCTTTCAGGCGCTGAACCTCGATGCACTGATCGGCATCGGCGGCGACGGCAGCGCACGCATTCTTTCCCGGCTCGCCGAAGAGGGGAACATTCCGTTCATCGGCGTGCCGAAGACCATCGACAACGACCTCGCCGAGACCGACTTCGCCATCGGCTACATGAGCGCGGTCGACATCTGCGTCGAGGCGGCCGACCGGCTGCAGCCGACCGCGGCCAGTCACCGTCGCACGATGGTGCTCGAGGTGATGGGCCGCGATGTCGGCTGGATCGCGCTCGCCACCGCGATCGCCAGCGGTGCGGACGTCGTCCTGGTTCCCGAGATTCCGTTCAACATCAGCAAAGTCACCCAGCACCTGCGGGCGGCGCACGCGCGCGGGCAGAACCATGCGCTGGTCGTCTGCTCCGAAGGCGTGCGCCTCGCCTCGGGTGAGACGGTGTCACACGCGTTCGCCGACGGCGAAATCCGCTACGGCGGGGTCGGTGCCGCCATCGCCGAGATCATCGGCAAGGAAACGGGGGCGGAGACGCGCGTCACCGTGCTGGGGCACGTGCAGCGCGGCGGCTCGCCCTGCGCCTTCGATCGCATTCTCGCGAGTTCGCTGGGCGCACATGCCGTGGATCTGATTGCAAGGGGGGAGACGAACCGCTACGTCGTCTGGAAGGACGGCAAGGCCACGGACGTCCCGTTGTCCGAAGTCGCCGGCAAGACGCGCTGCCTGAAGACGGACGGCATGTTGATCAGCACGGCCCGCCAGCTCGGTATGTGCCTCGGCGAGTGAACACCGGCTTCGGCCGCGCGAACTTGGGAACTTGCGCCGAGAAAGGAAATCCCGTGCCGCTGAAAGCCCTCGCGGATTTTCTGAAGATGGAGGCCGCAGGCGGCATCGTCCTCGTGCTGGCCGCTGCGATCGCCCTGGTGGTCGCCAACTCGGCGATGGCTCCGCTGTACGCGAGCTTTCTCGCCACACCGGCGCGGGTGGGGATCGGCGACTTCGAGATCGCCAAGCCGCTGCTGTTGTGGATCAACGACGGGCTGATGGCGATCTTCTTCTTTCTCGTCGGCCTGGAGATCAAACGCGAATTCGTCAAGGGTGAGCTTTCCACCCGCGAGCAGGCCATCCTGCCGGCGATCGGCGCCCTGGGCGGCATGGCGGTGCCCGCCGTGATCTTCGTCCTGATCAACATCGCCACGCCCGAAAACCTCGCCGGCTGGGCGATCCCGGCAGCGACCGACATCGCCTTCGCGCTGGGTGTGCTGGCGCTGCTGGGTTCGCGCGCGCCGTTCGCGCTGAAGGTGCTGCTGACGGCGATCGCCGTCCTCGACGACCTGGGCGCGATCGTCATCATCGCCGTGTTCTACACCGCGCAGCTATCGATCGGCGCACTCGCGCTGGCGGGCGGAGCGCTGGCGGTGCTGGTGGCGATGAACTTGCTGGGGGTGCGTCGGCTCGCTCCGTACGTCATCGTCGGTGTCGTGATGTGGACGTGCGTGCTGAAGTCCGGGGTTCACGCGACGCTCGCCGGCGTGGCGGTGGCGATGACCATTCCGATCGTCGAGAAAGAGGGCCGATCGCTGCTCGAAGACTGCGAGCACGGGTTGCATTCGTGGGTGGCGTTCGGCGTGCTGCCGCTGTTCGGCTTCGCCAACGCCGGCGTGTCGTTCGCCGGGATGTCGCCTGCGAGCTTGCTGGACCCGCTGACCCTGGGCATCGCGCTCGGGCTGTTCCTCGGCAAGCAGGCGGGGGTGTACACGGCGATCCGGCTGACCGTGCGCCTCGGCCTCGCGCGGCTGCCGGCGGGTGTCTCCTGGCGGCAAATCTATGGGCTGGCGGTGCTGTGCGGGATCGGCTTCACCATGAGCCTGTTCATCGGCGGCCTCGCCTGGGAGCATTCGGACTTCGACGCGCCGATCCGGCTGGGAGTGCTGGCGGGCTCGATCGCCTCGGCCGTCGTCGGTGCCCTGCTGCTGACCCTCGCCAGCGCCAAGCGACCGGGCGAAGCCGCGCCGCCCTGACGTTCGCGGCGCTGAACCGGGCCAGGAACCGTGGCGGCGGCGGGGCGTTTTCGGGATCTCTCCCCACCAGCCGGCGTCACGGCGCGGCGGTGGCACGGGAAGACCCTTGGACTCGGCGGGCTGGAGGTCCGGGAATGCGCGGTGACGACGGCGGTTTGATCGACGAAACTCTCTACCTCGTCGAAGACCAGAGCTTACGCGGGGTGCGGTTGTTCGCCCCGTGCGGCCGATCCGTCGGCCGGCTGGAAGGCGTCGTGCTGCACAAGCATACCGGTGCGGTCAGCTACCTTGTCGTCTCGCGACCGCGGATGTTGGGACTGCGGCGCGAACGCTCGGTCGTTCCGCGCTCGGCCCTCGTCGCGGTGCGGCCCGGCGGCGGCTTCATCGTCCAACTTCCGGACGAGCCCGACGCGGTTCGAGCGCCGACACCCGGGACCAATCCCCTGCTCCGGCTGGACCCCGCGCGCCCCGAGTGAGCGCGAGCGGCCGGGCACCGCAATTCGGCTCAGCGCGCCGAGGACCGCATTTCGCGCAGATGCGATCGCAAACCCAACAGTTGCCGAGAGCCGATCAACGGTGACGACGCCCAGAGCTGCGTCAGATCCAGATTGGATACGTGCGTCGCAAAGTCGCGGGAGAACGGCAGCGCCCAGCTTCGCCGCCCCCACTCGGCCGCGAGTTCCCGCAGCAGCGCCACCGTCAGCACATGGTCCGGCCGGCAGTCGGGCGAGACGTCGGCGACCACCCCTTCCAATGTTTGCAGCGCCTTGCGGAACATCACCAGGTCGGCGGCGAAGCGGCAGCGGGCGCGGGTCGCCGCTTCATCCAGCAGTTGCATGACCCACGACATTCCCGGCCACGCCCCCTCGGTCAGCCGGGCGACCCGGGCTTCGATCAGCGCCGCGAGGGCGGCTGCATCGCCGCGGCCTTGCGCCATCTCGTCGATCGCGTGACGGATGCGTTCGCCGTCGACCGTGAATGCGCCGAGCAGGACCTGCGTCAGGCACACCCGATCGGACTTGGACAGGCGGCCGACCAAACTCCAGTCCAGGATGCCCAGCTTGTCGTCGGTGGTGGCGAACAGGTTGCCCGCGTGCGGATCGGCATGGAACAGGCTACTCGCGCCGCGCGACCAGATCGGGCGGGCGACCAATGTCAGGACGATGCGCTTCGCCAGCCGCTTGCGCCCACCGGGGGACAGGGCCGGGGCCTCGGTGACTTTGACGCCGTCGATCCGCTGCATCGCCGTGACCCGTGGTGTCGACCACGGATACACCTCCGGCACCACCACCGATGCGAGACCGGCATAGTCGTCACGCGCGGCCGTCATGTGCGCCTGCTCGTGATCGAGCTGCACCTCGCGGGCGAGCAGGTCGCGGACCTGCAGGAAGGTCTCCTCATAGGCGATGGGCGGCAGCCGATAGGCCTCGCAGCGCTCGTCCAACAGCGCGCCGATGCGCTGCAGAATGCCCAACTCCTCCTCGAGCTTCGCTTCTACGCCGGGCTTCAGCAGCTTGAAGACGCCGCGGACCACCTCGCCCCCGCCCTCGCGGGGCGCTGTGAACGGAACGACGACGGCGACGCTCGCTTCCGCCAGCGGCGGGCCGTCGATGCTGCCGCCGAACGCGGAGATCGGCCCCAACTCCGCCTCGACCAGCGCCAGCGCCTGCGCGGCATCGAGCGAGGACGGCATCGATTCCAGGTGCTGCAGCAGCAGGCGAAATTGCAGCGGCAGGCGGCGGTCCCGCGCCAGAACCTGCCCCAGCTTGTGCAGCGCCGGGCAATGCCGGGCGATCGCGACCAGTCGTTCGGCGACGCCGGCCTCCGCCGGGAGCATCAACTGCTCGCCCAGAATTTCGTCAGCCCGCTCCTCCCCCAGATTTTCCAGGAAGAACATCAGGCCGTCGACGACGGCAGGGCGGTACTCCGCCAAGGCGTCCGGCACGAGCGCGCCGAAATCGAGCGCTTCGCAGAAATCGCTCCATGCGCCTGTCGGCACGATCGCCTGTGTCATCGTCGCTCCTCGCCGCATCTTTCGCGTCGATCGATCATGCGCGAATGTAGGTGCTCCCCGTCGCTGGTGGAAGGCCGCGGGTGCGAACCTCCCGGGGCTTTGCTCGACCGAAGCCCTGGCCGTCACAGCGACGCCGCCCTGTCTCACGGTATGTTGGAGGTCGATTTCGGGAGGTTCTCGATGACCGATCCGCGGGGCGGCTTCTGGCTCGCCATGGCTCTGCTGCTCGCCGCCGCCAGCCCGGTGGATGCCGCGGATACCGTCCGGCATTCCGCGTCGCAACGCCCGCATTGGGAGGTGGGCGACATCGACGTCGGGCTGAGCGAGGCCTGCCGCCGCAATCGGTTCAACCAGATCAGCGACACGCAGCGCTATATCGCCTACCGAGGCGAGACCGGTGCCGGCGTCACCGGCATCGCGCGCCAGGGCTGGAACCTGCGCGACCCCGAAAAGCGTTCGGCGCCCGAGGCGACGTACCACTTCGCCGACGACGGGCTCTCCACCTGCAGGGTCTACGTCTCCAAGGAGAAGAATCCGGCGGCCCGCTGACGGCACGCCGCGGCCGGGCAGACGACGGAACATCTCCTGAAACAGCGACGTTGAACACGGCGAGATCGCGGTATCGCGCGCTTGGCGCGTTCCCATGAATGATCAGGAGACGCAGGTCATGACCAATCCCGCCGACAACCTCTTGCACTGGCTGCGCGATGCGCACTCCATGGAAAAGCAAGCCATCGAGTCCGTCGAGAACCAGCAGAAGCGCCTGGAGAACTACCCGGAGATGCGCGCCTGGGCGCAGGAGCACGTCCGCACCGCGCACCAGCACCGGGACCTGATCCGCGCGTGCATCGAGCGCCGGGGCGGCAACACGTCGCAGCTCAAGGACCTGGCGATGTCGGTGATGGGGACCATCCAGGAGATCACCGGCTCCTTCGCCGAGGACGAGATCCTGAAGAACGTCATCGCCGATTATGCGTTCAAGCACTATCAGATCGCTTGTTACAAGTCGCTGATCGCCGCCGCCGAGGAGGCGGGGGATGCGGAAACACAGGGGGTGTGCGAGGGAATTCTCGCGACGCAGCAACAGCAGGCGGACGCGCTTCTGCCGTTGATCCCGCAGATGACTTGCGTGTTCCTGCGACGGGACGCTGCCGAAATGCAATCGAAGCGGTAGTCCTTCTCGGCGCTCGGAGGGGCGGGCGCACGCCGCCTCGCCCGACGGAACTCGACCGAAGCGCCTACGCCGTCGATCGACCTCGCAAAGCGGGGTAAGAGCGGGTCGAAAGTCCCGACGCGTTTTCGGGACGCCTCGGCTCGCCGCATGCTATATCCCGCGCGCCGGGCCGCGACGGTCGAGGTCCGGGTCCCCTCGAGTCCCGCCAGTCTACGGATTCCCATGCGTTCGTTCGTGCAGAGTCTCTTCGTCCGGCTGATCCTGCTCGCAGCCTTCGGCCTCCTGGCGGCCTTCGCTCCAGTCTTCGCTCCCGCCTTCGCTCAGGATACTCCCCCGGCTTCGTCGTCTGCTGCACCGGCGATCGCCGTCGAGGATCTGAAGGGCTTGGCCGCCACGCTGGAGGACGAGGCGAGGCGTTCGGAGCTTCTGCTCCACCTGCGGACGTTGATCGCGGCGCAGGAGCAGAGCAGACAGGCGGAGCCTGCGCCGGGCCTCGGCGACTGGACCATGAAGTGGGTCGTCGGTGCCGCCGGCGAGGCCGAGGAGGCTCTCGGCGCCGTGACCGGCTATTTCGGCGACTGGCCGGCATTGGTCGCCTGGGCGAAGCGCGAACTGCAGGATCCGGCCGCCCGCGCCCGCGGCCTGAACGAAGCGCTCGCCTTCGTCGGGATATTCGCCGCGGGCTGGATCGCCGAGTTCCTGGTGTGGATGACTCTCTCCGGGACGCGCCGCCGGCTGGACGGCCCGGCGCAGCGCACCGGCGTGGCTCGCGTCGTCGCGATCTGCGGCCGCGTCCTGCTCGACCTGTTGCCGCTCGCCACGTTCGCGGCCTCGGCGTACGCCGCGGCGATCCTGATCGGGCCGACGCCGAAGGTGCGCGCGGTCGGGCTAAATTTCGTCAACGCCTATCTGGTCGCCCGCGCCTTGCTGGCCGCCGCCCGGCTGGTGCTGGCACCCCGGGCCTCCTCCCTGCGCCTGCTGCCGCTCGGCGACGCCGTCGCTGCGAACCTGTTCGTCTGGTTCCGACGCTTCATCGTCGTCGGTGTCGGCGGGTATTTTCTGATCGGTGCCGCGTTCCTGCTCGGCCTTCCCAAATCCGGCGCCTACGCGCTGCTCAGACTGCTGGGTGCGGTGCTGTTGGCGCTGGCGGTCGCGTTCGTGCTGCATTACCGGCGCCGGGTGGCCGGCTGGCTTCGAAGGCGGGCTGACACCGCGTCCCGGCGCTTCGGCGCGCCGCAACTGCTGCGCGGGTTCGCGTCGATCTGGCACGTGCTGGCGATCGGCTACATCACCGGCTTTTTCGTCGTCGCGGCCTTCGGCATCGAGGGCGGCTTTTCGTTCATGCTGCGCGGCACGCTGATGTCGCTGCTGATCGTGGCCGTGGCCTGGATCCTGATCCTGGGCGTCCACGGCGTGACCGACCGGCTGAGCGGGCGGGGAGCCGGCGGAAGCCTCGGCCGCAGCCCCCTGCACCCGCGGGCCGTTGCATACCTGCCGGTGTCGGCGGCGATCTTGCGCCTCGTCGTCGTGATCGGCGCGATCCTGGCGGTGGCGCAGGCGTGGGGCGCCGACGTGGTCGCCTGGCTCGATCGGCCGTTCAGCCAGTGGGCCTTCAGCACGCTGCTCAGCCTCGTGCTGGTGCTCGGTGTCGCCATTCTCGTCTGGGAGTTGGCGAGCAACGCCATCGAACGCTACCTGAAGGCGCCCGGGCGAGATGGCAATTCGGTCCAGCGCAGCGCCAGGGTCCGCACGTTGCTGCCGCTGTTGCGCAAGGGGCTGTTCCTGTTTCTCAGCCTGATGGTGGTGCTGATCACGCTTTCGGAGTTCGGCGTCGACATCGCACCGCTGCTGGCGGGGGCCGGGGTCATCGGCCTCGCCGTCGGCTTCGGCGCGCAGACGCTGGTGAAGGACGTGATCACCGGCGTTTTCATGCTGGTCGAGGACGCGCTCGCCGTCGGCGATGTCGTCAACGTCGCCGGCCTCGGCGGGGTGGTCGAAGATCTGTCGATCCGCTCGATCCGGCTGCGCGACACGGCGGGGAGCGTGCATACCGTGCCCTTCAGCTCTGTCGGCACGGTCACCAACCTCACCAAGGATTTTTCCTACTACGTGCTCGACATCGGCGTCGCCTACCGGGAAGACCCAACTCAGGTCGGGGAGGTGTGCGCGGGGATCGTCGAGGAGATGCGCGCCGACCCGCGGTTCGCCGCCGATATCCTGGAGCCGATGGAGGTGTTCGGGATCGACCAGTTCGGCGAGTCGGCGATGGTCATCAAGGCACGCATCAAGACCCGGCCGATCCGGCAGTGGGCGGTGGGTCGTGAGTTCAACGGGAGGATGAAGAGGCGGTTCGACGAGTTGGGCATCGAGATGCCGTTCCCGCACCGCACGCTCTACCTCGGCGTCGACAAGCACGGCGAAGCGCCGCCGCTTCGGCTGCAGGTCGACGGCGGCGCCGCGACGCCGCCGGCACCGGCACCGGCACCGTCCGGCTCGGGAGACGACGGAGCGGCCGGCCAGCGGGGTTCCGCGTCTGCGTCGGCGTCGCCGGTGGAATCGGCGGTGGAGAGGGTGGCCGCCGAGGGCCGAAGCGGGCGGACGGCACAGCCGTCCTCGGGCCGGGCGGAGGCTGAGCGAGGTGGCTGATTGGGGCTGGAGAGAAAAAAAGCAGCGACCGCGGGGGGGCGGCGCTGCTCTTGACATGCGGCTGAAGCCGCTTGCTCTTATTCAACGCCCTATCCGTTCTCACGCAAAGCCTCATTCGAGGCCACAGTCCCGCGGGCGGTCGGCGTCGTCGTCTTTTCGCGGATCATAAATGCGGTCTCCTGAGAAAACAATCGCTACGTTAATTAGAAGTTAGCGATTCACTCGACTTTTTCATCGGCGGCGGATCAGGCGGGCGGCGGCTTGCGGAGGATGGCGATGAGGACGGAGCGGAACCGTAACTGGCTGGGGCTGTGGACGCTCTACGCGCGCGAGGTGAGGCGCTTCGTCAAGGTTTACAACCAGACGATCGTGGCCCCGGTGGTGACGACGCTGCTATTCCTCGCGATCTTCGCCCTGGCTCTCGGCCACACGGACGACGCGGAAGGCAATGCCGCCTTCCTTCGATTTCTCGCCCCCGGCCTGGTGATGATGGCCATCTCCCAGAACGCCTTCGCCAACACGTCGTCGTCGATCATCATCTCCAAGGTGCAGGGCAACATCGTCGACACGTTGATGCCGCCGCTCACGGCGCACGAGTTGACGCTGGCGCTCGCCTTCGGCGGCGTCACGCGCGGCCTCGCCGTCGGCCTGGCCGCCTCGCTCGCCGTGACGATCTTCCAGCCACAGCGGTTGTACGACCCGTTGGTGATGGTGTACTTCGCCGTCACCGCCTCGCTGATGCTGTCGTTGCTGGGCCTCGCCGGTGGCATCTGGGCCGAGAAGTTCGATCACATCGCCGCCGTGACCAACTTCATCATCGTGCCGCTGTCGTTCCTGTCCGGCACGTTCTATTCGGTCGAGCGGTTGCCGCGGGCGCTGCAGGCGATCGCCCACGTCGATCCGTTCTTCTATATGATCGACGGCTTCCGCTACGGCTGGACCGGACGGGCGGACATGAACGTGCATATCGGCATGGCGGTCCTGGCCGCTTCGTGCGCGGCGCTCTGGTACGTGTGCCACCGCATGTTCGCCACCGGCTACAAGCTCAAGGCGTGAGGGGCGGCGCGCGGTTCACGGGCCACATCACGCGGGGTGGTGCGGATTCCGCGTACGGGGGCGACGGCTTCGGCCGGGCGCAGCCGATCAGGCGTCCACACCTTCCGGAACCGGCGCTTCGACCAGTGGCAGCTGGATGCAGATCGCCGCACCGACGTCGTTGAGGCCGGACTCGGCGCGGATTTTCCCGCCGTGCGCCTCGATGATGCCGCGTGAGATGGCGAGGCCGAGGCCGGTCGCGGCGGAGCCCGCGGCACCCTCCACCCGGTAGAACATATCGAAGACGCGCTCCCGGTCGCCAGACGGAATGCCGGGCCCGTCGTCGCTGACTTCGAGCAGCACCCGATCGCCACGCCGCCGCGCCCAGATGCCGATGCGGCTGTCGTCCGGCGAATACTTGCAGGCGTTGTCGATGAGATTGAACAGGACCTGCTCGATCAGCACCCGGTCCAGTTGCAGGCGCGGCAGAGCCGGGTCGATGTCGATGCACACCCGGCGCTGCTTCAGCAGGCGGGCGGCGCGGTCGAGCGCCGCGTCGACGACGTCCCGCAGGTCGACCCAGTCCGCGCGTGGCTTCAGCATGCCGGAGCCCAGCCGCGTCATGTCGAGCAGGTTCTGGATGAAGTGATCCAGCCGCTCGGCCTCGTCCTCGACGAGAAGCGCCAGGTCGCGCCGGGCGTCCGGGTCGAGTCCTCGCTCGTCCGCCTGCACCAGCTGTGACGCCGCCGCCAGGATGGAGACCACGGGGGTTTTCAGTTCCTTGGAGAGCGACGACAGCACGGCGCCGCGCAGCCGATCGGTCTCCGACGCCAGCTTCGCCGTCTCGACGTCGGCGACGAGGCTGGTCCGCTCGATCGCCAGCGCCGCCTGTCCGGCGAGCGACTCCAGCAGCCGGCTCTGCTCCGGCGTGAGCGCGACGGTGCCGCTCTGCAGCCGGACGCCGAGAACGCCGATCGGGCCGCGTGCCGTCTGCATCGGCATAAACAGCCAACTCGCGGTCGGCAGCGTCGTCGAGCCCTGGCCGGTGGGCACGCAGCGGGTCCAGGCCCATTCGGCCGCCGCCCGGTCGCGCTCGTCGATCCGATCCTCCGGCGGGTATCCGGCGCGGATCTCGAGCTTTTCCTGCTGCGGCAACAGCACCAGCGACTGGCCGTGCATCGCCGCCGCGACGTGGTGGGCGACCGCCCACAGCACGTCGTCGAGCGTCGCCGCCGCGGCCACCCGGCGGCTGAATTCGTAGAGTGTCTGCGTCCGCCGAGCGCTGAGCCGCATCGCTTCCATCTGCCGGCGGACGCGCCCGGCGAGGTTGCTGGTGATGAACGCCGCCACGAGGAAGAAGACCAGCGTGATGGTGTTCCGCGCGTCGGTCACGTGCAGCGACAGTCGCGGCTCGGTGAACAGGAGGTTGAAGGCGAGGAAGCTCGCGACCGATGCGAAGATCGCCGGTTTCAGACCGAGGCGGATGGCGACGACCAGCACGACGAGCAGATAGGCGACCGGGATGTTCGGCAGCGGCAGCCACGCCTGCACCAGCCAGCCGGCGGCGGAGACGGCAGCGACGCCGACCAGCGCGAACGCCAAGTCCAACCAGGGGATTTTCGGTCCGGCGGCGCTGCGGTCCCAGACCTTCGGCTCGGTGCTTTCGTCGTCGCCACTCAGCACGATGACGTCGATGCCGCCGGCCCGCTCCAGGATCTGGTCGGTGGCCGACATGCCGGTCAGCCAGCGCAGGCCACGGCTTCGCCTTCGACCGATCAGGATATGCGTGATGTTGTTGTCGCGCGCCCAGCCCAGGACTTCGCCGGCGACGTCGTCTCCCTGCAGGATGCGCGTCTCGCCACCCATCTGCTCGGCCAGTCGCATCGCCTGCGAGACCCGGTCCTTCGCCTCCTCGCCGAGGCCGTGGTGACGGTGCGTCTCGACGTACACGGCGATCCAGGGAGCGCTCAGCCGGTCGGCGATGCGCTTGGCGGACCGGACGAAGCGGCTGGCGGAGACGCCGTGGCCGCAGCAGACGGCGATGCGGTCGCGCGTCGGCCACGGGCCGGTGACGGCGTGCGCGCGCATGTAGTCGATCATCTGCGCGTCGACCCGCTCGGCCGCCTGCCGCAGCGCCATCTCTCGAAGCGCCGTCAGGTTGCCGCGCGAGAAGAAGTTGTGCATTGCGCGCCGCGCCTGCTCGGGCACGTAGACCTTGCCCTCGGCCAATCGCTTCAACAGGTCCTCGGGCGACAGATCCGCGACCTCGATGTCGTCGGCGCGGTGCAGTACGCTGTCCGGCACCGTCTCGCGCACCTTGATGCCGGCGATGCGCTCGATGACGTCGTTCAGGCTCTCCAGGTGCTGGACGTTCAGCGTTGAGTGGACATCGATCCCCGCCGCCAGGATCTCCTCGACGTCCTGCCAGCGCTTGACGTGCCGGCTGCCCGGCACGTTGGTGTGGGCGAGTTCGTCGACGAGGACGATCGCCGGCCGACGATCGAGGATCGCGTCCAGGTCCAACTCGTGGAAGGTGTGCCCTCGATAGTCGAGGGTCTTTCGCGGCAAGACCTCGAGGCCGTCGACCAGTGCCTGCGTTTCGGTGCGACCGTGCGTCTCGACGATGCCGACGACGACGTCGGCACCTTCGCGGCGGCGCTCGTGCGCCGTCTCCAGCATCGCGAACGTCTTGCCGACGCCGGGAGCGGCGCCCAGGAAAATCTTCAGGCGACCGCGGCCCTCGCGCTCGGCCTGCGCGAGCAGGGCTTCGGGGGAGGGGCGGCCGTCGCGCGACTCGTCTTGCATGGGCGTGCGGAACTCCGGGCACTCGACCGACAGGCGCGCGAGCGTAGCCGCCGCGGTCCGAAGGGGCGAGTCCCATCACGAGCCTGCGCCTGCTCCGCGCATTCTCCTCGCCCGGCCAGAGGGCAGTTGATCTCGATGAACAAGTTTTCAATCTTCAACTGACATAATAGCGTAATATGAAGTACATGAAAGTGCAACATTAAGTCTCGGCACAAATACATTGATCTTGCATTGTGCCGCCTCTATAAGGCGCTCCTGATAAACGCTTATCCAAAGACATGGGTTGCGTAAGATTATCAATTTTAACTTCAGAAGTCTGCAAGGGTTCCGTATTTCAGCTTACCCATCGACATCGGATCGGTGGGCTCACCTTCACACCCACGTGATCTTTGCCCCATAAGGGTTGATATGGCACCCGCCGCGGGGCGGATATCGACGAGAAGGAACGATGCTCAGACGCCGATCTTTCCGCCGGGCCGGCGTTGCTCTTCTCCTGCTGCTCGCGTCGGGCGGAACGGCCGTGGCGGTGCCGGAGCCGGGACCCGGGGCGAGCGCCGGAGCCGGCGGCAGCGCAGCCGCGGGGTCGGCGCCACCGGCGACGTTCGACATCATGGAGTACCGCGTCGAAGGCAACACCCTGCTGTCGGTGATCGAGGTCGAGGAGGCAGTCTACCCGTTCCTCGGCCCGGACCGCAGCGCCGAGGACATCGAGAGGGCTCGCGCCGCGCTCGAGGCCGTCTACGCGAAAAAGGGGTACGCCACCGTCGCCACCGAGGTGCCGAGGCAGGATGTCACCACCCAGGTCGTCACGCTCCGGGTGGTCGAACGCCCGGTCGGCCGTCTGCGGGTGCGCGGCGCCAACTATTTCCTGCCGAGTACGGTCAAGGCGGGCGTGCCTTCGGTCGCCGAGGGAGAGGTACCGAACTTCAATACCCTCCAAGAGGAGCTCATCGACCTGAGCCTGGTCCCCGACCGCCGCGTCACCCCGGTCCTGCGCGCGGGCGTGGCGCCCGGCACGGTCGACGTCGAGATGCAGGTGGAAGACAAACTTCCGCTGCACGGGTCCTTCGAGCTCAACAATCGCAAGAGCGCCAATACCGAGCCACTGCGCGCGATCACCAGCCTGCGCTACGACAACCTGTGGCAGCGCGGCGACAGCATCAGCTTCTCCTACCAGGTGGCGCCGCAGCGCACGGCCGATACCGAGGTGTTCTCCGGATCCTACGTCGCGCGCATTCCGGAGACACGGCTCTCCGCCCTGCTCTACGGCCTGAAATCGGAGAGCGACGTCGCCACCGTCGGCGGGGTCGGCGTCATCGGTAACGGCGAGATCATCGGCGGCCGTATCCTGTGGCCGGTGACCCTCGAGCCCGGCTTCGTGCAGTCCCTGTCGGCGGGGATCGACTACAAGCACTTCGGCGAGGACACGATCTTCGGCACCAACGTGACGCAGGCGCCGATCACGTATTACCCCGTCACCCTCGGCTGGGCCGGCAACTGGAGCACGGAGACGGCGAAGACGGACGCCGGCGCCAACGTCGTCTTCACCTTCGGCGGCCTGGGCAGCAGCAACGACGACTTCGAGAACAAGCGGTACAACGCGGATTCCAGCTTCATCCTGCTGCAGGCCGATGCCTCGCGGACGCAGACCCTGCCGGAGGATTTCCAGCTGTTCGGGCGCGTCCAGAGCCAGGCGTCGGGCCAGCAGCTGATCAACAACGAGCAGTTCAGCATCGGCGGTCTGGACAGCGTTCGCGGCTTTCTGGAGAGCGAGGCGCTCGGCGACTACGGCGCGTCGGTGCAGGCCGAGGCGCGCACGCCTTCCTTCGACGACCTGCTCGGCGCGTGGGCCGAAGAGCTCAGGCTCCGCAACTTCTTCGATTTCGGAACCGCCGGCATTCACCGGCCGCTGCCGGATCAGGACGGCTCCTACGTGCTCTACAGCGCCGGCGTCGGCGCCACGATCAAGCTGCTCGATCACTTCAACGGCACTCTGGACGTAGCCGTGCCGCTGACCGACGGCCCGGATACCGAAAAAGGTCATCTGCGCACCCGCTTTCGCGCCTGGGGAGAGTTTTGAGATGAAAGCATCTGCCGGCGCATGCCGACGTCTGCCTGCGCTCGCGAGACTGGGCGCGGCGCTGCTCCTGATCGGTTTCGCCCTCTGGCCCTCGTCCGCGAGTGCCTGGTGGGACAGCAAGTGGTCCTCCCGGGTCAAGGTCACGCTGGACGCCGGCCCGGCGGGCGCGGCGATCACCGATCCGATCGGCCGGGTGGCGGTGCTGCTGCGGCTGCATTCCGGGAACTTCGACTTCGCCGGCGCCAAAGAGGACGGCGCCGACCTCCGTTTCGTCGCCGCCGACGACAAGACACCGCTCAAATATCAGATCGAGAAGTTCGATCCGCTGATCGAGCAGGTGGGCCTGGTCTGGGTCGATGTGCCGAACCTGACGCCCGGCGCCAGCACCTCGATCTGGCTGTACTGGGGAAATGCCGACGCCGCACCCGGCGCCGACGCGCCGGCGGTCTGGGATGCCGAGCAGCTCCTGGTCTACCATTTCGGCGATGCCGACGGCGTGCCGCGCGACAGCACGCGCAACGGCAACGACGCACTCGGCCCCGGCGAGCGGGACGACGGCGGGCTGATCGGCCCAGGGCTCATCTTCCGTGGCGGCGGCCCGGTTCGCCTGCCGGCATCCACCTCGCTGGCGATCGCGGCAGGCCAGCCGCTCACTTGGTCCGCCTGGGTGCGGATGCCCGGCGCGGGGACGGGCGTGCTGTACTCGGTCGGCGATGCGCGCGCGGCGTTCAGCGTCGGGTTCGACCGCGGCATGCCGTACGTCGAGGTGGTCAGTCCCACGTCCGCACCGGCACCGGCCGCGGCGACCCCGTCCCCCGCGGTCACGCCGGCCCCGGGTTCCACGGCGCCCGCTGTGCTGCGAACGCCCGCGGGCGCGGAGCCGGCGGCCGACACGTGGCATCATCTGGCGGTGACCGCCGGCGAAAAGATCGCGCTGTGGGTCGACGGCACGCTCTACGGCGAGGTGGCCGGCAGCCTGCCGCCGATCACAGGCGGGGCGATGCTGGGCGGCCGCGCGGCTGCGCCGATGCCGGCCGGCGCCCCCGGCAACGCCTTCATGGGCCAGATCGACGAACTCCGGATCGCGCGCACCGTGCGTGCGGCCGGCTGGCTGCAGGCGGAGGTGCGCAGCCAGGGACCGGACGCCCGTCTGGTCGTCTTCGATGTGGCGGATTACAGCGAAGGCGGCAGCGGCTACCTGCCGGTGCTGCTGAACTCGCTGACGATCGACGGCTGGATCATCATCGCGCTGTGCGGAATCATGGCGGTCGTCTGCGTGTTCGTCATGGTCGGCAAGGCGATCTATATCGGCCGGCTGGGCAGCGCCAACCGGGTGTTCCGCGACGAGTTCGCCAAGACGCCCGGCGCGGTCGGCTCGCACGTGGGCGCGGCTGCGACCGGGCTCAGCGAGGAGCGGTCGCCGGGATTGGCCCGCTCCACTCTCTACGCCCTCTACAAGGTCGGATTGGCGGAGGTGGCGCAGCGCGTCGACGGCGTGGCGGGCAACGGCGCCCGCACCCTCGGCGCGGAGAACCTCGTCGCGATCCGCGCCGCGCTGGACTCGGAATTCCTGCAGCAGACGCAGCGGATGAACGCGCAGATGGTGATGCTGACCATCGCCATCAGCGGCGGGCCGTTCCTCGGCCTGCTGGGTACGGTGGTGGGCGTGATGATCACCTTCGCCGCGGTCGCGGCGGCCGGCGACGTCAACATCAACGCGATCGCGCCCGGCATCGCCGCGGCGCTGCTGGCGACGGTCGCCGGCCTCGGCGTCGCGATCCCGTCGCTGTTTGGCTACAACTGGCTGCTCACCCGCATCAAGGAACAGTCGGCGCAGATGCAGCTCTTCGTCAACGAGCTGACTGCGCGCATCGCCGAGGCCTACTCGGCGACGACGCAGGCCAGGCACGGAGGCTGATCCGATGCAGATGCAATCCGAAGAAAAGCTCTACGACGACATCAACATCACGCCGATGCTCGATCTCGCCTACGTGCTGCTGGTGATGTTCATCATCATGACGACGGCGGCGGTCCAGGGCATCAAGGTCGACCTGCCCAAGGCCAGTTCGTCGCAGAACCTGGCGCAGCCGAAGGCCAAGGTGGTCAGCGTCAACAACCAGGGCCAGGCGTTTCTCGACACCGTGCCGGTGACGCTCGCGGAACTGGAACAGAAGCTGCGCGCGCAGCAGGCGGCCACGCCGGACTTTCCCGTCATCCTCAAGGCCGACGGCCGGGTGCAGTACGACAAGGTGATGAGCATCCTCGACATCTGCGCCCGCGTCGGCATCAGCGCCGTCGGCATGGCGGCGCAGCGCATCGTCGAAGGCTGAGGGCGGAGCCCGGCGATGGCGATGATCCCGCCGGAGAAGAAGGCGCTGGCGCGCAAGATCGGCGTGGTGCTCGCCGGCGTCGGCGTCCTCGTCGGCCTCGTCCTGGGCGTGCGGGACTTCATGTCCGGCAGTGGCACGCCGAAGCGGCACGTCGTCACCACCATCACCTCCGTCAAGCTGCCGCCGCCACCGCCTCCACCGCCGCCGCCCCCTCCCAAGGAGGAGCCGCCGCAAAAGGTGGAGGAGCCGAAGATCAAGGAGCCGGAGGCGATCAAGCCCGAGGCGCAGAAGCCGGACCCGGTGCCGAGCCCGCCGCCGCTGGGCCTGGGCTTCGAAGGCCAGGGCGGCCCCAGCGCCTACGGCGACATCGGCACGGCCGGCGGTGGCACCGGCGCGGGCGGCGGCGGCAGCGGCGGGTCGTTCGGCAACATGGAGAACTGGTACGCCGGGATCGTCCTCGCCGACCTGGAGAAGGTGCTGCAGAAGCACGAGAAGACCCGCAAGGGCACGTTCCGGGCCACCGTGAAGCTGTGGATCGACCCTCGCGGCGCGGTCACCCGTGCGCAGATCGTCTCATCCAGCGGCGATTCGGAACAGGACGCCGGACTGTTGCAGGCCATCGACGGCCACGTCTTCGCCGAGCCGTTGCCGGCGGGCGTACGCGTGCCGATTCAGGTCCGCCTGACGGGGCGGCGACCGACATGAGCACGCGAACGCGTGCCAGGGACAAGGGGAAGAGGGTGATGCGGGATCGATCCGAGGCGCGCGGCAGCGTACCGCGCCGATTGGCCGGAGCAGCCGCGGGCGCCGTCGTGGCTGCGGCACTCGGTCTGACGGTCGCGGCGCCGGCGGCGCTGGCGGCCAAGCCCCCCGCCAAAGCGGCGACGACGCCGAACACCACGGTCAAGCTGATCGAGATCCTGATCCAGAACGGCGTACTCACCCGCGCCCAGGCGGACGCGCTGCTGAAGCAGGCGGAAGAGGAAGCGGCGGCGGCGGCGAAGGCGGCGCCGGCGGCGGGTGCGGCGGGAGCGGCCGGCGGTGCCGCCGCAGGGGCCGTGACCACGACGCCGGGCGTCGCGGGGTCTTCGGTGATCCAGGCACCGGGCGCGCCGGCGGGCACGGTGCGCGTGCCCTACGTGCCGGAGACGGTGCGCAAGCAGATCAAGGAAGAGGTCAAGCAGGAGGTCGTCCAGCAGGCGAAGGACGAAGGCTGGGCCGAGCCGAACAGCGTTCCCGACTGGGTCAACCGCATCAAAATCTTCGGCGACGTCCGCGGGAGGTACGAGGCGGACTATCTGGACAATGGGAATGGTCCGCTAGCCAACTACCAGTCTATCAATTCCGGAAATGGGCTGAACCTGGTAACGATCGATCAACCGGGATCCGTTCCCTATCTCAACACGACCGAAGATCGCACCCGCTATCAATTGCGCGCACGCCTGGGGGTCGATGCACGGATCGACGACTGGGTTTCGAGTCAAATTCGTGTTGCGACGGGCAACACCGACAGCCCCGTATCGACCAATCAGACGCTCGGAAATGACGGCAATTTTTCCAAGTACGAGATCTGGCTGGACCGTGCCTTCCTGCAATTTACACCTTTGGAGGAGGCAACGGCTTTTGTCGGCCGCATGCCGAACCCGTTCTGGACCACCGATTTGCTGTTCGACTACGATCTCAGCTTCGACGGCGCGGCAGTTCAGAGTTCGCATTCCCTCGACGAAGACACGGCCGTGTTCGCCAACGCCGGCGGATTCCCAGTATTCAACAATGCATTCAACTTTCCATCTACGTCTACAGACCAGATTAAGAGCCGCGATAAGTATCTGTTTGCCGGCCAGGTTGGTGCAGAACATAAGATCAATCCGCAATATAAGCTCAAGGGTGCGGCTGGCTTCTACTATTTCGATAACCTGAGCGGGAAAACTTCGAGCCCATGTAATCTTACGCTCGGAGATGACTGCGATACCGATGAGTCGCGGCCTCAATTCCTGCAGAAGGGGAACTCGATGTTCCAAATCCGGGACCTTTCTGCTACACCCGCCGGAAACCCTCTTTACCAGTATTATGGACTTGCAGCAGACTTCGGCGTCCTGGATCTCTATAGCCGCTTTGACATAGCCACCTACGATCCACTTCACATCACTCTCGAAGCAAACTATCTCAATAACGTTCTCTTCGATCACTCGCAGATCAGGAACAAGCAGCCGGTCAACAATGGCGATGGTTCCAACCCCGGTCTTCCAGAGGACGACTGGGAGGGCGGCAACCAAGGCTTCCTGGTGCGCGCCACCGTCGGTGACGAGCGGGTCGACAAGCTGTGGGACTGGAACGTCTCGATCGCCTACAAGTACCTGGAGAGCGATGCGGTTCCGGACGCGTTCACCGACTCCGACTTCCACCTGGGCGGCACCAACGCCAAGGGCTACATCCTGGGCGGCAGCCTCGGCATCGCCAAGAACACCTTCCTTTCGCTGCGCTGGCTGAGCGCCGACGAAGTCACCGGCCCGCCGGAGACGATCGACGTGTTGCAGCTCGACCTGCAGGCGAGCTTCTGATGGCGGGTGCAATGCGGGCCGCGAAATCGCCGCCTCTCCGTCATTGCGAACCCGCGCAGCGGGTGAAGCAATCCACCGCCGGCGACGGGTCGCTGCGGCTGGATCGCTTCGCTGCGCTCGCGATGACGGCTCTACCACAGGCCGCGAACACTCCGCCGCCCCCGTCATTGCGAGCCCGCGCAGCGGGTGAAGCAATCCACCGCCGGCCGGCCGTTGCGGCGGGTGGATCGCTTCGCTGCGCTCGCGATGACGGCTCTGCCGCAGGCCGGGAAGTCACCGCCCTATCGTCATTGCGAACCCGGGCAGCGGGGACAGGACGATGGGCGGGGGCCCTCGCAATCGCGATCGTCACCGTTTTCCTCCTCGCCGCCACCACCGCCCACGCGCAGCAGGCCTCGACCGAGGACCGGCTGCGCGAGGCGTTGCGGCGGACGACGGCGGACCTTCGCGCGTTGCAGGACGCACAGGCCGGGCGGCAGGCGGAGGTCGAAGAGGCGAAGAAGCAGCGGGAGCTTCTGCAGCAGCAGGTCGACCTGCAGGCGGCGCGCATGGCCGAGCTGGAGGCGAAGGCCGGCGCGGCGGGGGTGCTCGCCGAGCGCGAGGCGCAACTGGCGCAGTTCCGCCAGGATTTCGCCGCCATGCAGGCCAACAACGAGGCGATCCTGCAGGCGCTGCGGCAGTGGCAGCAGGCCTACAACGAGGTGGCGGACGTAGCGCGGGCCAAGGACGCCGAACGGCAACGGGCCGAGGCGAGGCTGGGTGCCACGCAACGGACCCTGGGCGTCTGCCAGGAGAAGAACGACAAGCTGGTGGCGGTAGCCGAGGATACGTTGAACCTGTATCGTTCGCAGGACTTCATCACGGTGCTCCGCGGAAGCTGGGAGCCGGTGCTGGGCCTGCAGAAGGTCGAGCTGGAGAACATCGTGCAGGATTATCAGGATCGCATTCTCGACGAGCAGTTCGTGCCGCCGCCGGCGGGCATGGCTCCGCCCGTGGCCGCGCCCACCGACACGCCGCCCGCGACGCCTCCCGCGGCCGCCGCTCCGGCCGGGGCGCTCTAGGTGGCGGGCCCTCGCCGCGGCATCGTCCGTGCCGCCTTCGCCGTCGCCGCCGCGCTGGGCGCGATGGCGGCCCCCGCGCTCGCGGCACCCCCGGCACCGGCGGCAGGAGATGTGGTCGCCCGCAGCGGTTCGGTGACGCTGGACGAAGCCGCCGTCCGCGAGATGCTGGCGACAGCCGATCCACGGACGCGGGCCCGCATCGCCGAGGATCCGGCGCTCGCGGGCCAGCTCGTCCGCGGTCGCATCGCCCGGGTCGCCATCCTCGCCGAAGCGAAGTCGAAGAAGTGGGAACAGACGCCGGACGTGGTCCGCCAGATCGAGCAGGCGCGCACCGACGTGATCGTCGACAGCTACATCGCCGCCGCCGCGAAGCCGGACGCGGCGTATCCGAACGACGCCGAGCTGCAGGCGGCCTACGAGGCCAACCGGTCGAAGTTCGTCGTTCCCCGCCAATATCGACTGGCGCAGATCTTCATCCCCCTCCCACTGGATGCGCCGAAGGCGGACGACGACAAGACGCGCAAGCAACTCCTAGAGCTGCTGCAGCAGGCGCGGGCCGGCAAGGCAGACTTCGCCGACCTCGCACGGAAGAATTCGCAGGACAAGGCGTCGGCCGCCAGGGGCGGGGATCTGGAGTGGATCGCCGAGGACCGCCTGCTGGCGCAGATGCGTGACGCCGTGGCCGGGCTGGAGAAAGGCGGCATCTCCGAGCCGGTGCGTGCGCCGGACGGCTGGCACCTGCTGAAGCTGAACGATACGCGCCCGGCTACGCTTGCACCGCTGCCCGAAGTGCGCGAACAGTTGACGGCGCTTCTCCGGCAACAGAAGGCGCAGGAGAACGCCAACGCCTTCGTCGCGGAGTTTCTGCGGCGCAACCCGGTGCAGATCGACGAGATCGCCTTGTCGAAGCTGGTGCAGAAGCAGGAAGGAACGGGTCGATGACCGACGATGCGACGAACGCGCCGGTTGCGGTGGACGGGACGGAAGCGGCGGTGGACCCGCGGCTGCAGGTGCACGAGGCGATCGCGCCGGAGAACATGGCCGAGCTGTTGCGCGCTCGCGGCTTTCGCGCCGAGTTGACGGTCGATCAGACGGGTGCGCCGATGATCCGCAGCGCCTCGTCCGGCCTGCTGTATCACGTCCGCTTCGGCAATCCGGCGCCGCAAGGCGAGCGCCTGTACCTGGATGTCTCGTACATCTTTCTCGCGCAGGTCGACGGCCGGTCGCCGGAGGAACTCGCCGCCGAGTGGAACGCCGGCAAGCGATTCGCTCGCCTGCACGCCCACGACCGCGTCGTCGCCCTGGAGATGGACGTGCTGCTGGCAGGGGGCGTCTCGACCGCGCATCTTCTGGCGACGCTCGAGATTTGGGATCGACTGATGCAGGATCTCGCGAGTATCGTCCGGCAGGCGGCGCCGCAGCCGGAGACAAATCAGACAGGGTCTGCGCTTTAGCAAAGGAGCCGAAGTCGGGGTTTGGCGGCGTCGGCAGACGCTTGCGCGGCGTTCGGCGGGAGCGCGGGCGCCGCTGTGTGACAATGACCCGCGACGCAGAATATGTCACCCTAGTGTCACCGAGCGGTAATATACCTGCTGTACATAGTCCCGGCGTTTGCAGATTTCGTGCGAATACGCCGGGTGTAAACCTAGCTCAGTCCATGACTTGATTGCCTCAAAGGCGGCATGGATCTGATGCGGACCCATGCTCGGGTTCGCCAGTTCTGCTACCCGGCCGAGCGATACTGCAACCGTTTACAGCATCGCTTTTAGGGAGCACCCCATGCCCAACAATAAAGTTCGCCAATTCGCCCTCGGGTCGGCGTCGGCGATCGCGCTCGCGGTCGGCTTCACCGCCGCCGCCGCCACCCCGGCCGCAGCCCAGACCGAGATTTACGCCGGCGGCGCCACCCTGCCGGCCGTCGTCTACCGGCAGATCTTCAACTGCTACAGCACCGACCTCAGCCCGACCACCACCAACACCAAGACCGTCGACGTCAACAACCTGTTCGACGCGCCGGGCTGCACCGCGCCGCAGAACCGTGCCCTCCGCTTCGGCTATGCGCCGGTCGGCAGCGGCGCCGGTCAGCGGGCCTTCATCTTCGACGATCCCACGCGCATCGGCATTCCGAGCACCACCACCAATACGGTGCCGTACTCCGGCAACTCCGTCGCGCCCGCGCCGGTGACCAACAGCCCGGCGCTCGCCGGGACCGGCTTCCTGCCGTTCAGCATCACCGCGCCCACCGGCTACCCGAACCACCACTGGTCCGGCAGCGACGCGATCATTCCGCAGACGGCGACCCCAGCCTCGACGATCAGCTACGACTGCTACAACGGCAACGTCGCCACCGACGCGAGCTGCACCGTCGACCGCCGCACCGTCGCCGGCGCGGCGATCCAGGTGCCGACGCTGACCACCACGGTCAACATCCCGTTCCGCCTGCCCGGCCGTAACACGCTGCGGCTGTCCGAGCGGAGCCTGTGCGGCATCTTCACCGGCACCATCACCAACTGGAACGATCCGCTGATCACCGCCGACAACGGCGGCTCGGTCACCGGCGGCGTCGCCCGCCAGATCCTCGTCGCCGTCCGTTCCGACGGTAGCGGCACGACCTTCCTGTTCGCCCAACACCTCGCCGCCGTCTGCGACGGTACCCGGGGCGCGCTGTGGACCGGCGGCACCGGCACCTCCGTCACATGGCCGAACGCGTTCTTCTATAAGCGGTCCGGCAACGAGGGCGTGGCCCAGGCGGTCGCCGAGGAGAACTACTTCATCGGCTACACCACGCCGGAACTGACCCAGCCGGCGGTCACCACCATCACCGTGCCGACCACGGTCGTCGCCACGGACGGTGCCGGCCTCAACCCGCGCACGATCACGGCTGGCACGTATACGGCCCGGCCGCGGGCTTCGCTGGCCAACAAGACCGGTGCGTACATCCTGCCGACCGCGGCCAGCGGCACCGCTGCGCTGGCCTCGGCCGTGCCGCCTGCCGGCGCCGCCGCCTTGGACCCGGCCGCGTGGGGTATCGCCGGCGCCGTTCCGGATCCGACCGGTGCCACCGCGTATCCGATCGCCGGCTTCACCTGGTACAACGGCTACACCTGCTACACCAGCACGGCCGTCGGCCAGGGCCTGCGTAACTTCTGGAACTGGTACACCACCGGGACCAACACGCAGCTGACCACCATCCTCACCGGCAAGACGTTCGGCCGCCTACCGAACAACTGGCAGACCGCGGTTCGCAATCTCGTCGTCACCGGTGCGACCACCCGCATCGCCGGCGTGGGCGAGCCGGTGGCCACCGGCAACTCGACCTGCACCGGTAAAGCCGGCGCATAAAGCCACTCCGCGAGAGGGCCTGACCCTTCGCGCATCGGAACGTACGGCGGCTCGCCGCCGTACGTCTCCGGCCGCGACGGACGGCGTTGTATCGCCGAACCTATTTATTGCGGTTATATGACAGTTATATTGCAGTAACGATCAATTCATCTGTCCACGCTTGCAATCTCTCGGTGATATGCCGAGTTTGTGCTGAGGATCTGGAGGGGCACTAGGCATTTCGCGGTCGGGGCCGGCTCGAGAGATTCGAAAAATCGAGAGATTGCGATATGAACACGCCCTGGACGGTTGCGCCTGCTGAAGACGGCGTTCTCACCACCTGTCGTCGGCCGGCATCGCGACGCCGCCTCCGCGCCGATCTGCTGTCCGGGGTCAGCGCTGTCGCTTTTATCACCGCGGCCCTCTGCGCGCAGCCGTCACTGGCGGCGGCACCGGCGGCGACCAACAGGGCGCAGGATGTCGCGCGCTCGCTGCTGAACCTGAATCGGGCGGAGCAGACGATCCGGGCGCAGCTCGCCGGCCGCGATGTCGCGCGCGCACTCCGGGTGATGCAGCACCAATCCGTTTACAACGGCCTCGCCAGCAACGGAAATCCGACCGGCGGCCTGAAGGTCGATCCCCGCGTCGGCACCGTCCCCGGCATCGTCTGGCAGGGAGCGGAGTTGCCGAGCGAGACGGTCAACCCCGACGGCACCTACGACGTCGAGATCGAACAGACCGCGAGCAAGGCGATCCTCACTTGGGAACGGTTCGACGTCGGGTCGCTGACGACCCTGAAGTTCGACCAGCCCGGGCAAGACTCGGCTGTCCTCAATCGCGTCATGGATGTGAAGCCGTCCGAGATCTTCGGCAAGATCACCGCACCCGGCCAAGTGCTGGTCATCAACCGTAACGGCATCCTTTTCACCGGCACGTCGCAGGTGAATGTCGGCGGCCTCGTCGCGTCGTCGCTGGACATCGGCCTGCCGTACCAGACGACCGCCGAGCGCAACACCTATTTCCTCGAGCCCGGCAACGGCACCCGCTCGTTCAGCTTCGCCATAGCCGACCCGGAGAGCGGGGAGATCGTTGGGAGGACTTACGGTTCCGGCGTTACAGGTTCGTTCGTGCCGCGCGCCGCGCCGGTCGAAGGCAATGTCGAGGTCCAGGCCGGTGCTTCGATCACCACCGCTCCGCTGTCCAACACCAACCCTTATCTCGGCCGGGTGGTCCTCGCGGCGCCGCGGGTGATCAACCGCGGGACGATCGAGACGCCGGACGGCCAGACCATCCTGGTCGGCGCGCGGAACTTCACGCTGATCAACAACAGTGCCGGAGCGATCGATGCGCTGAAGCTTTCCATTCCTGATTCTGTCGTGGACGGCCTGAACGTCGATCCGGACCTGCGTGGCGCCCAGGTGCTCGCCGGGGCCGACGACTATTTCACGGTCCGCGGCACCTCAGCCGACAACATCCTGGCGGGTGCCGTTACAACCGCCGGCTTTCTTCGTCTCGACGTCCGCGGCGCCAGAGACGCGGACGGCTTCTTCGACGCGCCGCTGGTGGACATGCCGGCGCTCGACGTGAACAACCCGGTGCTCGGGCGCTCCTTCAGCGTCGAGAACTCAGGGCTGGTGAGTGCGGCGCGCGGCAACATCACCATCACCGCGCAAAAGATCGACCTGCGCTCGAAGGAGGGCGTCTTCGGCGAAGGGCCGGCAGGCGTGCAGAACGGCGTGTTGAGCGTTACCACCGCCGTGAACGCCAATGGTTCGATCTACCTGGATGCCCGGAGCGTCGGATACCGAACGCCCCAGGGCGGGACCATACCCGCGGATGCGGAACAGGACCCCGCGGCCATCACGCTCGGCAGCGACACCGTGATCGCGATGCTGCCGGACTTCCTGTCCCCGTCGGATCGGCCGGCCATCGCCGGGGATGCGCTGTTCAACACGCAGCCGACGTTGCCCTCGGACGCGATTTCCGCAGCGCAGTTCCGTAATCCGGTTGTCCGGCTCAGCTTGCTTCGGTCAGGTCAGACGATCGCCGATGCCGGGAGCATCACCCTGGCCGAGGGCGCGCTGATCAAGGCGCCGTCGGCGCGGGTCTCGCTCGTCGCCGCTGCTCCAGGGACCGATGCCTCCGGAGAACTCCTGGATGATGATCCGATCGCCGCCAACCTCACCCTCGAGGAGGGCGCGGAGATCGACGTCTCCGGGATGATGGACGTGCAGTTGGCGATGGAGAGCAACGTCATCCGCATCGCCCGCGTCGGCAATTCGGACCTCGCCGACACGCCGTTGCAGCGCAATGGGTTTCTGCTCGGCCGGGAGCTCTTCGTCGACCGCCGGGTGACAGGGTTGCGGCCCGACGGCACCCGCTGGTACGGCTCTCCTCTGCTCAATGCTCAGGGCTACATCGACGGCTACGGCAGGACGGCGAGCGAGTTGCTGACCGCCGGTGGTGACGTGTCGTTCTCCGGCATCAGCCACGTCAAGGCGGGCTCGGCGATCAACACCGCCGGCGGCTTCATTCGCTATGCCGACGGTGTCGTGTCGACGACACGCCTGCAGACCTCCGGCGGCTCGCTGACCGATATCGGCGCCGCGGATCCGAACGTCGTCTATAGCGGCCTCGCCGGCGAGTTCATCGTCGATCACGGTAGATGGGGCCGGACCGAGCGGTTCCGCTCCCTGGGGTCCAGCTCCCGCGGAACGCAGTTCAAGTTGGGATACGTCGAGGGTGCCGACGCCGGCGGCATCGAGTTCTCGGGCGCCGCCCTGGTGGAGGGGGCGATGCACGCCACGGCGGAGAGCGGGCGCTACCAGCGGGCCGGCAGCGGCAGCTACGCCAGCGCGCCGGTCCGCGGCGGCACTCTCGACCTCACCGGCCTGCTGGGCCGGCCGGACGTGACGATCGAGACGGCGGTGCGCCAGTCGACGTTCTCGGATCAGCATTGGTCGACCGACACGCTGGCGGATGCCGGCTTCGCCGATGTCAGCCTCGGCGGCACCGGCTCCACCGTCGTCGTGACGGAGGACGCCGATCTGGTCCTGCCGGACGGCGGCAGCCTGACGCTGCGCGGCGACACCGTCGATATCCACGGCAGCATCACGACGCACAGCGGCAGCGTCACGGTTTCGCTGGCGGCTTATGATCCAGTTGCTGGTTATGATCCCGCAACAGATCCAGACTCTGACACGCAATCGCGAGAGACGAGGGCGACGCTGCACGACGGTGCGGTGATTGACGTCAGCGGTCGCTGGATAAGCGACAGCGGGGCAGCACCGTCGACGCTGGTGGGCTCGGACTGGATCGACGGCGGTCGGGTGACCTTCACGAACCAAGCCTATATCGATCGACTCAACATCCCCGACAGGGCCACGATCGATCTGGAAGGCGGGAGCCGGCTGGATCTGAACAGCGGCGGCTACGTGGCGCCGAACGGGCGGCTCGCGACCAGGGGCGGTGTGCCACGCGGACGTGGTGGGAGCTTGGCGATTTTGTTGCACCCGATAGCGCCGGGTGGAACCGACCCGTTACGAAGCGACGACGCGGCCAGTGCGCCGGCCTTCATCTTCAGCTATGTCGACGATAACGGGGCGACGCGTTCGCGGATCGACGATGCGATACATCTGAATGGTACGATCGACGCCTTCGGACTGGCCGGGGGCGGGACCTTCGCGCTGCGGGCGCCGGAGGTCGACATCCAAAGCGGCAGCGGAGCGGTCGGCGGCGACAAAGGCCAGATCAAGATACCGACGAGCTTCTTCGAGGAGCACGGCTTCGGCGATTTCCAGATCACCGGGCTGCTGCGCGCAGGGGTCGAGCAAGGCGCGACGATCCGGCTGCAGCAGCGCCAGTGGATTCCGACCGTGGGTTTCGGTGGTGCGACGAACATTCGTCAGGCGGCCACCGTCGGGCTGGCGCCGGACGGGTTGCGGCCGGCTGCATCCCTCGCCCTCACCGGGCTTGGCTGGACGGACTGGAACACGATCGGACAGAGGCGGTTCTTTGGCGAGGACATTCGGAGCTATTACTCCGACAACGCTCTGGTTATCGGCAGTGGTTCGACGATCGAGGGTGATCCCGGCGCCGCGATAGCACTCGCGGCCCGTGGCCAGCTCACGATCGGGTCAGACGCGCTCATACGTGCCCACGGCGGAACGATTACGCTGCAGCAGCAGACCGGCTGGTCCAAGCAGGACGACGCCAACGGCGGGCAGCGAGCGAGTTTTGTTAGTTCGGTGTTCCTCTCCGCGGGCGCCGAGATGGACGTTTCCGGCGTGTTCGTGCCCGATCCGACGCAATTCGCTTGGCGGGACGGCACGGTTCTCGCGGGCGGAACGGTTTCGATCGATGCCGGGTCGGGGTTCGTCGGCCAGGCGGGTTCCGTCATCGACGTATCGGGCGCCACCGGCATCGTCGACCTGCCGCCAACGGGTGGGCAAGCGGGGGCTCGCGTGCCGACGATCTTCGGCAGCGACGCCGGCACCATCGAGATTGTTCAAGGTGGATTTTCAGGAGGCGTTCTCGAAAGTACCTTGCGCGGCAATCCGGGCATTCCCGGCAGTAATCTCGGGGGAAGGCTCTCAATTCAGGCATATTCGCTCACGGTCGTCCCAACCGCGACCAACTACTCCGTCGATGCGCAGCCGGCATTTCCGTTGCCGCTCGGCAATTTCGTTTTCTCGACGACGCAGCTCGACAGCAGCGGCATCGACTCGCTGTCGTTGGCGGCGACTGAAGTGCTTGCCTTCAGCGGGTCCCCCGTCCTTTCACTCGACCGACGGCTGGAGTTACAGGCGGCGAGCTTTCGCTGGCTGAGGCCCGGGGACGTCGATGTTACGTTGGCACCTAGCCCCAGAGACCTGGGGCGGCGGGACGCGGGCGTCGTCAGGCTCGACGCGCCGTACGTGCGGGTCGCTGGTCCCGTCGCCGGGGCCGACCCTGCGGATTATTTGGTACCCGGCAACATTAGAGTCGACGGCAGGGTCCGGCGCGGCCCGACGCTCGAGGTCAATGCCGAAACGGTGGACGTCTCGGCGTCGGTGCAGCTGTACAACTTCGGCAGGACGGAAATCACGGCTGCCAGCGACGTGCGTTTCACCCCCGGGCTGACGGGAGGTGGCGTCCCGGATTATCGCGCCGCGATCTACACGGGTGGCGATCTGACGATCACGGCGGGACAGGTCTATCCTGAGTCGGGGGTCTGGGCGCTGCTGCAATCCCTTGCCAGGGATGGGACCATCACCATCGCCCGCAGCTCCGACGAGGCTCAGGCCGTGCCGTTGTCCGCGGGCGGGCGGATTACGCTGTCTGCCGCCAACGTCGTCCAAAACGGCGTGCTTCGCGCCCCGTTCGGGACCATCGAACTCGGGTTGAAGGACATCAGCGGCCTCTCCACTCGCCTGTTGACGAATCCCGATACGCTGCGGCCTCTATTCGTCGCCACCTCGTCCGTCACGGTCGGCGCCGGTAGCCTGACATCCGTCTCGGCGGAAGGCGCGCTCATCCCCTACGGCACCACCGTCGACCAGGAGAACTGGACGTTCAACGACGCGGCGGTGACGGCTCCGCCCGAGAAGCGGATCGCGCTCGCTGCCGGCGTGGCGAGCGTCGCCGAGGGGGCGGTGCTGGATCTCTCCGGCGGCGGCGACATCTACGCCACCGAGTTCATTCCCGGACTCGGCGGCTCTCGCGACCTGCGCATCGCGAGCATGACCGGCGGCGGCGGGGTCTACGCCATTGTTCCGGGGGTGACGAGCGTCGCCGACGATCCGGGCCGCACCATCACGCTCCTGGCGAACGTGCCGGGCGGCCCGGCCGCCGGCACCTACACGCTGCTGCCGGGGAGCTACGCCACGCTGCCGGGCGCGTTCCTGGTGCAGGCGGCGGGGACTTCGGGCGATCCGCTGGCCGGGACCGCGATCCGCGCCGCGGATGGCACCTACACGGTCGCGGCGACGACCGGGTATACCGGGTTCAGCACCTCGGGCATTCGCCCGTCCGCGTGGACGGTGATGTCGCGGCCGACGTGGGGCCAATACTCTGAAGTCGTCTCCACCTCCGGCAATGCCTACTTCGCGGCCCAGGCTCTCGCGGCGGGGAATGCGGCGCCGCCGCTGCCGGCCGACGCCGGGCGGCTGGCGCTGGACATCACCTCCTCTCTGTCCTTGGCGGCGACACCGCTGTTCGAGCGAGGAGAAGGCGGCCGCGGCGGGCAGGCGGATATCGCCGCCGGCAAGATCGCCGTCGTCGCGGAAGGGACATCGATAAACGGCCTCGACGGCTATCTCGTCCTCACCCCCGAGACGATCGCCGCGCTGGGCGCCGAGAGTGTGGTGCTGGGCGCCGTCCGCAGCACGGAAGCGACCGGCGACCGGCTGAACGTCAGTGCCACGGACATCCTCGTCCGCACCACTCTGGATAATCCGCTCACCAACGCGGAACTCGTCCTTGTGGCGAGCGGAACCGTGACGGTCGAGGCCAATAGCAAAGTGGAGGCCATAGGCGAGCCGCAGGGAGGACGAGGCCGCGACCTGTTTATTGGCCGGGTCGAGGTCCCCAACCCGAGCGGTTCGTTTTTCCCCCCTCTGGTGACGGGGCTGTCCGGCGACGCCGGGCTGATCCGCGTCTCGACCGGCGGCCTGGTGAACGTCATCCGCACCAATATCCCGGACGCACCGGTCGGCTCGGTCGACCTCGGCGCCGGATCGGTCGTCGATGGTAGCGGCTCCCTGACCATCGACGTCAGCGGCGACGCCCGCATCGATCCGACCGCGGTCTTCAAGTCGACCGCGATCGCCCTCGGCGGCGGCCGTGTCAACGTCCTGCCCTCCGCCGCCGGATCGGGGATCAACATCGGCCAGGGTACGCTGGACGGCATCCTCGCCTCGTCCACCCAGCTGACGCTGCGGGCGCGTGAAGCCCTCACCTTCTATGCCGATGTGGATATCGCCGCACCGCAACTGGCTGCGCTGACGATCGACGCGCCGGTGGTGGCGTACGACGGAACCGGCGCAGGCAGCGTCGTGCTCGATGCGACGACGGTGACGCTGACCAACACCGGGACGACAGTCGGCGCCGCGCCGGCCGCCGGCAGCGGCAACCTCGCCGTGCGCGGCGACCGCGTGGTGGTCACCGGCGGCGACAAGAGCCTCACCGGCTTCACCAATGTGACCCTCACCGGCCGCGAGGCGATTTCGTTCGGCGACGGGAAGGCGACCGGCACGCTGCGCTTGCCGATCGGCCTGACGCTCGACGCGCCGCTGATCGTCGCCGCCACCGGCGGGACGCAGACGATCCAGGCCGACGGCGCTCTCCAGGCGTTGAACAGCATCGGTGGCACGGCGGTGCTCACCGACGACATCGGCGGCAAGCTCGTGCTCGACGCCGCCTCGATCTCGCTCGACACCGCCGTCGCCGCCGTCGCCGGCATCTTCGAAGCACGATCGGACACGGGCATCGATCTGCAGGCGGGAGGCCGGTTGCTCGCCAACGGCTACACCCAGGCGTTTCTCGACCACAACGAGATGCTGGCGGGCGGCAGCGTGCTATTGCGCGCGGCGAATGGCGACGTGACGACGCGCGCCGGCTCGCTGATCGACGTGAGCGCGGTGAGCCGCGGCAACGCCGGGACGCTGACGGTGATATTCGACGACAGCGCCGGCCGGGTGCTCACGCTCGACGGCAATGTTCGCGGCGGAGCGGATGCCGGGCGCAGTGGCGGTGCTTTCGTCCTCGACAGCGCGGGCGAGGTGGATCTCGATCCGCTGGCGGAGAAGATCAATGCCGCCGGCTTCAACCGGCAGTTCGCCGTTCGCAGCGGCGTGGGCGACTTGACGCTCGGTACAGACGTGAAGGCGCATCAGGTTGCGCTGGTCGCCGACGGCGGGCGGGTGTCGATCAATGCCGGCACGGACATCGACGCCTCGGGGGCCACCGGCGGGCGGATCGACCTCTACGGCACCAACGGCGTGACCCTCAACGCCAGAGCGAACCTGAAGGCGAACGTCGACACCGCGCTGACGCCGGAGAGCGACCAGACGCCGCGCGGCGGCCAGGTCGATATTGGCACCGGCGACGGCGGCGCGTTGCAACTGCTCGCCGGCTCGACCATCGATGTCAGCGGCGGCTCGGCCTACGGCTCTTCCGGCGGCACCATTCACCTTCGCACACCGCTGCTGGCGAGCGGCGGCGTTGCGGCCGACACGCACCTCGCAGCGACGCGGAACGGCGCGACACAGACCGTATTCGAGCCTTACGAGCGGATCGACGTGGGTTCCGACAGCGTCTTCGACGGGCGGATAGGCAGCACCGACGATTGGAACACGATCGTCGCTCGCTTCGAAAACGCCTTCGCCGGGTTCGGCGATACCTATCAGGGTATTTCCGTGCAGCGCGGGCTGGATCTGTACAACGCCGGCGGCGACATCGTCATCGCCGACGATAATCCGACGCAGCAACTCCGCATCGATTTGAGCCAGTTGCGGTACGGCGCTGATCAACAGCCCGGCTGGCTCACCATCCGCGCTTCAGGCAACCTGATCCTCGATGCCTCGATCAGCGACGGCTTCGTCCATAAGACCGACGCGACGCTGAACGCGACGGCGGCCGCCGACTTGCTTACGGCTTCGTTCCAGAACATTGCTTCTGGCAATATCCCCGCATCCTGGTCCTATCGCTTCGCCGCCGGGTCGCGCACGGGCAGCGCCGATCCGCTGGCGGTAGAGAGGAATACCGAGGCCGGCAACTTCGAATTCGGCGACCAGGATTGGAATGGTGAGAACCCCAATCGGACACAGCCCCTCGGCCGCAACGACATCTTGCGCACCGGTACCGGCTCCATCGAAATCGCCGCCGCCGGCAACGTCGAACTGCTCAATCCCAGCACCGTGATCTACACCGCCGGCGTGGGCGTGGATTGGGACACCATCCCTGGGTTCGTGGATGTACCGGCGGCGTGGTCAGACGCGGATCTCCGGGACCTTCCGGCGTTGGCTGGACTCTCAGGACGGGACTATACCGGAGTCGACCCGGAGATAGCCGGCTTGGTCGGCACACTCCCCGTGCTGCCGGCGAGCGGCGGTGACATTCGCATCAGCGCTGGCGGCGGCTTGATCGGCAGGCAAAACGTAACCGACCTGACCAGAAACGTGCTTGGAAACGACCAAAACAACGAGCCTCCCTCAGCGTCTGACCCTGCACGGTATATCGGTCAGATGTTCAATCCCTGGCTGTTCTTCCAGGGAAGCGCCAGCGAGACACCCGATGCGGCCGGCATATTCAGCGGGCTCGATGCAGCAGGAAATCCCGCGACGCAGACTGCCGCCTGGGTGCGAACGGGAACCTTCCAACAGGGCATCGCTGCACTGGGCGGCGGCGACCTGACGGTTCGTGCCGGCCGCGACGTCCGAGACATCTCGCTGTCCGTCGTCTCGGCCTATGTCGTCTCCGGCGGCAAGGAAGCCGGCCAAGCGACGACGCTGCATCGCTTCGGCGGCGGTGATGTCAACATCGCCGCGGGTGGCGATCTTTCCAGCAGCGCGATCTACGTCGGCGACGGCCGCGGCACGATCACCCTCGGCGGCTCGATGATCAGCGGTTCGGCGATATTGACCTTTGACGGCAACTCTGGCCGCATAACGGACCCGGCGCCGATTGCCAGCACGCTCGCTTTCGGCGACGCCAGCATGAGCATCCAGGCGCGCGGCGATGTGGCAATCGGCAATGTCCTCACCGACTCACACTTTGGGGAAAACTATCTGGATTTTGTCAAAGAGGGTAACGAGGACCCCACGCCTCGACAGCTTCCTCCTGTGGTGTCCTCCTATACCGTAAATAATGCGCTGAACGTGTTATCGTTAACGGGCTCCCTGTTTATCGAGGAGGACTTGGCCGCACCCACCACCCCCAGAAGCTATGAATTGCGGAACCCTCTGAATAACGACAACGTCCTCTATCTCCCGCCGAATGTTCGGTTTGTCGCCCCCCGGGAAGATATCTCCCTATGGAGTGACACGATTGCGCTGGCGCCGTCGCCGACCGGCAGCCTCGACCTCTTGGCCCAGGGCTCGATCCGCTACGCGTCGGCGATCAACATGCTGGACATCGACCCGGCCTTCCTTTCCAGCCCCAACAACCCCAACCCCTACCTGGGCATAATTCTCGGTCAGTTACCCTCGATCCCGTCTACCGGATACACCCTCGACTCCGAGTTCACGACCAACTCCAGGCTCAACCGCTTTACGTTGCACGCGGGTCCGACACCGCTGCATGCCGACGACCTCGAGCCGGCACGAATCATCGCCCTGGACGGGGACATCAGTATCTTCGAGACGACCGTCGCTTTCGACGCCGGCAGCATCTTTCTCAACAAGCAGACCGAGATCTATGCCGGCGGCGATATCATCAACATGACCTTCACCGGGGAGAACAACCGAGACAGCGACGTGACGTCGATGACGGCCGGCGGCGACATCACTTATACGTTGCTGCGCACCGAGAGCAGCGGTGTCATCACCTTCGAGCCTCTGGGCGGCTCCTTCGTGATCGGCGGCCCGGGCACATTCATTCTCGAGGCCGGCGGCAACCTCGATATTCGACCGTCGACACCCCAGCAGCAGTACGGCGTGCTCGCCGTCGGCAACCGCATCAACCCCTATCGCGATGCCGAGAGCGCCGACGTCCAGGTGCTGTACGGAACCGGCCCGGGCAAGGACATCGCCGGCTTCGTCGACCGCTACGTCGATCCGATGAACGCCGGCGCAGTCACCCGCAACTACATCGACGAACTGGTCGCCTTCATGACCGCGCGTGCCGAGGCGATGCGGCTTCCGAGCGAGCCGGAGCCGGTCGCGCCGACGGCGGAGGAGGCTTTGGCGCAGTTCCACGCCTTGCCGGAGCGCGAGCAGCTCCCGTTCGTCCGCCAAGTGTACTTCGACGAACTCCGCAGCGTCGTGGCCTCGCCGGACAGCGCCTTCACCGTCGACCAGCGCCGCGGCTTCGAGGCGATCGAGGCCCTGTTCCCGGCCCGCCTCGGCTACACCGACCAGCTCGCGGCCTCCCCGATCCCGGTGCGGACGGGCGATCTGAACATGACCGGGGCGCTGGTGCGCACCGACTACGGCTCGTCGGTCGCGATGATCGGCCCGGGCGGGGATGCGCGGATCGGCGCCTTCACCGTCGACGACACGCTGCCTCTCAACTTCCAGGGCATCTTCACCCTGCGCGGCGGGGCGATCGAGGCCTACCTCGACGGCAGCTTCAACGTCAACTCGAGCCGGGTGATCACCGCGCAGGGCGGCGACATCACCATCTTCACCGGCACCGGCGACATCGATGCCGGCCGCGGCAAGAAGACCGCGAGCTTCAGCCCGCCGATCAACGCGCTCTACAGCGCGGATACGCAGGCGTCCGTCGATTTCGGCGGCATCATCACCGGCTCCGGCATCGCTACGCTGATCACCCTGCCGGGCGGCTCTCCGGGCGACGTCTACCTGATCGCCCCGCGGGGCACGGTGGACGCGGGCGACGCCGGCATCCGGGCGTCCGGCAACCTCGCGATCGTCGCCACGCAGGTGCTCAACGCCACCAACATCCAGGTCGGTGGCGCCAGCGTCGGCCTGCCGCAGTCGAGTTCGATGCCGGTCGGCGCTCTGCTCAGCAGCTCCGGTTCGCAGGCCGAACTCGGCGGCAACACGCTGGCGAGCCTGGCCACCGCCGCCGGCCGCCCGCAGGCGGACACGCTGCCGTCGATCATCAGCGTCGAGGTGCTGAGCTTCGGCGAATAGAAGAGCGGCCTCTCAGGTCGGCGCGGCCATGGCTTCGCCGGCCGCGTCCGCCCGGGGCGCGGTCGTCGAAGGGCCTGCGGCATCCAGGTCCGGCGGCAGATCCCCGGAAGCGACGGCGTCGACGAGCGCCACGTGCCGTGGCAGGCAATAGCCCCGGAGGTCGTAGCGATCGATCACCGTCTGGCGTGCCCGCACCCGCAGGCCGGCCATGCCCGCCGGATCACTCAATGCCCGGTCGATCGCCGTGGCCAACGCGCGCGGCGAGAAGAAGTCGACGAGCAGGCCATTCTCGCCGTCGCGGATCACCTCTTCGACCGGTGGCGTCGCCGAGCCGATCACCAGGCAGCCGGCCGCCATCGCCTCCAGCAGCGACCATGACAGCACGAACGGGTACGTCAGGTAGACGTGCGCGGCCGAGATCTGCAGCATGGCGATGAAATCATTGTGGGGAATGCGCCCGACGAAGCGCACCCGGTCCATGTCCAGCTGCGCGCCCACTTCCGCCAGCATCTTCTGCCGCCAAGTCTCGCCTTTCGGCAAGCGCTTGCCGTAACTGACCTCGTCGCCGCCGACGATCAGGGTGATGGCGTTCGGCCGCCGCCGCTGAATCTCCGGCAGGGCGCGCATGAAGATGTGGAAGCCGCGGTAGGGCTCCATGTTGCGGTTGACGAAGGTGATCACCTCGTCGCCCAGCCGCAGTGCGCGGCCCGACTTCGCCAGCCGGACGACAGCGCCCGGTTGCGGGCGGATACGGGCGGTGTCGATGCCGTCGTGTACCACCGAGAAGCGGGAGCGGTAGCGCTCCGGCACGGTGCTCGCCTGCCAGTGCGTCGGACTGAGGCACCAGTCGGCGCCGTCGATCGCCAGCAGCGAATTGGCGTTTTTCATCCGCAGCCGGCAGCGTCCGGGCACGTCGTCTTCGGCGAACTCCGGATCGAAGGCGAAATCGGCTCCTTCCGCCTGATAGAAGAACTCGATGAACGACAGCAGTCGCGCATCCGGAAACACGTCCTTGAGGAACAACGCCTCGCCCCAGCCCGGATGCGCACAGATCACGTCGGGCCGGAACCCCTTCGCGCGCAGCGACAGTGCCGCCTGCGCCGCCGCCTCGCCGCGGATCACCTTTGTCTCGATGTCGGCGACCCAAGGGTGAATCCCGGAACTGGAGCCACGCTCCGGCTTGTACTGGACGACGCGCACTCCCGGCAGCGCGTTCGACTCCTCGATCGCGAGCGCCACGACCTCGTCCCCACGCGCCGCCAGAGCAGGCGCCAGATGCAGATACTGGCCGGGAAAATTCTGGTGAACGAACAGGACGCGCATGCGATCGGACTCCGTTTCAAACGCCGAACGTATTGAGTTTTCTAGGCGATCATCGGCAGTGTCCCACATTTGGGGCATTATTCGCGCAACCATGTTGCGAATCGGCGTAAAACGGATAAACTATAGATTAGGATGGGTCGGTGGTCACCGGACCTGCGTACCCGAGCCCGGGAGGTCATCGCCTCCTGTTGCGCAGGCCGTTGCTAGCCGTCGGATTGTCGACGAGTATGTATACGGGGGTCAACATGCTGAAAGTGAATTTGTTACTGGCGTGTACGGCCGTGACAGCACTGAGCGGGTGCGGCGCGGTGACGACCGCGATCGAGCATCGGAATCTCGATGTCGAAAACAAGATGACCGATACAGTGTTTCTCGAACCGATTTCGCCGAGCCAACAAACAGTCTTTTTGCAGATTCGAAACACGACCGATCAGCAGGATTTCGATATAGGAAGCAGCATTCGATCCGCCTTGGAGGCCAAGGGATATCAAATTTACAGCGACCCGGCACAGGCACATTACATCTTACAGGTGAATGTACTGCAGGTCGGAAAAATGGATAAGAACGCGATGAACCAATTCTTCGCGAGCGGTTATGGGTCGGCAGCAAGCGTCATCGGTGCAACTGCTTATGGCGCAGGCATCGGCGCCATGGCGGGCGGTCTCAACGGACTCGGCTACGGAGCTCTCATTGCCGCGCCGGTTGCGCTGGTTGCGGATGCGCTCGTGAAGAACGTGACGTACGCTGCAATTACCGATGTGCAGATTTCCGAGAAGACGACGACAAAGGTTACTGATCGGATGAACCAGAGCCTCAAGCAAGGAAAATCTGGAACCCGGAATGTGACGTCTGAAGAAACAACAAACAACAAGGTCTATCAAACACGCGTGATGAGCTCAGCCGATCAAGTCAACCTTGAGCTCGCCGATGCTATGCCGAGTTTGAAAGCCGGCATTTCCAGATCCATTGCCGGGATGTTCTAGGCGAAGAGCACGTTGCCCTTCTTGCCACATCAAGGCACCGGTTGATTGTCTACGGTGGGTCCTCTGACCAAGCCACCACGGTCGGACCGACGGCGGGCGCCCGGCCCGCAGCCCTTGCGGCCGGCAAAGGTCAGGGCGAGCGATCAGGGTCGCGCGGCAGCCCGGCCATCCCTCGGCGTGCCGCACGCTTGCGAATGCGGGCCGCCGTCGAGCAACAGGTCGCGCAGGACGGACAGCGTCTCCACCAGTTGTGGAGAATACGCCTGCCGTTCGCGCGGAGAGGGGGTGTATCGCGCCCACACCCGCACAGCCTGTTCCAGCTTGCCAAAGACTTCCCCCATCCGCCAGAAGCTGCCCTGGGCGATCCTCAGGAAGGCGACGAAGGGTTCGAAGTCCTCCTCGAAGACGATCGCCTCGTATGAGCTTCGGTACTTCTCGGAGATCGCGATCATCTCGCTCCAGTCGCCGCGCACCTGACGGCGGACATCCTCGACAAGAGGAGAGATCGACGCGCGGTGGCCGGTGGGCAGGGCGTCCACCATTCGCTGAGTTTGCGAAATCCAGGTTGCGAACTCCTGCAGCCTGAGTTGCATCGCCGCAAATTCGTACTCGTAATAGGTGATGGCGATCCACGAGCCGAGAACGTCCTGCGCAAGATCGGGCGACAGCCGCAGGGCCTCGATCAGCGGCTGAAGTTCTTCCATATCCTTTAGAAACAACAGCTTCGCGGTCAGGTCCTCGACTTTCCCCTCGAGTTCGGCGGCGGCATTCTGAAAAGTGGCGACAACCAGCGGGCGCAGCCGACCGACGAGATGCGCCGTCAACTTTCCGCGCAGGGCCGGGGTGAGCTTCAGGTAGGTGTCCGGAACGTCGATCTGCGCCCGCCTGAAGGCGAGTTCGATGATGAAAGGATTGAAGGTCGGCAGGGAATCCAGGATGCGCAGCTTCTCGGCGTCCGCCGCCAAGTCTTTGCCGTCCGCCCCGCCGCTGGTGATCTTGGCTGCGTAGATCTTGGTGAACTCGTTGGGCGAGAATATTGCCGACTCCCCGCCGTCCCCTGGTCGCCGAACGTCGTAGGGCATATAGATCAGGGTGCCGACTGGTCGTGCCCTATCGCGAAAGACCGCGCAGTCCGGATCGACGTACTTGATAAAGACCGAAGAATTGAGGAACCAGGTGGCGAAGAAATAAACGCGGTCCTGCTCCAGGCGCGAAATCACTTGCGACACGCCGGAAACATCGAGGCGCCGGGAGGGGCCGGCGGCCAGGAGCTGCTTCAAGGTGTCGCGCCGCATTGCTTTCTGCCTTCAGAGTTCGATCAGCCAGGTCTGCAAGAAATTGTCGTGGGCGCGTAGCAGGTCTTCCCACCGGCTGGTCGGCGCCGCATATCAGGATTTTGGACTCGCACAGCTTGGTAAAGTCCTTCTCCGAAAATATAACGGATTCCCCACCTTGAGCCGGGCACTTTACATCATAATGAAGATAGATCAGAGTGGCGATCGCGCCTAATCTCCTGCGAACTCCGCCGGAATTATTACCAATATACTTAAAAAGTACTGAATTATTGAGGAGTTTTGTGGCAAGAGGTATTCTGGAGCGTCTCCGGCCAGGGAAATGCTCTGGGAAATCCCGGCTACGTCGAAACGCCGCGATGGCCTGGCGCGCAGGGACTGCTTCAAGGTCTCGGGCTGCATCGGCATTTCGGCCTAACAGCGGCGAGAGTTTCGTCCGCAGAAAACTGTCGTGCACGCGCAGGAGATTTTCCCACCGGCTGACGGGTGGAACGTAGCTGTAGGTCATGTTCAGCATCGTGTCGCGGACGAGGTTGCCCGTGAGCAGGAAGGACCGCGTCGGTCCGCCGCGCCGCGGTACCGCCACGAACTCGATCTCCACCGTCGGCCTGCTGGCACCACTGCCGGGCGGTCGCATCAGGCGGACCGCCGACCGCGACACGTCGACGATCGGTACAGCCACTCCGTCAATCAGCGCCTCGATGCCGACCACCACATGCCGGGGCTCCGCGCGACGCTCCTTGCCCATCCGCTCTCATCCCTGAACCGCCGCTGCTGCCCGGCGCTGACTCCGAAGTGTGACGGCATCCGCTCTAACGCCGCGTTAACGCGCCGCCGCCGAGCGGGGCCGGCCGAAAGTCTCGAATGTGCGGCTCGCACGCCTCGGCGTTTCGCGCTAAAAGTGGGGCGTTTCGCGCTAAGAATGGGGTGTGGGTGGGCAGCGGCACCGCCCGCCACCCTGACCTTGTCTCGCACGCTCTTGGCCTCACGCGAATGACAGCGCCGACCCGTCGCCTGGAACAGTTCGCGGGCTTGTTGATCCTGGTATTGGTGGCGGTCGGCTGCTTCGTCGTGCTTCAGCCGTTCATCGCCGCTCTCCTGTGGGCGACCATCCTCTCGATCGCCACCTGGCCGGCTTTCCGGCGAGTGGAGCGATGGGTGGGCGGGCGCACGACGCTGGCAGCCGGGATCATGACGCTGGTGCTGGCGGTGGCATTGCTGGTGCCGATCGCCATCCTCGGAACCAGCCTCGCCGACAACTTCGCCCGGCTTTCGGGCAAGATGCTGGGCGTTTTCGAGAACGGGCCGCCACCGCCGCCGCCCTGGGTGGGCGATCTGCCGTTCGTCGGTCCCCAGCTGGCCGAGGCGTGGCACTATTTCGCCGACGATACGACGCGGTTCGCCGAAACGGTGCGCACGTGGGTCGGCCCGGCCACGCAGCGGCTTCTCGCGGTCGGCAAGGCGCTCGGCACCGGTATTCTCGACCTCTCCCTGAGCGTCGTCGCCGCCTTCTTCTTTTTCCGCGACGGCGCCTATGGTGCGTTACGCCTGCGGACGGTGATGACCAAAGTCGCCGGCGAACGGGGGCATCGGCTGCTGGGTGTCGCCGAGACGACCATCAACGGCGTCGTCTACGGCATGCTCGGCACCGCGCTGGCGCAGGGCGCGCTGGCCGCGTTCGGCCTGTGGCTCGCCGGGGTGCCGGGAGCGTTGTTCCTGGGCGTTCTCACCTCGATGCTCTCGTTCATCCCCATGGGGCCGCCGATGGTCTGGCTGCCTTCGGCGATTTGGCTGTTCTCCTCCGGCCATATCGGCTGGGGCTTGTTCATGTCGCTATGGGGTTTCTTCGTCATCAGCACCGTCGACAACGTGATCCGCCCGTACTTCATCAGCCTGGGAAGCGCGCTGCCGCTGCTGCTGGTGTTCCTCGGGCTGCTGGGCGGGATCGCCGCGTTCGGCCTGCTCGGCGTGTTCATCGGCCCGACGCTGCTCGCCGTCGGCTATACGTTGATCCGCGAATGGAGCCATTCCGACGCGCTGGAGGATGAGCCCATATCCGGAGACGCGGCTAAGCCGGAGGCGGACGAAGGGAAACGCTGAGGCCGCGGGCGCTGCCTCGAGCGTCCCCGAAAGGGGGCGCTACTGCTCGACCCAGACCGAGACCGAGCCGCCCTCGCAGCGGAATTCGCCCCAGCCGTCGGCGTTGGTCGTCACAGTCCCCGGAACGTGGCCGGTCAGGTCGACGAAGCGGGCGTCGCGCCGGCCGACCTCCATCCACTTCGTGCCCTCCGGTCCGTCGCTCATCAGCACGGCCATCGCCTTCGGATGCGTATCGTCGCCGAGCCGGGTCCAGCCGACCCGGTTCCAGTGATCGAAGAAATCGTACTGCGGGCCGTGAGCGAACTCCTTGCGCGCGTGCAGAAAAATGTCGATCAGCCGGCGGTGCGACGGCATCGTCACCCGATGACGCTTGCCGTCGCGGCCGAAGTCCTCGTACTCGGCGCCGTAGTAGTCGGCGTAGAAGATGCACGGATAGCCCTCGCGCCGCAGCAAGATGACGGCGTAGGCGAGCGGCTTGAACCACGGCTCGACCACCGACTCCAGCGCCTGCAGCGGTTGGGAGTCGTGGTTCTCGACAAAGGTGACCGCCTGCGTCGGCCGCTCCCGCATCAGCGTGCCGTCGAGCAGGCGCCGCATGTCGTAATGGCCGCCGCCTTTGCTGGCGGCGTAGAAATTGTAGTGCAGCGCCACGGCGAACATCGAGATCCGGTTGTCGGTCGCGTTCAGATACCAGTGCAGGTCGGCCAGAGCCGACGACCAGTATTCGCCGACGACGAACAGCTTCTTGCCGGCATAGGCTTCGAGGGCTTCCAACCACTGCGGGAAGAACCAGGCCGAGATGTGCTTGACGGCGTCCAGCCGGAACCCGTCCACCCCGGTCGTGTCGAGATACCATTTG
>Ga0209573_1001071_pt1 | contig 46224 bp, 39 predicted proteins | sample TNRBio252014_DNA_FD_185870 | JGI IMG/M metagenome (GOLD analysis project Ga0209573, IMG submission 185870) | Wastewater treatment Type I Accumulibacter community from EBPR Bioreactor in Madison, WI, USA - TNR Reactor_6/25/2014_ DNA (SPAdes)... | ecosystem: Engineered > Bioreactor > EBPR >... | reverse complement strand
TCGTGGCAAATTCATACCCAAATTTACATATTGTTTCTTATTCCTACCTTATCCATGGAATTAATTTCAACCATGCTTTATCTTAGCGCTAATCAGTTACGAAAAACTTTTCGCAATAGGGCATACAAAAAATTCACGAGGCATCCGGTTTTCAGACAGCGCTATTTGAAAAAATAAAGGCATTATAGGGAAACGGGAAGTATAATGCAATACTTTTAGTATTTCGCCAATAATTGATTTTTCAGCCGCATGAGTGTTGTTGTGTATTAAGCTCGTATAAATAATTTTCCTGTATATATAGTGCCAGTACTCATTTGATTTTTTATAAGAAAACAGCACTTCTATGTACTGCTCTTTAGTAGTTTGGTCATCTTGTGATATGATAAAATCAATTGCACTATTGATATCTGAGACATTATCTAACGTTTTTGGAAATGTTGCTAGAGATGGTGAACTATCAGGAGGAAATTTAATTTGGCGCAGTATATGACGCATGTAATACCTCAGAGCTTTCTTTGCCAGCTTTGCATAGGGTTGCCCCTCTTTTAACCCCAGCAATTCCCATTCTCTATCTATAAAACTAAAAGATAGTTTATTTTTAGGGTCTGTATATTTTCGGATACTATTCCAGCAAGAGTCTATTTGTTCAATAGAAGGAATGTTTTCTATATGATTATGTTTCTCATCCCACCACTTTTCGTTTTCCCGTAATTTGTTAAACCATTTTTTTTCAGGCGTTATGTCAGATACTCCGGCCCAGGCAGATTTTTCCCATATTGAAGAAATCGCAGAAAGATCAGTTTTTTCCTCCACAGTAGAGAGGTTGATATTCATCGATGCATCAAAGCCATCCCTTTGCGCATAATATAATAATAAACGCCAGGCGTATAAAAAAAATAATATCTCGCCGGCATAGCAATATAAGCCGTCAATTGAGTTCTTATTGCGAAGCTGTCGTTCAAATGGCAAGGGTTCAAAGGAATAAGATGATTCAAAAGGCGGCATATTCTTAAAAAAGTCGGGCGCTTTTTTTTCTTCATTTACCAGTTCCATGTTGTCATAGATACTTTCATATAGAGTATCAAGAACCCATACAACAATGTTTTCAGTCGTTTTCTGGTCAAAATTTGATACATTTAAAAAATCGGGGTGCAAGTCGATATGATAAGGAAGTCTATAAAACGGAATATCCTGGTTTTGATCTTTTTTTAAATATTTATTCTGAATGAAAAAGATTTTATTCTGTGGTTTATCAAGAATTGCATAACCTCCGCCTAAAACACCACAAAGACGCTTGAACGGGTTGGATGTTTTATCGTGAAAGTTCTTGTTTTCTATATTGGAAAGGAAAGAATATTCATCAAAGGACCTGCTATTGTTATTATCTAATTTTGCCCGTATCTCGTAGTAATTGCTTTGGAATTTATCAACCTTGGTTTTTTGAAATTTATCAATTTTGTAATTAAATACTTTTACAATAAAATTATTAATTTTCATCACCATGTTATTGAATGGTGAAAACATGGAAGTATTTATATTTTTTTGAATATCACTCACAAAAAGGAAAATTATGCTCAACAAAGGAAAATAGTCACAAAAGGAAACGGGGTTGAAACGGAAGTGTTTAAGTCAGCCTGCCACAAAGTAAGAAACAGAAGCGAATTCCAATAGTAAGTCAGCTCATTTTTTCAACTAAATCATCTCGCTTGAAAGCACAAAAAAGTAAAGTACACACGAATTACAGCCCCAAACCCGGGGGTAGATAAGGCGCGTTAATCTGGTCGAGTGTGCTTACTGGTAGATGTGAAAAAGCGTAAAAATCAGTTAGATATTTTTTTACTGCATAAAATGCAGATAAACAGTTAATTGTATTTAACTGATCTTTACTGCAAAGATATGTGACGAAAAGTTGTCCAAAGTTGTCCAGTGGCAAAAATACCGGGACAACTTTGGACAAATCAAGAACACATACATTGCGAGGTAAACTGTTTAGTATGATTAGAGTGCTACACGTTGACGATAGCGGTAGATATGCTGCAGATTTAATGAAAATTCTTCAGCTACCTGCCGATTGGGAGAGTACCTGCATACCCGCAGATGAACTCAAAAGCGCCGCCAACTCCGGCCATTGCGCCTACCAAATAGCCTCTTGGGCTAATAATACCGCCCTCCAATTTCCTGACGACAAGTTGATCATCGCTATACATGTCAACATACGAATCCCCGGTAGGGTCTACCGTTCCTATTGTTATGGGGTTGAAATTTTAGAAGCCATCCGCATCCACGACTCTTTCAAAAATGAAGCTGCCAAAACCGACGTCGCTAACGTGATTCAACATGCATCGGTTATTATGTACTCCTGGGCGCCTGCCGAATGCCTGATTCGGAATCGCCCTGAAAATGCCAGGATTTTTTCTCCCGGCGCGACGTTTGTTCAATTGCCTTTTTACGACAGCAAGCATAGAGATGCTTTCTTTTGGGCGGAACAACAAAATAGCGTTGACCCCCAATTATACGCTCCCTTCTTTGACGGTCATACCCCGTTTTCTGCCGATGGAACCCGCCATTCACAAGCCAACCGATTTGGCATAGGGGTGATGATTGATGCCTTAAATAAAATATACGACAATCTGCCACCTGATTTACTGATACTTAAACCGGCTGGTATCAAAATGCCTTATATGGGCGCCGATATCAGCCGGATGTTGTTCCACTACCGGCGAAAACTCAATGAAATCGACCTCGAACGTGAAAAAGATAACCTCGAGGTGATTACCAATAACCTACGCGCTATCGCAGGCCATTTATCCAATAAAAAAATAGCCCTGATCGATGACGAAGCTGCCGAGGTGGACGGACTCGACGGGCTGGGCTGGAAACAAGCTTTCGAATATCTGCTCCTGCAAACCAATGTGATAGATAACCTATTTTCTAAGCAAGACTATGATACCAATCAAAAAGCACATGCTAATCAAATAGCACGGCAGATTTCCCGCGACCAATATGCTTGTGTACTGTTGGATATTCGTTTTCCCAAAGACCAACGCGGCGTTAAAAAGCAAATTAAGAAAACATTCGGCTACCGGGTACTCAAAGCTATCAGAAAAAAATGCCCGGCTATGCCTATTATCGTGGTTACAAGTATCAACAAAACCTGGCGCCACAACCAACTCCTCGACGTCGGCGCCGATGCGATTTGGGTCAAAGAGGGCGTTGATGAACTGCGAACCCCCCGGGAATCCCTGCACAATATCGTCCGCCTGCTGGAGCTGATCAGACGCGTGACGGGCGCGTCTTATTCGTTTTTACATGCTCTTAACCAAAAGCTGAAAGCATTATTCAAGTCTATTGAAAAGAAGGAAGTATGGTGGCTCAAGGACAATAAATTTCAGTCTGCCAGCCCTGGAAATGTTTATAACGTAGACGCTACTGTAGTGCAGGACATTCTAAGCGACAGTATTCAATTATTTCGGACGTACGTCAAAGACATTACTATGAATTTTCTGGAGGATCCCCGTGTACTTCGGAAATCGCGAAAACGGAATAGCCGGCAACCCGAAAGGGAATCGGAGTTCGCCAAGATGCTCATTATGAGACTGGCGAAGATTATAGAGATTGTACATGGCATGACCCACGAATCAGACCACAGGAAACGAGTAAACAGCGGCCTTATGGGCGGTTACAAAAAGCCGAAAGACAACGGCAAAACGGATGTAGATATCCAACGGGGAGATTGGACCGGTTTTTGGTTGTACAACCTGCGCAATGAATGCGCACACCACTTCCCGCATATTAAGTACCGGTTGACAACCGGTGAAAATATCCTTGACGGACGCAGCGCACAGAATTTCATGGCATTTCTGGTCGCTTATCTTAGCGTAGCGGACATTCCGCTGCTTTCAAAAGATAAACGATTTTATTTTGAAGCGCTGGCAGGCGATGACAACCATAACGAGCCATTTCAGAAAACCATCGTCAATGGAGATTATATCCAGCAGCTTGTAAATGCTGGCGGAGTTAATAACATTCCGTCTTTCGGACAGTTTTTAGATGCTTATTACGACCTGCAAATGCAATTTTATCAATAATAAAAAAAGGGTTCGGCAGGTGTTGATCTGCCAAACCCTTGCCATTAGGGTAAATTAATCTATTTTTCCAAAAACTCATAATCAGGATTGAATATCACATCGCCGCCGTATTTTACTTTCAATTTTGAAGCTTCCGCTGAGGTACGATATGGTCCAAACAGCACGTGGTATTTTCCTTCTTCGTCCTGGGCTACCAGTACCAGGTCTTCGTCAATCCATAAGCCGTAATCGTATTGCAATCCAAGTGCATTGTGCTCATCGCTAAGGGTATTCACTCTCAGGAAGTAGGAATCAACTGGAACTTCCTCATCGGGATCATATTTTTGCACTTTTTGAGAGTTCTTCTCTTGAGGAATATCTTCAAAATCCTTATTTTTCAGAAATTTGCCTGCCATAACTTCTTGTTCATTGCTGAGAATGTCACCGGTCTCATTTTCTGAAGGTGCAATAACTATTTCTTCCTTTCCGTCATCGTTTGCTTTTATTTCGTTGAACCAAATTCCTTTATTTGTGACAAACATGTAGGCAATCCCTCCAATCATCAAAACGATTAGTATGGTACCCGTCCAGTCGTCTGTTCCATCTTGGCGCGTAGGATAATATTGCTGGCGGTTGAAGCCTGCAAAAATACTCCTCACCAGGTTGGCAATAAACAACATTCCCAGTAAGAAAGCGCCCATCGCAATGTAGATGTAGTTAACGTTTTCCACGGCAGATGTTTTTAGTTGTAAATTGTATATACCTCTCGTATTCAAAGATGTGGGTAAAAAAAGTTGTCTTGGGTTATCCTTATATAGTTTCTTATATTATAGGCTAAAATGGTTCCGAGCTAAATACCTTGACATGTAAGACGGCCAACTACCCACAATGGACAGCCGGCCGTCTGATGTTCGTTACTTTTTGTTTCTCCACACGAAAAGGGTGCCACCTCTGCTCAAACTCGACAACAAACGCAAGCGTTTCGAAGATCGACAGGCATCGACTACCTGGCTATCGTGGAATTGGGCCGATGAAGTGAATAGGCGGGGGGTGGGAGCTAGTGGCGATTAATCGATTTTTGATAAAATTATTTCGACTAGTTGCTTGAAGTCTTTTTTTGCACTTAACACAGCCTGATAGTGTGCACCGATTGCGCCATCAGCAGGTTTGAGTAAAAAAATAGGCTTTCTTACTTCCATAGCCATGGGAATCAAGCTATGGTAATGCTTTAAAAGAGCCAAACAATATTCATCATTTTCAATGTTTTTATTCGGTGTAGCAGATATTTTCAATACAAATTCTTCGAAGATAGCAGGTATCCGGTTAGCCCATTTCAGGTATGACAATACAGGCCTGCGTTCTTTAATACCGTGCTGCATTACGATATAACCAATAGGTTTAATATCGCCGTGGGGAAGAACAAGGTCAGGCGTTTTATTCCTGCTGTATCTTTCAGACCACTCTGTTTTCCAGGTAATCAAGCGGTCACCCAAGTTTTTTAGCCCTTGCAGTGAAAATAAATCGGCAGCCATCGGCACAACCACATAATCGGCAGATATTATGGTAGCACGGTTAAGCGCCCCAAAATTTGGCCCTACGTCAATAATACAATATTCGGCGCCAAATTTTTCGGCCTGAATTTGAATAATCCTGTAAAATGAAGAAATAATGCGAAATGCAGCTTCATCTTGATCTACACATTTACTCCAATTTGCGCTGAGTTTATCTTCGAACAAAGAAAGCTCAAGGTCACCGGCAAGCAAGCCTATATACGCAGATATTTGGTGTACCTTTACCTCCGCAATATCTCCTACCCCCCTATCAAGCGGTTTAATACCTGAAATTAATGTTTCTCTATTGAAATCCTGAGCATAAATACGCTCTAATTCTTCGTCGGGAAGAAACATAGCCGTTAAATTGGATTGTGGGTCTAAATCAACAGCCAAGCACTTTGTACCCATTTCAGCCATCATGTGGGTGAAATGATATACCAATGTAGTTTTGCCTACACCACCTTTGTTGTTAAAAAAAATAATCGTCTTCATCTCTTTTTAAATATTTTAACCAGAAATGAAGTAGGTTGATCTTTGATAAACTCTGGACTAGGGTTTCCATTTTTTTTCAGTGCTGCAATAGCTGCTTTTACGCCTACATTGAAGGCATTAATGAAACCTAAATTTTTTGCAGCTTCTGCGAGAGCGGGGTTGCGATAATCATTCTCATTTGGAAAATTTTCCGGCCTTGCTTTTCCATATAGTCCGCCTGCATTCGATATTTCGATGCGATCAACGAATTCATAAAATTTAACTGGCGCATTCGATTGGTAATCTTTGTGGATTACGGCATTAAATAATAATTCCCTGACTGCACGTAAGGGATAATTGGCTACATAATCTCCTCCTAATTCCGGCAATACCATTTTTACAATATTGGCTTGGATAAATAGGTCCATTTGACCAAATTGAGTAGCCAAATCGCCTTCAAACCGATACTCATAGTCAAAATCGCTCGCTTCATCCTCTCCGGTAAAACGAACATATTGCACATAAGCGCCCGATACAAAATAGCGTGGATTGACGCCGAATACTAAAATACCTGCATAGGTAGGACAGTCTTCTTTAAGATCGAAAAATTTTAATGATGCCAATTGTTGCTTTAATTCCCTGTTATTTTCAGCCAGGGTTTCACTATCTACTGCTGCCGGCAAATACCTGGTTTTGAAAAGTTCGATACTTATATCGCTTAACGTGCTACCCTTACATGGAAAGCTGTCAAAAGTCCTTGCAAATGCAGATCTTTTCTCGCTTAATATACGCTCTTCCGCTTCGTTGGCGATTCCTTTTCTGGGGCCGATCCGAACACATACTTTGCCCTTATACCTCACAGGCGGTAAAAAATGGGGCTGTACTTCTACTACGGCTACATCTCCATCGTCATATTTGAAAATGGCTGTAGATAATGCCGGTGGCGGTACAATCCTTCCATCGTTGCGAAAATCAATTATAGTCTGTATTGTTTTTTCATCGATAGCAAGCCCGGCTTTTGAACCGTCATCATATACGCCCAACAAAAGGTATCCAGGCTGGTTATGGTTGGGAAGATCATTGGCAAAAGAACAAATTGCCTCTCCAAACTTCTCAGAATCATTTAGAGAAATTGTTTTTTCAATACGATCCTGCTCCATCCTGGGCAAGATATTGTCCAATTCTTCTTTTGAAATCATTCGCTAATTTACGTTTTCTTTCAATGTGTCGCCGCTTTTTGAAGAAACATCGCAACTTTATTGTTTATAAATCCGGCCCTCATAAGGATGCAACGACAAAGTAGTCGATTGCTCATCGGCGGGGGCGTAATTGCCAAGCACCCATTGCCCGGTTTGCATGCCTTTGGGCAATGTGTACGACAACGGCTCGCTGCCGAAGTGCAACACTACCAGGTACCGCGCCTCGCCTAGCGTGCGCGTATAGGCGAATACCTGCGTGTGCACGGGGTCAATATCGGCAAAACCGCCGTAGATCAAAGCCGGCGTCTGCTTGCGCAGGGCGAGTAGTTGACGGTAGTAGTGGTATACGGAATTGGGATCGGCAATAGCCTGCTTTGTGTTGATGGTTTTGTAATTGGGATTCACCGCAAACCAGGTTTTTTCTGCCGAACTAAAGCCGGCATTGTCGCCATCGTCCCATTGCATGCAGGTGCGCGAGTGGTCGCGGGTGGTGTGTAGCATGTGATACATAAAATCATCGGGGTCGCCGTTGTTTTGCACCACCTCTTCCTGCCAGGCGTTGCGAACCTGGATATCGTCGAACTCTTTGATATCGGTAAACGGATAATTCGTCATACCCAGTTCGTCGCCCTGGTAGATAAACGGCGTGCCTTTCATCGTGAGCAGCAGCGTGGCCAGCATTTTCGCCGAGGGCTCGCGGAAGGCAGGGTCGTCGTTGCCGAAGCGGGAGACGGGCCGCGGGTTGTCGTGGTTGCTCAGGAACACCGTAGGCCAGCAGTGGTGGTCGAGGCCCTCTTCGTAGCGGGTAAAGATGGCTTTGAGTTGGGGCAGCTCAAAAGGGCGGTATTTCCAGAAAGCCCCGTGGCGGTCGATGCCTACCATGTCGAACTGGAAGATCATATTCAGCTCCTGGCGGCGTTCGTCGACCAGCAGGGGTGTTTGTTCGAGGCTTACGCCGGCGGCCTCGCCCACCGTCATTACGTCGTATTTCGACAGCACTTCGCGGTGCATTTCCTGGATATAGTCGTGGAGCCTGGGCCCCGAGGCGTACACCCTGCCGAAATCGCCGTCGAAATCGGCGGGATAATCGGGGAAGGCGGGGTCTTTAGAAATAAACGGGATCACATCCATGCGGAAGCCGTCGATTCCTTTGTCGAGCCAGTAGCGCATAATATCGTAGATCTCGTGGCGCAGGCGGGGGTTGTCCCAATTCAGGTCGGGTTGTTTTACTGCAAAGAGGTGCAGGTAATACTCGCCGGTAGCGGGGTCGAGTTGCCAGGCCGGGCCGCTGAAATACGACAGCCAGTTGTTGGGCGCCCGGCCGTCTTTGGCGGGCCGCCAGATATAATAATCGCGGTAGGGGTTGTCCTTTGATTTGCGCGACTCCGCAAACCAGGCGTGTTCGTCGGAGCTGTGGTTGGCCACCAGGTCGAGTATCAGCCGCATGCCGCGTTGTTTGACGCCGGCCAGGAGCCGCTCGAAATCGGCCATCGTACCGAATTCGTCCATGATGGCCCGATAATCGGAGATATCATAGCCGTTATCGGCATTGGGCGACTTAAAAATGGGGCTCAGCCAGATGACGTCGATACCCAGGTTTTGGATATAGTCAAGTTGCTGGGTGATGCCGTTGAGGTCGCCGATGCCGTCGCCGTTGCTGTCTCTGAAGCTGCGCGGGTAAATTTGGTAGATGGTGGCTTCTTTCCACCAGTGAGGGGTGGGGGTTACTTCTGATTGATTCGATGTGTCAGGCATGGTATGCTTGGATGGTGTGGTAATTTTGGAATGCGGACTATCGCAAATGTAGAATTCCTTGACCAAATCCGCAATCCAAAATCCGAAATCCCCTACCTCAACACCCCCTCCAAAAACCCTTTATCCGACCCATTGCCATTATTCTTATAAATCACGGTCAGGTTGCCGGTGGCGGGCATGAAGATGACATTAGCTTCGATGCCTGCCGAGCCGCCGTTGTGGCCGTAGCCGATGGCGTCGCCGAAGCGCCAGAGTTCAAGGCCGAGGCCGTATTCGCAGAAGATGTTGTCGCAGCCTTGCAGTTGTATCTCTTTCATCATTTCGAGGGAGGCGGGCGATATCAGTTGCCCCTGCATCAGGGCCAGCATAAACGTCTTCAGGTCGGCGACGGTGCTGATGATGCCGCCGGAGGCTTTGCCGTCGGTGTCGGCGCGATCCCAGCGACTTACGTCGAGTAGCCTGCCGTCGCCGTAGAGGTCGGCATAGCCGCGGGCTACATTGCGGTCGTCGCGTTGTTCGAGGTAGGTGTCGGCTAATTCCAGCGGGCTGAAGATGAATTCGTCAAGTACTTGTTGCACGGTTTTGCCGGTGACGGCTTCGACGATTTGTCCCAGTAGCCAGTAGTTGGTGTTGCTGTAGGAATAGGCCTGGCCCGGCTCGAAGTGCAGGGGTTTGTCGTACACGTATTCCTCCAGCAGTTGGTCAATGCTTTTGTCGTCCATGCGCTCGGGGTTGTCGACGAGGTCGAGTTGGTAGCGGATGCTTTCGTTGGGCGGGTCGACGATGCCCGATAGGTGGCCCAGCAGGTGGAGCAGGGTGATCTGATCTGCCTGGGGGATTTTACCTGCCACTTTAGGCAAACGCGTGCCGAGTTTGTCGTCGAGGCTCAGCCGGCCTTGTTCAACGAGTTTCAGGACGGCCGCAGCGACAAAAGTCTTGGTAATGCTGCCCACCCTGAACGGCGTATTGGTGCGCATGGCGGTCTGGTGCTCGAGGTTTGCGTTACCTACGGCGCCGGCCCACAAGGGTTCGCCCTGGCGGTACACCAGCAGGATGGCGCCCGGCGAGTTGCTGTTTTTGCGGTAAGCCTCCAATTGCGCCAGATACGCCTGGTGCTTGGGATGCCCGGCATAGCTGACGTCGTCTACTACGTCGGGTTTGGGAATGAAGATGTCTTTTTCGCAAGCTGCTGCGCTGAGCAACAGGGTTGCGATGAGGATTAGGTTTTTCATATTATTAGGTATGGATGTTGTCGGTTGTGGGTTGTCGGTTATGGGTTATTTGCCATTATCTGAACGGATAAAATCCGGCTCCTACATGCAGCGTCTTGTGTGGCAAAACGGGGGTGCCGTTGTAATTAAAGGGCATTTCGCCGAAGGCTTCGTAGCGGGAGAACACGGTCACGTTGTGGAAGCGGTAGCCTATGCCGAGGCCCACGGTGGGCATAAATTTGTGCAGGCGCTGGGATGCCGGCCGGTAGCTATCGCCATCGGGTTCGTAGCGGCGCAGGTCGGAGATGAGGTGCAGGTAGCCGCCGCCGATAGTGGCGTCGGCGAAGAAGTCGCCGAAGAATTTGCGGTATCCGAAGGCCGTGCTGACAAAGGCGCCTTGCTGAAAACCATCATGGTTGTAATAACCCAGCTGAATATTTTGCAGCAGTTGGTGTCCGTCGCGTTGGCGGTAGTACAGCTCCGTACCCACGCGCACGCCCCAGTTGGGATTGCGGAAAAATCCCCTGAAGTTGGGTAGGCTGACCGATTCGGTAAATACGCTGATCGTGATCGGCAGGGTGTTATTGCGGCTGCCGTCCTGGGCCTGGAGCTGCGGGGATGCCAGGGTCAGCATGAAAGCGCCGACGAGGCATAGCGGTTTGAAGAGCTTTGGATAAAAGAGCTGGATTTTCATTTTTATTAAAATTAAATGAAACAATCGGGTGATTTTTATACAAATATGTCTGTATGAACTGTCGCAATTCAAGGCGGAAAGGCTTCAAGCGGTTAATAAGCGGAGTAAAACGGCTGTTTTTTTACCACAGAGTGACACAGAGTTACACAGAGTGATCACAGAGGCGGAAAAAACAATCGAACCCATTTTTTGTCGATTCACTCCCTTTTTTCTCCATTCCGCCGCAATGTGTTTTTTATTAGTAGATGGTAATCCCGACTTTTGCAGTAGAACAGTTGCCATTTAACATGAAAAAAGAATACCAATGGCTGATATTGCTGGCCGGCGTGTTGTTGCTGGTCGTGTCGAATGCCATCAATTTCGGGCCGGAGGACGAGATGAGTTGGCAGCAGAAAACCAGCTATCTGCTGATATTGGCCATTGGCATTGCCTTGCAGTTTTTTTCCATTTTTGCCGTAGGCAAATGGATGCAGCGCAGGATGCCCGGCTTGCCGTATACTTATAAGCGCATCATCCGGTCATTTGCGATAAGCATACCTTTACTGACCGCATTGATGACGCTTTCAGATTTGTTTTTACAATATTATTCCAACAACCCCGTATACGCATTCGGCTGGAAAACGTTGCTGCTCAATCTGACCCAATCGGCCGTGACGGCCTTGTATATTCTGGGATTGTCAGAAGCTTTTTACCACTACGACCAGCTCAACCACGCCGAAAAGGAAAAAGACGAATTGCTGCGCATCAACCTGATGGCGCAATACGACAGCCTGAAGCAGCAGGTGAGCCCCCATTTTTTGTTCAACAGTCTCAACAGCCTGAGTTCGCTGATCTCCATAGACCCCGCCCAGGCGGAAAAATTTGTAGAAGAAATGAGCGAGGTATACCGCTACCTGTTGCAAAGCAACCAGGACGAGCTGACGACCCTGGGCCGGGAGTTGGATTTTATTAAATCGTATGTACATTTATTGAAAACCCGTTTTGGCGAAGGGTTTCAGGTAGATATCGACGTGGCGGAGGGGGCGCGGCAATACCTCATCCCGCCGCTTACCCTGCAGTTGCTGGTAGAAAACGCCGTCAAGCACAACGAAACCTCTACCGTCAGTCCCCTCCGGCTGCGTATCTTCACCGAGGGCGGCGACCGGCTGGCGGTAGTGAACAACCTGCAAAAACGCAATATTACGCTGCCTTCGGTCAAAGTAGGCCTGGCCAATATCGTTGCCCGCTACCGGCTGCTCAACCACCCATACGTAGAAATCCGGGAAACCGAGACGGAGTTTACGGTGTTGCTTCCGTTGATACGGTAGTTGTGGGTTGTGGGTTGTGGGTTGTGGGTTGTGGATTGTAGGTTGTAGGTTGTAGGTTGTAGGTTTGAAACTTACAACCTATAACCTACAACCACTTTATATACAAATGAATACACTATGCGTGTTTTTATCATAGAAGACGAATACCTGGGCCTGGAGCGGCTCGTCAAATTGCTGGGCGAGGTCGACGCGGGCCTGACGGTGCTGGGCCATGCCGAAAGCATCAAATCGGCGGTGCAGTGGTTGCAGCACAACCCCATGCCCGACCTGATCTTCATGGACATCGAGCTGGCTGACGGGCAGTGCTTTGAAATTTTTAACCAGGTCGACGTGCGCGCGCCCATTGTTTTTACCACCTCTTACGACGAATACGCGCTGCATGCCTTCAAAGTCAACGGTATCGACTACCTGCTCAAACCGGTAAAAAAAGAAGAGTTGGCGAGGGCATTGGATAAATTCCGGCGGCTGAAAGACCAATTCCAGTCGCCTGCCGCGGCGATCGACATCGAGCATCTCATCAGGGAGTTGCGGCAGTCGCAGCAAACCAAAACCTATCGAAAGCGTTTCCTTCTCAAACAGGGCCAACGCTGGATCAGCGTAGAGCTCCACGAAATAGCCTGGTTTACCGCCGACGGCAAAATCTGTTTGCTGAAAACCTGGGATAATCGTCGCTTTGTGGTGGACTACACCCTCGAAGAATTGGGGGAGATGCTCGACCCGGCGGAGTTTTACCGGGTAAATCGCAGCTATCTGGTGCATGCCAAGGCTATCAAGTCGATAGACAATTATTTTGGGGGCAAACTCATTTTACAACTCAACCCAAAACCCGAGGCCAACGACGTGATAGTGAGCAAAGAAAAAGCCACGGAATTCAAACGCTGGATGGGAAAATAAAAAAACGCAATAGCCATGTACGTAAAAAAGAACTATGGTTTTTGGATGACCGTCAACTGGTCGAAGGAACCCCTGATATGGGGAGGCCTGTATGCAGCGGCTATCACGGCGCTGTTTTATTTTTTCAACCTCAACCTATCTCTGCCCTGGCAACCCATCGGCGTGATGGGTATTGCGGTAGCTTTTTATTTGGGTTTTAAAAATAACAGCTCGTACGACCGCACCTGGGAAGCGCGAAAAATCTGGGGTGGCATTGTCAATAGCAGCCGCACCTTCGGCGCGGCAGTGGTGTCGTTTATCCAGGGTGAAAACGCCGATGCGGTCAAAAAAGAATTGATCTACCGGCATATCGCCTGGCTCACGGCGTTGCGCTACCAGTTGCGTCTGAGCAGAGAGTGGGAGCACACTGAAACCAGAATTAAGGGCCTGTACCTGCCTACGATTTGCGAAGAATACTTCAGCAATCTCGATCAGGAATTAGAGGGTTTGATTTCCGAAGAAGAATTTCAAAGTTACAAACCCAAAGCCAACATGGCCACGCAAATAATGGCCAAACAGGCGCAACGGCTCCAGGAATTGAAAGACGCGGGTTATTTTGAAGATTTTCGCCACATGGAATTCCACCAGCTCATCGGCGCTTTTTACGACGAGCAGGGGAGAAGCGAGCGCATCAAAAACTTCCCTTTTCCCCGGCAATACGCCTCTACCACTTTGTGGCTGACAATGGTCTTTGCTATTGTCCTGCCTTTCGGCATGCTCGACACCTTTGTAGATATGCAGAGTTGGCTGGTCTGGCTAAGTGTGCCGTTTTCCGCACTCGTGATCTGGATATTTTTCCTGATGGAAAAAATCGGCGATTACTCCGAAAACCCCTTCGAAGGCAGCTACAACGACGTGCCGATTACGTCTATCGCCAGGGCTATCGAAATAGACCTGCGCGAGATGATCAACGACAGCGAGGTACCTCCGCCCATGAAAGCTGTGGATGGGTTTTTGATGTGATGTGGTGGGCCCGGGGCCGGTAGAAAAGTATGATTGTCAATGTTACTTTTTGTAGCCGCATGGTCGGTCTTTTGAGTTATAGATAACGGTTTGCAGCTATACGCAGGCAGGGGCTCTCTGGCACTAACCTTCCTCCTTTTGTCAGCCGAAGCACTAAAACCCTGCTTGCGTATAGGTGCTGTTGGGCGCTGGTGTTTTTAGCTCGTTGTCTTTCCGTCTGTTATTTTGGGTATTCTTATGTTTTTAGGACTTACGACAATGTAATTTGTTTTCTTTCCGCTGTCTTCTGCTTTCAACATTTCTTTTGCGACTAAATCTTGCAAGTCTCTCAGAGCTGTGTCGGTTGAGCATTTTGTAAGATTAGCGTAAGTTGATGTTCGCAAAAATCCCACTTTTTTATCATAGTTGTCGTAAAGATAATTGATTACAATCCGTTGTCTGTCGTTAATTTTAGTTGATTTATGCTTATCCCAAAAGCGTGCTTTGTCTAAAATGATTTCCAAATTTTGCTCGCTTGCTAATAACGCACGTTCAAAACAGCCCAAAAACCACTCTACATACAACGTAATGTCTTGCGTGCCTTTCTGCGTTTTCTCGATGATATCGTTGTATTTTTTATGCTCTTTGAAAATTTGGTTTGACAAACTGTAAAACCGAATTTTACTGTTGTCGCTTTTGGCTAAAAACATATCCAAAATCGCTCGTGCTATTCGTCCGTTGCCGTCATCAAAAGGGTGGATAGTAACAAACCAAAAATGTGCAATGATTGATTTTAGCACTAAATCCAAACTATTATCGTTATTCAGCCAATTTAAGAATCGTTCCATTTCGTGTGGAACTCGCTCAGCTGTTGGTGCATCAAAGTGTATTTTTTCTCTGCCAAAGCTACCCGAAACTACTTTCATGCCGCCTAAACGATACTTGGCAACATCAATTTGCTGATAGCCGCTAAAACCTGTTTGAAAAAGTGAATTGTGCCAACCAAAAAGTCGCGTTTGCGTGAGCGATTTATCAAAATTTTGTGTAGCGTCTAAAATAACATCAACAATGCCCTCAATGTTTCGTGGTGTTTTTACAAAATCAGCATTCTCAATTCCTAATTTTCGGGCAATTGACGAACGAACAAGTTCTGGATTTAAAAATTCGCCCTCAATCCTTGAAGTATCTACAACATCTAAAATAAGCGATTCCAAAGTGGCCCGTTCTATAAAATCGAAGCCCAAACTTTCCATTCTGCCAAGCAAACGCCCTTGCAAATGCCTTACAGAAGCTAAGATTGGCGATAACTTATCGTTATCCCAAACAAAGTTTGTCCAATTTTCTAATTCGTGTATGTACATAGCTATCACCGCAAAATATGCGGTTAAAATACAACTTTTTCACCGCAACACAATTTTTTGAATATAAAATCGTAAAAAATGGCTTTTGGCAGATTCCCGAAAAGTTTAGTCGGAAAAGTCCGCCAAGAAAGTTTTTTGACTTTCTAAAATCCCATATCGAGTTTCTTTCGTTGTCGTTGTTTAGTAAGGGTTTCGTTACACTTGCACCCAACGGTTTGCAGCTACAAGAAGTTGGCTATTTCGAAGCACTAAACTGTCTGCCACCACTGAACTTTCTACGAAGCACAAAGCTCCATTTAACCACTGAACCGCCAATTTCTTGTAGGTGCTGTTACCAGTAGTGCTTTCTCGTCCGCTATTACTTAGCTCTCATTTTGTTACCCTTTGCATCGTGTATTACTTCTGCAAGTCCGAGTTTTTCCATTAGCGGTGGGACATACATTCCAAAGCGTCCACGAAGTCCTTTTTTAAGTCCATACCAACCACCAACAGGATTTTTCTCTGAACGTCCCCATGCTTCAACAGTTCCTTCTTTTGCAGGTTTTTGTTCGTCTGCACTGCCAAGTTCCATCCAGTCGCCATGCTTTTTGAGCATTGCATGAAGGTCGTCTAAGCAGCGTATGTCGTAAAGCAATACCGTTTTACCTACCGTGCAGACCAATACTTCTTTGCCATCTTTTTCGTCCACATGCATTGTGTATTCACTTGTCAATGGTGGTGTTTTTAATACCAATGGTTTTTCTTTTGTCCCGATTTTGTAAGCCATAATTATATGATTTAGTTGATAATTATATTTCTGCTTCTTTCTTGCATTCGTTTACAGTTGAATTGGCAATGAAGGGAATCAAATTTCAATATATTATTGATGAATTGAGGTATCGCAAAAAAACAAATTATAATCAGTTCCTGGAATATTGTCTGTAATACCTAGAGTTCTAGCCATTGTAATGATTTGTCCTCGATGGTAGGTGCTATGATTAATTACATGCATCATATATTCATATCGGCACAAATTATTCTTTGCCCAAGGCTGTTCAAGTATTAGTTTTTCCGCAAGTTTAGTTTCATTGTAACTGGAAAAAATATTTTTCATAATAACCGAATGCGCCACCAATTCCGTGAGAATCGTAGCGCTTTTATTTTCGAAAATGGACCACTTAAAGTTCTTGAGGGCGTTGCCGGAAATAAATGCCGTCCAGAAAATTTCAGTTTGCAACATGTGTTGCAGTGTGAAATCGATGGTTGCAAAACTCGAAGAAACATGTTCACTTAACAGTTGTGAATTTTGTGAAGCAAGCCAATTAGCAATTTTATTGTTAGCCCACCAATTGTAAAGCGAATAATTTGAAATTAAATTTTGCAAATGCATGTCGAGGGTTTTTTTTATCTTTTTCGTGGATTAATATATCTCATTAAAGTGAGATACTTGTTTTCTTTAACGGGTTTATAAATTCCATCTTTTTTTTCAGGATCTTTTTTAAGCATTTCAATAGGGCGTGTGGGGCGAGACTCAAACCCTCCACCGCAATTTGGACAGACATTAAAGAGAATATGTTCAACGCATTCTTTGCAAAAAGTGCACTCATACGAACAAATCATTGCCGCATCGCTGTTGTTGGGTAAATGTTTGCCACAGTTTTCGCAAATAGTTCTGATTTCGAGCATAAGGTTGTTTTGATTTATATAAATGCTCAGTATGCTTTGCCGTTTGAATTTGACATGATTTATTTATGTAAAGTTCAAATTTGTTTCTGTTGGTTATTGTTTGCACTGTCGTCAGAGCATTGCTGGTAGAGAGTGTTCATTAAAGTGTGTCTGATTATCTTAACGCGGTAAACAAAAAAGAATGGCAAGGAAAAAGAAAAAAGACACACTGGCGGAGTTGATCCCGGACGCTGAGTTACGTGATCGGATGGTATCGCACCTGTATTCGAAGCAGCCACTGCTTAGCGAAGGCGGGGTATTCAGCGAGCTGTTACAGTCGCTGGTCAACAAGATGCTGGAAGGCGAAGTGGAGGATTTTCTGGATGAAGAACAGGCCTCGAACCGGGAGAACAAACGTAACGGCTATACGTCAAAGCAGCTTCTATCAGCGGCTGGACCATTATCGATTCGGACGCCGCGGGACCGCAATGCGGACTTTGAGCCGGATCTGGTTGGAAAGCGACAACGCGAGCTGTCGAGTGGGGTGGACGAACAGATCATCGCTTTATACGCCCAGGGCAATTCAGTGGAGGATGTCCGGCGGCTGTTGGCGAAGCTTTACGGCTTGTCGATATCGGCGGGCAAGATCTCGGCCATTACCGACCAGGTGCTTCCCGAGATCCAGGCCTGGCGCACGCGACCTTTACGTTCCTTGTATGCGATCGTATACCTGGATGCGGTGCATTTTAAAGTACGGCACGAAGGGCGTTACGCCAGCCGGGCTTTCTACACGGTATACGGAATCGATGGGGAGGGCCGGCGCGACTTATTAGGCTTGTACATCAATGAAAATGAGGGTGCCAGCCGATGGGGCCTGGTCTTGGAGGATATGCGGGCACGGGGTGTAGAAGACGTTTTGATCTTTTGCACCGATGATTTATCGGGTTTTAGCGAAGCGATCTGTGAGGTTTATCCGCTGGCTGTTATCCAGAAGTGTATCGTACATAAAGTGCGTAGTTCGACTCGTTTTGTCGATGACAAAGACATCAAAGCCCTACGCAAGGATTTACGTACCGTCTATACAGCTGTTTCCAGGGAAGGGGCCACAAGCGCGATGGAAGCCTTTGCCGTGACCTGGGGCAGTAAATACAGCCGCCTGATTGACAGCTGGCAAGCGGACTGGGAAGAGCTGATGGCCTTTATGGATTACTCCAAAGATTTGCGCCGAATGATCTATACGACCAACCCGGTGGAAGCCTTGCATCGTATCATTCGCAAGCTCATTAAGGGCAAAGCCGCCTGGGTCTCGGATACCGCATTGCTCAAACAGATCTACCTGTGCCTGATGCACAACGAGCAGTCCTGGAAAAGGAACGCTTTAGGATGGAAAGCCATCCAAAGAGACCTGCTCCACAAGTATGGCGAGCGCTTCTCGCGACACTTGGTAGAAAAATGAGCGCGCTTCGCGCCGCTTTCCGGCCTACGGCCTCCAAGCGGCGCGAAGCGCCTCCAAGGAAAGCTTGCTTTCCTGTACACTAACTTTATTATTAACCCCAGACACACTTGATTGAACTATCCCTGCTGGTAACTTGTTTATAAGGATGATTTTTTCATCCCTATCACCCCACTGGGGGGTAGATAAGGATAAAATCGTACGGTTACATACAAAGATAATCTTTTCATAAGTCCAAGTCAACCCGACAACCCACAACCTACAACCCACAACCCACAACCTACAACCCTATCTCACCTCCCTCCCCTTCCACCTATACCGCCGCACAAAACCCCCCGCCAACCCGATCAATGCGATATACGCGATGTGCAGCAGCTGGGCGGGAATAAAATAGCGCATAAGGTCGGTGCGGTGGAAATACAGGCAGGCTTCGCGCAGCAGTGCATAATCGGCAAGTAGTTTAAAAGCCAATAAAACGAGGGCGGCAAAAGGCGCCAATGCCAACCCGAGTAGGAAACCCCAGCACACTGCGAAGACCAGCGCAAGGTATACGAGCATGACCCCGCCGCGAAAAGCCGACGACTTGGAAGCCCAGCGCAGCCGCTGCGACCACAGACTGCCCAAGGAAGGCTGGGGCTGGGTAAAAACGGTAGCTTCGGGGTTTTTTATAAAAAATAAACGGCCTGGGTACCTGCGGGCAATTTTTTGTAATAAAAACATATCATCGCCCGAGGCTACGTGGTCGATGCCGGCAAAACCGCCTACTTCCTCAAATACGGCTTTGGGGTAGGCCAGGTTGGCGCCGTTGGCCAGCAGCAGTCTGCCGCTGTAGATGCCCGCGCCGGTAAGCACCATCATGCCCAGGTAGTCGAGCGACTGGAAGTAGCCGAGCAGGTTGTTTTCTTTGTGAAAGGCTACAGGTGCAGCGATAAAAGCAGGTTGCTGTTTTTCATAAGCCGAGGCCAATAGGGACAACCACTGCGGCGGCGCCTGGCAATCAGCGTCGGTAGAGGCGATGAGCTCGCCCTGCGCCAGCGACACGCCGTAGGCGAGGGCCTGTTTTTTTTGCATGCCCGGCGCGGTCACTACCCTGATACGGTCGTCGTGCAACGCCCGCGCGCGCACTGCCGTATCGTCTTCCGAGTGGTCGTCGACGACGATGATTTCGAATAAATTGACGGGATAATTTTGCGAAAGCAGCGATTGCAGGCAAGCCTCGATATTCGCCGCTTCGTTGCGGGCAGGTACGATCACTGAAATAAACACGGTGGGGTTATCATTAGTCGGCGTCCTCCACTCCGGCAGGCGGCGCCACCACCTCCGTATATAGCCGATAGCCGCCAGGTAGGCTAACCCGGTGGCTATCGCGGTGAGGAGGAATGTCTCGGGGAGGGGCATTGTAGGTTGTAGGTTGTAGGTTGTAGGTTGTGGGTTGTAGGTTGTAGGTTGTAGGTTGTAGGTTGTAGGTTGTAGGTTGTAGGTTGTGAGTTGTACTTACAACCTACAACCTATAACCTACAACTTACAACGCACTACTCCCTCCTCCGTTTTTCCTCGTATTGTATCGGTGGCACCAGCTCTTCGCTGTCCACCTCCTCGTAGTCGATCAGTTCGCCTTCGCGGCGGATGCGCGCTTTTTCCTGTGCCTGGTCGACCTTTTTCAGCATAATCGCTTTTGTCAGCAAAAAGGCGGAGACAATCGGAAAGCCTAAAACCGTCAGGATACCTGCGCCGATGCCCATTATGGGATTGCGCTTGACGAGGGCGAGTATCCATTGGAGGTATCCCGTCACCACGCGATAGTTGATGATAAGCGTGGCGATCAGCATAAAGGGCGCAAGAAAGTACAGTATGCGGAACACAAATTGGGCCACATAAAACATACCTATGAGGAACACGATCATCAGGACGACCCCTACGATAGAGTTCACCGGATTGCCGTTCAAATTGGGCGGTCTTTGTTGCATGGCGGTTGCATTTATTTAATGGTATAAAAGTACGACACTATTTGATAGAAAATAAAAAGTGATAGACATCTCCGGATGGATTTTCGATGAAGGGAGATTCCACAATAAATCGTACTTTTGATTTGAATATGGACTTACAACTTCGACCATCGCTGTTCTGGGATTTTAATGTCGCTACCATCGACTTGGAAAAACACAGGGCGACTATCATCGAACGCATCACTATGCGTGGGCGAATAGAAGAATTTCGTGCCATGTTGCAGTATTACGGTAAAGAAACGGTAAAAGATACCCTACTCAATACCCGTTACCTCGATAAACGTACCTTGGCGTATTGCTCTACCATTTTTGACCTCCCTGTAACCGAATTCAGATGTTACAAACTCGCTCAATCGAACCCGGAACATTGGAATTATTGAGGCGCCTCATGTCAATGCCTCTACTCGAACACTTTTATTTGGTAGGCGGTACAGCCCTGGCCCTCCAGATAGGGCATCGCATTTCGGTTGACCTTGATTTATTTACCCCGGACCCATTTGACAAAAGTGACTTGATAGAGGCTTTGTCCAATGAATTTGATATTACAGTCGAATCAGAAGGCCCCAGCATGCTCATTACTTACATCAACGAGATAAAAGTCGATTTTGTCAAAATGGGTTACCCCACTCTATTCCCAACTGTACTGGAAGAGGGTATCAGAATGCTCGCCATTCAGGATATCGCTCCCATGAAATTAAAGGCCGTCACCCAGCGAGGTAGTAAAAAAGATTTTTTCGATATATATTTTCTCCTCCAGCAAATGCCTCTACAAGAAATGCTGCGGCTATTTAAGGAAAAGTTCAAGCAGTACGAGATTTTCCATGTAATAAAGAGTCTGACTTATTTTGAAGATGCTGAACAGAATCCTGATCCCATGATGCTGGATAAAAATATTACCTGGTCTAAAGTTAAAGCTGAGATTATCCGCGTAGTAAAAGATTTCAACTGAACTACCTTCTTTAATACTTGCCATTCATCTTGATTGAATCTACAAATGATAGGGGGGAATGCCATTCTTTCTACTTACCCAACAGTATATATTCAAAAAAATAAAAAAAACGCCTCTATTTAAAAACAAAAAGTTTTAATTTGCTTGCGCAAAATTGTAAACAGGAATCTAATTCCAACTACTATGAGTAAAACTGAAGGGAAGGGCATTGTAGTGCCCGTAATCCCAATAGCGAGCTTATCGCTTCAACTGCCTTTTTTTTCCGCGGTCGCTGCCGGCTTCCCTTCTCCGGCCGACGACTACCTGCAAAAACGCCTGGACCTCAACGAATACTGCATCCGCAACCGGGCAGCTACGTTTTTCGTGGAGGTCGAAGGAGATTCAATGACCGGCGCCGGCATCTATGAAGGCGATATCCTGGTGGTGGATCGCTCGCTCGACTACAAGGCCGGCGACGTGGTGATCGCCTTTCTCGACGAGGGCTTTACGGTCAAACGCCTGATCAGAGTAGCCGGACGCTGGTACCTCAAACCCGAAAATCCCGGCTACGAGCTCATCGAGCTACTCGAAGGTATGGAGGTGGTGATCTGGGGCGTGGTGACATATGTGGTGCACAAACCCTACGAGTTATGAGCCTGTTTGCGCTGGTGGATTGCAACAATTTCTACGCCAGCTGCGAGCGGGTCTTCAACCCCAAACTGGCCGACAAGCCGCTGGTGGTGCTCTCCAACAACGACGGCTGCGTGGTGGCCCGCAGCAATGAGGCCAAAGCCCTGGGAATCCCCATGGGCGAGCCGCTGTTCAAGCTGCGCGAGCTGATACAAAAAGGGGAGGTGGCGGTGTTCTCCAGCAATTACGCGCTTTACGGCGATATGTCGGAGCGGGTGATGAGCATCCTGCAAGACCACTGCGCCGACGTGGAGGTCTACTCGATCGACGAGGCTTTCCTGGAGCTGCTGTTTTACCGGCAAACCGAAAGCAGCCTCACCGACTACGCCCGCGATCTGCGCGGCAAGGTGCTGAAGTGGACCGGCATCCCGGTCTCCGTGGGCCTGGCGCCCACCAAAACCCTGGCCAAGCTCGCCAACCACATCGCCAAGAAAAGGACGGAGGAAGGCGTATTTTACCTCACCCCCGGCCACGATATCCTGCAGGAGCTGGACATCGACGAACTCTGGGGCGTGGGCAGCGCCTACAAAAGGCGATTGTCCGCCATCGGCATCGACACGGTGGCGCAATTCGCCGGCATCAACGAAGCCTGGATGCAGCAGGAATTCGGCGTAGTGGGCCTGCGCCTGCTCAAAGAGGTGAAAGGTTTTCCCTGCTACGGCCTGGAGCCGCCGGTCACCGAGCGCAAAAACGCGATGGTCTCCCGCTCTTTTGCCAAAGACGTGTACGACCTGGACCCCCTCACCGAGGCTATTGCTATCTACGCAACGCGCCTGGGTGAAAAATTGCGCCGTTACCGGCAAACCGCCGGCGTGATTACCGTTTTCCTATGGGCTAACCGCTTCAAGAACAAACGCCCCGACGGGTTAAGTTGCTTTTCGCGAATGGTGGAATTGCCCATAGCCACGTCGAATACCAACGAACTCATCCACTGGAGTGTGGCTATGGTGAAAAGTCTCTACGAAAAAGGCACCAACTACAAAAAAGTCGGCATTCTCGCCGGCGAACTCAAGCCCGCCGGCCGGCTGCAAACCAACCTTTTTGTGCCCGAAACGCAGCTCTTGCGCTCCGCCGAGCTGATGAAAACCCTCGACCAGATCAATCAGCGCATGGGCCGCGGCACGGTCTATTTCGCCGCCTGCGGCCATATGCCCGATTTTAAATTAAAAACGGAATGGCGCTCTCCGCGTTTTACGACCAGGTGGGAGGAGTTGCTGAAGGCAGAATGACGAATGACGAAATTGTTGATAATCAATTTATTAATTAATAATTTTATTCGTAATCCGTAATTCGTCATTCGTAATTTCCCCCGAAAACACGCGAACCGCCGGGCCGTTCAGCCAAATATCCTTGAATCCCTTTGGGGTGGGTTGAAAGCGCACTTCCAGATTGCCGCCTTTGGTGGACACGGCAATGTGGTCTTTCATTTTACCGGCAGTAGATAAATACGCGGCCAAAGCGGCGGCGGTTACGCCCGTACCACAGGAGAGGGTTTCATCTTCCACGCCGCGTTCATAGGTGGCTACGATAATTCCCTCGGGGGTCAGTTGCACAAAATTGACGTTGGTGCCTTCTTGCTGGAAACGGGGCGAATAGCGCACCTGGCGTCCTTCTGCTACAATATCTGTTTTTTCGATGTCTGTTACAAAGGTCACGTAATGGGGCGAACCGGTGTTGAGGTAGAAATACTGATCGCCGGTTTCTACCCCCGTCACATCGTTCATTTTGAGGCTCACCCAGCCATTGGGCAGGAATAGTGCCTCGTGGGCGCCGTCGGCAGCCCAAAAGCGAAAGGATCCGCTGGTATCTGGTATACCTAGTTGCCGGGCGAAAGCTGCCACACAACGGCCTCCATTGCCACACATGGTGCTCTTATTGCCGTCGGCATTAAAATACACCATTTCAAAATCCCAGCCGTCTTTCTCTTGCAACAATATAAGTCCGTCGGCGCCAATGCCGAAATGCCTGTCGCACAGATGCGCAATCGCGCCAGGAGAGTCAAAAGGAGCGAACAGGCCCGTACGGTTGTCGATCATCACAAAATCGTTGCCGGCGCCCTGGTATTTATAGAATACAAGCGGAGTATCGGGAGAAGAAGACATATCTTATTGCTTTTCAGATGAAGAAGTATCGGCGGGCAGGGAATCCCGCTGTTCTTCCGCTGGCGCCCAACCGTCGAACGGCTTGTCCATCATCTTGTGTCTGAATACGATTACCAAGCCCATTACCACAATCAGCGCCAATCCGAAAAGCGAAAAACGCCAGCCCCAGATATTACCTGAGCTTGCCTCTTTTTTTTCCTGAGCTTGTTGTTGATCCTGGCGCATGGTTTTGCTGTTTGATAGTAAACCCGAAAATTAAGGGCTAGTTTTTTATAATTGACAAATGCATCAAAAATTTATAGCTTGCCGTTGCGTTAATATAATTGCACCCCTTGAAAAAGTTGCACCGTGGATAAATTGAAAGCGTATATTCCGTTAGTGGTAACCTCTTTGTTAAGCGCGGCATTAGCCGTGATGATTTATCGTTTGGTAGATAAGCCCCGGCAGATCATCGTACGTGAAACAACGCCAGCCCAATACGCGAATTGGTCGGAAGATCTGCTCAATGACATCCGACCGCGCACTTTTTTGTCGTCTTCGCCAACCAATTTTATCTCCGCCGCCGAACGTGTCACCGCGGCCGTAGTCAATATCAAAACCATGCAGGAAAGCAGGTTTGACCTTTGGGGCAACGGCTCGGTGGGTACCTCGTCGGGATCAGGCGTTATTATTACCCCTGATGGATACATCGTAACCAATAACCACGTGGTAGAGGATGGCGACCAGGTGGAGGTGACACTCAATGACAAACGCGAATATAAAGCAGATATTATCGGCATCGACCCGTCTACCGACCTGGCCTTGCTAAAAATAAAAGGCAAAGAAATGCCTTATCTCGACCTCGGCAATTCTGATTCGCTGCGGGTAGGGGAGTGGGTGTTGGCGGTAGGCAATCCGTTCAATCTGGAATCGACGGTCACCGCGGGCATTGTCAGTGCAAAAGGCCGCAGCATAGATATCCTCGAAGGACAAGATCGTATCGAGTCGTTTATCCAGACCGACGCTGCCGTCAATCCCGGAAATAGCGGCGGCGCCCTGGTGAATACCAACGGAGAGTTGGTGGGCATCAATACGGCCATTATTACGCGTTCGGGGCGCTATGAGGGCTATTCTTTTGCCGTTCCGGCCAACCTGGTGCGCAAGGTCATTAAAGATCTGCGCGACTTCGGCGTGGTACAGCGCGGTATTCTGGGCGTTTTTGTGGATGAGATAAACAACGCCAGGGCGGAAGAACTGGGGCTAAAGACGGTGCAGGGCGTGTATATCACCCGAGTAACCCCTGGCAGCGGCGCCGATGAAGCAGGCTTACAGAAAGGCGACGTGATCATAGCCATCAACGGCGTAAAAACGCGCACCATGCCCGAAATGCAAGAACAAGTAGGGCGCTACCGGCCCGGTAATAAGCTGAATGTGGAGTTTTTCCGCAATGGCAAGATGAATAAAGCCGAGGTTGTGCTCAAAGACAAAAGCAATAATACGATTGCCCAGGCTGCTGATGAAGCCAATATGCTCACCAACCTGGGCTTTGAAGTGCGCAACCTCACGCGTGAAGAAACCAAACGCCTGCACGTGGAGGGCGTCAAAGTGATTAGCATCTATCGGGGTAGCACCGTTGAACGCACGAATATGGATCCCGGCTTTATTATTACCAAAATAGACAATAAATCGGTGCGCTCAATAGACGAGCTCATCCGGGAGTTGCGCGAAGCAGAAGGCAAAGTAATGCTGGAAGGTATTTACGAGGATTACCCCGGCGAATATTACTACGCCTTCCCGCTTAATGAATAGGTTGTGAGGCGTCGGTTGTAGGTTGTAGGTTGTAGGTTGTAGAACATGATTTACAACTTATAACCTACAACCTATAACCTATAACCTATAACCTATAACCCACAACCCATAACCTCTACTCCACGACCGTCACCTTGAGCATATTGGTGCGGTGTCGCCTGTGCAAAGGCATGCTTCCCGTATTTACCACAATATCACCTGTTTTCACGAGGTGGATGTTTTTCATAATGTCTATCACATCCTGGATAGTCTCATCGGTGGTGGTGAAGCGGTCGTAATAATAACAACGTACACCCCACACGAGGTTGAGGGTAGAGAGCATATGCATCCGGTCGGAAAAGATGATGATTTCACTATTCGGGCGGTAGCTGGATACTTTGAAAGCCGTATACCCCGAACTGGTCATACCCACGATGGTGCGTGCCTGGAGGTCTTCGGCGGTACGGGCGGCATTAAAGCAAACCACATCGGAAAGAAAAGTGCGTGAATTTTTCGAAGGCACGGGTCGTTGCCGGGCAGCCAACTCGTAGTTTTGTTCCGCCTCTTCGATAATACGGGTCATTGCCTCCACCACGATTACCGGATGGCGGCCCACCGAAGTCTCGCCGCTGAGCATCACCGCATCGGCGCCGTCGAGTACGGCGTTGGCCACGTCGGATACTTCGGCTCGGGTTGGGCTGGGGTTGGTGATCATGCTATCCATCATTTGCGTGGCCACGATCACCGGGCGGGCGCGCTGCAGGCATTTCTGGATGATCATCTTTTGGGTGACGGGCAGCTTCTCCATCGGCATTTCGATGCCCAGGTCGCCCCTGGCTACCATAATGCCGTTGGCTTGCTTGATGATCTTGTCTATCTTTTCAACCGCTTCCGGTTTTTCGATTTTGGCGATGATCTTCGCCGGGTGATTGCGGGCGTTGATACGATCCTGCAAATCTTTGAGGTCTTTGGGAGAACGCACAAAAGACAAAGCGATCCAGTTGACAGGTTGGGTCAGGATATAGTCGAGGTCTCTCAGATCTTTTTCAGTAAGACAAGGCAGTGAGATCTTGGTATTGGGCAAATTCACGCCTTTGTTAGAAGATAATTTACCGCCAAACAGAGTTTTCAGCTTGACCGTATCTTTTTTATTGGTTTCGATTACTTCAAAAACCAGCTTGCCGTCATCTACCAATACGCGTTCCCCTACTTCAACATCTTCGGCAAATTGCTCGTAGCTCATATAAATCTGCTCTATCGTGCCGATACACTCTTCATTGACAAAAGTGATCACGTCGCCTTCATTGAGTTCGAGTTCGTTGTTTTCAATTTTGCCTACGCGCAGTTTGGGGCCTTGCAAATCTGCCAATATACTAACGTGCAAACTGTATTTGTCATTAATTTGGGTGATGTGGTTGATAACTTGCTGATGGTCTTCATGGGAGCCATGAGAGAAGTTCAGCCTGAAAACATTGACGCCTGCTCTGACCAACTCCAGCAATACGTCGTAAGAGCTGCAGGCGGGGCCTACCGTAGCTACAATTTTAGTTTTTTTCTGCTCGCTGGTCATAAATTCGGAACTAAGTGTATAAAATACAATAATTAACGCGGTAAAAGTACATTTATCCTCAAAATATGTCAAGTCTGGGGCTTGAATTATCCAAACTCTGCTAATTTTACTCAAACAATTCGCAGAAAAATGAAGATTTTACTGTATTCGCTGTGTTGCGCCGCCATGATTTGCCTGTGGGCATGCCAGGATAAGGTAGCACCGGCGCAGGATTCGGGTTTAGGCTTGTCGCCTGATGAACGCTGGGGGCAGTTATTTGTAGACGTACAAATGGCAGGGGTATTTCCGGATGGGAAAACCTTTGCAGACTGTGTCCCAAAATTTCCGACGGCTCAGATATTGGCCGATTATGAAAAAAATAAAAAACACCCCGAATTTCAGCTCAAAGCATTTGTGCTGGAAAACTTTGATTTGCCCCGCCAATATGCGAGTGGTTTTGTGAGCGATACCAGTCTGTCGGCTGTCGATCATATCAATGCCTTGTGGGAGGTGCTTACGCGCCGGCCGGATGTAGCTGACGCCGGTTCGCTTATTCCATTGCCCAACCCCTATATCGTACCCGGGGGGCGCTTTGGCGAAGTATACTATTGGGATAGCTATTTCACGATGCTCGGCCTTCAGGCGGCGGGAAAAGCTGATATGATCGAGCATATGGTAGATAATTTTGCCTACCTGATCGATACGATCGGGTTCATTCCCAACGGCAACCGCACGTATTACTTGGGCCGGTCGCAGCCGCCGTTTTTTGCCTGTATGGTTCGACTATTGTCGGAAATGAAAGGGAAAGAGGTGTTACCCCATTATTTATTAGCACTGGAAAAGGAATACGCCTTTTGGATGTCCGGCAGCGAAAAAGTAAACCGCAATCACCCTGCTGAAAAAAGCGTGGTAATGGTAGAATACGGCTTTGTGCTCAATCGCTATTGGGACAACCGCGATACGCCGCGCCCCGAGAGTTACAAGCAAGACGTGGAAACTGCGGCAAAAACAACGCGGCCTGCCTCTGAAGTGTATCGCGACCTGCGTGCGGCCGCTACTTCGGGGTGGGACTTTTGCAGTCGTTGGCTTTCTGACGTCAATAAGCTGGAAACCATCCGTACCACCGCCATGGTGCCGCCCGACCTCAACGCGCTGCTGTACAACCTGGAGTTGACGATTGCCGATGCTTATTATACAAAAGGTGATTCAACCAATGCAAAAATGTATGCAGGTTTGGCCGGTCGCCGGCTCCGCGCATTACAAAAGTATTGCTGGGATGCCCAACGTGGCTGTTTTATGGATTACGACTTCCAAAACAAGAAGTTGACCCAAGTGCCTTCATTGGCCACTGCTTATCCTTTGTTTTTCAAAATGGCCACTCCCGAGCAGGCCAAATCTGTGGCAGCTATGCTCGAACGCGATTTCCTCAAACCCGGCGGCCTGACCACCACGCTTATCAACACCGGCGAGCAATGGGATGCCCCCAACGGCTGGGCGCCCTTGCAATGGATGGCCATCCAGGGACTTCGCAACTACGGCTATGATGAATTGGCTGATAAAATCAAAAATAATTGGGTGGCCCTCAATGTAAAAGTTTACAAGAACACCGGTAAAATGGTGGAAAAATACAACGTAATGGACCTCAGTCTGGAAGCCGGCGGAGGCGAATACCCGGTACAAGACGGATTCGGCTGGACAAACGGGGTGCTGCTGCGGTTGCTTACGGAATAGTTTTTTGTGGTGGGATGATTGAATGCTAAAAAATCTTAAATTTAAGGTTCAATTTAAGCGAATGGATACCGTAGTTAAGCCAATTACCGATATTTCCCAGCTTGACCCGGAAGGGCGCTACACTTATGCCGATTATCTGCTGTGGCGCTTAAAAGAACGGGTTGAACTCATCAGGGGGCGTATTCTCAAGATGAGCCCTGCGCCGGGAACGGCACATCAAAAAATATCACAGCAGTTAAACCGAGGGCTCTTGAATTTTTTTTATCAGAAGCCATGCCAGGTATTTGCCGCTCCTTTTGACGTTCGCCTTCCTGTGAGTAGAAAAAAAGGACAGGATAACACAGTGGTACAACCCGATCTATGCGTCATCTGTGATGACTCCAAACTGGACGAGCGTGGCTGCGCCGGCGCCCCCGACCTTATTGTTGAAATCCTCTCGCCAGGCAATAGCAAAAGAGAATTAAAAATTAAATTTGAAGTATACGAAGAAGCGGGCGTGCGGGAGTATTGGGTCGTCAACCCCTTGGAAAAGGTTGTGTTAGTATTCGTACTTAATGAGGCGGGGAAGTATATAGGCCTGGCGCCGCTTGTTGATGATGACACGCTGAAAGCGCATATCTTTCCAGAATTGGCACTTGACCTACGAGAGGTATTTGCCTAACAACAAATTATGTCCTTCCAGCATCGTATAACATCTTTCGGCTCCTACGAACAACACATCGTCGGCCAACCTGAAACGGGCTGCTCACTGGCGCTCGTACCCGGCTTTGGCGCTTGCGTGCTCGATCTGCGACTTCGAGGGGTCTCCATACTTGACGGGTACCAAACGCCGGAAGAACTTCAGATTAACCGGTGGGCAAAAAACACGGTATTATTCCCTTTTCCCAATCGCCTGAAAGACGGGCGTTACGAATGGGAAGGTTATTATTACTTTTTTCCGATAAACGACGCGGCTACGCATACGGCACTGCATGGATTTGGAATGGACAAACCCATGAAAGTGTCGGATATTCGCTGTGAAGAAGGCCAGGCACATATAACTTGTGTATACAGTCCGGCGATGATTCATCAGGCTTACCCCTTCCGGTTTACTTATGCCATCACTTTTTCGCTGTATGCGCCCGACCGCTTTGAAGTGACGCTAAATTTTACCAACGACATGGCCATTACCATACCGGTAGGATTGGGTTGGCACCCTTATTATCAACTGTCGGCTAGTTCGGATAACCTGGTATTGCAATTGCCGCCATGTGAAATGGTGGGCATCGACCAGCAGATGATCCCCACAGGCAAGCGCTACGAATATGATGAATATGCCGAGCCAAAGCGCCTGGGGGCAGATATTCTCGACAATTGCTTTGCGCTTTCACCCCAGGAAGGAAAGGCGCAGATTATGATAAAAGGAGAAAAGGGAAGACTCCGCTATTGGCAGGAAACGGGTCGGGGCAAGTTCAACTTCATACAACTATTTACCCCTCCACACCGGCAATCACTGGCGGTAGAGCCTATGACATGTAATATCGATGCCTTTAACAACGGGGAAGGGCTCATAGTGGTCAAGGCGGGTGAAACCATATCAGCCCGGTTCGGTATACAGTTTGATCTCACTTAAGTCTTTCCAAACTGGCCATATAAAAGCCGTCGAAGCCCTCGTCCTGCGGCAGGATATGCTGCGAATCCAACAGGCGGTATTCATCGGCGTGTTGTTGTAAAAAAGCTTCTACCTGCGCTTCGTTTTCTGAAGGCAAAATGCTGCAGGTGGCGTACACCAGTTTTCCACCTGGTTTCACCATTTGGCTATAGCTGTGCAAGATCTTTTGCTGGGTTTGGCGGAGGTTGCCGATAAATTCTTCGGTGAGTTTCCATTTGGCGTCGGGATTGCGGCGCAAAACGCCTAATCCTGAGCAGGGAGCGTCAATCAGCACGCGGTCGGCCGAGGCGGCCAGTCTTTTGATGACCTTGTTGTTGGCGATGGGCCTGATTTCGGTGATGCCCACGCCTGCCCGCCGGGCCCGGCGTTTTAATTCGTCGAGCTTCCAGGCCTCTGTGTCGAGTGCGATGATGCGGCCTTTGTTATGCATGAGCGCAGCCAGATGGAGGGTTTTTCCGCCCGCGCCTGCACAGGCGTCGATGACGCGCATACCGGGCGCCACATCCAGAAAGGGGGCGACCTGTTGGGAAGAATAATCCTGGATCTCCATCCATCCTTCTTTGAAGGGCGGGCTGTTATACAAAGTTTTGCGGGTATGGAGTACGAGGGCGTCGTCGCCGAGTTCGGTGGTAGCGATTTCCGCTTCGGCGAGTTTGTCTTTGAGTTGTTGCCGGGTTACTTTCAGCGTATTGGCGCGCACCACGAGTTTGGCGGGCTGGTTGAGCGCATCCATCGTAGGGCGCCACAAATCGCCCAATTCGGCTTGTCCCAGTTCTTCGAGCCAATTGGGGATGGAGGCTACGAGCGCATACGATGGCGAGGCGGGGCGGTTGCGCTCTACCGTTTCGGCCAACCCTTGAAATACCGGCCAATCGGGAAGGGTTTCGCCCTGCAGGAGATAGTGTACGCCTATGAGCCTTTGATAAGCATTGAGATTATCGGGTTGGGGCTGGGCCAATACGTCGAGCCGGCGGTACCAGCGGACTACTTCGTATACGCTTTCGGCAATAAAGGCCCTGTCGCGCGATCCCCAGCGGGGGTCCGATTTGAGCGTGCGTTCGATGACTTTGTCGGCGTAATAACCTTCGTCAAATATGTCGGCCAGCGCCTGTGCTGCAGCGAGTACCAGGTTGGGGTACCATTTCATGGGTATGAGGGTTTATGAGGGTTTATGAGGGTTTATGAGGGGTTAATTCAACATTAAACATCCAACATTAAAAGCCTCTTGCGTCGTCATCGGGGTTGCGGGGGTCGGCGGCGCCGTGCAAGCGGCCATCGGGAAGGCGAACGATAGCCTTCACTACTGCGATAGCCTTAGCGGTCTGGAAGCGGTGTCCTTTTGCTGCCAGGGTTGCCGTAGTGGATTCGGAAAGGGCATTATTTTCCATCAAAATTTGATCGGGCAGCCATTGGTGGTGAAAGCGGCCGGCGCTCACCGCCTGATCGAGGGGCAGTCCGAATTCGACTACATTGAGAAAAACCTGGAGTACGCCGGTAATAATCGTAGAACCGCCGGGGGCGCCGAGCACCATAAATAGATTACCATCTTTTTCTACAATAGTGGGGGTCATCGAGCTCAGCATGCGTTTGCCGGGGGCGACGGCGTTGGCTTCGGCGCCTACGAGTCCGAATTGATTGGGCACGCCAGGTTTTACGCTGAAGTCGTCCATTTCATTATTGAGAAAAAAGCCTGCGCCGCTCACCCATACTTTGCTGCCATAGTTCGAATTGAGCGTAGTAGTGACGGAAACGGCATTGCCTTCCTGATCGACAATAGAGGTGTGTTCGGTTTCAAAACTTTCTAAAGTAAGTTTGAACTGACCCGCCAGTATACTTTGGCTCAGCGTGGCGCTATCGGGCGAAAAGCCGGCCATGCGTTGCTGCAGGTAAGAAGCGGCGAGCAAGGAATCGACGGGCACGGTATAGAAATCGCTATCGCCGAGGTGTTCTGCGCGGTCGGCGTAGGCTCTGCGCATCGCTTCCGCCATCGTATGTACGGTTTGGGGGGAATGGAAGCCCCATTGGGCGATGGGGTAGGGCTCCAGCATATCGAGCATTTGCACCAGGGCTACGCCGCCACTGGATGGAGGGGGCATCGATAAAATGCGGTATTGCTTGTATTGTCCGATGATGGGCTTGCGCCATTTGGCCTGATAAGCTGCCAGGTCGTCGAGGCTGATGATGCCGTTGGCGCTTTTCATTTCGGCTACTATCTCGCGGGCGGTTTCGCCTTTATAAAACCCCTCGGGGCCGTTGTCTCTGATGAGTTGCAGGGTGCGGGCCAGCTCGGATTGTACCAGGAGGTCGCCGGCCTGCCACTTGTCTTTAAAAAAAGGATTGGGGTCTTCATTGTATTTCCTGAAATCTGCCTGATACGCATTCAGCCGGTCGGCTTCGCCGTGGGAGACGGCAAAACCTTTTTGGGCCAGTTCGATGGCTGGGTTGATGAGTTTTGCCATAGGTAGTTTGCCGTAGCGGGCATGGGCTTCAAACAGGCCGGCTACGGCGCCGGGTACGCCCGATGCGAGATGTCCGTTGATGCTAAGACCTTCTACCACATTACCTTTTGCATCGAGATACATATCGCGGGAGGCCTGGGCAGGCGCCTTTTCGCGGTAGTCGAGGGAAGCTGCCTCGCCATTGGCGCGGCGAATGAGCATAAACCCGCCTCCGCCGATATTGCCTGCGCGGGGGTAAACCACGGCCATCGCCCATTGTACGGCAACTGCGGCATCGACGGCGTTGCCACCCTGTTTTAATATTTTGAGCCCTACCGCTGAGGCGAGCGGATGGGGAGTGACGACCATGGCGGCTTCAGCTATTGCCGCCTTATGGGCAACATAGTAAGTGCCACGCTGACAGCCGGCAAAAAGTGCCAGTAACAAAAAAAATATGGGTCGAAGCATCTTTGGCATGATCCTTGGATTACGGTAATGAAAGCAATAGCGTAAGATCGCAAAAGTAACCAAAGATACCAAATATGCCGGGGCAGCAAATGCCGGCCAACTTCAAAAGTATGTTCATGAAGGGTTAATAAGATGTACTGGCTTATGTTTAGAATGTCACTCGCTTCGGGGGGTGGCATTTTTTATTGGGTTTAGCGCCTGCGGCGGGTTTAGCGTTAGGGTTTAGCGATTGGGTTTAGATAAACTAAACTCTATCGCTAAACTGCGCATGCACTAAACCCTATCCTTACCACCAATGCTACAAAGACGGACGACTCAATAAGACAATGACTAAAAATGGACTTGACATACAGATCATATCGACCAAGCGGACAGACTAACAAGCTGATCGTGTTTTGCTATTGGAACATTTAACAGAAGAGAAGAAACAGCCCATACTTCGCATCTTTTGATATTTCTTCTTTTACCCAGCCGCACAAACGGCACTTTTCAAGCCGCATCCCCGCAAATCCAAGCTTGCAAAAGGGCCGGTTTTTATTACCCGCTTTGAAAACTATCCTTATATTTGCCAAATCTTGACAAGTCAAAAAGAAAATAATGGAAAGTCAATTCGGAGAGAAAATCAGGACGCTTAGAGAGAATCATGGCTTGTTTTTAAGACAAGTTGCGCCATTACTGGACATAGACACTGCCCAACTCAGTAAGATTGAAAAGGGACTGAGACAAATGAAAAGGGAACAGATTCCTGTTATTGCTCAAATTCTCAAAGCCGACAAAGATGAACTATTAACGCTTTGGCTTGCGGACCAAGTTTATGAAGTGGTGCAGGATGAAAACCTGGCATTGAAAGCCATGCAGGTGGCAGAAGAAAAAATCAAGTGCCAAACGGTTAAAAATAAAAATAAATAAATGGCGATTGGAACAGGACAAATAGTAAAAAACTTAATTCCAACAGAGGCTGTAACCATTAACCAAATACAGCCCCTTGGCTCAATGGTTTCTTTGAAGTACACCGGAGTAAATACCAACCGGGTAAACACCAAAGTAATTACCAAAGAGCAATTTGAATCATTGGAAGTTTTAACTGATGAAGGCATCTTTAATTTTAAAGGTGAACCCGTCCGGTTTTCATTATTTGCCGAGGCAGAGAGAATCAATTCTGCTTATCAATTCGACCCATTATTTGCTGTAAACTGTAGCATTGTTGACCCACTCCCCCATCAGGTGGAGGCTGTCTATAAATTTTTATTACCCATGCCTAAAATCAGATTTCTCCTGGCAGATGATACTGGTGCAGGAAAAACCATCATGACCGGTTTGCTCATCAAGGAAATGATGATGCGGGGTGTTGCTGACAGAATTTTAATTGTAACACCGGGTGGCCTAACCAAACAATGGCAAGAGGATGAAATGGGAGTGAAATTCAATATCCCTTTCACCTTGGTGAACAGAAGTTTGTTTTCATCTGACCCTAATGTATTTCACACTGCTAATCGGGTGATAACATCCATTGATTTCATAAGCCGTGAAGATGTGTTAAATGTCGCCAGCAATTCGCATTGGGATTTGGTGGTTTTTGATGAGTGTCACAAACTATCAGCGTATGACTATGGTGCAAAACAATACCTGTCACAACGTTACAAAGCAGCCCAAATTCTCTCTCAGCAATGTGAACATATCTTGTTGCTGACTGCAACTCCACATCGGGGAAGAAAAGATACTTTCAAAAAGTTATTGCAACTTTTAGATGAGGATATTTTTGCTACCAACGATTTAGCTTCGACCCGGGTAAAAGAATTAGAACACAACGGAATAAACCGCTTTTTCATTCGCAGGTTAAAGGAAGACATGAAGGATTGGCAAGGCCACCCTTTATTCAAAAACCGGTATACCAAAACCGTTGCCTATCAACTGACACCGGAAGAAAAAGAACTCTATGATGCGGTAACCAAGTACCTGACCAAAAAGAAAGAAGAGGCATCAGAAACCAAAAACATTCACGTTTCGCTTGCATTGACAGTGATGCAACGAAGATTAGTAAGCTCCATCTATGCCATCAAAAATACCCTGGAAAGAAGATGGACTGCATTGCAGGGTATTGTGGATGAGTTAAACAGAAATCCAAATCTTTGGTCTCAACGCCACAAACTAGAAGGATTTGATGTAGATGATATTGAAGATTTCGAAGAACTGGAAGATGATGAAAGAGATGCGTTAGAAAATATCCTTTCTGACCCCAGAAAGTTCAAGCTGTTCACAACTGCCAAAAGTTTGTCTGAAATTCAGCAGGAAGCCAGCGAAGTGAAGAAACTTTTTGAAATGGCTCAGGCTCTCTATAACAGAAGGCAGGAGGAAAAGAAATTCCAGGAATTACAAGACTTACTCAAATCAAACGGGGTATTGGAGAATGGCGAAAAGCTTGTCATCTTCACGGAACACAAAGACACACTTTTATACTTAGAAGAAAGACTTACCAAAAGTGGGGGCTATAAAGTAGCTACCATACATGGCGGTAAGTTGGTTGATGAGCGCAGACAAGCTCAGTGGGATTTTGCGAAACCTGACACCCAAATATTGATCGCCACCGATGCTGCCGGTGAAGGTATCAACCTGCAATTCTGCCGTTTGCTTATCAACTGGGATATTCCATGGAATCCTAATCGATTGGAGCAACGCATGGGGCGTATCCATCGATACGGACAGAAGCAAGATGTCCTAGTGTTTAACATGGTGGCCAGCAACACCAAAGAAGGAAAAGTGTTGGAACGATTGCTCACCAAACTCGACATCATCCGTGAAGGTATGGGTGACGACCGTGTGTACGATGTAATTCAGGATGTATTGGAAGGTGTGGGTTTGGATGACATTATTAATTCTGTATTCAACGGCAAGGAAACCGAATTAGACCGGTTTCTGGCTCAGGATGATGAAGCGCTAAAATTGAAATTCTCGGAAAAAATCAAAGAGCAAAAAGTAAAACTATCACATAGCACAGTCGATTTTAAAGATGCACGGTTATTGAAAGAAACCTCTGACGAAAAGCGACTGCAACCCATTTACGTCCGTCTGTTCTTCGAAAAAGCCTTCAAGCATTTAGGAGGCTCATTCACTGAAGTAAGACCTTCCATTTTCCGTATTGACACTATGCCGGAGGCTGTTATCGCTGAATTGAGAGATACCTACCGTATTCATTTTGACACCATCAAATCCATCCTATTTTGCTTCGACAAACAGAAGTTTTTGGATTATCAGAATGTTGGTGATTTGGGAAAAGTGCATTATATCAATCCAGGAAACCCTGTTTTTGATAGCGTGGTAATAGTGGTTCGAAACCAGTTCCGGGAAGATATGATTAAGGGAACGGTGCTCATTTCCCCTGATGACAAGGAAGACTACTTCGCCTTTTTCGTAAAGAGTCAGATTATTGATAACCGACCCCGCAAAAAGGACGACAGTGTAGCTGATGAACGCCTGATGATGGTATATCAAACCAAAGATGGTCAATTCCACATCACTTCTCCGGCCAAGTTTATTGACCTGCATTCGCCTACCGAATTCACCAAACTCGTCACACCACCCGATGTAGTGAGCGTGGATGAAGTGGTTCAATGGAGTTTTGAGAAAATAACCATACAACAGTTTGAAGATACGAAGCAGCATGTGCGGAAAGATTGTTCCGAACGCAAGCACTATTTAGAATCTGCCTTTACACAGGTAATTATGGACTTACAGAAGGAAATTCAGGAGCTGCAAGAGAAAGTCCTGTTTGGCGATAACCGGGTTTCGGAAAAAATCTTCAAAAAACAGGAACGTATCACCGAGCTGATTCGCAAAAAGCAAAGCCGTTTAGAAAATCTGGAATTGATGGAGCAACTGAGCCCAAAAGCACCGGAAGTGCTGGGATGTGCCTATGTAATTCCATTAACTCAAGTAGAATATACCGGCCATTACGGCATGAGTCGTGATGATGAATCCGAAGCTATTGCCATGCAAACGGCAATGGATTTTGAAACCCGTGTCGGATGGAACCCTTTTGATGTGAGCGCTAATAATGAAGGCTACGACATTAAGAGCATTAGCCCCGAAGAACTGAAACGCTACATTGAAGTGAAAGGCCGAAGTGGTAATGACGGCAGTGTGATGCTAAGCGAAAACGAAATGAACCGATTGGCTCAGTTAGGCGACTCTGCCTGGCTATATATTGTAATGAACTGCAAAAGCCAACCGGAACTGTACCGCATACAAAACCCGGGCAAGGCATTGAATTTTGAATTAAAAATCAAAGGAGTACAATACTTTTTGCCGATGGCAGAGTGGAAAAATAAAATCAAAAGCTATGTACCTGAATAAAATACATATCAAAAACATCAGGTCTATTGCGGACTTCGAAATGACCTTTAAAAATCCTGCAGGCTGGCACGTCATCATTGGTGACAACGGGGCAGGAAAATCTACTATTGTAAGGTCAATCTCTTTAGGGATAATTGGTCCAAATGATGCTAAAGCACTTCGATTAAACCTGAATGATTGGGTAAGAAGAGATGAAGGGGAAGTTGGGATAATCTCACTGACGGTTCAAAAAAATAATGTGGACAATAAAATTGGGAAGAGTAGGCCAAGAACCAAACCCTTTGACGCCATCTTAACGCTCAGAAGGAAAGAGAGAAATGGATATGTACTAGAAGGTAACAAAGGTGCTCCGTTTGAAAATATCTGGAGCAATGCATATGGATGGTTTTCTTGTGCTTTTGGCCCTTTCAGAAGATTCACTGGTGGTGAGAAAGAATGGATGAAAGTCTATTATTCCGACCCAAGAGCTGCGGCACACTTATCAGTTTTTGGTGAAGATGTGGCACTTACAGAAGCAATTGACTGGTTAAAAAACTTACATATCAAAACACTTGAACAGGCTTCATCTTCAACAAAAACCCTTGATGAAAATGAATCGGATATTTTAGCATCACTTAAAGCATTTCTAAATGAAGGTGGATTATTACCCCACGGTGCCAAGCTCGATAGTATAAGCAGTGATGGAGTTTTCTTTGTGGATGGCAATGGTGCAACTGTGGATGTTACCCAAATGAGCGATGGCTATCGTTCCATTCTTAGTTTGACCTTTGAATTGATTCGCCAAATGGTTCGCTCCTACGGGCAACAGGAGGTTTTTAAAAATTTCAAAAAAGGAAACTTTACCATTGACCTGCCAGGAGTGGTATTGATAGATGAAATTGATGCCCACCTGCATCCATCCTGGCAAGCAAGAATTGGGGATTGGTTTTTAAAAGTATTCCCCAACCTGCAGTTTATTGTTACCACGCATAGCCCACTTATTTGCCGTGCATCAGAAAACGGAAGTATCTGGAGGCTCAGGGCTCCCGGTTCAGAATATGCATCAGGCGAAGTAACAGGTGTTGAGAAACAAAGACTCATTTATGGCGATTTGCTGGACGCTTACGGAACCGAATTGTTTGGGAAGAATATCACGCAATCGCAAAGTGGTCAAGAACTAACTGAAAAATTGGCTACGCTGAACATGAAGTCATTCAAGACCAAACTATCTGACCAGGAGCAAAAGGAACTAGAATCATTAAAAAACATTACAAGTAATATCAGCGATGCTGCGATTAAAAAATAAACCGTTGACACCGGAAGCAGCATCTCTTTTACAGCATTACCAGCAGCAAGTAGATGCTAAAGCCACCTTCCCTGAAAGGGTGGCTGAGGGGAAACGATTATTTGCTCAACATAATAAAAAGACGAATGCCGCTTTTAAAGTTGTAAGAAGCAATTTGGCAGAAATGTCCGGTGGAACAGTGCGTTGCAACTATTGCGAAGACAGCAATGCCAACCAGGTGGAGCATATTTACCCCAAGAATTACTACCCTGGAAAGTGTTTTGAATGGGAAAACTATTGTTATGCCTGTGGGCCTTGCAATCAGCCCAAAAGCGACAAGTTTGCCGTTTTCGAAAATGATACCGATGCGGAAGTGAATTTGAAAGAACTTCCTGAGGATGAACCGCCTCCAGCAGGTCAGGCACTGTTGCTCGACCCAAGAGCAGAAGACCCTTTAGAGTGCCTTTTTTTAGATACGCAGGATACATTCAAATTTGTGCCGTTCAAAGAAGAAGAAAAAGACATCCGAAGGGCTGAATACACCATTGATGTTTTAGGGTTAAACTCACGTAGCCACTTGGTAAGGGCCAGAAAGGTGGCCTTCGATAATTTCCAAGCAAGGTTGTTTGAGTATGTACATAAGAAGGAAGCCGGTGAAAGCCAGGTAGCCCTTCAACCATTGATTGATTCACTTCGCAGCGAACATCATCAAACGGTATGGCACGAAATGATTCGTCAAAGAACGCTGCATCCCGATGTGGATGATCTGTTTAACCGTGCTCCCGAAGCATTAACCTGGATATAATGACCAAAACCAAAAAACTCATAGAAGTAGCCATGCCGATTAAAGAAATATCGGCGGAAAGTGTAAGGGATAAATCCATCAGGCATGGCCATATATCTACCCTGCACTTGTGGTGGGCACGCAGGCCCTTGCCGGTGTGCCGGGCGGTGGTATTTGCCAGCCTGGTACCCGACCCCTTGGATGAAAACTGTCTGAAGGCTTTTCGGGATGCTGTGGAATTGCTCCTTGGCAAAAGCACCAATCCGGGCGACCCATACAAACCTTATGAGGATATTCCTTACACAGCCATTGCCGATAAGATGGAAGACAACCACCGCAACCGGCTGTTGATGTTTATCGGCAAGTTTTCACCTAAGTATATTGAGAATGAAAAGCTGGGTAAAAACACCGCTGCCAAAGACCAACTGAGCGATGCCAGCCTGATAAAATGGGACAACAAGAACAATGAGGAAATCATTGGCAAGGCCCGCAAACTGATTTGGGTAGCCCACAATGCTGCTTCGGGTAAAACTGCCATTGAACTGCTAAAAGATTTTGATACCCAATACCAGGCGATCAAAAATGCCGAGCAGGAACTTTATAGCCTGCCCGACCGACACATAGAAAGTGAAACGGTAAAAGCAAAAGAAGTAGCCCTGCAAAAAGCCATTGATGCCTTTTTAGATAAAATGCCCAAAGTGTTTGACCCCTTTGCCGGTGGAGGAGCCATACCATTGGAAGCAGCCCGCTTGGGTTGCAAAAGCTATGGCAACGATATTAACCCTGTGGCACACATCATCCAAAAAGGCAGCTTAGAGTTTCCGCAAAAGTTTGGCAAGCCCATCACCTATTCTAAAGCTGAATTTATAAAACTGTATGGCGAAGAAACCATTAAAACCATCCCTAACGAATGGCGGGTATTTACTCATGGGGAAACCTCCGGTGTACGCATACCCAACCGCCTGAGCTTTGATGTAGAATTTTATGCCAAAAAACTTTTGGCCGAAACTGAAAAGGAAATAGGTCACCTTTACCCGGCTGATGAAAAAAGGAATAAGCCCGTTGCGTACTATTGGACAAGGGTTGGAACTTGTAGCAATCCGAGTTGCAGGGCAGAAATCCCGCTTTTGAAAAGCTTTTATTTAGCCAATACTAAAACCAAGCTTGTTCATCTGAAGCCAATAATTAAAGAAAAGTCAATTTCATTTGAAATTAAATCAGGTAAAAGCCCCAATGAATCATGGCTATACCGTGGTAATTTACAATGCCCCGTATGCGGCAACTCAACCGATGTAAATACCTTAAAGCAACAGTTTTTAAACAAAAAAACTACGGAAAGGCTGGTTGCTGTCATTGAAGAAGGCACAAATTCAAAAGAATACAGACTGCCAAACTCAATGGAATTAGCAGTTTTAAAAAATATCCCATCGGACATTGAAAGGCCAAGCGAGCCAATGCCAGTGACCTACACCCAGGCCTTACCAGCTTGCACATGGGGTTTTGTTAAATGGAGTGATTTGCTGACTGACCGCCAAACTTATTTGATTGACACAATCATAAAATCATTTGTAAAATTATCCATTAGCCTATGTGTTGAGGAGAACTATAAAGTAGCTCTCAAAAGTTATTTAGCAATCCTAGTTGATAGAATAGCAGTAGCGAATACTTCATTTGGCATTTGGCATTCAGGACGAGAAACTTTGGAAAGAATAATGGGTAGACAAGCCATTTCTATGGTATTTGATTACCCTGAATCCAATCCATTCTGCAGTTCATCTGGCAGTGCATTAAATCAATTAGACTGGCTAAATCGCTACATTGAATCTGAGTGTAACCAACCTTTTTCAACTGAATTGAAAAATGCTTCCAGTGGGGAAAAGTCTCAATTTTCAGAAAAATATCTGGCAGCTGTTGTTACTGATCCACCTTATTACGATGCAATAGCCTACGCTGATTTATCAGACTTTTTCTATGTGTGGTTAAAAAGAACGTTAGGCGATGTTTATCCCTTAAATTTTGCCACACCACAAACACCAAAATCCGAAGAGTGTACGGCATTAAAACATCATCATAGCGGAAATGCTGATTCAGCAAAGGCACATTTTGAAAATAAACTCTTACAAATATTTGATGCCATAGAGCATCAAACTTCAGACATAGTAAGCATCATGTTCGCTCACCAAAGTACAGAAGCTTGGACAACTTTGTGTAATTCAATTTTGGGAGCAAGGATGAATATAACAGGAAGTTGGGCGACCGATACTGAAATGACAGGTGCTTTAAAAACAGATAAATCCTTTTTATCATCATCTGTTACAGTATCCGCCCGTCCGGCCCAACGCCAAGGCATTGGCAGCTACAAGGAGGTAAAAAAAGCCATTGAAAAACGGGTGGCAGATGAAGTGGAGTCTTTGTACCGCTTGGGCTTCCGGGGAGCCGATTTGCTTACGGCTTGTTTTGGGCAGGCGGTGAGTGAGTTTGGTCAATACGAGAAAGTAGAAAAAGCCGATGGCAGTGAGGTAACCGTAGCCGAGTTGCTGGAAATGGCCCGAGAGAGTGCCTTCAATGCACTGCTTAAAGGTTTTGATGGGGATGATTTCACCAAGTTTTACATTGGTTGGCTTCAGCTCTTTGGTTTCGCGGAAAGTGATTTTAATGATGCTGTTAACTTCACAAGAGTAGGAACATCACTCAATGTTCAAGATTTGTTCAAGGAGCATATCCTGATTAAAAACGGCAACAAGCAAACGCTGGGCAACTTCAGCGAACGCATGGCCGCCACCAAAAACCTGGGCGAATGCAGCCAAAACAACCTGATAGACCTGGTACACCGTGCCATGCACCTGTACAAAGGCAGCAACCGCAATGCCCTGCTGCAATACATCAACAAAGTGGCATCCAGTCCGGAAAGCAGTTTTTGGCGGGTGCTCACATCACTTTGCGAAGTGTTGCCTGCAGGCAGCGAAGACCACAAGCAGGCCACTGGGCTGCTCACCAACAAAGATAGCCTGATACGGGAAAGCAAAACCGTGCAGCAGGCCAGTATGACACAAACTAAGTTATTTGAGGAATGATTCGGAAGATTAACAGATCGGATTTTAAATACAAAAAGGAATTATCCTTCGACCCGGATGATGTAAACGTTCGTTTGCAAAACTTTCGGGTATCAGAATTATTAAAACTGATTGATCCGGATGTATTCCGAGAGTTGAAAGATGAAAACCTTTATAAAGTAGACCTTTCAGAAAATGAGAGTTTGACAGATTACGAAATCGAATTGGATATTGAAACAGAAGACGACTTGCAGCGATTGCCAGACCTGTGGAATCCGGTACAAAAGAGTCGTTTTATTGAATCCCTGATGATAAAATTGCCCATCCCCATGTTTTACTTAGATGGCACACAAAAACCATGGCGGGTAATTGATGGTTTGCAGAGGCTAAATACCATAGTAAGTTTTATCAACAATGAATTCTTGTTGAAGTCCCTGGAGTATTTGGATAAAGAATGTGAAGGATTGAACTTTAATGACAAACGTTTCCCGGGTTATCTACGAGACAGGATTTTGAATGCTGAACTTACAGCTTATGTTATTAACCCAGGCACTCCGGAAGATGTAAAATACAACATCTTTCAGCGTATTAACACAGGAGGCTTAAAGCTCAACGGGCAGGAAATCAGAAATGCCATTTTCAAGGGCAAGCCTGTTCAGTTCACTAAAGAGTTAGCCCGCGAAGATATTTTCATCAAAGCTACTAATGGCAAAGTCACTCCCAGGCGAATGATGGATCGTGAATACGCCAATCGTTTTATCGCCTTTCAGGTTTTCAAGTACGAAGACTACAGCGGAAAGATGGATTTATTTCTTTCAGAGGCATTGTACGATTTGTATCAAAGAAGCGATAATGACTTGAACGAAATTAAAAAATTATTCAAGCTAAGCATGCAGCGTGCACATGAAATTTTCGGTGGAAACGCATTTTACCGGCCTAAAGAAAACGATCAATGGGGCCGTCAGCCAAACAAAGCTGTCTTTGACACACTTTCATGGAATCTTATCGAACTTGATGAAAGCAAGATTTCAAAAATCAACCATCATAAAGACACCTTCATCGAAGCGTATTCACGATTTATGAATGAAAATGAGGCCATGTTTAAGGCGGTAAATGATACCACTGGCTCAAAAACTGCGGTATTCAACAGATTCCAATTGTTAGATCAATTTTTAAAGTCATTTTAAGATGATTACACGGATAGAACTTAAAAACTTCAAGATATTCGAAGAGGAGCCATTTGATTTGGCGGCACTTACACTATTTACGGGCATCAATGGTATGGGTAAATCAAGCGTTATTCAATCGTTGCTATTGCTCAAACAAAGCTTCATGAGTAAACAATTGCAATATGAAAGCACTGTTGAATTAGAAAACAATGGCTTTGTGGACTTAGAGAATTGCGAAGAACTCTGCAATAAAAAAGCATCACCCAAAATCGTTGAAATTACCATTGAGAACAGCGATCAAAAAAGCTATAAATGGTCAATTGATGCTACTAATCCCCCCAAAAAAACAGCCAAATTCAGTTTTACAGGAGATAATAGCTACAAGGATGAAGCCCTGTTTAAAGACAGCTTTCAATATTTAACGGCTGAACGAATAGGGCCAAGAAAAAGCTATGATAAAGTTGTAACCACAAAATCACATAATACCATATTAGGTATTCAAGGTGAAAAGACACCTGCATTCATTCAAACAGCCATATCAGAAAATGCAGTAATAGGTATTGAAGCCTTGATGCATCCTTCCCTGAAAGTAACAGAAAGAAGTCCGCTGGATGATTCGAGACTACTTTACAGAAATATTAATGCATGGTTAAGTGATATTTTGGGAAGACCTATTACTGCCAAGGTGTCTGATGAAGGAAAAGACAAAGTAAGGCTTACCTTCTCCATAAAGGGAGGGCAGGGTGAAGATTTTTCTGCCTTGCAGGTAGGTTTTGGTTTCAGTTTTTGTTTACCGGTCATAGTAGCACCCCTAATTGCAAAACCCGGTGATTTAATCATTATCGAAAACCCCGAAGCGCATTTGCATCCATCTGCCCAATCTAAAATCGGGATGTTACTGGCCTTGGCAGCCCAAAATGGCGTTCAGGTGATTGTAGAGACGCATAGTGATCATGTGATAAATGGCATCAGGGTAATGGTTAAAGGCCATGATATCTATGGAAAAGTTGAAAGTAATATTCCCAAAATTCATTTCTTCTATCAACATGAAAATGAAGTGGGTCGTAGAGTTCTAACCGTTGGCCCTTCAGGAAAACTGAGCGGCTGGCCTACTGGTTTTTTTGATGAGTGGGAAAAGAATTTAAGAAAACTTATAGGATAGGTTCATTATGTATTCTTTTATCAACGACATATCTATTTCGCCTGCTGGTTTTCGTACTGAAGATTCGTGGAGTCTTCTTTGCACTGTAATGAATATTACATCTAAGTTAAAAGATTTTAGCATTGAAATGATTCGAGTGCCATCTGATTTTATCGATAGATCAATAGGTTCTCATAAATCTATCCGCGGGCACATAAATGACTTAGAAAACGATGTTAATAGAGAACTCAGAGCGGATGATAGAAACTTTCTTTACGATTTTTTGAGCAATCAGTTAGAGGAAGCTGATTCACAAATTGAAGATGCATTAGCAAAGATTCAACAGAACAAGTTGGTTGAAGTCTCGATAAACACTAACCCAAATCCTACTCCTAGCAATCTCCTAACCGAAGCTTTTGTAATGAAATGTCCGGTAATTAGGGGCCAGCAAAAAATAACTTCCCGATTTAATTATTGGGTATAGCCCAATAATTCCACTGCGGGAGCAGGGTGTCATGAATAATTGGATAATTATCCAGAAAA
>Ga0209573_1001070_pt1 | contig 46253 bp, 51 predicted proteins | sample TNRBio252014_DNA_FD_185870 | JGI IMG/M metagenome (GOLD analysis project Ga0209573, IMG submission 185870) | Wastewater treatment Type I Accumulibacter community from EBPR Bioreactor in Madison, WI, USA - TNR Reactor_6/25/2014_ DNA (SPAdes)... | ecosystem: Engineered > Bioreactor > EBPR >... | reverse complement strand
CACCCTGCCGCCGAGGTCGTGCAACTCACCCCCAGGCTGTGGAAGCAACACTTCGCAGCCAACCCGCTTCGATCCGACCTCCTCCCAAGCTCGAAGTAGGCAAGAACGCCGCTCGGTTACCGCTTACCACGACACGCCGCGCGACTTGTAATACTCGGCGATGCCTGGAATCCCGCCAATACGGCCGATGAAGGCCGCGAGCTTCGGTGCCACGGTCTCGACCAGGTCGGCTGGAATGTGGTCCAGCTTGCCGGAGCCAAGCCAGCGCAGGACGACGAAGGCCTTGAGGTCGGCGACGGTCAGGCGATGGTCCGCAAAGAATTCGCCGCCGTGGGCTTCGAGTTGGTTCTGCAGCCAGCGCAGATACCGCGGCAATACTTCGGCCGTCAAGGCCTCGCGGGCGTGCTCGAGCGCATCCCCGGTCATGCCGAAGGTCGCTCCGATCTTGGTGTTGACGTCTTCCAGGGCGCCCATCACTTCGTCGCAGAAGAGGGCCTGAAGGTCGTCTTCGGGGTAAAGCCCGGCCAGCTTTCCGGCGTAGCGCGTGATCGCGTCGCTCTGGACGACCTGCACGTCATTGACGTGAAGCGTCGGTACCTGGCCCAGCGGTGTGGTCTTGCGGACCTCGGCAAAATCGCTGAACGCAAAGCGATTGTCCTCGAATGGAACTCCGCCGATGTGCAGGGCCAGCCGTGCGGGCTCCGCCCGTCCGCCGGAAAAGTCGAAGTAGGTAAGCTTGAGTTTGTCCATGGGTCCGTGTCCTGCCAGCGCGCTGTGTCGTGGGTCGGGGCGCCTTGCGATCGGGCCAAGGCAAGGCGGGTGCTACAGGACACACGTATAGGCTACGCGGCGGGGGCGTGCAAGGGCATCGGACTGTCGCACGCGACCGGACGCACGGGACGTTGCGTCGAACAACTGGCACACGTTTCAGGCGCCAGCCCTGGCTTGGCTGTAAGACCAAAGCCCAATAGTCGACGAACTGCCGGCAGCGTTACGATCACAAACCTTACCTCTTCCAAGTACCTGCAGGAGGCCCTCGTTACGCTGCGTTTCCTGCCATATTTAGCCGGCATGGCCCTGGCGGCCAGTGTTCTTGCCAGCCCGGCGGCGGCCATGTACGAGGGTCTGAAGCCCTGCCGGCTGCTGTCCCTCGCCTTCGGGCCGACCAAGGGCCAGACCACCAGACCTGCCGTTCCGGCACTCGGATACGAGGTCGCGGAGGCCCGCCCTGAAACCCGCACCAATCTCAACTGAACCTGAAGGATCTCGACATGCGTAAAACCATTCTTGCCACTGCCGCCGCCACCGTCCTCGGCCTGGCTTCCCCCGCACTCCTTGCCCAGCAAGCGCCGGTCGGCGCGGTGGTCACCGCCAACGAGCCGGGCAACGTGGCGGCGATGGCGATCGTGCAGGCCGCGGCCAAGGTCGTCGCCATCGATCCGGACAGCCGCGCCGTTACCCTGCTCGGTCCCGAGGGTCGTCGCTTCAATGTCGTCGCCGGCCCCGAGGTAAAGAACTTCGCCCAGATCGCTGTCGGCGACGAAGTGGTCATCGAGTACATCCGGGCGCTCAGCCTGAATGTGCAGAAGAACAGCGGTATCCGCGAGCGCAGCGAGAAGGTTGACGGCGCCCATGCGGTGCCGGGTGCCAAGCCCGCCGGCGTGGTCGGTCGCGAGGTGCACATCGTTGCCGACGTGATCGGTGTCGACGCGAAGAAGAGCACGATTACCCTGCGTGGCCCCGATGGCAACATCGTCGAACTGGACGTCCAGAACCCGGATCACTTCAAGGTGGTCAAGGTGGGCGACCAGGTGGAGGCCAATTTCGTCGAGTCCGTGGCCATCGCCGTCCAGCCGATGGCGCGCAAGGGCGGCCAGTGATCGACGGCACATGCCGGTAGGCGTGCCGGCATGTCGGAGATCGGGATAAGGGCGGCCTGTCGCTGGCCGCCCTGACCGTGGCCTGCCTGGGCGCCAGTCCGGCGCTGGCAGGTGGACGGTGTCCAGCACCAGGGCCTGCTTGCGCCTCAGCTCCAGAAGCAGGCCGCTGCGGGCGGCGTTGGCCTGGCTGTCGAACTAGTCGATGGCTTGCCCGAGCTGCAGGCGCGCCTGGACGGCGAGCATCCAGCCCGGTTCGACGAGCGTGCGGTCGAGGGCGGCGCGCAGGCGGAAGAGGTCGAGGGCGCCGGCAATGCGCAGCTCGAAAGGATAGCGCTTGATCTGCATGGTGATCGGACAGCACCACGTTCCGTCCGTGCCCCGATCGGAGTCTAATCGCGCCATGGAACCCCACTCTTCATCCTCCCTCTCGCCCCGATCGATCGTCTTCATCGGCCTCGTCGCGCTCGCCATCGCAATGGGCATCGGTCGCTTCGCATTCACGCCGATGATGCCGCTGATGGTGCGCGACGGCAGCCTGGACGCCGTGACCGGGACGGAATGGGCGACCGCGAACTACGTCGGTTACCTGCTCGGCGCGATCAGCGCGTCGTGGTTTGCGCGCAGCCCGCGGCGGGGCTTGCAGGTCGGGCTGATCGGCGTAGCCGCGACCACGCTGGCGATGGCCTGGGGCAACGCCGCGCTGCCATGGGTGGGCATGGCGCTGCGGGGCAGCGCAGGCGTCTTCAGCGCGTGGGTGCTGGTGTGCGCCAGCAGCTGGTGCCTGCCCGAACTGGCGCGCCGGCACGCGACCTCGCTGGGGGGCTGGATCTACACCGGGGTGGGGCTGGGGATCGCGGCAACGGGTGTGCTGACCTGGCTGGGCGGCGCGCAGGCGGCGACCGTGCTGTGGGTGGAGCTCGGCCTGCTCGCCACCGTCGGCGCCGTCCAGGTCATGCGGCGTCTGCCTGCGCAGCCCGCCGCCGCGGCTTCCGGCGTCGCAGGTGCGCCGCGGCCCGCAGCGCCCGCGGTCGCGAGTGGAAACCTGGGGGTGGTGCTGTGCTACAGCGCGTTCGGCTTCGGCTACATCATTCCCGCGACCTTCCTGCCCACGATGGCCCGGCAACTGGTGTCCGACCCGCTCGTGTTCGGGCTCACCTGGCCCATCTTCGGCACGGCGGCGGCGCTGTCGGTGGCCTTCGCCGCGCACCGGCTGCACGGCTGGTCGCGCCGCAAGGTGTGGGCGATCGCGCAGGGGGTGATGGCGCTGGGCACCGTGCTCCCGCTGCTGCAGCCGGCCTTGTGGGTGCTGGCGGCCTCGGCCGTCCTGGTCGGCGGGACCTTCATGGTCACCACGATGGCGGGCCTTCAACTCGCGCGCGAGCGCATGCCCGCCAACCCGACGCCGCTGCTGGCGCGCATGACCACCGGCTTCGCCGCCGGACAGATCGCCGGTCCGCTGCTCGTGCGCCTCATCGGCGACACGCGCATTTTCGGCTGGGACGCACTGAGCCTGGCCAGTGCGGCAGCCGGCCTGCTGCTGGCGATCACGTCCGTCTGGCTCTGGCGCGAAGGCACTGGATCGGTGTCGAACGCGGGGGCATCGTAGGACGCACGGGACCGCGCCATGCGCTGTGGGAGCGGGCTTGCCCGCGAACGAGCACCGATACCGATCCTCTTCGCGGGCAAGCCCGCTCCCGCAAGCCAGCCCATCCGTTCAAGCGATCGCCCTCTGCCCCGCCATCGGCAGCAAACCGGCCTGTGGTCTATGGTTCGGGTAAGAGTTGTTCCGCCGCCACCGGCGGAGGCTCGAACTGCCCGGGAGCCAAGATGGACAGGCATTCTCGTCGCTTGCCGGTATTCCTGAATCTGGCGCAGATCCGCTTTCCGATCGGCGCGATCGCGTCGATCGCGCACCGCGTGGCGGGGGTGTTGCTGTTCATCGCCCTGCCCGTGATCGCCTTGTTGCTCGACGCTTCGCTACGAAGCGAGGCGGGCTTTGCTTCGGTACGCGACCTGTTGTCGTCGCCCTTCTGGGTCGTGACGGCAGCGGTGCTGTTGTGGGCGCTCGTGCATCACGTGCTGGCCGGGGTTCGCCACCTGCTGATGGACGTCGGCGTGGGCAGCGAGCTTGCCCGAGCACGTGCCAGCGCACGCCTGGTCCTGGTCGCCGCACCCGCGCTCGCCCTGCTGTTGCTCGTCTGGGGGCTGACATGAGGCTGTTCGACGGACAGCGGGCATGGGTGGTGCAGCGCATCAGCGCCTTGCTGCTGCTGGTGCTGATCGTGTTCGGCGTGCTCGCGCTGCCCTTTGCGTCGCCGCTGGATTTCTCCGGGTGGCGCGCCTTCGCCGGCGGCGTGCTGGGCGGGCCGCTGATCGCGCTGCTGTTCGGCGCCTTGTGCGCGCACGCCTGGGTCGGCATGCGCGACATCGTGCTCGACTACATCCAGCCGCGCGGACTGCGGCTGGCGGTGCTGAGCCTGATCGCGGTCGTGCTGCTCGGCGTGCTGGTGCGCGTGCTGCTGAGCCTGGCCACGGTGGCGCTGGCCGCCTGAGCGGCGAAGGGACGGACATGAAACTGAGCATCTATCGCTACGACCCGGAGCGCGGCGATCCGCCGCGAATGCAGGCCTACGAGGTGCAGCCGGAGGCGGGTGACAAGAAGCTGCTCGACCTGCTGATGCGGCTCCGCGTGCAGGACGACAGCCTGTCGTTCCGGCGCTCGTGCCGCGAGGGCGTGTGCGGCTCGGACGCGATGAACATCAACGGCCGCAACGGCCTCGCCTGCCTGACCGCGCTCGACGGGCTGAAGGAGCCGATCGTGCTGCGCCCGCTGCCCGGCTTCCCGGTGATCCGCGACCTGATCGTGGACATGACTCAGTTCTTCGCCCACTACCACTCGATCCAGCCCTGGCTGATGAACGACGAGCTCCTGCCCGAGCGTGAACGGCTGCAGAGCCCGACCGAGCGCGAGCGCCTGAACGGGCTGTACGAATGCATCCTGTGCGCCTGCTGCAGTGCGTTCTGCCCGTCCTACTGGTGGAATCCGGACAAGTTCATCGGGCCGTCGGGCCTGTTGCAGGCCTACCGCTTCATCGCCGACAGCCGCGACACCGCCACCGCCGAGCGCCTCGACTTTCTCGACGACGTCTATCGCCTCTACCGCTGCCGCACGATCATGAACTGCACCGAGGTCTGCCCGAAAGGCCTGAGCCCCTCGCACGCGATCGAGCGCATCCGCCTGGCGCTGCTGCGGCGTTCGTCCTGAGATAGCGGGCCCGGCTGCGTTCCCTTTACTGTGTGCGCGAACGAAAGTGCGCGCTGCAGCCTTCGAGTTCGAGCAGGTGGGGCAGCAACTCGGAGTGCTGGTGTACGTGGAACACGAAACGCGGCACGTCCCGCCCGGTCGCCTGGGCCATGAAGGGTTCGCCCCAGAAGCTGAGCAGGGCCTCGCAAGCGCCGCTGTGCTGGCTGTCCGCGAGGATGAAGGAGAGCGTGCGCTCCAGCTTGCACCAGCGCGGCGGGCGGACACGCGCATGACCGGCGCAGGCGGCGATCTGGGGCGCGATCGTGCTGTCCCACAGCTCGCGCTGGCTTTCATCGAGCACGAACTGGATCGACCCGACCGCCGGGTTGTCGATGGCCGGCCGCAGCAGGGCATCGAAGAGCGCGGGGGTGCGGTACATCGACAGGCACACGTTGAACCAGATCGAGTCTCCGCTCATCGCCAGCAGGAAGCGGTGATACGCAGTCTGCAACTGGCGCGGGCCGATCAGGGCCAGGCCCGGACGCTCGAGTGCGGCGTGCAGGCTGTCGATCGTGTGTCCCATGCGCTCGACGTGCTCGGCGGTCAGCTCGTTGTTACGGCTGTGGCGCATGAAATTGATGAACAGCAGGCCCACGAGCGCCAGCAGGATCGGAAGCACGACCGTCTCATCGACGATGTGCAGCAGGTGCAGGACGATGGCCACGAAGGCGGCGGCGATGCCGGCGATCGCGTCCCACTCCCAGCTCATGGCCTGACGGATCTTCATCGCTTGCCCTCCACCATTTTTCCAACATGGCACAGCCCCCCGAAAGGGCTTGGCGCCGGCCTTGGATTCGGTTCAGCGCAAGCGTGAAGCGATTCGATCCGGCTGGCGCCACTCGCGAACCCGCCGTGGGCCCTTGCCTGCGGTATCGTCATTTCGCCCCTGCGACCTGGCGCAGGATCGTGACCGGAAAGGGGTGACCCCCGGGCGGTTCCAGGCCGAGCACGTCGTGCAGGCGTGCGTCGCTGCCGATGAGGTCGGCAAGCGAAACGCGGTCGAGCGCGGCCAGAAAGGCCTGCAGGGCAGCGTCCAGCGCACTCTTGAGCCGGCAGGCCGGATCCAGCAGGCAGCGCGATTGTGTTCCGAAGCACTCGGCGAGTTCGAGGCTGGGTTCCACCTGACGGACCACGTCACCGACACCGATCTCGGCCGTGGCACGTGCCAGCGTCAAACCTCCGCCCTTGCCACGCGCGCCGTCGACGAAGCCCTTCGCCACCAGTTCGGTGACGATCTTCATGAGATGGCTGCGCGAGATGTCGAAGCGCTCGGCGACTTCCTTGATGGTGACCCGCCGCTCGGGGATCGCCCCGAGGTACATGAGGACCCGAAGCGCGTAATCGGTGTGCTGTGTGATGTTCATCGCCTGAGTGTGCAAGAGAGTGACTGCCAACTGCATGCTAACAGTAATAGAGTCATATTAGTTGACTCTTTTAAAGAGGAGTTTAATATTCTTCTTCATGGAGTCACAGCAAGGATCCACCATGAAACGCCACACCCGTCTCGCCCAGTTGTCCCGTGAGCATCACACCGCGCTGCGCCTCGGCAGGCATCTGCTTGCAGGCGGCGCGCGGGCCGGGGTCGACGCCGAACTTCCCGGCATCGACGCCCATTTCGCCGAGGAAAAGCGCAACCTGCTGCCGCTGCTCGAGACCCTGTTCGAGGAGATACGGCCGTGACCCACGTCGTCACCGAGGCGTGCATCCGCTGCAAACACACGGATTGCGTGAGCATGTGTCCCGTCGATGCCTTCCGCGAGGGCCCGAACTTCCTGGTGATCGATCCGGAGGAGTGCATCGACTGCACCTTGTGCGTGGCCGAATGCCCGGTGGATGCGATCGTGCCCGAGGATGAGCTCACCGGCGGGCAGCGTGAATACCTCGCGCTCAATGCCACGCTGGCGAAGGTGTGGCCGCGCATCGTCGAGGCGCATCCGGCGCTGCCCGACGCGGACGAGTGGGCGAAGGTGGCCGAAAAGCGGAAGTGGCTCGAAACCTGAACGCGCGGGCCGGCGCGTGAGCGGCACAAGCGCGATCGACCGCCGGCGCGAATGACGATCTGCCTCGCCTGTCGCTAAACTGCCTGAACGACAACCTGCGACCGCGAAGGGAGACACGCCATGGCCGAGCCCGCCACCGCGCCGATGGTGAAGCATTTCCGCCTCGCCCTGCTGTGGCCGCTGCGGCTGCTGCCGGTCGCGGGGAGCTCGGGCGCGCAGCAGCGGCCGTGGCAGATCCTGCGCGACATGGGCGAAGCCTGCCCGTGGCGCGAGCTGGAGCACGATGCCGAGCTGGCGGGCAGCGTCTTCCAGGAGCGCCACTACACCGAGTTCGTCACCTTCCTGCCCTACGTGCAGCAGTTCCTGTACGGCGAGGGCCGCCTGCGCCGCGATGATTCGGATGCCGATGCCGGCCCGCCGATGCGCGTGTTCCGGCGCCGCGACATCGCCGCGGTACGTATCGCCGCACGCGAGGGCGACACGCCGGTCACGCTCGACGTGGTGCATGTGCATCTGTACTTCTTCTTCGACGTCGATGTGGTGATCCTGAACGTCGAGGTCGCCGGCAACGACCTGCCGCTGGCGCAGGTGCAGGAGCTGATGTACCGCGCCGGGCGCGCCTACCCCTCGGGCTGGAACGCCGATGGCCGCGCGCTGCACAGCCTGGCGGCCGCCGAATGGATCGGCCGCGACGGCAGCGTGCTGGCGCAGACGGATGCGCACGAGCGCGCCGCTTTCATGACCCACGTCAGCCGCCACCGCGCGCCGCGCATTGCCGCGCACTGGGCCTGGCTGATGCAGCCGCTGGCGAGCGCCTACGCGGAGCAGGGCGGCGTGCTGCGTTACCGCCAGATCGAATACCACCGCATGCCGCTCGCCGCCTACCTCGCGGTCGACGATCCGCGTGCGCTCACGCGCAATGATTTCGTGCGCCTGGGCCTGGTCACCGGCGCCGGGCCTGCCGACGCCCGCGATGAACCCAAGGCGGAGGGCGCGGGTCCCGCCGCGCTGCCCTACGCCGAACCCCATCTGGACGACTTCGAGCGCCGCTACTGTTACGACCGCTTCTGGTCCGCCGGTGGCGCGGCGCCCTGGACCCGCTACCTGTGCAGCGGCCACGCGCTGGTCGTGGTCGGCGACGCGCGCTCGGCCTACTTCACCGACCGCGAGCGCGGCGTGCTGGCGCAGTTCCGCCACCAGCACTTCCTGCTGTTCCTGATCGCGCACTTCCAGAAGGCATCGCTGCTGATGTTCTCCGAGCGCCTGGTCGAGGCGCTCAAGCGCCTGCACGTCGCCGACCCGGCGAGCGTGCGCCGCTTCAAGCGCGCGATCCGCGCCAGCTTCGAGGGCTTCCTGCGCTTCACCCACCGCTACTGGTTCCACGACATTGCCGAGCAGGCACAGACGCGCGCGCTGTTCCGCATGACCACCGCACACCTCGCCACCGACGACCTCTATGCGGAGGTCAAGGAGCGCACCGCGGACATGAACAGCTACCTTGACGCCGACAGCCTGCGCCGCCAGGCCAACACCGTCGTACGCCTGACCGTGGTGACGATCTTCGGCCTCATCGGCACCATCACCACCGGTTTCCTGGGGATGAACCTGCTCGCCGAGGCGGAATCGCCGATGGCCGAGCGCCTGGGCTATTTCGCGCTCGTGTTCGTGGTATCGACGACGCTGACGCTATACACGATGGTCAAATCGAAGCGCCTGTCGGACTTCCTCGACGCGGTGTCCGACGAACGCCTGTCGACCTGGCAGAAGCTCGGGGCGCTGGCCGCGGTGTGGCGGCGCGGCACCGACTAAGCCGTGGTGAATTGCCTTGCCGAGCTGTGCAGACGGTGAAACATACCGCGCCCATGCCCTAATCGATGGGCGCAAAGCCGTAGTAGGAACCATAAGCCGAGGGCGCGGGCGCGTAGGCAGCGACCTTGATCGCATCGGGCAGACTCACCGTGTCGGTAAATCCATCGATACCCCGCTTGTGCTCGCTCCACCTTGTCTCGATCTCCTGCTCAGACATCCCGTTGAGCTGGAGATTGTTGTCGAGGCGCGCCGATCGATATTCGAACGCCGTATCGTGGGCGATGAACAGCGTGTGCGGACACGCCGTGATGCGCGTCTCGTCGGTCGGGTCGGCCCCCATGACGCGCGCGCCGCAGAACGGACAATGGACGGGCGTGTAATAGAAGGTCTTGAGTTCAGTGCGTTGTATGAGCTGGGACATTGAACGTTCCTTGTTCGATGGGGCTGGTCGGGCGGCGCAGCGCTCGCGGACAGCCGCGCTGGAGGGCGGCGGTGGCGGGGGCACTTGACCACGGGCCGTGATCAGCCAAGGTCAAGCCGGGATCGGCTGCGCAATACCCGAACGCACTGCGATCATCCGGGCGCACAAAACAAAAGGCCCGACGTGTGTCGGGCCTTGAGACGACCTGCGCCGAAAACGCGCGGTCGAAGTGCAGCTTAGTCAGCGGCGCGAATGTTCGACGCTTGCAGGCCCTTGGGGCCCGTGGTCACGTCGAAGCTTACGCGCTGGCCTTCCGCGAGGGTCTTGAAACCCTGACCCTGGATGGCGGAAAAGTGGGCGAAAAGATCGTCACCACCCGCTTCCGGAGTGATGAAACCAAAGCCCTTCGAATCGTTGAACCACTTGACGGTACCTGTTGCCATGTCTTGAATCTCCTGAAAATGGGGAAAGCCCCCTGCATGGGGCGAGTATCAAGACAGCGAGGTATTGACTTGGGGGGATTCGATCGAAAAATCGGATACGCCAACAAACAAACTACACGACTTGAATATCGCTGCGGTGCAGTATGGGTGAAAAACCATCGCAAGGATAGTTATATTTTCTCGATCCACCGCAAAGGGTGATCACGCAGGCCGCCTCGCGCCTTCGCTCACATGCCGCCGCGCCACCCCGCGCAGCATCGTCCCGAACAGCACCGTGGCGGCGATCGTCGCCAGCACGCAGGCCTCCCAGAACCCCGCCACCGAGGGCGCGGCGGCACGCCAGGGGGCATGGAAGCTCAGCCAGTAGCCGCCGGTAAGCCCGATACCCCAGAAGCAGAAGGTATGCACCACCATCGGCAGCAGGGTAACCTTGTAGCCGCGCAGGGCATGTGCGGCGACGGTCTGCAGGCCGTCGAAACACTGGTAAAGCAGCAGGTAGATGACCAGCCCGAGCGCCACCGCCTGCACCGCCGGGTCGGCGCTCGACAACGACACCAGCGGCTCGCGCAGCACCCACAGCAGAGCACCGATCAGCAGTGCGAAGCCCAGCGCCAGCATCATGCCGAGGCGCGCGGTACGCCCTGCACGCCGCCAGTCCTGGGCACCGGCGGACTGGCCGACCAGCACCATGGTGGCGATCGACAGTGACAGCGGCAGCATGTAGATCATGCCGGTGAAGTTGGCGATGACGCGGTGCCCGGCCACGGTCTCGGTACCGATGCGGGCAGCGAGGATGGCGATCAGGGTGAAGGAGCTGATGTCGATGAAGGTGGACAAGCCCATCGGCAGGCCGAGACGCAGCAGCTGGCCGAGCGCCTTCGCCTGCGGCGGCTGCCAGGCGTGGAAGATCCGATACGGCCGGTAAGCCCGATTGAGCACCAGATAGGCGAGGCCACAGGCGCAGGCGAGCCAGTTGACCAGCGCGGTGGACACCCCGCAGCCGGTACCGCCGAGCGGGGCGAAGCCGAGCTTGCCGTTGGTCAGCGCCCAGGCGAGCGGGACGTGAGCCGAGGTGGCAATCGCGCTGATCGCCATCAGCACGCGCGGGCGGCCAACCGCATTGTTGAAGGCGTAGAAGGTGCGGTAGAACAGCACCGCCGGCAGGCCGATCGCCGTGGCCGCCAGGTAATCGGCGGCTTTCGCCGCGGCTTCGGGCGGCACCGCGGCCAGCTTCAACAGATAGCCGGGGCTGAGCAAGAGCGCGACCCCGGGCACCGCCAGCAGCAGCGCCAGCCAGAAGCCCTGCTGCAAGGCCGGACCGATCGCCTGCTGGCGGCGGGCGCCGACATGGTGGGCCACGGTCGGCGCCACCGCCTGCAGCGTGCCGGTGAGCAGCATGACCACCGAGATGTAGTAGCTGCTGCCGATCGCCACCCCGGCCAGGTCGGCGGTGCCATAGTGCCCGGCGATCAGGGTGTCGGCGACCATCATGGTCATCGACAGCAACTGGGCGATCAGGATCGGCCAGGCGTGATGCAGCAACTGGCCGACGATGAGGCGATTTTCCGAAGCGATTTTCCCGTACTCCTACATCATCCACTGCGGCCGCAACAGCATCACCAGCCCGAGCGCCAGCATCACCGCACCCGACAGCAGCTTGAGTCGGCGCCCGCCGCGCTCGTCGAGCTTGCCACTGCCGAGCGCGAGCACCGCGGCACCGACCATCAGCGCATCATCGGCGATATAGGCAAGGATGTAGAGCCCGAGGTAGCCGTAATGCGCGAGCGGCGAAAGCGCATGCCGAGTGAGCACCGCGGTATAGATCGCCGGCAGGCCAGCGGTGCACAGCAGCTCGACGAAATTGACCACCACCGCCAGCACCGCGACCGCCGCGAGCGATGCGGGCAGCGATTCCGCCTTCAGGATCGCGCGTGCCCGCGCGTAGAGGCCGGGCTTGGCCGATTCGGGGATCGACAGCGACACCCCGCGCCGGACGGCAAGGAAATCCTTGACGTTGATGGCGCCGATCAGCATCGCCAGCAGCGCCAGGCCGATGCGCAGCGCCTCGCTCATGCCGACGAACAGGAACACATTGAGCCACGCCGCCATGAAGGCGTAATACACCGCGGCGCTGGCGAGCACGAAGGTGCCGGCCACCATCGCCATGCGCCGGCGGTCCTTCAGCCTCACCAGCAGCGACAGCAGGAACAGCAGCACCCACATCGCGCACGGGTTGAAGCCGTCGAGCAGGCCGAGCGCGAGCGTAAACAGCGGCAAGCCGATCTCGCTCGCCTGGAGGGTGCCGAACAGGCCGGATTCGATCGTGTCGGGCGGCGCCCGCGGCGCAGCTTCGTCGAGCAGGCGGGCCAGCTCGGCGCCGATGTGTTCGGCGTCATCGAAGCCCACCAGCACGTGCGCGCCAAAGACGAAGGTCGGCACCCCGGGCGGCCAGGCGCCGGCCTCGCGGCTGAGTTCGATCAGCGCATCACGTGAGGCGGGGTCGCGGTCCACCTCGCGATAAACGATCTCGAGGCCGGGCCGGCGCATCGCCAGTTCCGCGAGGAAACGCTTGGCATCGGCACAGTGCGGGCAGCCCTCGCGCACGAAGACCTCCAGGACGGGGACAGCGCCGGACGCCGCAAGCGCTGGCGCTGCGGTCCGCAGCGCAGTGCCGAACAGCGTCGCGGCCAACAGCCAGCACAGCAGCAGGCGCAGGGGAAATGCGGTGCGCATGCTCGCGACCCGGACTGGCGCAAGGCGTCAGCGGGCAGGCGATGCGCCGGCGGGGTCGGTAGCGCTGCGTTCCTCGACCGGCGCCGGGGGCTGCTCGGCGGCAGCGCTGGCGTCGTTCGCCTTGGACTGCAAGCTCTCGATCGCGCCCTTGCCGACTTCCTTCAGGCGCTGCGCGGCGTCGCGTGTCGCTTCGGCGATGCGCTGCGCGGCGTGCTCGGCCGCTTCCCTGGCGTCGCGCACCGTCTCGTCCTTGCCTGCCTCGGTAGCGGCTTCGACGCCCTCGCGCACCTCCTGCCCGGTGGTCTCGACCACAGCCTGTGCCGCCGCAGCACCGGCTTCGCCGAGCTTCTTCGCGGCCTCGCCCGCCTTCTGCACAGCCTCGCGCGCGGCCTCGACCGCCTCCCGCCCGGCGTCGCGCGCATCCTGCCGGGCCTGTTCGCCAGCCGGCGGCGGCTCGGCAGGTTTCGGCGCCTGGTGCACGGCAGGTTCAGGCGAACAGGCGGCCAGCAGGCCAAGGCCGAGAGCTGAAAGGAGGGCAAGCAGCGTTTTCATCGTCGTCAGTGGAGCAGCGACAGCCAGGGATCGGACCCCGAGGTTACGGGATCCCGCACGGAAAACAACACGCAGCGGGCACACTGCAACATCCGGAAAGCAAATGGGCCCTCGCGGGCCCATTTTCGCCAAGCACGAAACGCGCGTGCTGCTTACTTGACGCGGTTCTTGTACTCGTCGGTGCGGGTGTCGATCTCGATCTTGTCACCGATCTCGACGAAGGCCGGCACCGGCAGTTCGAACCCGGTGTTGATCCTGGCCGGCTTCATGACCTTGCCGGAGGTGTCGCCCTTGACCGCGGGCTCGGTATAGACGACCTCGCGCACGACGCTGTTCGGCAGTTCGACCGAGATCGCCTTGCCGTTGTAGAACACCACCTCGCACTGCAGGCCGTCCTCGAGATACTTGAGCGCGTCGGTCATGTTCTCGTCTTCGACCTCGTACTGCTCGTAGTCGGCGTCCATGAACACGTACATCGGGTCGGCGAAGTAGGAGTAGGTCACTTCCTTGTGGTCGAGCACGACGAGTTCGAACTTGTCGTCGGCCTTGTACACCGATTCCGACGGCGCGCCGGTGAGCAGGTTCTTGAACTTCATCTTCACGACCGCGGCGTTGCGGCCGGACTTGTTGTATTCGGCCTTCTGCACCACCAGCGGGTCGCTGCCGACCATGATGACGTTGCCGGAGCGGAGTTCCTGAGCGGTTTTCATGCTGTTTCCTGGATTGATGGAGGCGGCTCGTGGCCGCATGTCCTTGAAAAAATTAGCGCGCGATTCTACCCCGCGCCGTCTCTGAAGTGCGAACAGAATTTTGTCAAGCGGTCTGCAAGATCGGGCAACGCGGCCTGGGCCTCGCACCAGGCGCGAGCGTGCGCCGCCAGGGCCGGCAGCGCATCGGCAAAGGCGGGCCATGCGGCGGCAGGCGTGGTTCCGTGATCCGCACAGTCGTTCCATGCGCGCCAGAACTGCGCCAGCGCATCCGCAGTCGCCTGCGGCAGTCCGGCGCTGTAACGGGCGAGGAAGGCCTCGAGCTTGTCGCGGTGCGCTTCATCGGCCTGCGGATAGATCTGCCACACGAAGGGATGCGCCGCCCACTGCGCGCGCACGAAGGAATCCTCACCGCGCACGAAGTTGAGATCACAGGCCCACAGCAGCTCGTCGTAACGGTCCTGGTCGGTGAAAGGCATCAGGTGAACGCAAAGCGCACCGCGCTCGATGCGGGTGCCGATCTCGGGGATGGCGCAAATGAGCGCGGTCGCGAGGTCCGGCAGGATGCGCGAGACCGGCACCAGCACGTGGATCGGCAGGGAGCTTTTTTCCCACGCGTGCAGCAGCGCCCGCACCGCGGGTTGCTCGTAGGCGAACAGCGACACGACCAGACCTTCATCGCCCGCGGCGGGCAATCCGCGCGCCGCACGCCACGCCGCGCGGCCCTGCGCTTGCGCGAGGAAGCGGTCCCGCCGCGCGAGCAGCTCGGGTTCGCGCAGCAGTCCGCCGGTGTTGGCGTCGAAGCCAGGAAAAAAGAAATGCTTGACCAGCGGCAGGCGCGGATGCGGCGAGGCCATGCCGTGGCAGCCCGCCACCCAGTCCTCGGCCGACAGGTACTCGAGGTTGATCCACACCGGTGCGACCGCCTGCGCCGCCATCGCCTCAAGCTGCACCAGCGGCAGCTCGCAGGCGAAGGCCTCGATCACGATCTCGCCCGGTGCGGATGCGACAAATGCCCGCGTCCAGTGGTGCAACTCCACGCCCTCCACCATGCCACCCACCGCAGGATCCATTCCGCTCGCAGCCGGACAGATACGTGTCAGCACCGCCCAGTCATCCACCCAGAGCCTGACCGCTGCCAGCTCGCGCCGGGCCAGATCCCTTGCCAGCCGCCAGCAGACGCCGATATCCCCAAAGTTATCCACAACCTCGCAGAAGATCTCCCATTTCGGGCGGGGTGCGGGCACGGAATCCATCATCGTGGTGAACAATCCTGGGCAGAAAGGCGGGACAACTTGTGAACAAGGACGCCAGCGGCGCAAGGCGTCAAAACGATGGACAAACCGCGCACAGCCCACCAAGAGGGTTATCAACCTGTTCTTCGACGGCTGAATGTGCCGACAGCGTTACGCTTGAAGCACTTATCCCCAGTTTTTGGCGCACTGTTTACTTCTTTGTTATTTAAATCAATATAAAAACAGAAGAACAAACCTGAACCTGCGCATTGCGCCGGGCAAACGGGCTGCCTTGCAGGTAAAATTCATTCGAACCAACATGCCGGCATAAGCACAACGCCACTGAAGTCTCCGCAAGAATCCATCCTGCAGTCCCGGCGCTGCACCAAGAGGGAGTTTCACCGTGGCAAGACGACATGCCGCAGCGCTGCTCATGATGTTCATCGTATCCGTTGCAGGCGCAGCAGAACCCGCGCCCAATCCGGTCAGCCCGGAGGCGGCCCAGGAAGAGGGCATTCTCGAGACCACCCGCCGCCAGGTCCGGGGGTTTTCGCTGTGGTTGGGCGAGTCGGTCAACGACTGGTTCGGCAATTGACCGTTCGAGGATGGTGGCAGGGTGACGAACGGCCGGCTCGGGTTGCGCAATCTGTGGCGCCAGGACGAAGGCTGGGATACCACTGTACGTTTCCGTGCCCGCTTCGACCTGCCCAACCTGCGCGACAGGGCTTACGCTTTCATTGGTCGGCAGAACGAGCGCGAACTGCTCACCGACCAGTCCGAAACCTTCACTCGCGAGCAACTCCTGCTCGAAGAGCAGCGGCGGGAAGATCAGACCGGTTTCGCTGGTCTGGGCGTGGGGTTGCGCAAGAACCTAGAATTTCGTGTCGGTGTACGTGGTGGCCTGAAGTTCTTCACCCAGGCGCGCTATCGCAAGCAGTGGGCGCTGAGCGAGCAGGATCGAATCGAATTCCGCGAGACGATCTTCTGGAACAACAAGGACCAGTTCGGCTCGACCACCGCGTTCGATTACGAACATGCGTTCACGCCGAAGCTCTCGCTGAACTGGCGAAACGCGACCACTATCTCGGAGAAGACCGACGACTTCGCCTGGGGCAGCAGTCTCGGACTGTTCCGCCGCTTCGGGGACGACCGGATGTTGTCGGGAGAAATGGTCGTGGCCGGCGAGACCGGGGCGCGGGAGAACGTCGAAGAATACGGCGTGCTCATGAAATGGACTCAGCCCGTCTATCGCGAATGGCTGATCGGCGAATTCATCATCGGCCACTACTGGCCGCAGCGCGAAGACCGCGAGCGTGAGCGCTCATGGGCGCTCGGCATCAACCTGGAGATGCGCTTCTAGTCGTGCACGGCACGCATCGCGGCCATCGGGCCATGCGATGCGTGGGTCCGGCATCACGCAAAGTCGGCAAGGCGCTGCAGGTCGGTGGCTTCTAGCCAGCGCCACTGCCCGGGCGCCAGCTCGGCGGGGAGATCCAGTCCGCCGACGCGGCTGCGATGGAGGACCTCCACACGGTTGCCCGCCGCGCCCACCATGCGCTTGACCTGGTGGTACTTGCCCTCGCAGATCGTCAGCCGCAGCGTGGTCGGGCTGGTAAGTTCACAGGCGGCGGCCGCGATCGGCTCGGGTTCGTCGTGGAGCTCGACACCCGCGACCAGGCGATCGGAAAATTCCTGCTCCACCGCGTGCTTGAGGGTGACCTCATAGACCTTTGGCGTGCGCTTCTTGCCCGAGCTCCACTGGTGGATGAACTGGCCGTCATCGGACAGCAGCAGCAGCCCGGTCGTGTCCTGGTCGAGCCGGCCCACGCACTGCACGCCGCGGATCAGCAGTTGCGCCGGCAGCAGCGTGAACACCGAGGGATGGAAGGTCGGCTTCTGCGAGCATTCGTAGCCGGCGGGCTTGTGCAGCACGACGTAGGCCTGAGCACGGAAGCGCCATTGTTCGTCACCCACCGAGAACGCGATCCCCGCCGCGCCATCAAGGCTGCCGGGATCGAATTCTGCATTGGGATCTTCACAGGGCTGGCCGGCGACGCTGACGTGGCCGGCACGGATGAGGGCGCGGCATTCCTTGCGGCTGCCGAAGCCCTGGGCATGGAGGAGGCGTTCGAGTTGCATGGCGCGCATGTTATCGCGGGCGAGGGTGCGAGCGGGTAAACTGCCGCCCTGCCCGTTCAGGAGACAGCCTTGAAATTCGAACACCTGATCGAGGTCAATGATCTCGCCAACCCCCTGCAGGGACCGCTTTCCCGCGAGGAACTATGGTTCGGCCTGCTCTGCCGTGCCGAAGACGCGCGCGCCTTCCTGCCCGGCCTGGAAGCCTGCCGGATCGTCGAGCGCAGCGAAGGCCGCCTGGTGCGCGACCTGCACTTCGGCAACGCGGTCATCCGCGACTGCGTCACCTTCGATCCGCTACGCTGGATCTGCTTCGAATCCGAAGCCAACGAGCAACACGCCGGCGGCAGCCTGACGATCACGATCGAGGAGCCCGAGCCGGGCGCCCTATTTCTGCGCTTCGCGTATCGCACCTCGCTACCGGAGGGCGGCGAGGACGGCCGCTACGCCGAATTCGTGCGCTCGGCCTACCACCAGTCCGACATCGACACCGTGCGCGTGATCCGCATGATCGCCGAGTCCGGCGGGCTGGCGCAGTAAGGCCCCCGCTTTCAATTTCACCAACAGGAAACACCCCCGACATGTGGTTCAAGAATCTGCAGATCTTTCGCCTTCCGGTGCCCTGGGACATGAGCGCCGAGCGCCTCGAGGAACAACTCGCGAAGAAGCCCTTCCACCCCTGCGGCAGCCAGGACATGGAGAGCCGCGGCTGGCTGTCGCCGCTCGGCAACGAGGTGCTGGTGCACGCCGTGGGCGGCCAGTTCCTGATCTGCCTCGGCTTCGAGCATCGCCTGCTGCCCTCCGCCGTGGTCAAGCAGGAGGCCGACGAGCGCGCCGAGGAGCTGGCCGAGCAGCAGGGCTACAAGCTCGGCCGCAAGCAGATGAAGGAGCTGCGCGAGCAGATCACCCAGGAGCTGCTGCCGCGCGCGTTCACCCGCCGCCGGCGCATGTTCGCCTGGATCGACCCGCTCAATGGCTGGCTGGTGGTCGATGCGGGCAGCCAGAGCAAGGCCGAGGACATGCTCGAGCAACTGCGCCACACGCTCGACAGCCTGCCGCTGACGCTGCTGCGCACCGAGCTGTCACCGACCGGTGCGATGGCCGGCTGGCTGGCCGCTGGCGAGGCCCCAGCGGGGTTCACGATCGACCAGGACTGCGAGCTGCGCTCGGTGGCCGAGGACAAGGCCGCGGTGCGCTATGCGCGTCATCCGCTCGAAGGTGACGACGTCAAGGGGCACCTGGAAGCAGGAAAACTGCCTACGCGCCTTGCGCTGACCTTCGATGACCGCATCAGCTTCGTGCTCACCGAGAAGCTCGAGATCAAGCGTCTCGACTTCCTCGACATCGTGCGCGACCAGGTTGGCGATGCCGACAAGGACGACGCCGAGGCGCTGTTCAACGCCGAATTCGCGCTGATGACCGGCGAGCTCGCCCACCTGCTGCCGGCGGTGGTCGGCGCGCTCGGTGGCGAGCTGGCAGGAGCGCCCGCGCAAACCGGCGGTGTGAGCGCCGAACTGCCGCGCCTGCAGGTGGAGAAGCCGGTGATGCAGACGGTTGCCGCGAACGATCCACCGTTCTGAATCTGGCGGCCGCTTGCCGTCCATGTAGGAGCGCCGGCAGGCGCGAACGCTGCATGCCGGCAAGCGGCGCGCGGATCAAATCAATCGCCGCGTTCGCGCCTGCCGGCGCTCCTACATGGACGATCATGCTTGCGGAAGCGCCGGCAGGGGTTCGCTTCTTGGTGTACACAGAATTTAAAGATTTAAAAGATCATAAATATCATGTCCGGACCGATTCTGTGGACAAGTGTCTTTTTCATTGCTGAATCAGCTTCTTGCAACAAGCAAAACCCCGTGCACGAGGGCCCTTGGAGGCAAGGACGATTTGTGGACGAAAAACCCCCCGTGGCCGCATTCACGACTTATCCACAATCCGCCACACCCACCGGTCACAGCTTTCCCACCGCCCGATAAACCTTGCACAGGCGCCGATCAGCGCTTGCGAACCCGCTCCCCGCCGAGCTGCGCTAAAGTCTGGCCATGAACGACGCGATGATTCTCGAATGGTGGCACTGGGAGATCGCCGGCCTCGCGCTGGTCTTGCTCGAGCTCGCCGTACCCTCCTTCTTCATCATCTGGTTCGGGCTCGGCGCGCTGCTGACCGGGCTCGTGCTGCTTGCGGTGCCGGACATGGTGCTGGCGTCGCAGATCGCGACCTGGGTGATCGCGTCGATGGCGATGACGGTGCTGTGGTTCAGCGTGGCGCGGCGTTCGCGCTTCAAGACCCTCATCGGCACCGCGGCCGGTGAGGTGATCGGCGAGGTCGGCCTGCTGGTGAGCGCGGTCGCACCTTTCGAACGCGGCAAGGTGCGCTTCCAGCGCCCGGTGCTGGGGGCGGATGAATGGGCCTGCGTGGCCGAGACCGCGATCGCCGCCGGAGAACGGGTGCGCGTCGTCAGCGTCGAGGGTAGCTACGTCAAGGTGGCGAAAGCCTGATCAATCAAGGACAAACAACGTGTTCGCATCCGAAGGCCTGGCGATCGCAATCGCCGTATTGATCTTTGTTGTCATTACCATCGCCAAGGGCGTGCGCCTGGTCGCACAGGGCGAGGAGTGGGTGGTCGAGCGTCTGGGCAAGTACCACGCCACGCTCCGCCCAGGGCTCAACATCCTGATCCCTTACCTCGACCGCGTCGCCTACAAGCTGGTGACCAAGGACATCATCCTCGACGTGCAGGAGCAGGAAGTCATCACCCGCGACAACGCGGTGATCCTGACCAACGCGATCGCCTTCGTGAAGGTCACCGATCCGGTCAAGGCGGTGTATGGCGTGACCGACTTCTCCGAGGCGATCCGCAACCTGATCATGACGACCCTGCGCTCGATTGTCGGCGAGATGGAGCTCGACGAGGCGCTGTCCTCGCGCGACAAGATCAAGGCGCGGCTGCGCGAGAGCATCGCCGACGAGGCGGTGGACTGGGGCCTGACGGTGAAATCGGTCGAGATCCAGGACATCAAGCCCTCGCAATCGATGCAGCGCGCGATGGAACTGCAGGCTGCCGCCGAGCGTGAGCGCAAGGCCGCAGTGACCAAGGCCGAAGGCGCCAAGCAGGCGGCGATCCTGGAAGCCGAGGCGCGCCTCGAGTCCGCCAAGCGCGACGCCAATGCGCAGGTGATGCTCGCCGAGGCGTCGGCCGAATCGATCCGCCGCGTGTCGGCCGGCATTGGCGACCAGACCGGGCCGATGATGTACCTGCTCGGCGAGAAGTACATCGCCGCGCTCGAGAAGCTCGGTGAGTCGGACAACTCGAAGCTCGTGGTGATGCCCGCCGATCTGCATGAAGCCCTGCGCGGCCTCGTCGGCAGGCTCGGCGCGCGCGGCTGATCACGTCCGCCTTCCGTATGAATATCCATCGCAAACAACCCGCAACAAGGAAGACTCCGATGCAGAAAATCGCACGCACCCTCCTCGCCGTCCTCGCCCTTGCCACTGCATCCGGCAGTGCGCTGGCGCAGACCTTCATCACCGACAAGGCCCAGCTCGAGAAGCTGCTGACCGGCGCCACCTTCATTGGCGTTTATCTGCGCACCGAAGCCGCCTACACGCTCAAGTTCGGCACCGACGGCACGCTCACCGACACCACTGGCGCCAAGGCGCGCTGGTGGGTCGACGACCAGGCGCGCTACTGCCGCGAATGGCTCGACGGCAAGCTCAAGGGCAACGCCGGCTGCATGAACGTCGAGCTCGAGGACGGCCAGGTCGCGCTCTACTCCGAAGGCAAGAAGGTGGTCGAGGGCATCGTCACCGGCAACTGAGTCTGCTTGGCGGGACAGGCATGCATCTGCTGCTCATCTACTCCACCATCGACGGCCATACGTTGGAGATCTGCGAGCGCATCGCGGCCATCGTGCGCGCGGCCGGCCATCAAGCGGAGCTTGCGGAGATCGGGACGGTTTCTGCCGACGGTCTGGAAGCCTGCGACAGCATCGTCATCGGCGCCAGCATCCGCTACGGCCACCATCGCCCCGCGGTGAAGGACTTCATCGACCGCCATCAGGCGGCGCTCGAGGCGCGGCCGAACGCCTTCTTCTCGGTCAATGCGGTCGGCCGCAAGCCGCACAAGCGTCAGGCCGGCAGCAACCCCTACCTGCGCAAGTTCCTCGCCCAGATCCGCTGGAAACCGCAGCAGATCGAAGTGTTCGGCGGCAAGATCGAATATCCGCGCTACGGCTTCTTAGACCGCAACATGATCCGCCTGATCATGTGGATCACCGGTGGTCCCACCGACCCGCGCTCGGTCACCGACTTCACCGACTGGGTGCAGGTCGAGGCCTTCGCGCGCCGCCTGTTACCCCGGGTGCTCGACGCCGGGAACATCCGACCCTGACGTGTCGCAGCAAGCAAGGTCGCGGGCGCAGGTGTCCCGAAGGGCACCCGGCTGTCGGAATTTCTTACACATGCGGCGCGTTTACATCGCTTTAAACTAAAGAAGTTTTTTAAAATCAATGACTTGTTTTTTATGGCTCGTTTATTGCTAGGTCCACTGCAGGGAAGGCACCGTGTGCGCTCCCGCTAAATTCTTGATCGTCATTCGATGAACTGATTCCAGGGGACAACCATGAAAAGCCAACTCAAGACGCTGTCGGCCGCGCTGCTGCTCGCGCTCGGCACCAGCCTCGCCCACGCCGGCGCCATCCACGATGCAAGCCGCTTCACTGACAGCACGCTCGCTGCCAACGACGACGGCTCGACCGGCCTGGTGTCGATCGGCTTCAACCTGAACTTCTATGGCTCGAACTACAGCAACCTGTATGTGAACAACAACGGTAACACCACGTTCACCGGTCCGCTCTCGACTTACACGCCGTTCGGTATCACGGGCGTTTCCACGCCGATGCTGGCGCCGTTCTTCGCCGACGTGGACACCCGTGGCGCGGGCAGCGGTCTGGTGCAGTACGGTCAGGACACCATCGGCGGTCGCAACGTGTTCGGCGTCAACTGGATCAACGTGGGCTACTTCGGTGCCCACGTCGACAAACTCAACAGCTTCCAGTTGATCGTCACCGATCGCTCGGACGTCGCCGCGGGCGATTTCGATTTCGAGTTCAACTACGACCAGATTCAGTGGGAGACTGGCGACGCGAGCGGTGGTTCGGGTGGTCTGGGTGGCACTTCGGCTGCAGCCGGCTGGACCAACGGCGCAGGTCAATACTTCGAGTTCACGGGTTCGCGTGTGAACGGCGCCTTCCTGAATGCTGGCCCCAATGCATTGATCAGCGGTTCGCGCAACTCGCAGACGGCTGGCCAGTACATCTTCTCGGTGCGCAATGGCCAGGTGGTGAACCCGGTGCCGGAACCCGCCACGCTGGCGCTGCTCGGTCTTGGTCTCGCTGGCCTGGCTGCGCGTCGCCGCAAGACGAGCTGAGCTTTCGGCTCATGGATGGCACAACGGCAGCTTCGGCTGCCGTTGTGCCATCGGCACCCTGATCACGAACGGGCACGCCGCGCGCAGAGGTCAGCCCAGCACTTCCCCATGTTCGCGCGTGGCATGGAAGTTCACCTTCGGCCACTTCTCCGCGGTCACTTCCAGGTTGTAGCGGCTGGTGGCCAGATACACCGGGTTGCCGTCGATGTCCTTGCCCAGGCGCAGCGCCTGCTCGCGCTCGAAGTTGCGCCGGGTGAGGTCGTCGGGGAAGGTCAGCCAGCGCGCGGTGTGGATGTCGGCGGGCTCGAAGATCGCATCGACCTTGTACTCGTCCTTCAGGCGCTGGGCGACGATCTCGAACTGCAGCACGCCGACCGCGCCGAGCAGCATCTGGCCGCCTTCGAGCTCGAAGACCTGGATGGCACCTTCTTCGCCCAGCTCCTGCAGGCCCTTCTGCAGCTGCTTCGACTTGAGCGGATCGCGCAGGCGCGCAGCGCGGAACATCTCCGGCGAGAAGTAGGGGATGCCCTTGAAGCCGAGGTTCTCGCCTTCGGTCAGGGTGTCGCCGATCTGCAGCTGGCCGTGATTGTGGATGCCGACGATGTCGCCGGCGACACCATCTTCCATGATCACGCGCTCATTCGCCATGAACGTGAGCACATTGGCCAGCTTCATCTCGCGTCCGGCGCGCACGTGGCGAACCTTCATGCCCGCGCTGTAGCGCCCCGAGCAGATGCGGAAGAAGGCGATGCGGTCGCGGTGCTTTGGATCCATGTTGGCCTGGATCTTGAACACGAAGCCGGTGAAGGCGGGTTCGGCCGGCTGCACCATGCGCTCGCCGCCGTCGCGCGCCTGTGGCGGCGGTGCCCAGTCGATCAGCGACTGCAGGATCTCCTGCACCCCGAAGTTGTTGATGCCGGAGCCGAAGAAAACCGGGCTCTGCTTGCCGGCGAGGAAGTCGTCGAGATCGAAGGGCGGCGAAGCGCCGTCGATCAGCTCGACATCGTCGCGTAACTGGCCGATCTCGAGCGGGAAGCGCTTGTCGAGTTCGGGGTTGTCGAGGCCCTTGATGATCTCGGCGTCGCTACGCCGCTCCTCGCCCGGGGTGAAGGTCAGCACCTGTTGCTGCAGCAGGTGATACACGCCGCGGAAGGCCTTGCCCATGCCGAGCGGCCAGGTCACCGGCGCGCAGGTGATCTTGAGCACGTCCTCGATCTCGGCGAGCAGCTCGAAGGGCTCGCGCACCTCGCGGTCGAGCTTGTTCACGAAGGTGATGATCGGCGTGTTGCGCAGGCGGCAGACGTTGAGCAGCTTGATGGTCTGCGCTTCCACACCCTTGGCGGCGTCGATCACCATCACCGCGGCGTCGACCGCGGTCAGCACACGGTAGGTGTCTTCCGAGAAGTCCTCGTGGCCCGGGGTGTCGAGCAGATTGATGGTGTGGCCCTGGTACTCGAACTGCATCACCGAGCTGGTCACCGAGATGCCGCGCTGCTTCTCCACCTCCATCCAGTCGGACGTGGCGTGGCGCGCGGATTTGCGCGCCTTCACCGTGCCGGCGAGCTGGATCGCGCCGCCGAACAGCAGCAGCTTCTCGGTCAGCGTGGTCTTGCCCGCGTCGGGGTGGGAGATGATGGCGAAAGTGCGGCGCTTTTCGACGTCGCGCAGCAGTTCGGGCGGGTAGGGGGTGGTGGTCATCGGGGCTCGTCGGCAAAAAAGCAAAAACCGCCCGCCTGGTGTCGGGCGCGGCGGCACGAGCGGGATTCTACCAAGGAATCAGGGGGATGCCGTGAGCGCTCAGGGCAGGCGCACGAATGACTGCGTGGCTGCAGTGCTGTTTCCGCCATACCGCAAACGTTCGCGGCTTCCGCCGCTCCTACAGGAACACCAGCGTGCACCGCTCACCTGCAGGAGCGGCGGAAGCCGCGAACTTCTGCGCCGCCCCGAACCGCTACGGTCGGGCGTGCTGCACGAGCGGCGGAAACCGCGAACCCTCAAGGCGATACAGCAAGGACGAGTCCGGAGGGGCTTACTTCTTCTTGCCGACCTGGTCGCCGATGACGCCGCCGATCGCGGCGCCGCCCACGGTGCCGAGGATGCCGCCGTCGCTCACCACGGCACCGGCAACGCCGCCCACGGCGGCACCGGTCGCTGCGCTCTTCTCGCGTGACGACATGTTGTCCCAGGTCGCACAGCCGGTGGCGGCGACGGCAATGAAGAGGGCGGGGATCAGGGTACGGGCTTTCATGACGGGCTCCTTGTGATTGTCTGCGTGCAGCGTGCGGGGCTGATGCCGCGCGCTCGGGGTGTGCGCAGTATGAGTGCCCGATCGGCGCCACGATCCCGGGACGGCGTTTCGAATTGTGTCGGGCGGACCAACGCCGGCCGCGGCGCACAAACCGCCCATTCCCTGCCGGTTCCGCATCCCTGCGCGCAGGACGTGCGCGCGCGGGCGGTGGAAACAGGATCACATCCGGATGCAGGTTTCACCCGCCGAGCATGTCCTCTGGCCGCACCCAGGCGTCGAACTGCGCTGCGGTGGTGAAACCGAGCGCGAGCGCCGCGGCGCGCAGCGTCGTGTGCTCTGCCCACGCCTTCCTGGCGATCTGTGCAGCCTTGTCATAGCCGATGTGCGGGTTGAGCGCGGTGACCAGCATCAGGCTGCGCTCGAGGTGCTCGCCCATGCGCGCGGCGTCCGGCTCCATGCCGGCCACGCAGTGGCGCTGGAAGTTGCGGCAGCCGTCGGCGAGCAGGCGGATGGACTGCAGCAGGTTGTAGGCGATCACCGGCTTGAACACGTTGAGCTGCAGGTGACCCTGGCTGGCGGCAAAGCCGATCGTGGCGTCGTTGCCGAGGACCTGGCAGGCGAGCATGGACAGCGCCTCGCACTGCGTCGGGTTGACCTTGCCCGGCATGATCGAGCTGCCCGGCTCGTTGGCCGGGAGCTTGAGCTCGGCGAAGCCGGCGCGCGGGCCTGAGCCGAGCAGGCGGAAGTCGTTGGCGAGCTTCATCAGCGCCACCGCCAGGGTCTTCAGCGCGCCCGACAGCGCCACCAGCGGCTCGTGACCGGCGAGTGCGGCGAACTTGTTGGCCGCGCTGGTGAGTGGCAGGCCGCTGAGCGCCACCAGTTCGGCCGCGATCGCGTCGGCGAAGCCGGCCGGTGCATTGAGCCCGGTGCCGACCGCGGTGCCGCCCTGGGCGAGCTCGCACACCGCTGGCAATGTCGCGCGGATCGCCTGCGCGGCGGTGTTCAACTGGGCGACGAAGGCCGACAGCTCCTGGCCGAAGCTGATCGGTGTGGCGTCCATCAGGTGCGTGCGCCCGGTCTTGAGGAGTCCGGCGTGGCGTTCGGCCTGGCTGGCGAGGCCGTTCGACAGCTCGGTGATCGCGGGCAGCAGCTCGACGTGCACCGCGCGCGCGGCGGCGATGTGCATCGCGGTCGGGAAGCAGTCGTTCGAACTCTGGCCGCGGTTGACGTGGTCGTTTGGATGCACCGGCGCCTTGCCGCCGCGGCCCTGCCCGGCGAGCTCGTTGGCGCGCCCGGCGATCACTTCGTTCACGTTCATGTTGGTCTGTGTGCCGCTGCCGGTCTGCCAGACCACGAGCGGAAACTGCGCGTCGTGGTGGCCGGCGAGGATCTCGTCGGCGGCCTGCTCGATCAGGCGCGCGATCTCTGCAGGCAGCTCGCCCGCGCGGGCGTGGATGCGCGCCGCCGCCTTCTTGATCAGGGCGAGCGCGTGGACGAGCGCGAGCGGCATGTGTTCGCTGCCGATGGCGAAGTTGATCAGCGAGCGCTGGGTCTGTGCGCCCCAGTAGGCGTCGGTGGGGACCTCGATCGGGCCAAGGCTGTCGGTTTCGATGCGGGTCATGGGCGGCCTCCGCGGGCGGGTGAGCGGGAAAGTGATCGTCGGTGTCGTCGGTGTCGCCGGATGATTCTGCGCCTGCCCTTGTTCCGCAGCACGCCGCACGGCAGCATGTGGCGGGTCCACGTCCTTGCCGCTGCGCGGTGTGCCGCCATGTCCCTGCTCGATGCCTCGCTCGCTCAATCCATCGTCGATCGTGCGATGCAGATCCTGCACTCCAACGTCAATGTGATGGACGAGCGTGGCCTGATCATCGCCAGCGGCGAGCGCGCGCGCATCGGCGCCCGCCACGACGGCGCGCTGCTGGTGCTGGCCCAGGGCCGCGCGGTAGAGATCGACGACGCCCTCGCCAGCCGGTTGCACGATGCCCGCCCGGGCATCAACCTGCCCTTGCGCGCCGAAGGCCGGGTGGTCGGCGTGGTCGGTCTGAGCGGCGCGCCCGAGGGCATCCGCCAGCACGCCGAACTGGTGCGCATGGCGGCGGAGACCATGCTCGAGCAGGCGCGCCTGATGCAGGTGCTGGCGCGCGACGAGCGCCTGCGCGAGGAGCTCGTGCTGCAACTGATCGGTGCCGCCCCGGGCACCCCGGCGGCGGCGGAGTGGGCACGCGATTGGGCGCGCCGGCTACAGGTGGATCTGGCCGTGCCGCGGGTGGCGCTGCTGATCGATATCGATGCGCCGGCGCTGGCGGCGGACGCGCTGCTGGCCGCGCAGCAGCGCCTGCAGCGGCAACTGTCGGCGCTCGAGCCCGGCGTGCTGTCGGCGCCGGTGTCGCTGCGCGAACTGGCCGTGCTATTGCCGGTTCAGCCCGGCGAGGGCGAACCCTCCCGGCTGCGTGCGCGCGTCGAACGCCTGCAGGCACGGCTGGCTGCGGACGGTGGCCGTGCGCGTTTCGCCCTCGGGGGCTTGTTCGTCAGCGTCGTGGGTGAGGGTCTGGTGCGTTCGTGGCAGTCGGCGCGCGCCACCCTGCGTGTAGGCCGTCGTCGTCAGCCCGAGGTCGCCCTGCACTGTTACGCCGACCTCACGCTCGCCGTGCTGCTTGCCGGCCTCGCCGAAGGCTGGCGCGCGGACGAACTGCAGCGCCCGCTGCAGCGCCTCGCCGCCCACGACCGTGATGGCCAGCTGCGGCGCACGCTCGCGGTCTGGTTCGCCCACGACATGAAGATCGCGCCGAGCGCAGCGGCCCTGCATGTGCATCGCAACACCCTGGACTACCGCCTGCGGCGGATTGCCGAGCTCACCGGGCTGGATCTTGCCCGTCTCGACAATTGCCTGTTGCTGTTCATCGGGCTCGAGCTGGGTGGAGCGGATAAATAGTAAATTTATACAAAAAAATTCCTATTAATAGGATTAAGTTTGTAAAAAATTACGAATACAGCGCTGCAGAGAGCGCCTAAGCTCGCGTCTACCTGCCGCGCTTGCCGGCATGAAAAAATAGACCGGAGACACCCGCCATGAAGATCGTCATCGCCCCCGATTCATACAAGGAAAGCCTGTCCGCGCTCGAAGTCGCGCAGGCGGTCAAAGCCGGCTTTCGCCAGGTCTTCCCCGCCGCCGACTACGTGCTGGTGCCGGTCGCCGACGGCGGCGAGGGCACGGTGGACGCGATGGTCGCAGCGACCGGTGGGCGCAAGGAGATCGTCACGGTCAGCGGCCCGCTCGGCGAGCCCGTCGAGGCTTTCTATGGCCTCACCGGCGACGGCGACACCGCGGTCATCGAGATGGCCGCCGCCAGCGGCCTGATGCTGGTGCCGCCGGCTGCTCGCAACCCGCTGCGCACCAGCTCGTGCGGCACCGGCGAGCTGATCCGTGCCGCGCTGGATGCGGGCGCGCGCCGCTTCATCCTCGGCATCGGCGGCAGCGCCACCAACGACGGCGGCGCCGGCATGGTGCAGGCGCTCGGTGCGCGACTGCTCGATGCCCACGGCCGGGACCTCGACGGCAGCGGTGGCGATCTCGCGCGTCTGGAACGCATCGACGTCACCGCGCTCGATGCGCGCCTCGCCGAATGCAGCATCGAAGTCGCCTGCGACGTGGACAACCCGCTCACCGGCGCGCGCGGCGCCTCCGCCGTGTTCGGCCCGCAGAAGGGCGCCACGCCCGAGATGGTGCAGGTGCTCGACGCCAACCTCGGCCGCCTGGCCCGCATCGTCGAGCGCGACCTCGGCGTGGCGGTGGATCAGGTGCCGGGCGCCGGTGCGGCTGGCGGCATGGGGGCGGCGATGGTGGCCTTCTTCGGCGCGACGCTCAAGCCCGGCATCGAGATCGTCACCGCCGCGGTCGACCTCGACGCCCATGTGCGCGACGCTGACCTGGTGATCACCGGCGAGGGCCGCATCGACTTCCAGACGGTGCACGGCAAGACCCCGATCGGCGTCGCCCGCATCGCCAAGCGCCACGGCAAGCCGGTGATCGGCATCGCCGGCGCGCTCGGCGCCAACGTGGGCGTGGTGCACGAGCACGGCATCGACGCGGTGTTCAGTGTGCTGAGCAAGCCGTGCGCGCTCGACGAGGCGCTGCGCGACGCAGCGGCCAATGTCGAACTGACCGCGCGCAACGTGGCAGCGGTGCTGCGCATGGGCCTGGCGCGAGCTTGATCCGGTATCCCGCGCTTCGGGTCGAACCCCCGCCCGGCGGGACGCCTGATTGTCCCCCATCGGTGTTGCTACGACTGCACCGCAGCGCGGTGTGCGGGCATCATGCGGGTTCGCCCCGGCGCTCGAGCGCCGGTTGACCCCTACAGCGCCGCAGTTGCGCCCGCATGAACGCCTGAATGGACATCATCTTCGGCATCATCCTGCCGGTATTCGGCACGCTCGGCCTCGGCTACGCGGCGGCCCGCCATGGCGCGTTCGACGAGGCGGCCAACCGCGGGCTGTCGCTGTTCGTCTTCAACTTCGCGCTGCCGCTGATGCTGTTTCGTGCCATCGCGCAGGCCGAGCTGCCCGACGCCATGCCGTGGGGCTACCTGCTGTCCTATTACATCGGCGCCTTCGGCGTTTATGCGCTGGCGATGGTGGGCGCGCGGATCCTGTTCGGGCGTCGGCTCGACGAGCAGGCGGTGCTCGGGCTGGGGGCGGGCTTCTCCAACACCGGCATGCTCGGCATTCCGCTGGTGATGACCGCCTACGGCCCGTCCGCCGCCCTCCCGCTGTTCGTGATAATCGCCTGCCACAGCCTGCTGCTGCTGCCGACGACGACCGCGCTGATCGAGGCGGGGCGAGGCGGCCAGCAGTCGCCCGGCGCGATGCTGCTGAAGCTCGCGAAGAGCGTGCTGGCGACGCCGATCATCTGGGGCCTGTCCTGCGGGCTGGCGTTCGCGCTGCTCGGCATCGACATCCCTGGTCCGCTCGACGCGGTCGCCAAGGGCCTGGGCAGCGCGGCGACGCCGTGTGCGCTGTTCGCGCTCGGCGCCTCGCTGGCGCGCTACAGCCTGGGCGGCAACCTGCGCGAACCGGCGCTGCTGGTGGGGCTGAAGACCGTGCTGCACCCGCTGATCATGTGGCTGCTCGCCACCCAGGTGTTCGACGTTCCGCCCTTGTGGGTGGCGACCGGCGTGCTGCTGGCGGCGCTGCCGGCGGGGATCACGCCCTACCTGTTCGCGCAGCGCTACGGTGCGTGCCAGTCCACCGTGGCCTCGGCGGTGTTCCTGTCCACGCTGGTGTCGGTGGCGACGCTGTCGGCGCTGCTGTTCGTGCTGAGGCCCTGAGGCGGGCGCCGGACACGGGCGGGCCTGGCGCCGGAAGCGACGGCCGCCGCGCTGAATTGCATCCCCTTTCCCGGCGGCGGTTCGCGTCCCGCCGCCCGCACAAAAAGACTGCCGATGTCCGCTTTTCTCGCCCTGCTCGATTTTTCCCTCGGGGTCACCGGGCCGATCTTCGTGCTGCTCGGCCTCGGCATGTTGTTGCGCCGGATCGGGCTGATAACCGATGGTTTCATCGAGGCCGGCGCGCGCCTGGTGTTCGCGATCGGGCTGCCGACCATGCTGTTCGTCAGCATCGCGCGCACGCGCATCGCCGACTCGGCGAGCGCCGGCATGCTGGGCTACGGCGTGGTGGCGACGGTGGCGATCTGGCTGCTGATGGAGGCGCTGGCGTCGTTCGTGGTGCAGCCGGCGCGTGACCGCGGGGTGGTGGTGCAGGGTGCCTTTCGCTCGAACTTCGGTGTGGTCGGGCTGGCCTACTGCGCCAATGCTTACGGCGAGGCCGGGCTGACGATGGCTTCGCTCTACGTCGGTGTGCTGACCATCCAGGTCAATATCCTCGCCGTGATCACGCTCAGCCGCTCGCTGCACCGCAGCCAGGGCGTGGGCAAGGTGGTGCGCGGCATCGCCACCAATCCGCTGATCCTCGGCATCCTGCTCGCGCTGCCGGTGTCGGCATTCGCCATTCCACTGCCCACGGTGGCGATGAAGGCAGCCGGCTACATCGCCGACATGACGCTGCCGCTCGCCCTGCTGTGCACCGGCGCGACGCTGGATTTTCGCAGCCTGCGCGCGGAGGCAGGCAATACGATGCTGGCCGCGACCGGCAAGCTGGTGGCGATGCCGCTGATGTTCACGCTCGGCGCGTGGGCGGCGGGCTTTCGCGGCATGGAGCTGGGCGTGCTGATGCTGATGGCCTCGGCGCCGTCGGCGGCGGCGAGCTATGCGATGGTGCGGGCGATGGGCGGCAACGCCACGCTGGCGGCCAACATCATCGCGCTCACGACGCTTGGCTCGCTGCTGAGCACCAGCGCCGGGGTGTCGTTGTTGCGCGGATTCGCGCTGATTTAGGGGAAAGGTTCGCGGCTTCCGCCGCTCCTACAGGAAAGCGTCACGGCCGGAGCCCCCCTGTAGGAGCGGCGGAAGCCGCGAACCTCCCCCCGCTCCCCCCTCTTCCCCGCCTTTCAAGGCTTTTCCGCGCCCGCGTGCTTCCTTTCGCCGCCACCGAAACCGCGCTCGCGACAGTCACGGCTTCGCCGGCGCAGGCATCGGCTCGAATCGGCGGCACTGCACTGGCGCGACATCCACCAGGTTTGCGGTGGCGGCCTGATCCAGCTCACCGGCAAGGACCACGACCGCAGCTTTGCGCAATGGGTGGGGGCCGACGTGGTCGCCAGCCCCGACTGGGTGGCCGAGCGCTATGCGGTGCAGTCTGCGGTGTATTTCTGGGAGAGGAACGACCTGAAGGCAGGACAGCCGCCTCCAGGCCTTCGCATTCTGGCGCCACGCCTGAGCGGCGTCCGCCGCGGCCGAGCGGGCGATTCCGGCCGCGGCGGCACTGAAAGCCAATCGAAAGCCCTCCTCCGTATCGTCCGTCTCACCCTGCGAGGCGGCCCGTGTCCGCCGCGCAGCGAACACATTCCAATACGGAGGAGATCGTCATGCTGCTCAAGAAGACCCTGTTTGCCGCTGCGACCGCGGTGCTCGCCACCGTCGCCGCCGGCGTCGTCCACGCTGCTCCCGAAAAGCCCGAATGCATCGCCCCCGCCAAGCCCGGCGGCGGCTTCGACCTCACCTGCAAGCTGGTGCAGAGCGCGCTGCAGAACGGCTACCTCGAGGCGCCGATGCGCGTCACCTACATGCCCGGCGGCATCGGCGCGGTGGCGTACAACACGGTGATCGCCAACCGTCCGGCCGAGGGTGGCACGGTGGTCGCCTTCTCCGGCGGCTCCTTCCTGAACCTGGCGATTGGCAAGTTCGGCAAGTACACCGAGGACGACGTGAAGTGGGTCGCTGCGGTCGGTGCCGACTACGGCGCGATCATCGTGCGTGCCGACTCGCCCTTCCAGAGCCTCAAGGACCTGATCGAGGCCACCCGTGCCAATCCGGGCAAGGTGGTGTACGGCGCGGGCGGCTCGGTCGGCAGCCAGGACTGGATGAAATCGGCGCTGATCGCGCGTGAGGCGGGGGTCAATCCCAAGTCGATGCGCTACGTCGCCTTCGAGGGCGGCGGCGAGGCGATAACCGCGCTGATGGGCGGCCATGTGCAGGTGTATTCGGGCGACGCCTCCGAAGTGGCGGCGCACCTGAAGGGCGGTCGCGTGCGCGTGCTCGCGGTGCTCGCCCCCGAGCGCCTGCCGGGTGAACTGGCGGCGATCCCGACCGCGATCGAGCAGGGCTACAAGGTCGACTGGACCATCGCCCGTGGCTACTACGTGGGCCCCAAGGTTGCGGATGCGGACTACGCCTGGTGGGTGGCGACCTTCGACAAGATGCTGGCCACGCCGGAGTTCGACAAGCTGCGCGCCGAGCGCGGCCTGTTCCCCTTCGCCCGCACCGGCGCGGCGGCGACCGAGTACGTGAAGCAGGAAGTGCAGCGCTTCAGGAAGCTCGCCGTCGAGCTCGGCCTCACCGCGCAGTAATCCTCCTCCGCAAACCCTGCCCGCCTGCTGCGGCGCCCGAGGGGGCACCGCAGCAGGCGGCACACGGGAGTTCGACCATGAGTGAAAGAATCTTCGGCGGCGTGCTGCTGCTGGTGAGCCTGGCCGGCATCTGGATCGGCTGGGACCTGCAGGCGCCGATGTCCTACGAGCCGGTGGGGCCGCGCGCCTTCCCGCTGCTGGTGCTGTTCCTGCTCGGCCTGTGCGCGATCGCGCTGATGCTGGAGAAGACGAGCGAGACGGTGTGGGCACCGCCCCCGGTGCTCAAGCGCATCGGCCTGCTGTTCCTGATCGTGCTCGCCTATGCCCTGCTCTTCGACAAGCTCGGCTTCACGATCGCGACCGCGCTGATGACCGTCCCGGTGGCGCGCTTCTTCGGCGGCAGCTGGAAACAGGGCGTCGTCGGCGGCATCGGTCTGGGCGTGGGCATGTTCTTCTTCTTCGACCGTCTGCTCGACGTCGCATTGCCCACCGGGCTGTGGCTGAACGGCATCCTGGGGTAAACCATGGAAACCTTGTCGCTTCTGATGGACGGCTTCGCCGTCGCCGGTACGCCGGAAAACCTGATGATCGCGCTGATCGGCTGCTTCATCGGCACCGTGGTCGGCCTGCTGCCCGGCCTTGGCCCGATCAACGGCGTCGCCATCCTGCTGCCGATCGCGTTCGCGATGAAGCTGCCGCCCGAGTCCGCGCTGATCCTGCTGTGCGCGGTGTATGCGGGTTGCGAGTATGGCGGCCGGATCTCCGCCATCCTGATCAACGTGCCCGGCGACGCCGGCGCGGTGATGACCACGCTCGACGGCTACCCGATGGCGAAGAAGGGCCTCGCCGGCCCCGCGCTGTCGATGTCGGCGCTCGCTTCCTTCACCGGCGCGCTGCTCGCCACCATCGGCATCGTAGCCTTCGCGCCGCTGCTCGCCGAGTGGGCGATTGCCTTCGGCCCGGCGGAGTACTTCGCGCTGATGGTGCTGGCGCTGTCCTGCCTCGGCGGCCTGGTCGGCGACTCGCTGCCCAAGGCGATGACCGCCTGCCTGATCGGCCTGCTGCTGTCGACCGTGGGCATCGACGCCAACAGCGGCGTCTATCGCTACACCTTCGACATGCTGCACCTGCAGGACGGCATCCCCTTCATCGTCATCGTGATCGGCCTGTTCGCGGTCAGCGAGCTGATGCTGATGCTGCAGAACGAGCACACCGCGAGCGAGCCGATCACCATCACCGGCCGCATCCTGTTCAACATGAAGGAGCTGATGCTGGCGAAGTGGACGATGCTGCGCTCGGCCTTCTCCGGCTTCTTCATCGGCGTGCTGCCGGGTGCCGGCGCCACCATCGCCTCGGCGATGTGCTACGCGATGGAGCGCCGCATGGCGGGCAAGGACCACCAGTTCGGCAACGGTGACATCCGCGGCGTGGCCGCGCCGGAGGCGGCCAACAACGCCTCGGCCAACGGCTCGCTGGTGCCGATGCTGACCCTGGGCGTGCCGGGCTCGGGCACCACCGCGGTGATGATCGGCGCGCTCACGCTGTACAACATCACGCCGGGGCCCACCCTGTTCCAGGACCAGCCGGTGATCGTGTGGGGCCTCATCGCCTCGCTCTTCATCGCCAACGTGATGCTGCTGGTGCTCAACATCCCGCTGATCCGCGTGTTCGTGAAGTTCCTCTCGATCCCCAACTGGCTGCTGGTGCCGGGCGTGGCGGCGATCTCGCTGGTGGGCGTGTATGCGGTGCATGGCACGACCTTCGACCTCATCCTCGGCACCCTGATCGGTGGCGTCGGCTACCTGCTGCGGGTGATGAATTTCCCGATCGCGCCCTTCATCCTCGGCTTCGTGCTCGGCGACATGATGGAGCAGAACCTGCGCCGCGCCCTGTCGATCAGCGATGGCGACGTCGGCGTGCTGTTCGCCAGCCCGATCTCGATCGGCCTGTGGGTGGCGGCGGCGGCGATGCTGCTCGGCCCGCGCCTGATGCGCATGATGGAGCAGCGCAAGGCGGTGACCGCCTGAGCGCGAAGATCACCTTCCGGGATTCCGGGATTCATCCTCCGATGACCGGAATCCGCGAGCGCGGCGGGCCCCTCCCGGCCCGCCGCCTTTCGAAGAGCGCCCCAAGGGCGCTCTTTTTTTGTGCCGGAGGGTGCGCGCTCAGTGCTCCGCCTGCGGGCCGGACACGGGGTCGATCACCCGCGGCCGGCCGCCCTGGTCGAGGGCGACGAAGACGAAGCTCGCGTCGGTGACCTTGACCTGTTCCTCGCCGTCGCGCGAGCGGCGCCAGGCCTCGACCTGGATGGTCATCGAGCTGCGTCCGACGCGCACGATGTCGGCGTACAGGCTGACCTCGTCGCCGATATACACCGGGCGCAGGAAGGTGATGCGGTCCACCGAGACCGTCGCGCAGCGGCTGCGGGCGCGGCGGGCGGCGACGTTGCCGGCGGCGAGGTCCATCTGGGCCATCAGCCAGCCGCCGAAGATGTCGCCGGCGGGGTTGGCGTCGGCCGGCATGGCGATGGTGCGGATGGCGGGTTCGCCGCGGGGTTGGGAGGGGGTCTCATGCGGGTTCATGGCAGGGCTCGCTGATAGGGAAAGGGAATGGAGACAGGAAACGGAGACAGCCGCAGCGCAAGGCGGCTGCGGTCGAGGTCGCCGTGCACCGTAGCGCAGAAGGCCGCGCGTCGACGCAAAAGGCAGGTGCAGCGGAAGATTTCCGCGTGCACCTGCCCTGCGTGAAAGCGTCGCCCTGGCGGATGGATCAGAAGCGGTGGCGCATGCCCGCCATCATCACCTGGTGCTTGTCGCCGGCGGCCGGCGTCAGGTTGCCGATCGCGTAGTTGGCGCCGACCTCGTTGTCGAGCTGCGAGTAGCCGGCGTACAGCGTGGTGCGCTTGGACAGCGCGTGCAGGTAGTAGGCCGACCAGCCGCTGGCGTCCTCGCTCGCGGCGCCGTCGGATTCGTCGCGGTCGGCGTAGCTGATCGCCACCGTGTTCGCCGGATCGAGGCGGATCTCCGCGCTGAGGTCCCAGCTGCGCGCCTTGCCGTTGCCCACGCTGCCGCGCTCCTTGTCCTGCGACCAGGCGAAATAGGGCTTCACGATGCCGAAGTCGTAGGACAGGGCGAAGCCGTCGGTGCGCACCTTGCCGCCGCTGGTGTCGCGCTGTACGGTTTGCGTGACCAGGGAGCCGGCGAGCGCGCCGTTGGCGTAGAGCATCGCGATGCCGTGGCCATCGCCCTCCTGGCGCGCGGTCGAGTCGGTTCCGCTCTCCTTGCCGAACCAGTAGCCGCCCTCGAGCTCGAAGCCGGCGAGTTTCGCCGAGCGGACCTTGATCATGTTGTCGAAGCGCGTCTCGTAGGCGGGCTTGACCGCGCCCGCCTTGCGGATCAGCAGGCCGGCGCTGCGGTCGGCGTTGCCCGTGGCGTCGAAGGGATCGAGCGCGTCGAAGGCCGGGGAATACTGGCGGCCCAGGGTCACGCGGCCGAGGCCGTTTTCCAGGCCGACGAAGGATTGGCGGCCGAACAGCCGCCCGCCTTGCTCGGCCACGCCGGTCGAGGGGTCGAAGCCGCTCTCGAGCACGAACAGGGCCTTGTTGCCGTTGCCGAGATCCTCCGTGCCGCGGAAGCCGAGCCGCGAGCCGTTGAGCTCGCCGTGGCCGATGCCCTCGTAGCGCTGCGAGCCGGATTTCTCGTAGCCGAGGTTGAGGTCGATCAGGCCGTAGAGGGTGACGTTCGATTGGGCCAGCGCGAGCGATGGCAGGGCGAGGGCGGCGGCCACCAGGGCCGGCGCGGAAAGGCGTTGCATGGGAGTCTCCTCGATCGTTCGGATGTGCGCGCCGGATGGATCGGGCGCGTGGCGCGCATTGCAGCGCCGACGCCTTTCGATCGGCTTTCAGCGCGATCCGGGGACGAGGAGAAGAGCGACGTTCAGGCGCTTGGCGTGCTGCCGAGCGGAAGTTCGACCTCCACGCACAGCCCGCGGCCGCCGGCACCGTCGCGCAGCGTCACCCGTCCGCCGTGGGCGAGCGCGATCTCGCGCACGATCGCCAGCCCCAGCCCGCTGCCTTCGCTGTCGCCCTGGCCGAGGATGCGGTAGAAGCGCTGGAACACGCGCTCGCGCTCGGCGGTGGGGATGCCGGGTCCCTGGTCGCAGACGCTCACCACCGCGTCCTCGCCGAAGGCGGCGACGGCGACGGTCACCGCCGAGCCGGGCGGGCTGTAGCGGATGGCATTGTCGATCAGGTTGGAGACCATCTCGCGCAGCATCGGGGCGTTGCCCTGCATCGTCAGGGCATGTCCGATGCCCTCGTAGGCGAGGTCGATGTCGCGCTTCAGCGCGAGCGGGGCGAGCTCCATCGCCACCTCCTTCACCAGGCCGGCGAGGTCGAGCGCGGCGCGTTCGCCGATCAGGCCGTTGACCGCCTCGGCGCGCGACAGGGTCAGCATCTGGTTGGCCAGCCGGCGCGCCGCGCGGGTGCTGCGCAGCAGGCTGGCGAAGGTCGCCAGCATCTCCTCGGGGTCGGTCTGACGCAGCCCGTATTCGGCCTGCGTGGTGAGCACCGCGAGCGGGGTGCGGATCTGGTGGGCGGCGTCGGCGAGGAAGCGCCGGCGCGCGGCGAGCATTGCCGAAATGCGTTCCATGTGGTGGTTGATCGCGTCGATCAGCGGCGCGATCTCGCTCGGCACGCGTTCCATGCGCACCGGGGTGAGATCCTCCTCGTCGCGCGCGCGCATGTGGTCGCGCACGCGCAGCAGGGGGCGGAAGGCGGTGCCGAGCGCGGCCAGCACCAGGATCGCCCCCACCGCGACCAGCAGCGACTGGCGCTGCAGGCTGGCGACGAACAGGTCGCGTGCCAGCGCCCGGCGTGCACCGGTGGTCTCGGCGAACACGATCAGCACCGCGTCGCCGCCGCGCAGCGCGGGGTCGTAGAGACGCTTGCGCATCGCCGCCAGGCGCACCGTCTCGCCGGCATAGGGCAGGTCGAAGATGCGCACGCCGCCGTCGTCTGCCGGCAGCTCCGGGGGGCGCAGGTCGGCATACCCGGTGACCAGCCCGCCGGCGGGGTCGAACACGGCATGGAAAATGCGCTCGGCGGCATCGGCCTCGAAGCCTTCGAAGGCGGCGTAGGGGATGTCCACCTGGATCTGGCCGCCGAGCGAGTGGGTGCGTTCGCCGATCGCGCGCACCGAGGCGGTGAGCGTGCGGTCGTAGGCCTGGTTCACCGCGTCGAGCGCGCTGCGATGGGTGAAGAAGGCGTTGATCAGGAGCAGCACGGCCAGGGGCGGCAGCAGCCAGACGAGCACGCGCTGACGCAGGCTGCCGCCGTGTCCGGGCGCAGCTACCGCCCTGGCAGCCGCGCCGTGCTCGCGATCGTCCGTGCCCGGGTTTGCCGGTCCGGACCCGGAGGCGCCGTCCATGTCAGGCTGCCGGCTTCTCGGCGAGCAGGTAGCCGAGCCCGCGCAGCGTGTTGATCGCCACGCCCGCGCCTTCGAGCTTCTTGCGCAGGCGCGAGACGTAGATCTCGATCGCCTCCACGCGTGCGTCGGCATCGAACTCGAACACCTTCTCGAACAGGGCCTCGCGGGCGACCGGGCGACCGACCCGTGCGAGCAGCGCTTCCAGCACGGCCAGCTCGCGCGGAGTCAGTGCCAGCGCCTGTCCGTCCACCGCCGCCATGCGGGTGGTGGTGTCGAACTCGAGCCGGCCCAGGCGCACCAGCGGCACCTGGTTGCCGGCGCGGCGCAGCAGCGCCTTGATGCGTGCCTCGAGTTCGGCGAGCTCGAAGGGTTTGGGCAGATAATCGTCGGCGCCGAGGTTGAGCCCGTGCACCCGCTCCTCGGTGCTGCCGCGCGCGGTGAGCACCAGCACCGGTGTGGGAGCAGGCTTGTCGGGGCCGCTCTCGCGGTTGCGCAGGCGGCGCAGCACTTCGAGGCCGTCCAGCCCCGGCAGGGACAGGTCGAGGATCACCAGGTCGTAGCGTTCCGTGCGCAAGGACTGATCGGCATGGTCGCCACGATTGAGCACATCCAGCACGAAACCGGCATGCCGAAGCGAGCGCGCCACCCATTCGGCGAGTTCGGCGTGGTCCTCGACCAGCAACAGGCGCATCGGTGTTCCCGCTGAAAGTGAATCGAAAGGCGTGTGCGGGATTATCGGCGCAAAGCCGGGGTGCGTCCAAGGCGGCACATGCCGGGCATTCCCCGCATGGCGGTGCGGGCGCGGGGGCACGCGGAGCACGAGGAGGAGGGGTGATGAGGATCAGGGGTGGGAGGGCCGCGCTGAAGACGGTGCTGGCGGTCGTGGCGGCGGTGGCGATCGCCCCGGCGCGGGCCGAGCCGATCGCCGATCGCTTCGATCAGGCACGCCTGGAGGGCGTGGTGGTCGTCTATGCGGCGACCGACCTCGAGGTGGTCAAGCCGGTCATCGACGACTTCGAGGCCCTCCATCCCGGCGTTCGGGTGCAGTACCACGACATGCACTCGGCCGAACTCCATGCGCGCGTGGTCGACGAGGCCCGGCGCGGGCTGGCCGGTGCCGACGTGGTGTGGAGCTCGGCGATGGACCTGCAGGTGAAGCTGGTCAACGACGGCCACGCCCAGCCGCACCGCTCCGCCGAGACCGCGGCGCTGCCGCGCTGGGCGGTGTGGAAGGACGAGGCCTTCGGCACCACCTACGAGCCGGCGGTGATCGTCTACAACAAGCATCTGCTCGGCACGACCGAGGTGCCCGACAGCCATGCGGAGCTGATCCGCCTGCTCGATCGCGACCCGGCGCCGTTGCGCGGGCGCATCGCCACCTACGACCCCGAGCGCTCCGGCCTCGGCCTGCTGCTGCACACGCAGGACGCGCAGGCCAACCCGATCGTGTTCTGGCAGCTCGCGCGCGGCATGGGCCGGCAGGGCCTGGAGCAGCACGCGGCGAGCAGCGAGATGCTCGACCGCGTCGCCGCGGGCAAGCTGGTGCTCGCCTACAACGTGCTGGGCTCGTACGCGCACCGGCGGGCGCGCAGCGATCCGGCGCTCGGGGTGGCGCTGCCGCGGGACTACACGCTGGTGCTGAGCCGGGTCGCCTTCATCGTGCGTGGCGCGCGTCATCCGGCGGCGGCGCGCCTGTGGCTCGATCATCTGCTGTCGACCCGAGGCCAGGCCCTGCTCGCCGCCAACCTCGGCCTGCTGCCGGTGCGCACCGACGCCGGCACCGCGGGCGCGGACAGCGCTGCCGCGCTGCTCCACCACAACCTGCAGCATGCCTTCCGCCCGATCCGCATCGGCTCCGGGCTGCTCGCCTACCAGGACCAGGCCAAGAAGCAGGCCTTCCTGCGCCAGTGGGATGCGGCGACGCGGCCGGCTTCCGAGTGAGGCCCGCCCGGCCGACCGGATCCCCGGCCCTCTCCCCCACCGCCGCGCAGCGTGGTCCCGGATCGCGGTGCGTCCCCAGCGGCCCTTTCTCCGTTTCGTCCCGATCTCTCGCCGATCTCCTGCCGATGTCCGCCCTCTCCACGCTCCGTCTCGCCGCCTGGCGCCAGATCCTTCCCACGCTCGCGCTCGCCACGCTCGCCGGCTGGCTGGCCGAACGCCTGCACCTGCCGCTGCCGTGGATGATCGGCCCGCTGTTCGCCGTGGCCGGCGCACGCATGGCCGACCGGGACCTGCGCCCGCTCCCCGGTGGACGGCAGACGGGACAATGGGCGATCGGCGCCGCGCTCGGGCTGTACTTCAGTCCGGAGGTGGTGGCGCAACTGAGCCTGCATGCGCCGCTGGTGATCGCGGCCGCGCTGGGCTCGCTGGTGCTCGGCATGGCCTACGCCTTCATTCTGCTGCGGCTGGGGGGCGTGGATGCGCCGACCGCGTTCTTCGCCGCCCTGCCGGGCGGGGCCTCGGAGATGGCCAACCTCGCCGATCGCCACGGCGGTGCGGTGGACCGCATCGCCGCGGCGCACGCCATCCGGGTCATGATGGTGGTGTCGGTGCTGCCCTTCGCGCTCACCTTCGCCGGGGTGCAGGGCAGCGACGTCTACGTGCCCCTGGCGCGGGATGTGGACGCGCAGCACTTCCCGCTGCTGGTGGGCGCGAGCCTGCTCGGGGTGGGGGCGTTCAAGCTGCTGCGCATCGCCAATGCGTGGGTGCTCGGGCCGCTGCTCGGTGTGGCGCTGGCGACGCTGGCCGGCGTGCCGCTGTCGGCGCTGCCGCCCTGGGTCGTCAATGGCGGTCAGCTGCTGATCGGCTGTGCCCTCGGCTGTCGCTTCTCGCGTGCCTTCTTCCGCGCCGCGCCACGCTTCATGAGCGTCGCGGCGCTCACCGGGGCGATGTCGATCGTGCTTGCGTTCGCCCTCGCGACCCTGCTCGGCCTGGTCGCGGAGGTGCCGCTGTCGACGCTGGCGCTGGCGACCGCTCCCGGCGGAGTGTCGGAGATGTGCATCACCGCCAAGGTGCTGCAGCTGGGCGTACCCCTGGTCACCGTGTGCCATGTGTTGCGCGTGGTGGTGTTGACCGTGGGTGCGCAGTGGAGCTTCGGCATCTTCCGCCGCCTGGTGGCCGTCTGAGCGGCGCCGGTACGCCCGCGCGGGCGTACCGGCGCGGGATCAGGCGCCGTCCGCCAGCGTCGGGTAATCGGTGTATCCCTTCGGCCCGGGGGTGTAGAAGGTCGCCGGATCGGGCGCGTTGAGCGCGACCTTGCGGCGGATGCGTTCGGGCAGGTCGGGGTTGGCGAGGAAGGCGGTGCCGAAGGCGACCGCGTCGAGCTTGCCGGCGGCGATCGCGGCGTTCGCTTCGTCCGCCGAGTAGCCCATGTTGCCGATCAGCACGCCACGGTAGGCGGCGCGCACCGGTGTCACCACGTCGCCGTGCTGCTGGCCGAAGAAATCGCCGCGCATCAGGTGCAGGTAGGCGAGCCGCCAGTCGTTCAGGCAGCCGGCGAGCCAGCTTGCCAACCCGATCGGGTCGCTGTCGATCATGTCGTTGTAGCTGTTGAGCGGCGACAGGCGCACGCCGACGCGGCCGCCGCCCCACACCTTGCACACCGCGTCGAGCACCTCGAAGAGCAGGCGGGCGCGGTTCTCGCGCGGTCCGCCGTAGGGACCGCCGCGCTGGTTGCTGCCGTCGCGCAGGAACTCGTCGAGCAGGTAGCCGTTGGCGCCGTGCACTTCCACGCCGTCGAAGCCGGCGGCACGGGCGTTCTCGGCGGCGCGCGCGAAGCCGGCGACGATGTCCGGCAGCTCGTCGTCGCGCAGTTCGCGCGGCACGACGTAGGGCTGCTTGCCCTGGGGCGTGTGCACCTCGTCGCCGGTGATCGCGAGCGCGCTGGGCGCGACCGGCTGGCGGCCGTCGTTGAGCAGCGGGTGGCAGGCGCGGCCGCCGTGCCAGATCTGCAATACGATGCGCCCGCCGGCGGCATGCACCGCGTCGGTGACCTTCTTCCAGCCTGCGACCTGGGCCTCGGAGTGGATGCCGGGCTCGTGCCAGAAGGCGGAGTTGCCCTCCATCGCCATCGTCGCCTCGGCGATCAGCAGGCCGGCGCTGGCGCGCTGGGCGTAGTGGGTGGCCATCAGCGCGCCGGGCACGTGGCCGTCCTCGGCGCGGCAGCGCGTGAGCGGGGCCATCAGGACGCGGTTGGGCAGGGCGAGATCGCCCGCCTGCAGCGGGGTGAAGAGATCGGTCATGGGGTCTTGTCCTCGGGGTCGATCGGATCGAAAAGTCGGGCGAAGGCTGCGCGCGCCGCCGTCTCGGCGAGGTCGGCGAGACGCACGGCCTGCGCCTTGCGCTCGGCGGGCGCTTCGTCCAGCACGGAGCGCGCGAGCGCGCGGAGGTTCCCCGACGCAGCCAGGTGATGGCGTCGTGGCGGGTGCCAGGTGTCGAGCCAGGCGCGCAGCTTCGCGGCCTGCGGTGCCCCGCCTGGAAGGAGGCCGATCGCGGGACGCGCGAAGGCGTCGGCGACGATGCGTGCGTGCAGGCTGCTCGCGCAGCATAGCGCGGCGTTGGCGATCAACGCGCACAGATCCATGACGTGGGGGGAGGCGGCGATGACGGCCGCCTCCGGATCGGGCAGGCGGCGGCGCAGGCGCTGCAGTACGTCGGGGTCGTCGTGCCAGGGCGCACGCCCGGCGCAGAACAGCACGATGCCCAGGTCGCGCTCGCGCTGGATCGCCGCAAGCTCGCCCGCGAGCGTGGCGAGGGTGGCGTCGTCGCCGAACTCTGCCGCGAGCTGCACCGCCACGTAGCCTCGCGCGAAGCGTGCCCGCAGCGCCGCGACCTCGCCCGTCGCGGCGTGGTGCGCCACCTCGGCGCCGAGCAGGCGTTCGACCAGCACCGCGGGGTCGGGGACCAGCGCCGCGTCGAGGCCCGCGGCGGCGAGGGCGTCGCGGGTGCAGCGGTCGCGCACCTGCACCCCTGCGGCCGCGCGCAGCTCGGCAAGCGCCTCGGCACGCAGCGCCGCGGGCAGGGCCGCGAAGCCGACCCCGCCGATGCCGGTGTGCACGCTGCGCGTGCCGGGCGGCAGCGCGGCATGCGCAGCGAGGTAGGGCAGACCACGCGGAACCCCGAGCGCGTGCCGTGCCCAGGCCGCGCGCGCGGCGGGGTCGTGGTCGTATAGCGCGATCGCGCGTGCGGCGCCGGCGTTGTCGAGCAGCATCACCGCCGCCTCCCAGGCGCTGCAGTCGAGGATCTCGCCACCCACCTGCAGCAGCCCCGGCGGGGGCGTGTCGCGACGGGGCGGCTTCCATTCCGCGGCGAGTTCGGCGAGCGCTTCCACGCGGGCACCGCCGTCCGCACGCAGATCGCGCACGGCGAGGCCGGCGAAGCGCAGCTCCCGTCCGGGCAGGAGGCGCGCGGCCAGTTCCGCTGCGATGCGGCCGAGCAGCAGGTCGCCGAGGTTGTGGCGGTCGAAGGCACCGAACAGGATCAGCGGCGAGGGCTGCCCGACCCGGGGCGTGGCGCCGGCCGCCGCCTGCGCGGGCGAGAGGGGGCGGAGGGATGTCGCGGTGCGCGCGCCGGGCCCGTTCATCGCCCCCCCTGCCTCAATCCGCGCCGGTGCGCAGGCGGTCGAGGCGCAGGCGCTGGCGCTCGTCGAAGAGCCGGCGCGCGCCCAGGCTCACCGCCACCACGGTACCGAAGCCGGTGCCACCGGCGATCAGGAACATCACCAGGATCTGGTATTTCACCGCCTCCACCGGCGCGGTGCCGGCGAGGATCTGGCCGGTCATCATGCCGGGCAGGCTGACGATGCCGGCGGCGGCCATGGCGTTGATGATCGGGATCATGCCGACGCGGATCGCCTCGCGCCGGGTGTCGGCGATGGTCTCGTTCCAGTTCTGGCCGAGGGCGAGCCGGGTCTCGAGCACCATGCGCCGCGCGCTCGCCTCCTGGGTCAGGCGGTCCAGCCCGAGGGCGATGCCGTTCATGGTGTTGCCGAGCACCATGCCGAGCAGCGGGATCGCGTACTGGGGCGCATACCACGGCGTGTTGCCGATCACCACCAGCAGCGCCAGCACGCTGACGGTGAAGGAGGACACGAACATCGACAGCGTGCCCAGGCCGAAGCCCCACCACCCGACGAAGCGGCGCTTCTGCCGCGCCATCACCTCGCGCCCGGCGGCGGTGATCATCACCGCGGCCATCGCCGCCACCCACAGGAAGTGCGCGTTGTCGAACAGCAGCTTCAGCACCAGACCGATCAGCAGCAACTGGATCGTGGTGCGCGCGGCCGCCACCACCAGGCGCTGCTCGATGCCCAGGCCCAGGCGCAGCGACAGCCCGGCCAGCGCCAGGATCAGCAGCGCGGCGAGCGCAAGGTCGAGGACCGAGAGCTCCATCACCATGCCGCGCCCTCGGTGTCGGGGGGCCTGTCCGCGCCTGCAGCCTTTCCTTTGTCCGCGGCCGCCTTCCCGCCTTCCTCTTCCTCCACCAGCTTGCCGTCCTCGAGCAGGAAGCGGCGCCGCGCCACCCGTGCGGCCTGGCGCGGGTCGTGGCTGACCCACAGCAGCGCGGCGGCGTGCTCGCGCCGGTAGTCGTCGAGCACGGCCTCGACGCGCGCGGTGCTGTCCTCGTCGAGGTTGCCGGTGGGTTCGTCGAGCAGCAGCACCGCCGGCCCCTGCATCAGCGTGCGCAGCAGCGCCAGGCGCTGGCGCTCGCCCGTGGAGCAGCGCGCCACCTGCCAGTCGAGCGCCCCGGCGGGCAGGCCCACGCGGTCCAGCCAGGCGGGCGTGCAGCCGGCGGGAAAGTGCTCGCCGACGGTATCGGCCCACCACTGGCCCTCGGCCATCACCAGCGCCACCCGGCGCCGCCAGGCCGGGCCCGGCATGGACGAGCACGCGCGCCCATCCAGCAGGGCCTCGCCCGCGTGCGGGTCGAGGTCGGCGATCGCGCGCAGCAGCAGGGACTTGCCGCTGCCCGAGGCGCCGCGGATGCAGACACATTCGCCGGCGGCGACGTCGAGATCGACCGGGCCGATGTGGCGGGTGCGGAGCTGGTGCAGGGCGAGGGCGGGCATGGACGGATGTTCGCGTGTCCGGGCGGGGTTTTCAATGCGGGTGGCTCGCCGCGCTCGGCAAGCGCGCTCCGATTGGGCGAGAATGTGCAAGCAATCCATGCACATCTTCGCCTGCATGGAATCTTTTTTCCGCCAGGGGCTCACACCCCCGCATGCGGCGCGGACGGTCCGCGCCGCCCGACAGGACCGACTCATGTACAGGGATCCCCGATTCTCCGGCATCTTCCAGACCCTCGGCGGGCCGGCCGCCAAGCCGCCCACGCTGCTGCAGAAGGTGGTGGGCGCGGTGGTCATGGCGGGCGTCTTCATGCTCGCGCTGACCTTCTCGGTCGCCTTCTTCGCGGTGCTGCTGACCGCCGGCGTGGCGATCTGGGGCTGGGTGTGGTGGAAGACGCGTGCCCTGCGCAAGGCGATGCGGGCGCAGATGGACGCGCAGGCGGCCGCAGGCGGTGCTCGTGCGGGCGGCTACGGTCCCGCCGCTGGCAATCGCGGGCTGATCATCGAGGGCGAGGTGATCCGCGAGGTGGAGATCGAGGAGGATCCGCGCAGGGACGGCCCCGGCGGCCGCACCCCGTCGTGACGCCAGTCGCCCCACGCCCGGCGCAGCCGCGTTCCCATCTATCCTTGTTGACCCGGTGAACCGGCGGGCGGAGTCACCGCCGTGCGCTGCAGCAAGGCCTCGCGGCCGTCGGCGATGCTGCGGATGTGCACATCCATCTGGTTGAAGGCAATCTCGATTCCCGCTTCACGGAAGCGGCGGTCGATCTCGCGGTTGATCTCGTCGATCGCGGCGTTGCGGTCACCGAGCTCGCGCACGTGCACCCGGAGCTCGTGGTCGAGCGTGCTGGGGCCGAAGTTGAGGAAGAACACCAGCGGTTCAGGATCCTTCAGCACGCGCGCGTTTTCGG